>Ga0182018_10001397_pt1 | contig 27566 bp, 20 predicted proteins | sample 812P2MmetaG_FD_120490 | JGI IMG/M metagenome (GOLD analysis project Ga0182018, IMG submission 120490) | Permafrost microbial communities from Stordalen Mire, Sweden - 812P2M metaG | ecosystem: Environmental > Terrestrial > Soil > Wetlands > Permafrost | place: Sweden: Stordalen | collected...
CAACGTGTCGGCGGAGATTACATTGATCACGCCGGTGGCATTGGAAAAGGGATTGCGATTCGCGATCCGCGAAGGTGGCCACACGGTTGGCGCAGGCGCCGTCGCCGAGATCATCGAGTAAACGACCATGCGAGAAATAATCACATTGCAGTGCAACGATTGCAAGAACCGGAACTATACAACCACCAAGAACCGGAAGAAGCATACGGATCGGTTGGAAACGCAGAAATTCTGCAATACGTGCCGGAAGCACACCGGTCATAAAGAAGTTAAGTAGGCACGGGCGAAAATTAGGGGAGTAGGTTCAACGGTAGACCATCGGTCTCCAAAACCGAGAGTGGGGGTTCGAATCCCTCCTCCCCTGCCAGTTTTGGCGGCGGAGACGGCAGGCGGGATCAGGCGGCGAAATGGCGGACGCGGCAAAGACAAATCGGGAAGAGCAGGAGCACCGGGTAAGCGGATTTTCGCTAATGGAGCCGGTGGGGAAGCTTTCCCTGTATTGGAAGCACGCGCGAAGTTTCCTGCACGATGTGCGCGTAGAGATGCGGCAGGTCAATTGGCCGTCGCGCCTCGATGTATGGTCCACGACAATCGTGGTGACCGTGACGGTGGCTTTTTTCGGCGTGTATTTCTGGATTACGGATATGGTTTTTGGCCGGCTGTATATTCTTGTGAACGGATATTTTCGACACAACTGAGATGAACGACGTCATCGCAAAGCAGTGGTACATCGTCCACACCTACTCGGGATTTGAGAAGAAGGTGAAAGAGAGCCTCGAAGGCCGCGTGCAGGCGTTCGGGCTCACGGACAAAATCGGCCAGGTCGTGATTCCCACCGAATCGGTGGTCGAGGTGCGCGGCGGCAAAAAGGTGATTTCCCCGCGGATGTGTTATCCGGGCTACGTGCTGGTCGAGATGGACATGGACGACTACACGTGGCACGTGGTGCGGTCCACGCCGAAGGTAACCGGCTTCGTCGGGTCCGGGCAGATGCCTTCGCCGCTGACCGAAGAAGAGGTTCAGAACATTTTGAACCGGGCGACGACCACCGCGGAAAAGCCCAAGCCGAAGCTGTCGTTCGAGCGCGGCGAGAAGGTCCGTATCGGAGAGGGACCGTTTGCGAATTTCACGGGCGAGGTCGAGGAAGTGAACTCCGACCGCAGCACGCTAAAGGTTTCGGTGACGATTTTCGGGCGGGCGACTCCGGTCGAGCTCGATTTCGCGCAGGTTGAAAAAGTAGCCTAAGGATCCGAGATGGCAAAGAAAGTTCAAGCGATGGTGAAGCTGCAGTTGCCGGCCACCAAGGCAACGCCGGCGCCGCCTGTGGGCACCGCTCTGGGCCCGCACGGCGTGAACATCATGGATTTCTGCAAACAGTTCAACGCCAAGACGTCGAAAGAGCCGGACGGGATGATCATTCCCGTGCTGGTGACGATCTACAGCGACCGGACGTTCACATTTATTCTGAAGACTCCGCCGGCCTCCGAGCTGTTGAAGCGGGCTGCGGGAATCGTGAAGGGATCGCCGGAACCGAATCGCAACAAAGTGGCGAAGCTTTCGCACAAGCAGGTTGTGGAGATCGCCAAATTGAAACTGCCGGACCTGAACACGACGAATCTTGATGCGGCGGTCCGGTCAATCATGGGCACGGCCCGTAACATGGGCATCGAAGTGACGGAGTAAGGGGACACACAGTCATGGGTCGCAGCGCAAAAGTCGGTGGGAAAAATATTGATCGCGCACGGAAGCTGGTCGAGGCGCGTCCTTACAAGCTGGAAGAGGCTGCGGAGCTGCTTCGGAAGGCGCATTTCGTGAAGTTCGACGAGACGGTTGAGCTCGTTCTCAACCTGGGCGTGGATTCCAAGCAATCCGACCAGATGGTGCGCGGCACGGTGGTGCTGCCGCACGGGCTGGGGAAATCGAAGCGCGTGTTGGTGATCGCCAGCGGCGAAAAGGTAAAAGAGGCGCAAGACGCCGGCGCGGATTTCGTGGGCGGCGAGGACATGGTCCAGAAAATCACCGAAGGCTGGACGGACTATGACGCTGTGATCGCCACGCCGGACATGATGAAGTCCGCCGGACGGTTGGGAAAAGTGCTCGGCCCGCGAGGCCTGATGCCGAATCCGAAGACTGGCACGGTGACTTTTGAGGTGGCCAAGGCGATAAAGGAAATCAAGGCCGGCAAAGTGGAATTTCGACTGGACAAGACCGGTTTGATTCATTCGCCCATCGGGAAGATCAGTTTTGCGGCGAAAAGCCTGGCGGAAAACGCTCAGGCACTGCTGAACGCGATTGTGAAGGCGAAGCCATCTGCCGCGAAAGGCAAGTACATCAAGAAGATCACGCTGACCTCGACGATGGGGCCGGGGATTCTGATTGACCACACCGAGGCGGAATCGGCAACGGCGGTCGCGGCGTAACAGGTTCGCGTAACAAGTTCACGAGGGGAGTTCGGCATGAAGAAGAAGGCCGAGAAGAAGACGGAAGCCAACGAGCTTCGCTCGCAGCTGGCGACGGTCTCAACCGTCATTCTTTCGACATTTCAGGGAATCACGGTCGAGCAGGACACCAAGCTGCGGCGTTCGGTGGAAGCCGCGGGCGGCCACTACAAAGTCGTCAAGAACACGGTGGCCCAACGCGCCGGTGAAGGCACGCCGGCCGAAGGCTTGCTGAAGGGTCTGAAGGGCACGAATTCGATCGCTTACACGAAAACCGACCCGGTGGCGCTTGCCAAGATCCTGACGAAGGTCGCAAAAGATGTTCCTGCGTTCCAGTTCCGCGCCGGGTGGGTGGAAGGGCGCGTTATCTCGATCCAGGAGATCAACCAGCTCGCGCTGCTGCCGAGCAAGGAAGAGTTGATCAGCAAGATCATGTTCATGCTGAACGCACCGGCGCAACGAATCGCGACGGCGCTGGCGGCGCTCCCGCGCAACTTGGCGGTGGTTACGAGTGAAGCGGTGAAGGCAAACAAATTCGCAGGTGTCGGCGCAGCACCTGAAAACGCGGCGGCGCCTGAAGCAGCTCAGTAAAATAGTTTCTTTGTCTTTTTTGGTTTTTCATCTTGAGGAGGATAGACACGGCAATGGCTAGCAAAGTGGAAACAATTCTGGAAGAAATCAAGGGTCTGACGCTGCTCGAGGCTTCCGACCTGGTCAAGAAGATGGAAGAGGCCTTCGGAGTCTCGGCGGCTGCTGCGGCGCCAGTAATGATGGCGGGCGGAGCGGCAGGCGCAGGCGCGGCAGGCGGCGCGGCGGAGGAGAAGACGGAATTCAGCGTCGTCCTCACCGAAGTGGGCGCGAACAAGATCAACGTGATCAAGGCTGTCCGCGAAGTCACCAGCCTGGGCTTGAAGGAAGCCAAGGACCTGGTGGACGGTGCCCCGAAGACGGTGAAAGAGGGCATCAACAAGGACGAGGCGGCGACGATCAAGAAGAAGTTCGAAGACGCCGGAGCCAAGGTCGATATCAAGTAACGGCAGCCTGCAAACGGCCTTGTGCCGGGCTGCAAAGGAATTCGCGTACGCACGCGCTCCTTTCGATACGAGAACCTCTAATGTTGTCCTTCCCGGACGGGCGGGGCGGGTGTCTATCCGCACTGCCGCATTCGGCGTAGCCCTGAAGAGGATGGTCCATGAGTCATCGTAACGGTAATCGCGTCATGCGGGAACGGGAACGCCTGGACTTCGCTAAAATCAAGACGACGGTCCAGATTCCGAACCTGATTGATGTCCAGAAGAAGTCCTACCAGCGCTTCCTGCAGATGGATCTGTTGCCCAGCGAGCGGGAAGACACGGGCTTGCAGTCCGTGTTCTCTTCCGTTTTCCCGATCCAGGATTTTCGCGGACTCTCGCAACTGGATTTCGTGGACTACGCGATCGGCAACTGGGAGTGCAAGTGCGGACATCTGCGCGGACTGCACCACTTGCGCGCCACTTGCCGGAATTGCGGCGCGTCCGTGGTCACCAATCCGTACAAGACGGGCGACGTGCTGTGCGCGAAGTGCGGCACGTTCAACAAGAACACGCCGACATTCTGCAACAAGTGCGGCGACCCGGTCACGCTGCAGCTGAAGTACGACGTGAACGAATGCCAGGAGCGCGGCATGACGTATTCCGCGCCGCTGAAGGTCACCATCCGTCTCACCATTTACGACAAAGATCCTGATACCGGCGCGAAGTCCATCCGCGACATCAAGGAACAGGAAGTATTCTTCGGCGATATCCCGCTGATGACGGAGAACGGCACGTTCATCATTAACGGCACAGAGCGCGTGATCGTCAGCCAGCTGCATCGCTCGCCCGGTGTTTTCTTCGAGACCGCGAACAACCGCAGCTACTTCCTCGGGAAAATCATTCCATATCGCGGATCGTGGGTGGAATTCGAATACGACACAAAGAACATTCTCTACGTCCGCATCGACCGCAAGCGCAAATTCCTCGGCTCGATTTTTCTGCGCGCGCTGGGGATCAAGTCGAATGAAGATGTGCTGCGCACGTTCTTCCAGGTGGAGCGGATTGCTCTGCGCGACGGCGACCTTTTCTGGAACGCGTCGGAAGGGCTGATTGACCGCAAGCTCACGCGAGAAATCAAGCATCCGAAGTCCGGCGAGTCGCTGGTTGGCGCGCACAAGCGCATCACCGAGGCGCTGTACAAGGAACTGGTGAAGGCGCGGGTCACGCAAGTGGAAGCCGGGGTTGCCGATCTCGAGGGCGCGGTCACGGTCGGCGAGCTGGTGAACCGGCAGACCGGCGAAGTGCTTCTCGAAGCGAACAAGCCTCTGACGCCGGAAATGTGGACGGCGATCGGCGAAGCGGGAATCACCGAAGTTGATGTCTGCTTCCCGGATCGCGACGACGTCGGGATCATTGTGTCGCGCACGCTGGAAAAGGATACGATCCACACGCCGAAGGAAGCGCTGATCGAAATCTATCGCAAGCTGCGTCCCGGCGATCCGCCGACTCTGGAAACTGCGACGGCGCTCTTCAACGGAATGTTTTTCGACGCCCGCAAGTACGATTTCAGTAAAGTGGGCCGGCTGAAGTTCAATATCAAACTGGGACTCGAGACTCCGCTCGAAAAGCGAACGCTCGACCCGTCCGATTTCGTCGCGGCGATCAAGTACTTGCTGAAACTGCGCAAGAACGTCGGCTCGGTGGACGACATCGACCATCTTGGCAACCGCCGCGTACGCGCGGTGGGCGAGCTGCTCGAAAACCAGTTCCGCATCGGCCTGGTCCGGATGGAGCGCGCGATCAAGGAAAAGATGTCCGTATATCAGGAGATGTCCACGGCCATGCCGCACGACCTGGTGAACGCGAAGCCGGTGATGGCCGCGATCCGGGAGTTTTTCGGGAGTTCGCAGCTTTCGCAGTTCATGGACCAGACCAACCCGTTGAGCGAAATCACCCACAAGCGCCGCCTTTCGGCTCTTGGGCCGGGCGGTCTTTCCCGCGAGCGCGCGGGATTCGAAGTCCGCGACGTTCATCCGACGCACTACGGTCGCATCTGCCCCATCGAAACGCCGGAAGGTCCGAACATCGGCTTGATCAGCTCGCTTTCGTGCTACGCGCGAATCAACGAGTTCGGCTTCATCGAGTCGCCCTACCGCAAGGTGAAGGGCGGCCGCGTGATCGACTTCGTTCAGGTCGTCAATTCGGGCGACAGCGAATTCAAGGCCGGCGAAATCGTCGAAAAAGACAAAGTTGAAGAGACGAACGAGGAGTTGAAGCGCAAGCGGATTGTCGTCGAGCCGCACTGCTTCTACCTTTCGGCGTGGGAAGAGGATCGCTACGTGGTCGCGCAGGCGAACGCGTCGCTGGACGACAAGCTGCGGATCACCACCGACCTCGTCAACTGCCGCCAGGCCGGCAACTTCGTTTTAAAGAGTCGCGAAGAAGTGGACTACATCGACGTGTCACCGAAGCAGCTGGTCTCCGTGGCCGCGAGCTTGATTCCATTTCTCGAGAACGACGACGCGAACCGCGCGTTGATGGGCTCGAACATGCAGCGTCAGGCCGTGCCGCTCATTAAGGGCGAAGCCCCGCTGGTCGGGACCGGTATGGAGAGAGTCACGGCGCGCGATTCCGGCGCCGTGATCGTCTGCCGGCGCGATGGCATCGTAGACCAGGTGGATTCCGAACGCGTGATCGTGCGTGTGGAATCGGACCAGTCCGGCGTGCTGAGCCGCGAGGTCGGATCCGACATTTACCTGCTCACCAAGTTTAAGCGGTCGAACCAGAACACGTGCATCAGCCAAAAGCCGCTGGTTCGCGCCGGAGATCGCGTGAAGCAGGGCCAGGTGCTGGCGGACGGTCCCTGCACCGACCGCGGCGAGTTGGCGCTGGGACGGAACGTCCTCGTTGCCTTCGTGCCGTGGCGCGGATACAACTTTGAGGACGCGATTCTAGTCAGCGAAAAGCTGGTCAAAGAGGACTACTACACCTCGATCCACATTGAAGAGTACGAAATCGAGGCGCGCGATACGAAGCTCGGCCCCGAGGAAATCACGCGCGACATTCCCAACATCAACGAAAGCTTTCTCCGCAATCTGGACGAAAGCGGCGTGATCCGCATCGGAGCGACGGTCAAGCCGGGCGATATTCTAGTCGGCAAAGTGACGCCCAAGGGCGAGACCACGCTGACGCCCGAGGAAAAGCTCCTTCGCGCGATTTTCGGCGAAAAGGCCGGCGACGTTCGCGACGCATCGCTCTACTGCCCTCCGGGCATCGAGGGAACAATCGTGGACGTGAAAATCTTCTGCCGCAAGGGTGCGGAGAAGGACGAGCGCCACAAGGCCATCGAAGCCGCGCACGTTGCGAAGCTGGAAAAAAACCTCGGCGATGAGATTCGCATTCTCACCGACGAGCGCCTGAAGCGCCTGAACGATTTGCTCGGCAGCCAGAAACTGGTCGCCGACCTCCACGACGAGCGCACCAACAAGCGCCTGCTCACCAAGGGCACGGAGTTGACGCGCGACATCCTGGAAAAAATCTCCACGCGCAACCTGAAGCGCCTCAGATTGAACGACAAGGACCCGCTGCTGATCGAAAAAATCGACGAGGTCGAGGAAATGACCTCGCGGCAGATCGACGTGCTGCGGAAGATCACCGACGAGCGCATCGCCAAGCTTAAGAAGGGCGATGAGCTGCCGCCGGGAGTGATCAAGCTGGTAAAGGCCTACATCGCGATGAAGCGCAAGCTTTCCGTCGGCGACAAAATGGCCGGCCGTCACGGGAACAAGGGCGTCATCGCGCGAATCGTTCCACAGGAAGACATGCCCTACATGCCCGATGGCACCCCGGTTGAAATTGTGCTCAACCCGCTGGGCGTTCCGTCGCGCATGAACGTCGGGCAGATTCTGGAAACGCACCTCGGCTGGGCTTCGAAGGAGCTGGGCGAGCACATCGGCAAGCTGCTGGACGCCGAAGCGCGCGTCGAATCGGTGCGCAAGTATTTCAAGGATGCTTTCGGGCCCACGTCGGTCTGGAAGACGATTGTTGACCTTGACGACGAAGCGATCCTCGACCTGGCGCAGAGCTTCCGCGAGGGCGTTCCGTTCGCCACTCCGGTGTTCGACGGCGCCCGCGAAGGGGACATTCGCCACCTGCTCGAATTCACGAAGCTGCCGCAGAGCGGCAAGATCACGCTCTTCGACGGCATGACCGGCGACGAATTCGCGCAGCAAGTCACCGTCGGCTATATCTACATGCTCAAGCTGTCGCACTTGGTGGACGACAAGATTCACGCGCGTTCCATCGGGCCCTATTCGCTGATCACGCAGCAGCCGCTCGGCGGAAAGGCACAATTCGGAGGCCAGCGCTTCGGGGAAATGGAAGTCTGGGCGCTGGAAGCCTACGGTGCGGCGCACATCCTGCAGGAGCTGTTGACCGCGAAATCAGACGACGTCTATGGCCGCGCGAAGATTTACGAGGCCATCGTGAAGGGCGAGCCGGGAATTGAGCCGGGCGTGCCTGAATCGTTCAACGTCCTGGTGCGCGAGTTGCAGTCGCTGTGCCTGGATGTGGAATTGATGAAGCGCCAGAAACCGCAACTCGAGAAAGCGGAAGCAGCGGACTAATCGCGCGTCCCGGGAAAACCCGGGACGCGTCTGACTATTTTACTAGTTATCGGTTTTTTGTTCCGGGTAACCCGGGACGGGAGGATCATCCCTTGTATCGATCGAGCCCTTATGACCGTGCCAGCCAGATCGCGGATTTTGATTCGATTCGCATCAGTCTTGCGAGCCCTGAAAAAATCCGGTCGTGGTCGCATGGCGAAGTAACCAAGCCGGAGACAATCAACTACCGGACCTTCAAGCCGGAGCGCGACGGGCTGTTTTGCGCCAAGATTTTCGGTCCCGTCACCGACTGGGAGTGCCTCTGCGGCAAGTACAAGCGGATGAAGCACCGCGGCGTCATCTGCGACAAGTGCGGCGTCGAAGTGACGCTTAGCAAGGTCCGCCGCGAGCGCCTCGGGCACATCGAGCTGGCTTCGCCCTGCTCGCACGTGTGGTTCTTCAAGGGGTTGCCGAGCCGCATCGGCTATCTGCTTGATATCACCATGCGCGATCTCGAGCACATTCTTTACTTTGAGACTTTCGTCTGCGTGGATCCGGGCGAAGTGCCGGGACTCAAGGAAAAGGAAATCCTGCCCGAGGAAAAGTTCCGCGAACTCCAGCGGGAATTTCCGGGCAAGTGCGACGTGCGCATGGGTGCCGAAGCGATCAAGGAACTTCTGCGCCGCGTGGACGTGGACAAGCTTTCGACCGAACTCCGCGAAAAGATGAAAATCGATCCGAGCCTGCAGAAGCGGATCAAATACGCAAAGCGGCTCAAGGTCCTCGAGGCTTTCCGCAAGAGCGGCAACAAGCCGGAGTGGATGATTCTCGACGTGATTCCGGTGCTGCCACCCGAGTTGCGCCCACTTGTGCCTCTCGACGGTGGCCGGTTTGCCACGTCGGATCTGAACGACCTGTACAGGCGCGTGATCAACCGCAACAACCGCCTGAAGAAACTGATAGAGCTGCACGCTCCCGACGTGATCGTCCGCAACGAAAAGCGCATGCTGCAGGAAGCCGTTGACGCGCTCTTCGACAATGGCCGCCGGGGGCGCGTGCTTCGCGGTACTAACAACCGCCCGCTCAAGTCGCTGTCCGATACGCTCAAGGGCAAGCAGGGCCGTTTCCGCCAGAACCTCCTCGGCAAGCGCGTGGACTATTCGGGACGCTCCGTGATCGTCGTCGGACCGGAACTGAAGCTGCACCAATGCGGTCTGCCGAAAAAGATGGCGCTGGAGCTGTTCAAGCCGTTCATCTATCACCGGCTGGAAGCTGCGGGGCACTGCACCACGATCAAGCAGGCGAAGGAACTGGTCGAGGCACAGGAAGCGACGGTCTGGGACATCCTCGAGGACGTAATCCGCGAGCACCCGGTGCTGCTGAACCGCGCTCCTACGCTTCACCGTCTTGGCATCCAGGCTTTCGAGCCCGTGCTTGTTGAGGGTAAAGCGATCCGCATCCATCCTCTCGTTTGCACGGCGTTCAACGCGGACTTCGACGGCGACCAGATGGCGGTACACATTCCGCTGTCGCCCGAGGCGCAGGTGGAAGCCTCGGTGCTGATGCTCAGCTCGCACAACATCCTTTCGCCGGCGAATGGCTATCCTCTGGCCGTTCCGACACAGGACATGGTGCTGGGCATCTACTACATGACCAAGGCCAAGCCGAAGGCCAAGGGCGAGGGCCGCGCGTTCGGATCGAGCGACGAAGTGGTTATGGCGCTCGAAGCCGGCGAGGTTGAATTGCTCACGCCGATCCGCATGCGCTACACCGGCGAAGTCATTGACCTGACGAACGCCTATGACGATCAAGACGTCTCGCACACCGAACCCGTGAATCTCGCGAAGCAGTTCCTGCAGACCACGGTCGGCCGCGTGATCTTCAACGACCATCTGCCGTCGGACATGCCTTTCATCAACGGCTTGCTCAAGAAGAAGGGCGTCCAGGCCCTGGTGCTATATGCCTATCTTCGCTTCGGCCTGGAGAAGACGGTGGTGATGCTCGACCGGCTGAAAGAGCTGGGCTTCCTCTACGCCACGAAGTCGGGCATTTCGATCGGCATCAGCGACATGGTCATCCCCAGCGTGAAATTCAAGCTGGTGGACGCAGCCGAGCATGAGGTCGTGAAAGTCCAGCAGCAGTATCTGGACGGCGCGATCACCAACGGCGAGCGCTACAACAAGGTCATCGCCATCTGGAGCGACATCACGGAAAAAGTCGCCGACGAAATGTTCAAGGCGCTCGAGGAACAGGACAAGCAGGGCATTATCAATCCGGTCTACGTGATGGCTGATTCCGGCGCGCGCGGATCGAAGCAGCAGATCCGGCAGCTTTCCGGAATGCGCGGATTGATGGCGAAGCCCTCGGGCGAAGTCATCGAAACGCCGATCACATCGAACTTCCGCGAAGGCCTCACCGTGTTGCAGTACTTCATCTCCACGCACGGCGCTCGCAAGGGCCTGGCGGATACGGCGCTCAAGACCGCCGATTCCGGCTACCTCACGCGGCGTCTGGTGGACGTGGCTCAGGACGTGATCATCAACGAATTCGATTGCGGCACCGCTGACGGGATCTACGTCGAACCGATTCTCGAAGCCGGCGTCGAGGTCGAACCGTTGCGCGATCGCGTGATCGGCCGCGTGTCCCTGGAAAAGATCAAGGACTACGAAGGCAACGTGATCGTCGAGATCAACCAGGAAATCACCGAAGAACTCGCGAACGCGATTCAGGCGGCGGGCATCGAGCGCGTCAATATTCGCTCCGTGCTCACGTGCGAATCCCGCCGCGGCGTCTGCGCGCGGTGCTACGGCCGCAACCTGGCCACTGGGCGGTTCGTGGAAATGGGCGAAGCAGTCGGCGTCATCGCCGCACAGTCCATCGGCGAACCAGGCACTCAGCTCACCATGCGGACGTTTCACATTGGCGGCACGGCGACTCGCGTCACCGAGCAGTCCAAAGTCGAGGCCCGCAACAACGGCTTCGTGAAATATATCGATCTGAAGGTGGTCGAAGGCCGCGGCAAGACCCTGATTGCCATGAACCGCTCCGGCTTGATCGCGGTCGTGGATGAAAAGGGCCGTGAGAAAGAACGCCACCACGTCGTCTATGGCGCGCGTTTCAAGGTCGAAGACGGCCAACCGGTCACGCTCGGCCAGACCATGGTCGAATGGGATCCGTACACGTTCTCGATCCTTACGGAAACGGGCGGCACGGTCGAGTTCAAGGATTTGCAGCCCGGAATCACCATCGAAGAGCAGGTGGACGAAGTCACCGGCCTTTCGCAGCTGGTTGTCACGCTTCCCCCGGGTGACGAAAAGCACCAGCCGACGATTTTGGTCCGCGACTCCGCCGGCCGGGCCAAGAAGAAGTACCTTATGCCGTCCCGCGCCCACTTGATGGTCGTGGACGGCGACGAAGTGCAGCCCGGGGACGTGCTCGCGAAGATTCCGCGCGAGACCACCAAGACCAAGGACATCACCGGCGGTTTGCCGCGCGTCGTGGAGCTCTTCGAAACGCGCAAGCCCCGCGATCCCGCGGTCATCAGCGAAATCGATGGCGTGGTGAAATACGGCGAAATCGCCAAGGGCCAACGCAAGACGTACGTCGAGAGCGAGGATGGCAAGACGATAAAGGAATATTCCATCCCGCGCGGCGTGCACATCAATGTGCAGGAAGGCGAGCATGTGCGCGCCGGCGAGCCGCTCATTGACGGCCCGCTCAACCCGCATGACTTGCTGGCGGTCCTCGGTGAAAAGTACACGCAGGCCTACCTGGTCAATTCGGTCCAGGAGGTCTACCGGCTGCAGGGCGTCAACATCAACGACAAGCACATCGAGACGATTGTTCGCCAAATGATGCGCTGGGTGAAGGTCGAGGACGTGGGCGACACCACGTTCCTGCTCGAGGAGCAAGTGGATAAGTTCCGCTTCCGCGAGGAGAACGACCGGATCATCAGCGACGGTGGCCGTCCGGCAACCGGGCGTCCGCTGCTCCTCGGCATCACGAAGGCGTCGCTTTCGACCGATTCGTTCATCTCCGCGGCGAGCTTCCAGGAGACCACCCGCGTCCTTACCGAAGCGGCCATTTCCGGAAAGGTTGATTACCTGCGCGGCCTGAAGGAAAACGTCATCATGGGCCGCCTGATTCCGGCGGGCACGGGTCTCGAGCGCTATCGCAATATCCAGCTCCTTACTGAAATCCCGAAGGAGGAGCCGCAAGTGATGGAACCCGAGCTCACGCCGGAAGAGGCGGCGGCGCTCGATTTCTTGCGCAAGGATACCGACGCGATTGCGGAAAGCTAGAGCGGTGGGGCTTATTCAGTTCTCCATCGAAAAACCAAGGCTGCTTCGCCGCAAGGCGGGGCGGCCTTTTTTTTCGCGGGCGAGTTGCAGGCAAAATGCCGATTGTGATTGAATTCGCGAGTTGACTCGTACCTTCACCGAAGACTGAGAGAATCCATGCGCCGAAAACTGTCTTGTTTTGCGATAGCCCTTTTCCTGCTTGCTGCGCCCATTCATGCCGCGAAGCGCGCGTTTTCGATCGAGGACCTCTACCGGTACCGGCACGTCGAGGACATGCATCTGTCTCCGGACGGCCGGACGATCGTTCTGACGCTCGCAGCATACGATCTCGGTAAGGCAAAGCGCAGCAGTCACATCTGGCTGATGGACGCCGACGGCGGGAACGCGCGGCAGTTCACGTTCGGAGATGCCAATGAATCCTTACCCATTTTTTCGCCCGACAGCAAATGGATCGCTTTCGTCCGCGGGACCGGTGACGAGGACGAGATTTATATCATTCCGGTGAACGGCGGAGGCGCGCGCAAGCTGACGAATGTTTCCACGGGTGTTTCCGATCCGCTGTGGTCGCCCGACGGCAAGTCCATCGCATTTTCAAGCGACGTCTACCCGGAATGCGGCGCGGACGACGCCTGCAACAAGAAGATCAACGACGGTTGGACCAAGGGACCGCTGCATGCGCACATGGCGACCTCGCTCCTCTATCGCCATTGGACCGAATGGAAGGATGGCCAGAGAACGCACGTACTGCTGGCCGATGTTCCGAGCGGAGCAGTGCGCGACCTGACGCCCGGAGATTTCGATTCTCCGCGCTATCAGCTCGGCGGGGCGCTGCAATACGATTTTTCGCCGGACAGCAAGGAACTGGCGGTCGATTCAGATCATGGCAAGAATCTGGAATCCTCCACCAACAGCGATCTGTGGATCGTGTCGGTGAACGGCTCGCAGCCGCCACGCGATGTGACCGCTTCCAATCCTTCGTTCGATGGGAATCCGAAGTATTCGCCCGATGGAAAATACATCGCCTACCTTATGCAGAAGCAGCCGGGCTACGAATCGGATCTTTTCCGGCTAGCGCTGTACGACCGCGCCTCCGGCACATCGCGCGTGCTGACCGGATCGTTCCGTAACTGGGTGCAGGATTTCGAATGGGCCTCGGATTCGAAGTCTCTCTATTTCGACGCGCCGGTAGAAGGCGACAATCCCATTTTTCAGGTGACGCTGGACACCGGCGCGATTCAGAAGGTCCTGGTGGACAAGACGATCGACTCGTTCGATCTTTCGCCGGACAATCGCCGGATGGTATATGTCCAGCGCTCCGTGGGCACGGTTGCGGAGGTTTTTGCGGTTGATCTGGCGGGCGGAACTGCATCCGCGCCGCAGCGGCTTTCGCATTTCAACGACGACTTCATGAATGAAGTTGACGTCCGTCCGGCCGAAAGGATGTGGGTGACGGGAGCGGGCGGCGCGAAGATCGAGGTCTTCATCGTCAGACCTCACGATTTCGACCCGTCGAAGAAATATCCACTGATTCTCAACGTGCACGGTGGCCCGCAGTCGCAGTGGGCAGACGCCTTCCGCGGGGATTGGCAGGTCTATCCGGGCGCGGGTTACGTGGTCGCGTTCGCCAATCCACACGGGTCCACGGGCTACGGACAGGACTTCACGTCCGAAATCTCGGGCGATTGGGGCGGCGAGGTTTTCGAGGACCTGATGAAAGTGACCGACGAGCTCGCGAAACTGCCTTACGTGGATCCCAACCGAATGGGAGCGATGGGATGGTCGTACGGCGGCTACATGATGGATTGGTTCGAGGGTCACACGGACCGCTTCAAGGCGATCGCTTCAATGATGGGCGTTTTTGATCTGCGCTCGATGTATGGCTCGACCGAGGAGTTGTGGTTTCCGGAGTGGGAGTTCAAGGGGCAGCCCTGGAATTCGCCGGATTACGACAAATGGTCGCCGTCGTCATACGTGAAAAACTTCAAAATGCCGTGCATGGTGATTTCCGGCGAACGCGATTACCGTGTGCCTTACACGCAGTCGCTTGAGTTTTTCACGTCTCTGCAGAAAATGAATGTGCCGTCGAAGCTATTCATTTATTCCCGGGCCGGCCATTGGCCCAGTTGGTACGAGATGGCCCTTTATTACACCGCGCATCTCGAATGGTTTCACGGGTATCTGGGAGGCGATGCCCCTCCATGGACCAGCGAGCAGTTCCTGCGGAACGCCGTATTTGATCCAGCCACGGGTCAGCGCATCCCGTAAAAGGCGCGCGCGGCGCCTGTTAAGCATCTTGGCATAGCCAGCCGCTTTCTTTCCCCGCCGGAAGTCCTGCGTCTGTAGAATTTTATACGGGAAGACCAACCGGCTCCGGCGGGAGCCTACTTGAAGAGAAATCAGGGCGAACGCGTTCATGTCCACGGACTTATCACACCACGATCAGGAGCAGTCCGTCTCCGCGGCTGTTTCTGACGCGCACCTTGAAAAGCTGACGGAGGCGATTGTTCGCTCGCAGCACAATTACCGCGAGCTGATTGACCATCTCGACCAGGCCCTCTTCACGCTTTCTCTCGAGGGCGAAGTCCGAGTCGCTAATCTCCGCCTTTCCGAAATCCTGGGCACGTCCATTCAGGAGCTGATCGGGCGCCGGCTCAGCGAATTCATCGAATCACCCACTATGGCGGACGTCCAGCGCGGGCTCCCTGCCTTAATAAGGGACGGCGTGTGGTCCGGCACGATTCCGGTGTGGCTCAAGAAGGACAAGGCGCTCCGCTATTTCGATTGCTGGCTTCAGACCGCTGTGGATGGAGAGGTCAGGTCCATCATCGGATGGGCGCGCGACGTTACCAAACAGCAGGAATCCGAAATCCGCTTTAAGGAACTGTTTGAAGCCTTCGGCGAGGGAATCCTTTTCGTAACCCCCGGAGGGCAGTTGCTCGATGCGAATCCCGCCCTGGTCAGAATACTCGGGTACAACAACAAAGAAGAGCTGCAGGCTATCAATTTCCGGGACGTGTATGTTGACCCTTCCGCTCGAGACGCAATCATCCGCGAGCTCGAGGTAAAAGGCGCAGTGCACGATCGCGAAATATTGATGCGCCGCAAGGACGGAACGCAGATCCATTGCCTCACGTCCGGATTTGCCATGCGCGATGCTTCCGGGCGAGCGGTGCGTCTGCAAGGAACGCTGACTGACATTACCCAGCGCCGCGAGATGGAAAAGCGCCTGCAGCAGGAACAGAGCTTCACCCGACGCATGGTGGCGGGCTTCCCCGATTTGATTGCGGTTCTCGATCGCGACGCGCGATTCATCTACATCAGCGATCACGTGGAAAAAGTCCTGGGCTGGCAGCCGACCCAATATGTCGGGCGCGTGTTCGGCACCCGGGCGAATCCGGAGGACAAGGCGAAGCTACACGAGATGTTCCAGCGCGTCGTCCGAGGGGAGGAAAGCCAGGGCCAGGTCGAGTTCCGGTCGCCCCATGCTGACGGTTCCTGGCGCGACCTGCTGCTTACCGCTCGGCCCTTTTTCGACGACGATGGAACAATCAGCGGCCTCGTAACCGCCGCGCGCGACATCACCGAGCGCAAGCGGATGGAGGAGGCCCTGCGGCAGAGCGAGGAGCGGGTCCGCCTGATGGTGGACGGAGTGTCCGACTATGCGATTTTTATGCTCGATCCCGACGGACATGTGGCCAGTTGGAACCGCGGAGCGGAACGCATCAAGGGATATCGGGCGAGCGAAATCATCGGGAAGCACTTTTCGGTTTTCTACCCCCCGGAAGATGTCGCGAATGGGAAGACAGAACGAGAACTGAAAGTGGCGGTGGCTCGAGGTCAATGCGAGGACGAAGGCTGGCGAGTGCGCAAGGACGGCTCACGATTCCTGGCCAATGTGGTGATTACGGCCCTGCGCGACCGGGAAGGGAAGCTCCAAGGATTTTCGAAAATCACTCGTGATGTCACCCAGCGTCACGAAATGGAAAGAAAACTTCACCAGGAACAGGAATTTGTCCGGAGCCTGGTCGAATGCTTTCCAGACCTGATTGTCGTGCTGGATACCGAGGGCCGTTTCAAGTTTGTGAGCGAGCGCGTACACGACATCCTCGGCGTGTCGCCAGAGGAGTACGTCGGCAAGCCCATCGGCCAGCGAATCGGCCCGGGGGACCGGTCGAAGCTCAACAAGATGTTCCAGAATGCAATTTCAGGCCAGAAAGGCCAGGAGCAGATCGAAATCCGGGCGCAGCACGCCGATGGCACCTGGAAAATCCTGCGAGTCCTCGCCAATCCCCTTTTCGACGAAAAGGGGACCATCATCGGCATGGTTTCATCCGGCCGGGATGTTACGGAATCGAAGCACCTTGAGCAGCAGCTGGCCGACAAGGAAAAATTCGCGGCCATGGGACAGATGATGGCCGGAGCCGCCCACGAACTCAACAATCCGCTCACCGCCATCCTCGGCGTCAGCGACTTGCTTCGCGAGCGCGCGGCAGAAGACGCCACGCGCCGACAGGTGGATCTGATCCTGCAGCAGGCTCGCCGCGCAGCGGCCATCGTCCAAAATCTTCTCGCGTTTTCCCGGCCCCTCGCGCAAGGCCGGACGACGCTGCGGCTCGGAGAAATTCTCAACGAAGCGCTAGAAGCCGAGCGGCCAAACCTTGAGAAGAAGAGTATTCGCGTGAAATTGATGACGCCCGACGATCTGCCTCCCGTGGACGGCGATCGAAAGCTTCTCATGCAAGTGTTCCTGAATATTCTGACCAACGCCGAACAATCCATCTCGCCCGCGCGCGAACAAGGCCAGCTGGATATTTCCGTCACTTGCGCCGGCGATCAAATCCGCGTGACATTTGCCGACGACGGACCCGGCATTCCCGAAGACATTATCGGAAAGATATTCGATCCGTTCTTCACCACGAAACGCCCGGGAGGCGGGAGCGGACTCGGCCTCACAATATCCCTGGCCGTGATCAAGGAGCACGGAGGCACGATTGAAATTGAATCCAATCCTGGCAATGGAGCCGTAATACATGTTCTGCTGCCCGCAGCGGCCGAAATCCAGCCTTCATCGGCGCCTTCGAAGACGGCTGCAAAGTCGGCGCCGGTTTTGCCTTTCCTCGCAACGCTGAGCGACCATTCGGTTCTGATTGTTGACGACGAGGAAGGCATTCGCGAAATCGTGCAGGAAGGGCTTTCGGCGCGCGGGATGAAGGTTCAGGCAGCGGGAAGTTCGGAGGAGGCGCTGGCTCTGCTCGCCAAGAGCACCTGCGAAATCGTTCTCTGCGATTTCAACCTTCCGGGAATGAGCGGAGAACAATTGTTTGATGAGGTGCGCGCCCGGTTAGGAAGTTCGGTGCCGCGCTTTGTGTTTATGACCGGCGAGCTCGTGTCTCCCAGCCTCACAGAACGCTATCGTCAGAAGGGGGCCCGGATTCTACAGAAGCCTTTCCAGATATCCACGGTGGCCACGCTCTTGACGGAACTGCTGCAGTCCCAGCCGTCGCCGGCGAAATGAGCTCGGCGCGATTCTCTTTACTGCCGCTTCGGAATGGAGGGTGACTCGCTCGTATCAATGCCGAAGTCCCAGACGTACAGTCCGGCGCCTTCATCTTTAACCATTTCAGCGATGGCGTATTCCCCCGACGCGAGTTCATGGCCTAGCGTAAAGCGGTAAACCCCGGGGGCGATGTCCCAGGGCTGGATCGGCACCGAGTCTCGCTTCTCGTTCGCCTCCCCAAAAATCTGATCCAGGTCCTCGACGTGGCGGCTATCCCCGTGCGGCTTTGCACGGATCAGCACCAGCTCCGGCTGACGGTTATCGGACACGCGCATGTAGAATTCCGGCCGGCTTTCGCGGATGCGCAGCTTGGCGTGCGCTCCGGCGATCGAAATGGAATGCCGCGTGGGGATGATGGGAATCGGCACCATCACCTGTTCGATGAAATGGCCCTTCGAAAGCTTGGAATCGGTTTCCGCCTGCGGCAGGGGTAGGACTGCCTTGCCGTCGTAAACGAAAAGGAGGTCTCCGGGCGGCAGAAAGATGCCCGGGGCAACTTCCAGGCTGGCGTCAATGTCCTGCGGCACGGCCTGACGCGCTGACTCCTGCTTGTGTACTCTCGCGAGGAAGGCGGCGTCGGTCCGAGCCTCATCGGCCTCGACCCTCTTCGTGGCTTCCCAGTCAACCATGGCGGTGGGAATTTGCTCCCACTGCGAGCTGTCGATGCTGTAATAGCGGACTCGGTCGCCCTCGACCTTGTATTCGCGCACCAATTGGAACGTGCCGTCGGTCAGCATGAGTTTCTGGCCCCGAGGCATAGTGGGGCTGGCAGCGGCGGGGGCCGGTTGGCCGGTCGAGGATGGCGTGGCGGGAGACCTCGGCGAGTCCTGGGCGCCAAGGATCGCCATGGGCGATGCGGTGGCAACAAACAGGCCTGCAAGCACCAACAATACGAGCGCTCCGGCTGATGCCAGCAAGGTCGGTCGGATCGAACGTCGGTTCCCGGCCATGGTCCTAGCTCCCCCCTTGCAACCATAGGATGCCTGATGACGCGATTCGGTTGAGTTGAATCCGGTCCGGCAAAGGCTGAGGATACGCTGGGAGGGTGCTTGCTCACAACAGGCTTCGGGACGAGACGCGGAGAGTTCTAGTGCTGGCAACGCGGATGGAGCACTGTCATGATCATCAAATCGGAGTTGCTGAAGAGCAGTTTCTCGGCTCCGGCGGCAGCTTCGGCGACACCTGACAGCGTTCCGAGGTGCTTGTTTCGCGCCAGACCTCGCAGATGTTCGGGACAGATGCCTGTCAGACTGGCGACCTCTTCCTCGGTGAAAACCTTCTGGCTGGACTTGATTCGGACCATCGCCGCGGCCTCCGATTCCTTCGATGCTTCCAGCAGACTAATTGCTGCCGCATTTCCCAGCAATAGTCGTTCCGTACTACCGGACTAGAACTCTCCGCTCAGAAATCGCGGCAAAAGCGCTGCCATTCGGAGATTTAGATGCAGTAGGTGAGAATCCGTTTCGATGAAACACACCATTTGTTTGCAGGTAAAATGAAAATCCGCGTCCAAGTTTGGAATGTTTCTACGATATTTCGGATTTGTTTCGCCTGGTGGCAGGCGAAGCGGAACGAGCTAGACGGTTTACAGGGTGCCGGACGGATGCGTCCGCGAGACTTAAATCGTGGAACCGCCGGCCTGTTCGAATGCGTGGGCGATTTGTAGCACACATCCCTCATTGAAGTGGGGGCCGAACACCTGCATTCCGACGGGAAGTCCGGCCTTTGTCTTGCCGCAGGGCACGGAGATGCCGGGAACTCCGGCGAGCGATCCTGTGACGGTATAGATGTCCGCCAAGTACATCTGCAGCGGGTCGGAGGTTTTTTCGCCCAGGCGGAATGCAGCGGTCGGCGCCGTAGGAGTGATGATCGCATCCACTTTCTGAAACGCGTCCGCGAAGTCCCGAGCGATCAGCGCGCGGACGCTTTGGGCGCGCAGGTAGTAGGCATCGTAGTAGCCCGCGGAAAGCGCGTAGGTTCCGAGCATGATCCGGCGTTTTACCTCGGGGCCAAAGCCCCGCTCGCGCGTCTGCCGATACATCTCGGTGAGGGTTGCGCCGGGAGCACGAAGGCCATAACGCACCCCATCGTACCGGGCTAGGTTGGAGCTCGCCTCCGCGGTCGCCAGGATGTAATAGGTGGCGACCGCGTAGTCCGTGTGCGGCATTCGCAGCGGTATTCGCCGGCAACCAAGGCGCTCAAGGAGTGCGATCCCCGCCTCGACCTTTTCTTTGACTTCCGCGTCGAGGCCCGCGCCGAAGTAGTCTTCCGGCACGCCAATGCGCAGGCCTTGCACCGGCTTCCTTGTTTCCGCCGCGTAGTCAGGTACCGGAACCGGCGCTGAAGTCGAGTCGTTTTCGTCATGCCCCGCAATCACGGACATTACCGCTGCGGCATCGGCGACGTTCCCGGCGAAGGGGCCAATTTTGTCGAGCGAGGACGCGAACGCGATCAAGCCGTAACGGGACACGCGGCCGTAGGTGGGCATGAATCCGGGAATCCCGCAAAACGAACCGGGCTGCCGAATCGAGCCGCCTGTGTCGGTCCCGAGAGCTGCCACGGCGAGGCCCGCGGCTACGGCCGCGGCCGATCCGCCGCTCGACCCACCGGGGACGCGATCGGGAGCGACCGGGTTGCGCACCGGCCCATAGGCGGAGTTCTCGTTCGAACCGCCCATGGCAAATTCGTCGCAGTTTGTCTTTCCCAGGAACACGGCGCCTGCTTTTTCCAAGCGCTCCACGGCCGTCGCGTCATACGGCGGCACGTAGGTTTCAAGAATCTTGGAGGCGCAGGTGGTACGAATGCCGCGCGTGCTGATGACGTCCTTGATGGCTATCGGAACACCCGCGAGAGGCGGCAGAGTCTCGCCGCGAGCTATGCCTGCATCCACGCGATCTGCTTGCGCGTAAGCGCGCTCGCGCGAAAGCGTGAGATATGTGTTGAGCTCAGCGTTGCGACGATCGATCCTGGCGTAAAACTCGCCGGTAAGTTCGCGCGCCGATAGCTTCTTAGATTGAAGCGCCGCGCGCACCCCTGCAATTGTCCAAGTCGTGGTTGCGCTCACCGGTGGTCCCTGGGAGGCCTCATCGGTCGATTACCTTCGGGACGCGGAAGAACGGTTTGGCGGCATCGGGCGCGGCTGAAAGGATCGGGCCCCAGACGTCGCAAGGCCGCACCACGTCTTCGCGAAGCTCTGGGTGGCTCGCGCCAGTGGCGGGATTTGCGGGCGCGAAAATCACCTGCGCCATCGGTTCGACATTGGTGATGTCGAGTTCCTTCAGTTTGTCAATATACGAGAGGATGCTGTCGAGCTGGTCGCGATAAGTTTCAATTTCCTCGGGCGACAAGCCCAGATGCGCCAATTCGGCCACTCTCAACACATCTTCACGGCTGATCTTCATGGTTGATTCGACTCATTTAATCTTAGTAGAAACGAGACGCAATGCAAGTTTGTGCGCCTGTGGAGAAAAGGGAAGCGAGGGCTACGCGCGGCGACGGCGAATGAAGGGGATATGCGCGTTATCGGCCTCACGGGAAATGTACCTCGGACCCGGCTTCGCGGCGACGAACGTCACCTCGCGGACCAGGTTTCCGCCCCATGCTTGATTGATTCGATCGCGCAATTCGCGCTTCATGCCTTCGATCTGCCGCTGCCATGCCTTGGCGTCCGCCGCTACTTCGAGGAACGCGCCATCGCATCGCACGGGCCGCGTGTGCGCTGCGAGAGTTGTCCCTGCGATGGACGGCCACGCGCCGGCAAGCCAGGCCAGCGTTGCTTCCGGCCGGTCGAACCGGCGCACGACTCTTGCTAGAAAATCTCCTGCTCTGTCCATGGGAGACGCGATTCTAACACAAACGAGCGACGCGGATTGGCGCGCTTGCACCGAAGTTTTAAGCGTGCGAAAATCGCGAGTACGAATTGGCATTATCTCCCAGTGATTCGCGCTGTATTTCGAAGTGGCGGAGAAGCACAGGGCGATGGCGATATCGTCTAAGGGTTAGGACGGAGCCCTCTCAAGGCTCAAATCCGGGTTCGATTCCCGGTATCGCTACCACACGCAGCAGACCCCGCTAAAACCGCCAATACCAACCAGATGGAGCGTCTGCCTTCGAAGTAGAGGGTCTGAGGGTTTCTTGTGTTCGCGTTTCCTGAATCTATCTTTATGCTTGACCTTCTACCAACGAAACAGAGGGTCATTGACCGGAAGGTGCGTGAGCAGTGCTCGTCTGCGATACGCTACCTGTTGAAGCCGCGGCGTTCCCCCCAGACGCCAGCCCTGGAAGTATTGACTATCCTTAACATCATCCAGTTACAAGCGCGCGTGACTGTCTTGGGCACTCTTCGCTGGAAGCCGCCAATTAACTGGGCCGCGCTCAACCCTAATGTGTTGAGAGGTGAACTATGGGCGCCCCGCGACAAAGCCCGTCCCCGGACCCTATCGGGCAAAGAAACGTGGATCATCTAAGGGCTGCTCAAGTTGGTCTCTTGACCTCAGCGGACAGTCAGGCCAACCACGCAACGCCGCTCGAAGCACAAGCGTTTGTGTTTCAAGCAATCTCGGTGCTGTCGAGAGTAGCCGCAGCAGACAGTCCGTCGGGTAGCAAAGTTGAAGCGGCCCGCGTGACGCCATCTCCGCCGGTTGTAATCAACCGGCAAATCGATGCAGCTCTACCTTCCAAGCGAGCAACATTGTCATCGGGATTGCTGCCGCGACGGGCGTACGTAAGTGCCCTTGCCCAGCCAAGGCTCCGAGGACAAAAATTGAGAGCAACATCGCCCGATGTCGTTGCCTCAAGAGATCGGTCCACGAGCAGACTGCGAGCGTTCGCAAACCAAATAATTAGGAAGACGCCGCCGACGCGATTGCCATCGATGGCCCAAACAGCGCAGCAACGGTGCCGAGTGGTGCGGTAACCGCGAATGTTCGCGCACCAAGATCCTTGTTGGACCACTCCCTTTCGATCCCAACGAGACGTCCAATGCCGAGCGAGACACCAATTTTCGCGGCTACTTCCGACGGGGGAAAACGAGCCACAAGCATCGGTATGCTCCAAGCGAACGTATATACGGAAGGAGCGAGTCCGGATAAGTCGGATCGCGGACCTGTGCTTTTCCAGTTGGCCAGCGCCATCGAGAAGGAGTGGAGCGTGTCGGTTCGACACGGACAGTAGGCGCCGCGAGTGCGAGAAGTCGCTACACGCCCAGTCGCTTCGTCAGTTGCATGGGGGCCACTCGTCTGCTTCCGTCACCCGTTCAGGGAGGGGATTTCCATTGACGTGATCTCGTACTTGAAAGTATCCGCGTCGAGACTATCGAGCCGGCCGTCGGCCGTCTCTGCCTGTGGATACATCAAGAATGGAATCGGCTTTCCACCCGAGCCCGGTAGGGCGACATCGTGTCCGAAGTTGAAGGCCATCCAGTTCATCTCCCAGGAACCAAACAGCCGAGCGCGGGCTTTTTTCACCATGTCATCGTCCAGCGGCCGGTTTCCGGGCGGTTCCTCAAGGATCACCTTGCGCACATCCGCCGGATCAACAGGCACCCAACCGTAGTCGTGCAAGTAGACTTCCGCACGGCAGTGCTGCGATTTAGTGATCTTCTCGGAGGACGTGCCTAGGCTCTTGTATCCCAGTTCTGACTTGGCGACGCGAATACCATACGCGTCTCGTGCAGGCAGGCCAGCCGCACGCGCGAGACCGACATACAGCGCATTGAGGTCGGCGCATTTCCCGCCCAAATCCTTAGTCTCCAACATGAAACGGATGTCGCCGAGACCGCAGCCGCGCGTCTTGGGATCGCGAAACGTGTTTTCAACAATCCACTCATAGATCGCGCGCGCCTTCTCGACATCCGTCTTTGCGCCGGCGGTGGCCTGCGTCGCCGTGTCCTTCACAATCCCGCCCGTCGGCAAGAAGTTCGTTGGCTGCAGAAAGTATTCCAGCTCGGCGCGGTTCGCCTTGTGCGCCTTGTAGGGTGCGGAGAGATCGACCGCGATGTTCTGAGTTGAGACTCGACTCGTAACCGCGAGGACTGGTTTGACTCCGGCGGGAAACTCAGCGGAAACAATTCCGAGCGATTCCGCTTTGATTTTGACAAGCTTCGCGGTGCCGCCGGGAGCTTCGAAGGTATTGGAGAGCGTCTTCTGGAAAGGCGTTGGGCTGATTAGCGCGGCGGGTACCCATATTCGCGTCACCCCGGAGGGTTTCAGGACTTCCACGCGGGTTATCACATCAAAGCTACGCCAGTTTCCCGTGGAAATGTCTAGTGCAAACACGCACTCCGCTTTCGAGAACGCGAGGCCTGCCGACACAACGGTCGCTGATCTCAGAAAATCGCGACGGTTCACAGCCGCACCTTTTCGGTCATAGGTCGATAGTAACCTTGTTTTGCTCGTTGGACCAGTCGAAGCAATGATGCAACCTGCCGGCGCGTTTGGCGGGCGTAGCGTCGCATTTTTTGCAGCGGCCGCCACGGCAGGGCTCGCCCGACAGTAGAATGCGCTAGCGATCGGGCCGTGGTGTTACTTTCGCGTTGTAGTGTCGCCCGGGCCGCCGTCCCCACGTGTTCCGCCAGAGAGTGACCGGCCGTCCGGGAAGGTCACGCGGCGTGTATCGACAAGATGAGAGTCATCCTTGGCGCGATAACCGTTCACCACAATCGTGTCCCCGATCTTCAAGTCACCTCTCTCCCATCCTCGCCGCGTGAGCGCTGACGGGGGCCCCTTCGCAACCCCAGTTCGTCACGTTGCCCTTGTCGTCAATCACATCGATGTATAAATAGGAGTGCGGATTCGCCCACTCGACGCGCGTTATCTTTCCCCCGAGACGCACCGCGCCAGCGAACTCAGAGTTGCTGTCGAGTTCGCGAAAATTGGCCGAGCCTCCTCAAGAAAGGAAAACGAGGGAAGGTCAGATGAGCGGATCGCCGCAAAATCACCTGCGATTGTGGGCAGCGAGGTGGGAATCCCGCCAGAAACTGGCAGTGGAGGCACGAAATCCCACACAAGAGCTTCGGGACGGGCCCGCAGCTCCGTCTCCATCGGAACAGGAGCCGGTGGCGCAGTTGCGATATTGCTTTCCGGATTCACCAGCGGCTCAGCGGCCGGAACAGACCGAAGCTGTGATGAGGCGCTTGGAACTATGCTGCTCGCTTGCGCGATGTCGGGCAAAGCGGTGAAAAACTCGTTGGCAAGCCGCGCAAGCACAGCCGGATCGGGCACGCCGGCCGGAAAATCCTTGCCGGTAAGCCACACCCCGCTCCAAGCACTTTCTCGTACCGGTCCCGGAGCTCCGGGTTCACTTGGAGTCATGGTAGTTGCCGACCTCGACGTCCTCGAGCACTCCGATCGCGTCCTCCGTCAGGACCGCAACCGAGCAGTAGAGCGAAATCAAGTAAGAGGCAATCGCTTTGATGTTGATTCCCATGAAGCGAACGGAGAGGCCGGGAGTTTGTTCACCTGGAAGCACCGGCTGAAAAAGCCCTACGACGCCTTGTTTTTTTTCGCCGACGCGCAGCAGAAGGATGTTCGACTTGCCGCCACGGTCCTTTGGCTTGGCTTTGCCGTCGACGTTGAGCTTTTCGGTCGGGAAGAGGGGGGACGCCGCGCCAGGTAAGAAACGGAGAACCGAACACCGTTATGGTCGGCGGTGGTACTCCGCGAAGCGTGCACTCACGCCCGAAGGCGGCGATGGCTCGCGGATGGGCAAGGAAAAATGACGGCTCCTTCCAAGCCTCGGTGAGCAATTCATCGAGATGGTCCGGGGAAGGCGAACCCTTCCTCGTCTTGATCCGCTGCGTTGCCGCTACATCATTCAACAGTCCGTATTCCGCGTTGTTGATGAGCTCGCTCTCCTGCCGCTCTTTGACATCCTCGATGGTCAGCCGGAGCTGCTCTCCGATCTGACTGTACGGATTACTACAGAGATCGGAAACGCGCGTGTGGACATCCAACACTGTGGTAATGGCGCAGAGCGTGTACTCGCGAGGCTTTTCCTCATAGTCCACAAACGACTCTGGTATAGCCTTTTCGTCTTTGGTGCCGCAAGCGACCTCGACCGATCCGTCATTCACGACGCGATTGACCCGGAGCGTGCCGGCCTCCAGCGCCTTCCAGTCCAAGAGCCGCACGAGTCACCGCGGAGTAATCGCCGAATACTGAGGCGGCGTCTTCGTGACATTAGCAGGCTGAAATGCTGCGCGATCACCCAGCGCATGTCGCGTTGGTTCGGCCATTCGCAGATTTCCCCTTAGATGATCTGACGGCCACGCTCTCCAGAAAAAGCGAAGATCAGCGCGACACTGTGCGCGACGGGAAGCTCTCGATGAAAATGATTCGAGAGCCGGTTATTATTGGTCGGATCATAGGAAGGGTACCGATCGATGTCGGAAACAATCGTTAGCAAATCGGGAGCGGTCGTGAAAAACGGTCCGAGTATGCGGAGCAAAAGCTCGCTTGCTGCTGTCCGGCCCAGGTAAAGACTAATGTTATCAGACCGAATGGCCAGCAGGCTGGTACGTTATATGGCAGCGCAGCATCCGTTAAGCGATTGTTCCGGTGCCGGCAAGTGCAAATCGAGAACTGTCGTGGTCGCGACTATGCCGACCGATCCACTGAGGGGCTCCTCACCTTGTTGCGAGCGCGCTCCTCGTTCAGCACGTTTAAGAGGTGTTCAGCGAGATCGGAAGCCTGCTTTCGCAATTCGGGGACAGCGGTCGTCTCCCACAAACTGCCCTTTCTAACAGGGCCGATGGCGAAGAGCGATTTCGAGGAAACTCCGCGTTTGTCCACGACAGCGCCGACGCTATCTACGTCCAAACCGAGGAAGAGCGGATCGGGTTTTGCCAGCTCCTGCGCAAACAGACTGTTCAATAGTGAGTTGTCGATCCGTCGCCAGTCCGCCTCCGGCCCCGTGCAATTCACCACATGGCCGACGGTCAACTGCTCGATTCGACCGCCCGGTCTGCACCGAAAGGTCACCAGAACCTGGTCCGCATCCTCACGATAACCTGTGATTCGGCCGGCGTAGAGCTGGAGCTGTCCTTCCTGGATCAGGTGCGACAGCAGGTCTCCAACTTCAGGAGCGACGCGGTGACGATGTGCGTCCCAATAGGGACGCGCGTGACGCATGAACCTTCTGCGCTCCTCTTGTGGGAGCGAGCGCCAGATTTCCTGGGTCACTGGACGGAGGGCATCGATTACGCTGCGCCAGTCTACTCCGCTTGCTGCGGCGGCGCGGACTTGGCTGCGAATCATCCCCACCAGACCGCGAACAGTTCGCGGACACTCCTGATTCCAGAATTGCGGCCAAGGCTTCGTTTCCCTGTGGTCCTGAGGGGTCAATCCGCGCCTCGAGAGCATATGGATCTTGCCCTGGAATCCACTGGTCACGAGTCCGATCGCCAAGTCAACGGCGGTGAGGCCCGCGCCGATCAAGAGAACACTGGGGCTCTCATACAGACATTCCAGGGCCTGTCCCGACAACGCAACAGAAACATACCTGTTGGTTTCGCCCTCAGAAGCCAACGCTGGAGGATCACCCGGAGGCAGGTTGCCCGTGGCGATTACAACCGCGTGAGCCACGAGTTTCTCGCCACCCTTCAATTGAGCATGATACGCGCCTGAATTGCGAGTCAACAGCAGTGCCTCGTCCGG
>Ga0182018_10001398_pt1 | contig 27544 bp, 21 predicted proteins | sample 812P2MmetaG_FD_120490 | JGI IMG/M metagenome (GOLD analysis project Ga0182018, IMG submission 120490) | Permafrost microbial communities from Stordalen Mire, Sweden - 812P2M metaG | ecosystem: Environmental > Terrestrial > Soil > Wetlands > Permafrost | place: Sweden: Stordalen | collected...
AACATAGGACTGGAGACAGTGAGGTCGAGCGCGACCTCAGGAAAATGAAAACAGCGCCCCAGGCGCTAACGGATAGAACGATGACAGACTTCATGAGAGATGAACCTTCAGCACCTGCGGTGGTTGATCGGAGTATTTTCCAGGCGGAGCTGGACGCATTGCGGGTTCGAGAGAATGCTCACACAAAACAAAGCGACGCCATTGCAGCCGCCCGCCGACGGCTTCCCATGTTCGAGGAGGACGGCGCTCAGGTTGTAGGCGCGGCGCGAGACTTGAACAAGGCCAAAGCTGCAACCGAGCAGGTGCGAAAGGACGCCGCGACCAACGGCGGAAGCTTCGAATTGGTTGAACTCGATCTTGCCAACCTGAAAAGCGTGCCTGCTTGTGGCGACGGGCTGCAGGCAAGGGGTGAACCCTTCGACGTGGCGATTGCCAATGCGGGGTGGTGGCGACGCCGTTCGGCCACACAGCCGATGGTTTCGAAACGCAGTTCGGGACAAATCACCTGGGCCACTTTGTCCTGCTCAACCGTATTGCGTCGCTCATGTGGACGGCAGGACTCTGATCAACGTCTCTTCTGCGGGTCACCGCCGGTCGAACGTGGACCTTGAGGTCGCGATCCGAACTGCAAAATTTCTCCGCGTCCGCTAACTTCTAGAAAGCGTCGGTCGCGAAACGTCGGTGCAGGCTGGTTCCAATCTGCGGAAAAATGGGGATTTCTCGCGATCCTGTTAGGGAAAACGAACTGATGCCAAGAGTGGCTTGTGGGTGCTGAGTCAGCCGGACAATCCTCAACCGGGGGGGCGCCCAATCTCGATTTACTTCAGGCCGGCAGCAATCGCTTTGGTCAGGGATCCTCTGACGTCGTCGTCATTCAACGCCCACACGTATGCACCACCAAGTTTCTTCTTCTTGATGTAGGCCGTTTTCGCTGCCACCGCGGCAGAATCATCGTAGGCGTAAAAGACTCCGGTCGACGGATTGTAGAGGAAAGCTCCGACTCTGGCTGAATCGTACCAGGGGGTGTACCCGTACTTGTTGCTGAGGCTCTCGATGGTTGAGTAGGTTGAAAAACCCGGCGTCAATATCGTGTCACAACCGGGTGAAGCAGTGGCCTTGTCTGGATTCGGGCACTGTCCCGATCCATCGGCCAACAGTACTGGAGAAGGGCCGGTTACGCTCTGGTACAAGCCATGGTTCTCGTTGGGGACGCCCCTCCAGCCTACCGCATACAATGGCAAGCCCATGGTGTACTTGGCCGCTGGCACGCCAGCCTGCAAATAGGCGCGGACGGTCGCATCAATGTAACGGGCGTCGGCATACACGGGGTCCGCGTTCGTGTCATAGAGTGAAGATGACTCGTTGGTCTGCTTGTCCCAGGTTCCAGCATAGTCATACCCGTCGATGGTGAGGAAATCCACCTGCGCAGCCGCGGCCTTAAGATCGATGTTCACGTATTCCTTCGGGCTGGCTGGCGAATCGAACGTCAAGACATAGTGCTTGCCGGTCGTTTTCGCCAAATCGTTGAGTTGGGTGCGGAACTCCCTCAGTAGAGCGGTAAAGTTCTGCTTGTCCGCCGCGCCGGGAAACTCCCAATCGATGTTGAAGCCGTCGAACAAGCCGGGAGCTGTAACCCCTGCGACGATATTGCCCTTAACAAATAAGTTGATGCACGAAGAGACGAGCGCAGCACGGCCGGACGCGGTGGCTGCGGCGGTCACAAAGCCTGTAACGTCGCCCGCTTGTCCCCCCAAAGAGATCAACACTTTCAGATTGGGATGAAGCCCTTTCAGTTGTTGGATCGCGCCAAAGTTTCCGTAAAGCGGCGCGGTATAAGGCTTGCCGCTCACACTCGGAAGGCTCGAATTCTGGTAAGCGGCCACGGGATCGGCAACGGCGCACGCCGGCGGAGAAGTCGGGGTTACATTGCCGAAGGCGTAGATCAAATGTGTCAATTCATCGGCCACGCCGTTCTTCTGCAAATCCGCGACGTTGTAACCGGCGTAATTGATGCCCCATTCTTCGAAGTAGCCACCGAAAATCTTGCCATGAGCATGATGGCGTGCTTCCGCCAGCGACTGACAGACACATGCAAGGAGCGCCAACGCACTCGTCAAAACGAGTCGGAGAAGGTGCGGTCGGAAATGTCTTGCCATAACAAAATTCTCCAGGATTTGTAGAGCGTTAGCAAATCTAGACAAACTATTAGATTAGATATAATCTAAACTGTTGTATGGGCAGCGATGCAGTTCGATGGTCCCTGGAGGACAGCGGCTTGCGGTGCACTGCGCAGCGCTACGCCGTGATGTCCTTCTTGATGGATCACAAGGGGCATCCCACGGCTGCAGAGATCTTCGAAGCTGTGAATCGAGTGGTTCCGCGATCTTCCAGGGCCACGACTTATAACAATCTGCGGGATTTGGTGGAGGCTGGCCTGGTGTCCGAAGTGGCCGTTGAGGGCCGCGCCGGCCGCTTCGATGCAAAGGGCATGCAGCATCATCACTTCATCTGCGACCGCTGCGGCAATGTTGAGGACATGGAGTGGTACGACGTGCCCCGGCCTGCCTCGCGTTCTCTCGGTAAGCGAATTATTCGCGAATGCCAGCTGATCCTCCGCGGGCTCTGCACGAAGTGTGCTCGCCGACATAGCTCCCGTTAAGTCTGGAGATATGTGGATACATGTTTTGAACAGCCGATCAAGAAAAAGCGGAGCCAAATTGTACGAACCGCAAGTCTGATGGGTTCCTAGTTCAACAGAGTTTGTTTGACTGATTCGAAGGGAAAAACATATGGAAAATACACTTGCCAATTCGTCGGGGACTGTTGCCCCCGAAAATCAGGAAAAAAACAAATCAACCGAATCCCAGTGCCCGGTAGCGCATGGCGCTCGCAGGTCCTATACAAATAACGACTGGTGGCCGAATCAGCTGAGCCTGAAAGTCCTGCACCAGCACTCTCCGCTATCCGATCCGATGGGCCAGGAGTTCAATTACGGGGAAGAATTCAAGAGTCTCGACCTGAATGCCGTGATCAAAGACCTTCATACCTTGATGACGGATTCGCAGGATTGGTGGCCGAACGACTTCGGGCACTACGGAGGGCTGTTCATCCGCATGGCATGGCACAGTGCCGGCACGTATCGCATCGGCGATGGCCGCGGCGGCGCCGGGGCTGGGCAGCAACGTTTCGCGCCGCTGAATAGCTGGCCGGACAACGTGAACCTCGACAAGGCGCGCCGGCTGCTGTGGCCGATCAAGCAGAAATACGGCCGCAAAATCTCCTGGGCTGACCTGATGATTCTCGCCGGCAACGTCGCCCTGGAGTCGATGGGCTTTAAGACCTTCGGTTTCGGCGGCGGACGTGCGGATGTGTGGGAGCCCGAAGAGGACGTCTACTGGGGGCCCGAAGGCACGTGGCTGGCAGACGAGCGCTACAGGGGCGACCGTGATCTTCAGAGTCCCCTTGGCGCGGTTCAGATGGGCCTGATTTACGTGAACCCAGAAGGACCCAATGGAAAGCCGGATCCGGTTGCGGCGGCCAGGGACATTCGCGAAACATTCCGCCGGATGGCCATGAACGACGAAGAAACGGTTGCACTGATTGCCGGCGGGCATACGTTCGGCAAAACTCACGGTGCTGCCGTTCCCAGTCAATACGTAGGCGCCGAACCAGAAGGTGCCGACATCCAGGACCAGGGCTTAGGGTGGAAGAATAAATTTGGTAAAGGTTGCGGTGCTGACACCATCGGCAGCGGCCTGGAAGTCACTTGGACCACGACGCCTACGAAGTGGAGCAACAACTTTTTTGAGAACCTGTTCAACTACGACTGGGAACTGACCAAGAGCCCAGCCGGCGCACATCAGTGGACCCCGAAGAACGGCGCAGGCAAAGGCACGGTGCCGGATGCCCACGATCCTTCGAAGCGCCACGCGCCATCCATGCTGACCACGGATCTTGCGCTGCGCTTCGATCCTGCGTATGAAAAGATTTCGCGGCGATTCTACGAGCATCCGGATCAGTTCGCAGATGCATTTGCCCGCGCGTGGTTCAAGCTGACGCACCGCGACATGGGTCCGATCGTGCGCTATCTCGGCCCCCTTGTTCCGAACGAGACGCTGCCGTGGCAAGACCCGATCCCGGCGGTCAATCATCCGCTGATCAGCGAGCAGGACGTTGCTGCGCTGGAAGCGAAGATTCTCGCCTCAGGCCTGTCGGTGTCTCAGTTGGTTTCGACGGCCTGGGCCTCGGCGTCGACCTTCCGCGGATCTGATAAGCGCGGGGGAGCGAACGGCGCGCGCGTTCGCCTCGCGCCGCAAAAGGACTGGGAAGTCAACCAGCCGGCAGAACTGGCGAAGGTGCTGCAGAAACTCGAAGCCATCCGGAAGGAGTTCAACGCTTCAGCGTCTGGCGGGAAAAAGGTCTCGCTTGCCGATCTGATCGTTCTCGGCGGCAATGCGGCGATCGAGAAGGCCGCGAAGGACGCCGGGATCAATGTGAAAGTTCCTTTCAACCCGGGGCGCATGGACGCGTCGCAAGAGCACACGGACGTCGAGTCCTTCCAGCCGCTCGAACCGACAGCGGATGGATTCCGCAACTACCGCCGCGGCAACGGGCGATTATCGGCGGAGGAGCAACTGATCGATAAGGCGCAATTGCTGAGGCTGACAGCACCAGAAATGACGGTTCTGGTTGGTGGCTTGCGTGTGTTGGGCACGAATGCGGGCAACTCCAAGCACGGTGTCTTCACCAAAAAGTCCGGCACGCTGACCAACGACTTCTTCGTCAGCCTGCTCGACATGAATACGCAATGGCAGCCGAGTGGCACCGATGGCGTGTACGAAGGTCGCGACCGGAAGACGAACGAAGTCAAATGGACTGGCACTCGTGTCGATCTGATCTTCGGTTCACACTCCCAACTGCGTTCACTCGCGGAAGTGTACGCGTGCTCGGATGCCAAGGAAAAGTTCGCGAAAGACTTCGTGGCGGCGTGGACAAAGGTGATGGACCATGATCGCTTCGACCTCGCCTGCGTAGGTGTTGAAAAAGAGTTGCTTCGGAGCGGCGGTCGGAAGTGAGTATCGCGGCGACTTCGATGAGGAGCGTCCTGATCCCTTGACGCGCCAGGCTCTCATCGTCCGCGATCAGGGCCCGCAGTCCGCCGCCCGAGGTGCGAATCTCGTCGGGTTCAGCGTCGCGACTCGCTGGCCGCCTCATCAGATGTGGTCTTCCTCGGGATGATAGGGTAGCAAGACCGTCGCGATCGTACCTCCGCCCGCGCGGCTGTCCAGACGCAAGGACTGCCGCTCGCCATATAGCTGCTCGAGACGGGCTCGCGTATTGCTCAATCCCACACCATTCGCGAAGCTTGCCCCCAAAACCCCGGGGCCGTCATCGCAAACCTGTATCTCCAGAAGCGAGTTCTTCAAGCAGGATTGCAGCGCGATCGTAACCGACGCGGAACTCTCGGACACTCCATGCCGGACCGCATTCTCGACCAGCGGCTGAAGCAACAGACTCGGGACCAGAGCGTTCAGAGTCGCTGGCAATAGACTCATTTCGACGGTCAAGCGGTCCTGGAATCTGACCCGCTGGATGTCGAGATAGAGGTTGATCAACTCCACCTCGCGGCGCAACGGAACCTCTTGCGTTTCCCAACCCGCCAGGGTTTGGCGCAGGAGTTCGCTGAGGTTGGTCAGCATCTGATCCGCTTCCCCCGTCCTATGCTGCCGCACTAGAACGACGATTGCGTTGAGCGTGTTGAGAGAAAATGGGGATGGAGTTGCATCTTGAGTGCGCTCAGCTTTGCCTGTGTGAGTTGACTTTCGAGCTGAGTTGCACGCAGCTCGAGTTGTGCCGACAATCTTTCACGTTCCAGGAACTTGCGATAGTAGCTCACGCCGTGTTGAACGCCGACTATTGACCAGTAGATGATCACGTTCAAATGAAAATCGATAGGCAGGACGGCCCGAAAGGTCGCGGCAAAGTTCCGTGGGAACCATGGCAGGCCAAACACCGGCGTGATGCACGCGAACAGGACTGCCTCGATCAGCGCAAAAGAGAAACTCGACACCAAATGGAGTCCAGCACTGCGCCACCAGGGTTTTCGTTCGATGGGGAAGCGTCCAGCCAGCCACCAGGCGAACGGGGTGAGAAAAGCCCAGGCGTATGCGGTCGTCAGCCAGACCACGAGATAGCCGTGCCCCTGGACCATCTGGCCTTGATACAGAAGACGGCCGGCATCCTGGCTGATGAAGAAAAACGCGAACAGAGTCCAGCCCGCCACATACGTCAGCCATCGGATTAGCCTCGAACTCAAAGAATGGTGCATGAAACCCGATTCCTGTTTTCGTCGCGCGGACTCCGATTCTAGATCATAAATACGACCAGACGCAGAAGACCGTTACCGGAGGCGCTAGCATCGCAGGAAGTAGGCTGCCCCGCCGGGGAACCGGAGGCTGTACCGCCATCACAGGTAAGAGTGATTTTTTGGCAGAGTTCGCAGAATCCCGAGGTCATCGACAGCGTGCGGAAATGGCTGGCGCCCGCCCCACCCTTCAAGAACTGCAAAGGTGGGACAGGTTACTTTCCACCAGATTCCAAGCACAGAAGCAAAGCTTCTTTCCGCGTTTCTCAGTTATTGACCTTCGCAGGTCACGTGGTTGTTCCAGTCCACGAACGCGCCTTGCGGGTTATCGCGCCAGGCCCAGACGTGGAGCTCGAAGAATGAGGGGATGTTGAAGCGATTCGGGGCACCCACGAAATTGAAAACCTGCCCGTTGAGCACCGGAGGAGTGTTGTCATTGGCGGCGAGCCAGCTCGCGGAGTCCAGAATGAACTCGACGCCTACGAGTCTCATCTTGCCGTCAAAGGGCTCGTAGATGAGCGCCTGGGGCTGTGCGGGATCGAGGGTAAGATTTTTGAGCAGGGTGCCGTTGACGTAGTGCACGCCCATCGCCCCATGATCGGTTCCGGCGACGCAACCCAGAAATGGTCCGTATCCGGCTGCTGTGGCGTTGTTAACATCGATGAAGTGGCGCGTGCCTTCGCGAACCTGTCGCACCAGCGTCGCCGAGGAAGAGTCTTTTTGAGCGGCGGCATTGGGTGAAGTCTTCTGGGCGATGAGCAGCGGAGTAGCAAGGATGAGGCTGAGCAAAGTCAGACTCAGGGTTCTTAAGATCGACTTCTGGAGGAGCTGGGAGATCGGCGTGGTCATAGGTTTTTTTCCTTTATGCGTTCGTCAAATTGCCGGCCGCGCTCTCTTCTGCGGCGGACCGAGCCAATCTTGCATTGAACTGTAACGGCGATCAATCCTTGCGGCCTCCTTCGTTCCCCAAAGTTTTCTCCATTGGATAACTCGAAGAAGAGCTTGGGCTTAGCGGCATTTCCCAGGCGGCATTCCCAGGTAAGTCTCAAGCCACAAAATGTGGTAGCCTTAATACCCTTGCCCGGGAGTTCGTATGTTGGCAGCGGCCCCAGCCTCGCGTGTCCTGCGGTTTGACAGTTTCGAGCTCGATGTTCGAGCTGCCGAACTGCGAAAGGCTGGCGTTAAGCTTCGGCTGCAGGGCCAACCGATACAGGTACTGGCGACATTGCTCAATAACGCGGGCGCGTTGGTGACTCGCGAGGAACTTCGAGCCCAGATCTGGCCGGCTGAAACGTTTGTCGATTTTGACCATAGCCTGCATAACGCTATTGCGCGACTTCGCGAAGCGTTGGGAGAATCCGCAGGGACTCCACGTTACATCGAAACGTTGCCGCGCAGGGGATACAGATTCATCGGCACGGTGGAAAGAGTTGGCCTTGAGGAACCCCTGCCGTCTGGGCCAACCGAGCCGTCTCCATCCAGGGAATCTCCGGTTGCACCGGTTCGAAGCAGGACTCGCGCGATCCTCGTCGCTGCGCTGTTGATGATGGTTGTGATCGCGGCGGTTCTGGTGCTCATACCCACCCTTTCGCATCGCGCAAGCGCCACACCTTCCGTGCGTTCCATCGCAGTACTGCCGCTGGCTAACTTTTCCGGGGATCCCGCCCAGGAATATTTCGTTGACGGCATGACGGATGAGCTGATTACAGACCTGGCCAAGATTGGCGCCCTCCGAGTGATCTCGCGAACTTCTGTGATGCGTTACAAGGGCACGAAGAAGGGCTTACCGGAGATTGCCCGAGAACTAAATGTGGATGGGATCGTCGAAGGATCGGTGACGCGTTCGGGGCAACGAGTGCGGATTACGGCGCAGTTGCTGTACGGGCCCACCGACAAGCATCTTTGGGCCGAGGCGTATGAGCGTGACCTTGGGGACGTGCTGAGCCTGCAAAGCGATGTGGCGCAGGCGATCGCGCAGCAAGTCCGAGCGCAGCTAACGCCGCAACAGCAGGCTCGTTTTGGGGTGGCCCGCCCGGTAAATCCGGAAGCCTACGATGCGTACCTCAAGGGACGTTATTACCTGTCGAATCAATTCACCATGGCCCAGCCCCTCAATATGGCTAAGACCTATTTCGAAGAGGCGGTGCGAAAAGATTCAGGATTTGCGCCGGCCTTCTCGGGCCTGGCGGACGCTTACCTTTACTTGGCAATTTTCCGGCAAATGTCGGCGGAGTCCGCTTACCGGTCTGCGGAGGAGGCTGATAGGCATGCTCTGGCTTTGGACGATAGCATCGGCGAAGCCCACGACACTCTCGCGGTATTAAGTTGGCGGTATAACTGGGATTGGGACGCTACCGAACGAGAGCTGAACCAGGCAATCGCTTTGGCGCCGAGTTACATTTGCGCCCATGAGGATCGAGCGGAATATCTCGCCTTCAGAGGGCGACGGTCCGAGGCTGAGGCGGAGATGACCAAGATCCGGGAGTTCGATACGAGCGTCAGCTCGACCCTTACCGAGGCTGCCGTTGATTACCAACTGCGCGATTTCGACCGGTTGCTTGAAGCAAGCCGGAGAGGAGTGGCTCTAAATCCGAATGAATGGCTCGAGCACTTCTATCTCGGCGTCGGCTACGAGGGGACGGGAAAACAGTTGGAATCTATCGCCGAGTACCAGAAAGCAGTGGAGTTGTCAGGCGGCGACCAAGATGCCATAGTAGCGCTGGCGCACGCATACGCGGGTGTCGGGAGAAGAGCTGAAACTCAGAAGATCCTTCGGGAATTGGTGCAAAAATCGACCAAAGTCAACGTTTCGCCTTACTTTACCGCGACGTTATATGCGGCGCTTGGTGACAAAGACACAGCCTTCAAGTTCCTGGAGAAAGCGTATCTGGAGAAATCGTTAGATATCTCCTGGCATCTGAAGGCTGATTTGCGTATCGATAACCTTCGCTCGGACCCCCGCTATCAGAACCTACTTCGCCGTGCCGGCTTGAAAGACTAGGGCCCCTGCGGGAGGCCTGATGTAACGACAACAGAACTTGCGGGCGGCTACCGAATTCGTCTAATCGTTGCACCGTCCGTAACTATCTTAGCCTTGGAATTGTGGCGTGGTGCCGACTTGATCGGCATCGGGGCGGCGGTCACCCGCTCGCCGCCGAGTCGGCCCGGGGAATTTCGCACCGAGCCGCTCCCAGAGCCGGACCTGAATCTCTCGATTCATCCGGCTCGTGCCACCCCTGAAAGGTGGCCGCCTTGCGGCAAGACAATGAGTTCCTCCGGTTACGCGTTGACTCAATCTCGCCGAGGGTGACCTGCCCCCTTCGCTCCGCGGGAATTACCCCGCTTCCTCGCTTGGCACAACCTGCCACACCACCGCGCCTGCGGGTCCGTACATGGCGGTTCGAGTTGGTTACGCTAAGCCTCCATCGATCAATGTTGTTAGGCCGAACGATTGGACCTAATCGATTATTTCTTGCTGGGATCGTCGGCAGGATTGACGTAGCTGAACTGCAACGGAGATCTGCCGTGGATTTGGACCACAACTTCTGGTTGAATGACGAAATTCGGCTAGCCACTATTCAGGCTCTGCTTCCACATAAATCAAGTCTAATGAATCTATTAGCATGCTGTAAGTCCTGTATCACTTTCACCTCGTCGTTGTTCCGAATTCTCAAAGTGGTGTCTGTCCGACCGAGAGTGAGAGCGCCCGTATTTGCGGATGCTGGCAGCTTTCACCGCCGTTTCCCTCTTGGCCAGATAGGGAGAGAAGGGAACCGAAACCCAACACGAGCGTCGTTCGAGCTGCGAGGTGTCCGCTCTCGTTGCATCCAGAAACACGCTGAGGCGGACTTCGTCCATTCCATAATTCCATACTGGACAGGATTGCCCCCCCACGCCACAGGACCAGGGAGAAGGCGAGATTGGTTACTTCAATACGAAGAAGCCACGGATTAGGCATCAGCACTGAAGGATTTGGAGATGGTATTCATGGTCTTGTCGGGCAGCGATAGCTTACTGAACAAGCCAGAAGGGGCAAGTTGCGGAAGCGCAAGGCGTATGATGCGGACAACAAATCAAGTTGACAAAATGGAGTAAAGCAATGTCTAAGTCCCTTGACTGGCCGCCGCCGCATTCGGGGCCGCCTCGACGTCGCCGCTGGTTCCTTCTCATTCTCTTCGTGCTTGCCGTCATTTTCTTCGGTAGTCGAGCCTGTTTGTCGTATTACGTGGACGTGCTCTGGTTCAGATCCCTCGGCTATGGGGACGTCTTCTTTAAAACATTGGGACTTCAGTGGGAAGTTTTCGTGACTTTTGCAGTAGCCACATTTCTCATTCTGTACGGATCGTTCCTGGCTCTGAAGCGGGCACATCTCTCTGATTTACCGGAGGGCCATACGATTCTTATCGGCGGGCGTCCCGTGAAGCTGCCGGTAGGGCCAGTTCTACGGCTGATTGCACTCGGCGTTTCGCTCGCCATTGCCGCGGCAACCGGCGCCGCGATGAGTGGAGAGTGGTTGACGCTCGCGCTCTTTTGGTATGCACCTCGCACTGCGGGTAGCCTCGTAGACCCGATTTTCGGCAAGCCGCTGAACTTTTTTCTGTTCACCCTGCCGGCGTGGCAGGTCATCGCGGGCTGGCTGCTTACGCTAGCCGTGATGACCTGTATTCTCGCGCTCTTCTTTCTCCTCATCGCCGGCGGGGCGCGGGTGCTCGCCGGTCGTCTCAGCCGGCAAGTGATATTGCCTTGGCGCGGGCTGTCGATCACGTTTGCATTTCTGCTGGCGATCCTTGCAATGCGCGTATATATGAGTCGGTTCGAGCGATTACTTGACGACCATACGATCTTCGGCGGTGTGACCTATACGGACGCGCACATCACGCTTACCGGGATGCTCGTCGTCTGCATCGCGCTGCTCCTCGGGGCGTTGATCGCAGTGATCAACGCGGTGCGACTGCCGCGGGGACGCTGGCTGATTGCGGCGATCCTTCCGGCCGCGCTCTGTTATATCGCCGTGCAAGGGATCGCATGGTACGTCAGCAGCTTCATCGTCAAACCGAACGAACTGGTTCGCGAGAAGCCTTATATTGTCTACAACACTGACCTGACCCGGCAGGCCTACGGATTAAACCGGGTTGCGCAACGCGAGTTTCCCGCGGAGACCACCATCGAAGCGGCTGACCCGGCGAACAATCAGGCTACGCTTCGAAATATCAGGCTGTGGGACTGGCACGCGCTGCAGGATACGCTGCGTCAGATTCAGGAAATCCGCACCTACTACGATTTTCCCGACATCGACATTGATCGGTACGACATTGACAGCGCGAATCGCGAGGTGATGCTCGCAGCTCGCGAACTGAACGTCGATAAGCTGCCCGAGAGCAGCCGCAACTGGATTAACGAAAAGCTGATCTACACGCACGGCTATGGCATAACCATGAATCCCGTCAATGGATTCACCCCAGAAGGGCTGCCCACGCTGATTTTGAGCAACATGCCGGTTCAGAGTACGGTGCGGAGTCTGACCGTGACCCGGCCCGAGATTTATTTCGGCGAATTGACCAATACGGACGTCTACGTCAAGACGCGGCAAAAAGAATTTAATTATCCGCAAGGCCAGAGCAACAACTTAACTTCCTACGAAGGCAACGGCGGCATTCTTATCGGCGGATTTCTGCGCCGCATGATCATCGCGCTCGATCAAGGCGATCTTACGAAGCTTCCGTTCAGCGACGACGTAACTAAGGATAGCCGGTTGCTGATGCGGCGCAACCTCCGCGAGCGTGTAACCGCATTAGCGCCGTTTCTTACTTTCGATTCGGACCCGTACGTCGTGCTCGGCGACGACGGCCGTCTGTCATGGATCATGGATGCCTTCACGATTTCGGACAGCTATCCATACTCAACTCACTATTCTTTGGGCGAGAATTCCATTAATTACATGCGGAATAGCGTGAAGGCCGTTATCGACGCCTACGACGGCACCACAACGTTTTATGTGTTCGATACGGAGGACCCGATCATTGCAGCCTACCGCGGCCTTTTTCCGAGCTTATTTAAGGATGCGGCCATGATGCCGCCGGGACTGCGCAAACACGTGCGCTACCCCGAGTTGTTGCTGAAGCTGCAAGCAGAGGTTTACGGACTTTATCACATGACGGATCCGGAAGCGTTCTACAACCGGGAGGATCTGTGGACGGTCGCTACCGAAGTTGGGATGACCGAGGGAGGGGAGCAAGCGACACAGGCGATGCAGCCAAATTTTGTACTGATGAAACTGCCGGGCGAAACCGGCGAGGAGTTCGTGGAGATTCTGCCCTTCACGCCGTCCAACCGGAATAATCTGATTGGCTGGATTGCGGGGCGCAGCGACGGCGCACAATACGGCACGTCGGTCGTCTACAATTTTCCCAAAACCAAGCTGGTCGACGGGCCGCTGCAAATCGAAGCGCGAATCGATCAGAACGCGCAGCTTTCCGGACAATTGACGCTGTGGAATCAGCAAGGATCGCACGTCCGGCGCGGGGCCCTGCTGGTGATTCCGACCGGGAGCGCGCTGTTGTATGCAGAACCGATCTATCTGCAGGCTGAGCGGAGTCCGATGCCGGAGTTGCGCCTCGTCGTACTCGCGTTACAAGATCGCCTGGCGTACGGACCAACTTTCGAGTCGGCGATGGCGTCACTGTTTGGGGGAACGGTCTCGTCCCTGACCGCGCCGTCGTCCAGCGCGGCGCCCGTGCCGGCGGATGCGGGGCGCAGCGCGCGCGCCGCCGCGTCACCTCAGCCGGCGGCTGATCTCAACGCGCTCATTGCGGAAGCCGCCAAAGACCTTGCTGACTATCAGCGTCTCACGGCCGAGGGCAAGCTCGGTGAGGCCGGAAAGAAACTGGAAGAGCTGAAGGACGCACTCGATAAGCTGAATACGCGGCAAAAATAATTTTGCTCTGACTGCAGCCTGGGCAGTATTGGAGAGCCTGATGAGGGCAATAAGAAATATGAATTGGACTCGATTTCCCCGGCCATTACAGTCTGCGACATCGGTTGAGCCCGCCGTTTTTTCTTGAACGCGGTCAAAGGCGTCCGGGGCACGCTATGGAAGGGTAGCGAAGGATTCGGTTCGCAAAAAGAAACAGTAATGAAACACATGGGAGCGTATGAGACGACCATACAGAGGCTGGCCTTCGGTCATTCGAACGCTGCTTGGCTGCCTTCTGATCGGGTTGATCACTTTCGTGTGCCATCGCCTTCACCTGAATCTCAGTGTCACTGGCTTCGTCTACTTGATTGTGATTGTGTTCCAGACCCTGGTAGGGGACTTCGCGTCATCGGCTTCGGTTTCCCTGGTTGCAGTTCTGTGTCTGGATTTTTTCTTCGTGCCTCCTCTTTTTTCTTTCGAGGTCACCAATCCACTGGATATTCTGGCGCTGATTTCGTTCTTGACTACGGGTCTCATCATCACTCGACTCACCACACGGGTGCGCGAGGAGGCCGCGAAATCCGATCATCAGCGGCGTCATGTGGATCGGCTGTATCGGCTGGCGCAACGGTTACTGGCCTTGGGCCCCGACAAAGCGGTACACGCAAGATCGATGCAACTGTTTCAAGAAGTTTTTGGTCTTCGAACGGTCTGCCTGTTCGATGCGGCCACGGCAGAAATCCACTCCACGGGCGATTCCGCCAATAGCATCGCTGATCAGACCAGGGAAGCGTATGCCTCCGGCCAAGACAGCGAGGCTGCGGGGTCGGGTCCACTTATTCGGTGTCTACACGCTGGGGGCAACTTAATCGGAGCGGTTGGCTTCGAGGGTCTGCGCGATCCGGAACTCACGGCTGGACCTCTTGCCGCGCAGGCCGCCGCCTGCTGGAAAGGACGCGTATCTTCCGCAATGCAAGCCAGGCCACGGCCGCAGCCCAGGCGGAGTCCTTTCGCGGAGCCATTCTCGACGCCCTGGCGCACGAGTTCAGGACTCCACTCGCGACCATCGTAACGGCTGCAGGGGGCATTCGGGAGCTCGGCCCTTTGTGCCCGGAACAATCGGAGCTGACAGACGTTGTTGAGACCGAGGCTTCCCGCCTCGGGGTCCTGACCTCCCGATTGCTTCGAACCGCGCAGTTAGACAAAGAAGAGATAACGCCGCAACTGGAACTCACCGACATGGCCGACCTGGTTACCGTGGTTGCGGACCGGTATTCAAGACAAGGGACCGACAGAAAGCTCTCCATTCGAAAACAGGGAGACGGCACCGGAGTGATGGCACACCCAGAACTACTCCAACTGGCTCTGCGACAGCTCCTGGACAACGCGTGCAAGTATTCGGTCCCCGGCTCCACGGTTACGGTCAGCATCGACTCGCAGGATGAGTGGGTGGCCATTCGGACGTCAAACAGTTACAGTCCGATTCGTCCGAGTGAGCGGTCTCGCATTTTCGAGCGTTTCTACCGGGGCGCCGAGGCGCGACATACAGCCCCGGGTTCGGGGCTGGGTTTATATGTGGCGCGAAAAATTATTCATGCACACGGTGGTAGCTTGGATTTCGAAACAGGGACGACTGCCCATCAGGATACGGCATTCCGTCTGGCCCTTCCGCGAGCGACTGGACAGTCGTAATTCGACTGGCCCCGCCAGTTGGGACCTGGCTTTACGACAAGATCGCAAACTGAAAATGGCAGAACCTTACCATGACCACGGACCGGCTCAAGGCGTTGGTTGTCGATGACGAGTCCTCCTTCCGCCGAGTGCTGCGGTCCTGTTTGGCCACGAGTGGTTTGCCGTCGCAGAAGCACGAAGCGGCGAGGAGGCGGTGGCGACTCTTGCCCGATCCGCTTTTGACCTGGTCTTGCTCGATGTCAATATGCCGGGGATTGGCGGAGTGGAGGCCGGCCGTGAGATTCGCGCGTTCACGTCAAACATCGGTATCGTCATGGTCACGGTGCGGGACGGCGAAAGTGAAATGGTGAGAGCTCTGGAAGCAGGTGCGGACGACTACATCATCAAGCCCATCCGGCTCCGCGAGCTGGTCGCCCGATTGAGAGCAGTATCGCGCCGGCTTCGTCGCGACGATGTCAGCGAGCCCACACTGTTGCAGGCTGGCGATTTGGAGCTTCATATCAATCGGCGCGAGCTTTACCGGCAAGGTAACATTGTTCACCTCACCCCTACCGAGTTCGAGCTCCTGGCCCTCCTCATGCGCAATCAGGGAACTCCGGTAACGCACGCCAAACTCTTGCGAGCCATCTGGGGTCCAGAATATGGCACTGAGCTTGATTACCTGCGATCTTTTGTCAAAACCCTTCGCCAAAAAGTCGAAGCCGATACCGCCAATCCAAAATACATTGTGACCGTGCCGTGGGTTGGATACCGATTCTGCAATCCGCTCGATGAGTCACAAGACGCATCACGGGATGTATCCCAACTAAGCTTCTCGCCTGACCGACCGCGGCAGCTCGCCCATGCACGGCTCATCCCACCAATCAAAGAACTTATCTAAGTTAGTCGAATTATTAATATCCAATCTTCACGGCTTCTTCATGCCGGCCAGTCTACTCTCCTCACCACATCCGGTGCGTTGAACCATTTACATCCGCCGGGTGTCACGTCCTTGCACATTGTACGAAGGATCAGGTTTTTATCGGCTTTTCGACTGCGCCGGACTGAACGTTGGCGTCATGTCGGCTCAAACGAGACGAGACGGAGTTGCCGGCTTGCAGTCAAAAGCCGTTCGACATTGAAAAAGGATTTATGCGCTCTTTACGAACTTTTTACCCGTTCTTTACGGGTTTTCGAATGTGATAGGAATACGACCAACTCAGGACGACAGCAAGAAATGCGATTTGCACGTTTCGTCAGATCGAGCCAACTGCCATTGAGTGAGGAGAACCGGACTCGGACCGGATAAGGATGAACTTGAAAATAGCCAGAGACATATTGCGTAAGCCCGTCGCGGTTTCAGCCTTCTTCGCGATGATTGTTTTGAGTCTCAGTGTCGGTCAGGTTGCGAGCTGTTACGCACAGACTCAGACCCAACCGAACAATCAGCCCAAAGTGGCCGCCCTGCACGACCCGTCGCCGGAGGACAGCGCCACGAAGAGCACGGCGCCTCCCTCCGCCCGACCCACGGCCACTCCCGATCCGGACACTTCAGCTGATATCGCCAAGGAGCTGGCGGTTATGAAGGTACGCATCGAACAACTCGAAGCGGAACTGAAGAGCCGTGCAGCGACCACACAACCTGGGTCTGCACAGCCTGGGTCTACACAGCCTGGGTCTGCACCACCAGCGCCTGCCGCGGCCGCCGTACCGGTGAACCTTGAACCTGCCGCGGCCACAGCCAGTGCCGCTCCGGCCGCATCGGCAGCGCAAGCGTCCAGCGACTCGGCCGCAGCCGCACCTGTAAAAACGGAAAAGATCGCACCTTTCTCGGACTGGGACTGGAGTTGGCTCAACGGCAACCCACGCAACAAAGACGTCGCCTTTGATTCAAAGTTCTTTACCCCGGAAATCCGGGCCGACGTTACCTATAACTACGATTTCAACAAGCCGGTCGATAACTCCGAAGGCGGGTCCAGCGAGATCTTTCGCTCCAACGAAATCGGATTGGAGCAACTGGGCGTGGGCGGCGATTTCCACCTCGACAATGTTCGCGCCCGATTGATGACTCAGTTCGGCATGTATTCCACGGGGACGGTGCGCAATGATCCCAGCTACACCAAAGGGCAATGGCAGCTCAACGATGCGTACCGATACTTGTCGGAAGCCTACGGCGGTTACCACATTAATGTGTTGGACGGGATCAACATCGACGCGGGAATTTTCATGTCGTACATCGGCTTGTTCAGCTATTACAACTACGACAACTGGGCTTACCAGCCCTCGTACGTTTCTTCCAATACCCCGTGGTTTTTCACGGGGGTGCGAATCCAGGTTTTCCCAAATCCGCACCTGAAGATTGAACCGTGGATCATCAACGGATGGCAGTCCTACGCCTCAGCCAACTCGCGGAAGGGTTTGGGCGGACAGATCAAGTGGACTCCGAGACCTTGGATCAACGTCATTTCCAACAATTATGGTCTCGGTCATGACGACTTGTACATACCGAATCGCGGCCGCATCCACACCGACAATAGCGTCGAGATCAAATACTACGATCATCCGGAGAGGTTCCTCGACAAACTGGCCTTCTCGTTCACGGGCGATATGGGTTGCGAATTCGGGCCCAGCACGGCCACCTTAGCGGGCGTAAGCTGCTTCAGGAACAAGAGGGATCCGCTCGGACCAGTGAGTGCCAATTTTCCGAAGGGAGGAGTCGATCCCAAACAGAGTTTCATCGGCTACATGTTCTACAACCGCACTTGGTTCAAGAAGGACAAGTACGGATTAACGCTCGGCGGCGGCCAAATCAACAATCCGGGACGCTATCTGGTGCTGGATCCGCCCATCAATGGCGAGACCGCGTCCTCCGCGGCGATCAACGCACCCTACTTTACCGGAAATCCTGGGGACCCATTCAAGGCCTGGGACTCTTCAGTCACGTTTGATTACATGCCGAAGCAGTGGATCACTTTCCGCTGGGAGGCCGACTATCGCCACGCAAGTGTCCCCTACTGGACCGGTGCCGGCGGAGTCACACCGCCGGGTTCGGGGGGAGTTCCTTATACCAACAATGGATTTCCCCAGTTCTTTGCATGCAACGACGGAAATTCGTCGATGCAAGAAACTCTCGGCGGCGCGCAAACGGCCTGCGGATCGCAAGGCAGCAGCGTATGGTTTCCCGATCTGCGCAAAGACGAAATGTTGGTCGACTTCGACATCATGGTCAAGTTTTAGAGTTCGCAGCGGAACTCCCAGGGAAGAGTTCCCATTCACCTGACCAGCCGAATCGTAAACGGAGGTGAAACCATGTTTAGGCTTTCGCGGATTGCGCGCGTCATATTTGCGGCACTGTTTGTAGCTGTAGTTGTGGCAGTGAGTGCCGCGGCCCAGAGCGAAAAATCAACAGGAGCAGTTTCTCCAACTCCGGAGACTGAAAAGGCGGAGAGAGAAAAGAAGCTTGCTGTGGCGACGGATGCGGCTAAGCAACTCTTGCTGGTGATGGACGCGGACAAGAGTGGCAAGGTCTCCAAACAGGAATGGATGAAGTTCATGGAAGAAGAGTTCGACAGGCTGGACACGGACCATAAAGGACAACTGGACGTCAAAGAGTTAACGCAATCACGAGTGCGGATGCGTCCATACGTGGGCAAGTGATCTGAAAGAGCCTCGTCAACGTGGCTTCAAACGGCGCGACAACTCGACGCGAACGGACAATGAAACGCAGAAATCTGGAAATCGGCGCAATTCTGGTGGCCGTACTCTTCCCGCTTATACTTAGCGGCTGCAACGGGCGGATCGACGCGGCCGCCGAAGCGCCGCCTGCTCCAAACGTAGTCCCGGGCGCGGACCCCGCACTGTTCACGGTGGATCGTCCCGAGCAATTCTCGCTTGCTGCGGCGGTTGAGCGCTCCACCACCTCCGAGTTAGTGGTCACGGGCGCGGTTACTCCCGACATCGCGCGCAATGTCCCCGTGGTCTCACTCGCGTCCGGCCGCGTCGTTGGTATTCACGCGCGACTTGGAGACACGGTGGAAAAAGGCCAGCTCTTGCTGACCATTCGAAGCGATGATGTTTCCGGCGGCTTCTCCGATTACCGCAAGGCTGTCGCCGACGAGATTCTGGCACGCGCACAACTGGAACGCGCAGCCGATTTATACACGCATGGCGCGATTGCGTTGAACGATCTGCAAGTGGCCCAAGACACGGAAGACAAAGCCAAAGTGGACTTGGAAACCACGGCCGAACACCTCCGTTTGCTGGGCAACGATCCGGATAAGCCAGCCAGGATGGTAGACATCGTCGCCCCGGTCTCGGGAGTGATCACCGATCAGGAAGTCACCAACGCCGCAGCCGTGCAAGCATTTAACACTCCGAGCCCATTCACGATTTCCGATCTGTCATCCGTCTGGGTGGTCTGCGACGTGTACGAGAATGATCTGTCGAGTGTTCGCCCTGGAGATACCGCCGAGATCATTTTGAATGCCTATCCCGATCGTAAGTTTCAGGGGAAAGTCAGCAATATTGGCGCCATCCTCGATCCCAGTATTCGCACGGCCAAGGTGCGCATTGAAGTGCAAAACCCAGGAATGATGCGGCTGGGCATGTTCGTTAGGGCTACGTTCCACGGCCAAGCCAAAGAGATGCACACCATTGTCCCCGCCTCTGCGGTGCTGCACATGCACGATCGCGATTTTGTCTTCGTTCCCGCGCCCGACAAGAAGTTTCGCCGCGTGGAAGTGGTTGGTGGAGAGGTGCTGACGGAAGACACGAAATTGCAGGAAATCAAATCAGGGCTCAAGCCAGGGCAACAAGTGGTTACGAACGCTCTGGTCTTGGACCATGTGCTCGCTCAATAACGGATGGAGAGCGTATCCGGCAACTCGAGCACGGCTCACAGCGGACATTCGCGGGCTGCGCTCGTCAGAACGGTTGAGCCGTCGCATCAACAAGCAAAACAGGATCGGAAATGATTCGGGCTCTCGTAGACTTTGCCCTGAACAACAAATTTGTAGTGCTGGCCATTGCTCTGTTGCTTGCCGGCTGGGGAGCCATCTCATTCCACAACCTGCCGGTGGAAGCTTACCCCGATATCGCCGACAACTACGTGACGGTCATTACGCAGTGGCCCGGCCGCTCTGCGGAAGAGGTCGAGCAGCAAGTCACGATTCCAATCGAAGTCCAAATGGCCGGAATGCCCCACATGACCTTTCTGCGATCCGAGTCTATTTTCGGCCTGTCGTTCGTGATCATGATCTTCGACGACAGCTCGGTCAACGACTGGAATCGCCAGAAGGTGCTGGAACGCCTTACGCAGGTGAATCTGCCTCCCGGCCAAAACCTGCAGCCGCAAATCGGCACCGACTGGAGCACCACGGGCCAGATCTACTGGTACACATTGCGAAGCACCAATCCCCGCTATGACCTGATGGAACTCAGATCTATCGAAGACTGGGTTCTGCTCAAGCAGTTCAAATCGGTACCGAACGTCGTGGATGTTTCCGACTTCGGGGGCACGGTACGCGAGTACCAGGTTCGCGTCGATCCTGACAAGCTGGTTTCCTATGGATTGAGCATCGGCCAGGTGGAGCAGCAACTCGCCAATAACAATATCAATGCCGGCGGCAGTTTCGTTGAAGTCGGAATGCAGCAGATGAATGTTCGCGCTCTCGGGCTCTTTAGCAGCGTGCAAGACATCGAGCAGACTGTGCTGAAAACCCAGTCCGGGACCGCCCTACGAGTGAAAGATATCGCAGAAGTCAGCCAGGGCCCCAAAATCCGGTTGGGTCACATGGCGAGAGCCAATCACGTGGAAGACGGCCGCATCATCGACGAGCCCGACATCATTCAGGGTGGTGTGCTGATGCGCAAAGGCGCCGAGGAGCAGCCCACGCTCGACGCCATTCACAAGAAAGTGGACGAGCTGAACAACGGCATCCTGCCTCCCGGCGTGAAGGTTATTCCCATGCTGGATCGCAGCGACCTGCTTCACTTCACTCTGCACACAGTGATGCACAACCTTATCGAAGGAATGATTCTGGTCAGCATCATTCTTTTCCTGTTTCTGTTGAATGTGCGTGCCGCATTCATCGTCGCGCTCACGATTCCGTTCTCGCTGCTCTTTGCCTCCATCTGGCTGGATCTCAGCCACATTCCGGCGAACCTTCTTTCTCTCGGGGCGTTGGACTTCGGAATGGTAGTGGACGGCGCGGTGGTCATGGTCGAAAACATCGTTCGCCACATGAGCCGCCTGAACAACGGTTCCGGATCGGCAAGTAAGAAAACGCCCGCGGAAGCGATTCGTGAGGCCGCGCACGAGGTGCAGCGGCCAGTCTTTTATGCGATTGCCATCATCATTACGGCCTATTTGCCGATCTTCACGCTGCAGCGGGTTGAGGGTCGGCTCTTCCGCCCCATGGCCTGGACAGTCGCGCTGGCTCTGCTGGGCGCAATGACGTTTTCCGTTCTCATCGCACCGGTGCTAGCGGGCATATTTTTCCGCAAAGGCGTCCATGAACGGCGCAACCGGGTGATGGATTATCTGACTGCACGCTACCGCGAGCGGCTGCGCTGGGCGGTGCAACATCGCTGGGTCGTCGCGGGGGTTGGCATCGCGGCCCTGGCGGGGACGCTCTTCTTGGCCTTTGGCGGTGTAATTGGCGCGGAGTTCCTGCCTCATCTCGATGAAGGAGCGATCTGGGCCCGGGGAACTCTGGCCAACAGTACCAGTCTTACGGAAGGCGAGCAGTTCACCAACAACGAACGCTATGTTTTCGCTGCTTTTCCGGAAGTGAAAACCGTGGTCTCCCAGGTGGGCCGTCCCGATGACGGAACCGACACCGGCGGATTCGGTAACACCGAGTATTTCGTTGACCTGAAGCCGAAGGACGAGTGGAGACCGGTGTTCCACCGCAATAAAGAAGAATTGGTAGCTGCCATGAATCGCGCGGTGGAGAAGTATCCGGGCGCGATCTGGAACTTTTCGCAGCCCATCGAGGATAACGTTGGAGAAACAATGACGGGCACCAAGGGTTCGCTGGCGCTCAAGATTTTTGGGGACAACCTGAAGACTCTTGAGCAGACGGGCGAAGAAGTCACCGCCGTGATGGCGGATATCCCCGGCATGCATGACGTGAAGCTGTTACGCGATTTCGGCCAGCCCAATCTCGACTTAACGATCGACCGCCGGCAGGCGGCACGTTTTGGAATCAACGTGGCAGACATCCAGGACGCTGTGCAGACCGCCGTCGGCGGTAATGCTGTGAGCCAGGTGCTCATCGGTGAGCAGCGCTACGACGTGGTGGTGCGTTACCAGTCGCGCTACCGGAATACCCAGCAGGCCATCGAAAGAGTTCGTCTGCTTTCGCCGTCGGGCGAACGAGTGTCTCTCGCGCAATTAAGCAGCGTGGAAGTCAAGGACGGCGCGTACGACATCTACCGCGAAGGCAACAGCCGCTACCTGGCGGTAACGTTCAACGTAAGGGGGCGCGATCTGGGCACAACGGTCGAAGAAGCGATCACGCGGATTAGCCAGAAAGTGAAGCTGCCTCCGGGCTACACCATCGGCTGGTCGGGCGAATACGAGAGCGAAAAACGAGCGGAAGCACGGCTGGCTCTGATTGTTCCGCTGACGATCCTCGTCATCTTCATCATTCTCTACACCATGTTCCGCTCGTACAAATGGTCGCTGCTCATTCTGTTGAACGTCGGCCTGGCTCGCGTTGGAGGCTTCCTCGCCTTACTGGTTACCGGAACATACCTCAGCGTGTCCTCGGGCGTAGGCATGCTGGCGCTATTCGGAGTGTCGGTGCAAACCGGCGTCATTATGCTCGAATACATCAACCAGCTTCGCGCGCGAGGGTACTCGATCCCGGATGCCGCAGTCGAGGGCGCGGTGCTCAGACTTCGCCCCATCATGATGACCATGCTTGTGGCGACTCTTGGACTTCTGCCCGCCGCTCTCTCCCACGACATTGGATCGGATTCGCAAAGACCTTTTGCCATTGTGATTGTGGGCGGACTGATCTCCGATCTGCTCTTAAGTGTTTTCCTGTTGCCCACGTTTTATGTCTGGATCGCAAGAGAGGGCGATCAACTCCCGGAACTGGAGGCGTCTCTTGAATAGTCTTGGGCGGCTCCAGAAGCTGCGCGAAGTTGTGGTCATAGGCGCGACGCTGGCGTGCGCGCTGATCAGTCCGGGATGGGGCCAAACCGGCGGACCGACAAAGATCACGCTCGACGAAGCTGTCCAAATGGCGCTCCAGCACAACCACAATATGCTGGCAGCTCGAACCACGATCCAGCAGAGCCAAGCCGAAGAAATTACCGCGAACCTGCGGCCCGATCCTACTTTGCTGGGGGACGCTGAATATTTGTCGCCGACCCACGCGAACACCGATTACCTTAACAATTCATCTGAGTTCGACCTGGGCGTTAGCTACCTGTTTGAGCGGGGCAGAAAGCGTCAGCATCGGCGGCAAGCGGCCAAAGACGTTACTGCGCAAACCCGCTCGCTAGTGGCCGACAATGAACGCGGCCTCACCTTCAACGTGGCATCTCTGTTCGTCAACGTCCAACTCGCCGAATCAACGCTGGAACTTGCAGAACTGGATTTGAAGAGTTTTGGGAAAACAGTGGAAATCAGCGAGCTGAGTTTCAAGGCGGGCGCGATCAGCGAAGACGACTACCTGAAAGTGAAACTGCAGCTGCTGCAGTTTGAGACCGACTATCAGCAGGCCCAACTTGCGAAAGTCCAAGCACTTTCCGACCTTCGCCAACTGCTTGGCTACGAATCCGTGTCCGCTGATTACGACGTGGCGGGACCGTTTGACTATCAGCCGGTGAAGGGCAACGTGGAAGACTTTCAATTAAAGGCCCTGCAGAACCGGCCGGACCTCCGCGCTGCTCGCGAAGGCGTGACTGCTGCGAAGAGCCAGTACGAGTTGCAAAAATCGATTGGCAAGCGCGACGTTACTGGACAGATGAACTATACGCACGCCGGCGGCCTCAGCACCGCCTCGTTCTTTGGCAGCATCCAGCTTCCGATTTTCGACCGCAACCAGGGCGAAATCCTGCGTGCAAGCTATGCCATCAATCAGGCCCAGGAGCAGGAGAAGTCGACCAGCGGCCAGGCTCTCACCGATGTGCGCGACGCCTACGAAGGCTTGCGCACCAACGACAAGGTGATCACGCTCTATCGCTCAGGCTACCTCGAGGTTGCACAGAAAGACCGCGATATCAGCGAATACGCCTACCACCGAGGGGCGGCGAGCCTGCTTGACTTTCTGGATGCTGAGCGCAGCTACCGCGCTACTCAGCTTGCCTATCGGCAAGCTTTAGCTTCATACTTGCTCGCTCTGGAGCAGCTTCGAGAGGCAGTCGGGGTAAGGGCGCTGCCCTGATTGTCCGGAACCAGATTTTGTAGATCAGATTTTGTCGGCCAGAGGTTCGTTAGCCGGGGTTCGTCGACCAAAGTTCGTTAGCCAGTTCTCGCTTTCGTTACGAAGCCATACGGCGAAATTGCACCGGTCGCCGAAGGAGCCCACCGTTGAACAGGCAAGACGTACGGAGCCGGATCGAGGAACTTGGGATTATTCCCTCCATTCGCGTGTCGACGACCGAGGATGCGCTTTTCGCGGCCGAGGCAGTCGCTCGCGGCGGGATCCCCATTCTCGAAGTGACGTTGACCGTACCCGAAGCGGTCAAAGTGATTTCTCATGTGGTGCAGCACGTCCCCGATGTGATTGTCGGAGCTGGCAGTGTCCACGATGTCGAGACCGCACGCCGCTGCCTGGATGCGGGGGCACAGTTTCTTTCGAGCGACGGCCTCGATCCGGAAACGGTGAAGTTCGCCGTACAGCAGAATGTTGTCGTGATCCCGGGAACACTTACCCCAACCGGAGTCATCACCGCGTGGAAACTGGGTCCGGATTTCGTCAAAGTCGTGCCCTGCGGGCACATCGGAGGCGACAGTTACATCAAGGACTTAAAGGCGATGTTTCCTCACATTCCCATGATTGCCGCCGGCGGCGTGAATCAGCGGACCGCATTCAGCTTCATTGCTGCCGGGGCAATCGCGCTGGGGGTGGGCGGAGAGTTGATCCCGAGAGAAGCCATCCGGCGCCGGCAGCCAGGCCGAATCGCCGAACTCGCGCGCCGGTTCCTGGAATCCGTTAGCAACGCCCGCGACCGTTAAGCGGGCGATTCGCAGGATAAAGCATTTTCAGCGGAACATGAGTCGCTTTTTGGGGAATTTCCTTCTGCCCGGCAAGTTCACGGAATGGAAAGATTGAGTGCTGTGTGAATCGATATCTGGGAGTGCTGTCCGCGAGCATAGCGACTTTTGCTGCTACGAATATTGATGATGCTTTTCTTCTGACTCTCTTCTTTGCGCGGCGGATTCCGGCGCGACGCATCGTAGCTGGTCAGTACGTTGGTTTTGCCGCCATCGTGTGCGTTAGTTTGATCGGTGCCTGGGGCGCTCTCCTGATATCGCACCGGTGGATTCACTTTCTGGGAGTACTGCCGATCGCTCTGGGAATCAAGCACTTTTTACAGGCCCGCCCGGCCGAACTGCAGAGCCCAGGCAAAAGCCGTAGCAACATCGCATCCATTGCCGTAATTACCTTGTCGAACGGAGTCGACAACATCGGCGTTTATGTGCCGTTCTTTATCAACGGCAAAGCTTATCTTTGGCTAATCTTGCTGGTGTATGCCGTGCTGGTTGCGCTATGGTGTTTTGTTGGCAGATGGCTCGGAAACCACTCGCTCATTCTGGGCTCGGTTGATCGGTGGGGTCGTTGGGTAGTTCCGCTAGTGTTCATAGGATTGGGAATTTGTGTTCTGAATTCGTGAAAATCTTCGCTCGGAAATCAATCACAGAATGTCCCGCCACCTCATTTCTTGTGGCCAATTGTTAGCCTTCAATCGTTTGGCGATGATTGTTAGTGAAGATTATTCTCAATGTCGGCGATACACTCGTTCTCAACGGCTGTCACTTCTGGATTGCCCGCCACCCGCACCTTCGCCCACGCCGCAACTTCCAAGTTTCCGCTGATCGATGGCTGATCGATATTGTCCACATTTACGAAAACTTTATGACTTGTTTATTCGAAATTTATGACCATTCTTGTCCACTTTCCAAAGGGGATGAACAGGCACAGCTGCGACGGAGGTGGTTCACATGAGGCTGGTTAGGTTTGAGGATATCAATGGCAGAGAGACTTTCGTCAATCCCGACCGCGTGAACCACGTTAGCGATTACGGAAGCGGAACCACCGAAATCAATTTTGGCGATAAGCAGGCGAGCGTCTTTGTCGCGATGGACATTTCAGCAGTCGCTTCAACACTGCTGAAGGCAGAGAAGCTTCGTTGAACCGCTGATTAAGCCGCGACATCTTCGCTGAAATATGTCCCACCATTGATCAGGGTGTCGATGGCGCTCGCCAGGGATTGCATTTTGTCCTTGGCGCACAAACCCTTAATTCCGGCCTGTTTCGCCTCTTCCTCCAGTTGGCTCGAGGGATCGGTGGTGACCATCAAAATGAGAGCATCGGGGTTGCGCTCCGTTAACTGACGAGCCGCTTCCAATCCATTCATTTCTGGCATCAAGAAATCCATCACTGTGAGCTGGAGCCGGTGATCGGGAAATTTCTCCAGTGCCTGGCGTCCATTGCCTGCCTCCCCGACTACAACCCACTCCGAATGTTGCTGTAGAGCCTCTCGGATAAGGGCTCTTGCCATCGCGTTGTCATCCACCAGAAAGATTCGAAGCAAAGCAGCCTCTTTCGGTTGACACATAATCCACGGCAGAGCGGAGCCGTGCCTTTGTCCATTGGTTGGACGATCATGAACATTTTGAGCATCGCATCCATTTCCGTGGTGCTCATGATCCCGGCTGATCATCCCGACCAAGGGGCTACTTTGACCATACGTGCGGCGCAAGATCAAATATACCGCAGATACTGTACGCTACCGTACATTTTCCGATTCGACCATCCGTTCGACCCAACGCTTTGCTGTAGAGCTGCACGTTCGCCCTACCGCGCCGGCGCTGGCTGCGGATTAGCAGGCGGAGCCACCGTACTGGGATTCGAAAAATTCACCTTGGGAACCGCGCGCGCGCCCTCGGAGGCCGCGAAATAAGCTTCGTTCGGTTTGAAACCCGCCCAGCCCGCAAAAATACTGTTCGGGAACTGCTGAACGTAGGTGTTGTAGTCCTGCAGTGTGTCGTTATAACGCTTGCGTTCGACGGCTATACGATTCTCGGTGCCCGCCAGTTCATCCTGCAATCGCAGGAAGTTTTCGTTCGACTTCAGTTGCGGATAATTTTCCACGATCAGAAGCAGCCGCCCGATGGCTCCATCCAGTTGTCCGTTTGCGGCAATCTTTTCCTGCGGGGATCCCGCCGATAGCAACTGCGAGCGCGCCTTGGCGATGTCCCCAAACACAGTCTGCTCCTGCTTGGCGTATCCTTTCACCGTCTCGACCAGGTTCGGGATCAGGTCAGCGCGCCGTTGCAGCACAATATCCACTTGAGACCACGCACTTTTCACCGCTTCATTCTTGGTCACCAGCGTATTCTTCACGCTCACGTA
>Ga0182018_10001399_pt1 | contig 27542 bp, 24 predicted proteins | sample 812P2MmetaG_FD_120490 | JGI IMG/M metagenome (GOLD analysis project Ga0182018, IMG submission 120490) | Permafrost microbial communities from Stordalen Mire, Sweden - 812P2M metaG | ecosystem: Environmental > Terrestrial > Soil > Wetlands > Permafrost | place: Sweden: Stordalen | collected...
CGACCGCTACTACGCGGCCGCAAAGCGCTACGGCGCCGATGTCGTCGTGCGCATCACCGGCGACTGCCCCTTGATCGACCCCGAGGTCGTCGATGCGGTCATCGAAAAATTCTCAAGCTCCGGCGCCGATTACGCGAGTAACTGCGCGCCGCCGACCTACCCGGACGGGCTCGACGCCGAAGTGTTCTCGGCCCAGGCATTGGAAGCTGCATGGAGCGCTGCCAAGAGCCCCTTCGAGCGCGAGCACGTGACGCCGTTCATTTCCGAGTCGGGCCAATTCACGCGTGCAGCGCATGTCCATTCATCCGATGAATCAGCCGCGAGATGGACGGTCGATGAACCCGAGGACTTTGAAGTGGTGCGCCGCGTGTTCGAGCACTTTCACCCCCGCAGCGACTTCAGCTGGGTCGAGATTCTCGCGCTCGCGCGGGAACATCCCGAGTGGTTTGCCGCGAACGAGCATCTGCTCAGGAATGAAGGCGCGCGCCAGGGAACCGGGCAGAAGCTGTGGAAGCGCGCCAAGCGCGTCATTCCCGGCGGCAACATGCTCTTGTCCAAGCGTGCCGAGATGTTTCTGCCGGAGCAGTGGCCCGCCTATTTCAGCAAGGCGAAGGGCTGCCGGGTGTGGGATCTCGACGGACGCGAATATCTGGACATGGCCGTCATGGGCATCGGCACGAACATCCTGGGGTACGGCCAGCCGGAGGTGGATGACGCCGTGCGCGCGACGATCACCGCCGGCAACATGTCCACCTTGAACTGCCCCGAGGAGGTCTACCTCGCGGAGCGGCTGGTGGAGCTGCATCCCTGGGCGGACATGGTGCGGTTTGCACGCTCGGGCGGCGAGGCCAACGCGATCGCCGTTCGAATTGCGCGCGCCGCCTCCGGTCGCGACAAGGTCGCGATCTGCGGCTACCACGGCTGGCACGACTGGTACCTCGCGGCCAACCTCGGCGACAGCGAGAATCTCGCGGGTCATCTGCTGCCGGGCCTCGAGCCCAAGGGGGTGCCGCAGAATCTGCGCGGCAGCGTGGTGCCGTTTCACTACAACAACTTCCCCGAGCTTGAGACGCTCGTGCGCGAGCACGACATCGGCGTGATCAAGATGGAAGTCTCGCGCAACACCGGTCCGCAGGATGGCTTTCTGCACAAGGTGCGCAAGCTCGCCACGGACAGGAACAGCGTGCTGATTTTCGACGAATGCACATCCGGGTTTCGCCAGACTTTCGGCGGCCTGCACAAGCTCTATGGCGTCGAACCCGACATGGCGCTCTTCGGCAAGGCGCTCGGTAACGGTTACGCCATCACCGCCGCCATCGGCAGGCGCGAGATCATGGAGGCCGCCCAGGGCACGTTCATCAGCAGCACCTTCTGGACCGAGCGCATCGGGCCGACAGCGGCCTTGAAGACGCTCGAGGTCATGGAGCGGGAAAAATCATGGGAGAGCATTACTCAAACAGGCCGCTCCATCGGCGAGCGCTGGCAGGCTCTCGCGCGCAAGCACGATCTGCCGCTCGAGCTCAGCGGGCTTCCCGCACTGATCGGATTCAGCCTGCCGCTGGCCAACATGCGTAAGTACAAGACGCTGATCACTCAGGAAATGCTGAAGAGGGGATTCCTCGCGACCAACGAAGTCTACGTCTGCACCGCACACACGCCGGCGGTGGTGGAGGAGTACTTCGCGGCACTGGATCCCCTGTTTGCACTCATCAGGCAGTGCGAATCAGGCCGCGCTGTCGATGACCTCCTGGAAGGGCCGGTCTGCCACGAGCGATTCAAACGTCTGAACTGATTGCCGGGATGAATGTCGTCTTTCGCACCGACGCATCCACCGCGCTCGGCAGCGGCCACGTCATGCGCTGCCTGACTCTCGCCGAGGAGCTGCGCAGTCACGGCGCAGACGTAGCCTTCGTGTGCCGAACGCACGACGGTCACATGAGCGACTTGATCGCAGATCGTGGATTTATCGTTTTCCGTTTGGCCGCCGCCGATCCCGAAGCCCGGCGCGGTGCGGTTGTCGCGACGAGCTGGCAGGAGGATGCCGCACAAACCCAGGCAGCTCTCCAGACGGCGGGAGTCACACCCGACTGGCTGGTCGTGGATCACTACGCGCTCGATCGGCGCTGGGAGACGGTCCTTCGCAGCCGCGTGCGCCGCATCATGGTGATCGACGATCTCGCCGATCGCCCCCACGATTGCGACCTGTTGCTGGATCAGAATTTCGATAGTCCGCTGCACAGCGCCTATGCGCGTCTCCTGCCGTCCGCCGCCCGCTTGTTGCTGGGCACCGAGTTCGCTCTGGTGCGCCGGGAATTCGAAGTGCATCGCTCGTGCGCGCTCGCGCGGCGCAACGGACAGCTGCGGCGGGTTTTGGTATCCATGGGCGGCACCGACCCGGCGAATGACACGGCCATGGCGCTGGCTGGGCTTGCGACACAGGCGGGGGAGGGCGTGGCGCTCGACGTCGTGATCGGCGCGGGCAATCCGCACCGGCAGGCGGTCCGCAGATTGTGTGATGACATTCCCAGCACCGAGCTTCACATTCAAACCGCGCACATGGCGGAGCTGATGACGCGCGCCGACCTGGCAATCACGGCAGGCGGCAGCACGACGTGGGAGCGTTGCGTACTGGGTCTGCCTGCAATCGTAACCATCCAGTCCGATGATCAAGCTCCGATCGCCAAGGCGGTGGAGCGGGTCGGCGGCCACCGGGTGCTCGGCTGCTCGAAGGATCTCACGGCGCAGGATTATGGGCGCGCGCTTCAAGCGCTGACCGCGGCTGAGCTCGTGCGAATGTCGACGATCAGCGCCACGTTGTGCGATGGCCGGGGGGCGGCGCGCGTGGCAACTTACTTGTTAGACAGGAATCTTTGACACGATGACACCTTCAGTAACGATCGGCGATCGTGCAGTGGGCACGGATCATTCCCCCTTCGTAGTCGCCGAGGTGGGTATCAATCACAACGGCGAGCTTGCCAGAGCGCTCGAGATGATCCATGTCGCGCGGCAAGCCGGCTGCGACGCGGTGAAATTTCAAACGTTCAGGGCCGCGGAGTTCATCAACGACCCGGCGCAGATGTTCACCTATCGATCCCAAGGGCGCGACGTGACCGAATCGATGCTGGCGATGTTCCAGCGCTATGAACTGCCGGTATCAGCGTGGCCAATCATCAAGGCGGAATGCGATGCGGCCGGTATCCGGTTTTTCTCGACGCCGCAGAATCAATCGGACCTGGAGGTTCTGCTCGGCGTGGGCGTGCCGGCGGTCAAGGTGGGCTCGGATGATTTCACCAACCTGCCGCTCCTGCGCCAGTACGCGCGCTCGGGCAAGCCCCTGATCCTCTCGAGCGGCATGTCCGACATCGCCGAGGCGCATCAGGCTCTGGAGGCGGTGGGCGCGCTGGACGGTTATCCAACGATTCTTCTGGTGTGCACGTCGCAGTATCCGACCCCTCCGTCGGACGCCAACCTCGCGCGCATCACAACGTTGCGGGCTGCATTTCCCAACGTGCCGATCGGATTCTCGGACCACACGCGCGGTGCGCTTGCCGCGGCGATGGCGGTCGCACTGGGCGCCTGCTTTCTGGAGAAGCACTTTACGCTGAGTCACGACCTGCCCGGTCCCGACCATTGGTTTTCGGAAGAGCCGGCCGGGCTCACCGAGTGGGTCGCGAGCATCCGCGCGGCCGAAACGATGCTCGGCAGCGCATTGGTCCGGCCGACGGCGATCGAGCGCGGCAACAAGCTGGAGTACCAGCGCCGGGTGGTGGCCGCTCGGGACATTCGACTCGGCGAGGCGCTCGATGAGAGCGCATTGGCTCTGCGGCGCGTCGCCGGCGGCCGCGGCGTCCCGCCGAGTTTCATGCCGCAGCTATTGGGCCGGCCGGCCCCGCGCGCCTTCCGCCGTGGTGAACCGATCGAACTGTGAGGCCGCCATGGACCTGCAACAATTCAAAGCGCTCTTCCTGCGCACTGTCGGCAATCGGGACAACCCCTATCATCCGCTCGTGTGGATCAACGGCGAGCCGGAGATCGGGCCGGGGACCTATATCGGCGGTTTCTCCGAGGTCAATGCCAAGGGCGCACGGGTCATTATCGGCAAGGATTGCGATATCGCCTCCTTTGTCGCGATCAACGTTGCGGACTCCCACAAGCGTTGCATCGGCCTTGCGGATGTGAATCTCTGTGTGGACATCATCATCGGCGACTGCGTGTGCATTGGATCGCACTGCGCAATATTGGGCGGCGCCGTGATCGGGCACCATTCCGTGGTAGGAGCGGGCACCGTGGTGCGCGCCGCCGTAATCCCGCCATTTTCGCTCGTGGTGGGCGCAGAAATCAGGCCCGCCTATTACCGCGCGGCATTTGAGGCTCGCCACGGTCCATGGGCGGATTGATCCCACACAATCGTCCGCTCATCACCGCGGAAGATCGTTCCGCCGTCGATGCAGTCCTCGCCTCAGGGTGGCTTGCGCAGGGCCCTGCGGTGGAAGCGCTCGAGGCGAGCATCGTCGCGCAATACCGCGGCGGCGGCGCTTGCGCCGTCTCGAGCGGCACAGCGGCTTTGTTCCTCGCGCTCAAGGCGCTTGGAGCTGTGGCGGACTCGATTGTCGCGATGCCGACCTATGCCTGTTCGGCACTGCTGAATGCCGTTTTCATGGCCCGGGCGATCCCGCGAGTGTTGGATGTGTTGCCCGACTCCTTTTGCCTCGATCCGGATGCGCTCAAAGCGCAAGCGGCCGATGCGCGCTTCGTGATCGCGGTGCATACATTTGGCGCCGGCGCGGACGTCGAGGCGCTGCAGGCCGATGGGCGGATAGTCATCGAGGATTGTTGCCAGTCGCTCGGCGGGATGAATGGCGGTGTGCCCCTAGGCGCCGCCGGGGACGCGGCCGTATTTTCCTTCTACGCCACCAAGCTCATCACCGGTGGACAGGGAGGGCTCGTGTGGTCGCGGACCGTAGCGGAGAAGGTGCGGGACTATCGGCAGTTTGACGGCCGTGAGACCTATGATCCCCGATTCAATTTCCAGCTCACCGATCTGCAAGCGGCGCTCGCCAACAGCCAGCTTAAACGGCTCGATCTCATTCGTGCGCGTCGCGCGGCGATTGCCGGCGCCTACCTTGCGGCGCTTCCCAAGGGCCTCAAAACTCAGGGCGACCCCTGCGCCCCGGGCCGCATGGCGCACCGCTTCGTCGTCGTGGCGCCCGATCGCGCGGTGCGCGATCGCCTGCGGCGGCACATGCAGGCCGCGGGCGTAGAGTGCATCGTGCCGGTCGAGCGCTTCGAGCTCCTGCACCGTTACCTGCGCCTGGACGCGGCGGGTTATCCCACCGCGGAAAAGTTGGCCGATACGACGTTGTCCCTGCCGCTGCATCTTGGTCTCAGCGACGCCGATGTGGCAACGATCAGCGATGCACTGGCGCAATTTAAGCCGTGATCCTGACGGCACATCAGCCGGTCTACCTGCCGTGGCTGGGGCTGTTTCACAAAATAGCCCTGGCAGAGCGGTTCTGCATTTTCGACATTGCGCAGTATCAGAAAAAGGACTTCAACAATCGAAACAAGATCAAGACCCACACCGGGCCCATCTGGCTGAGCGTGCCGGTCGAGTCCAAAGATCATTTCTCGAAGACTCTGGCGCAAATCAAGATCATCAACAACGGCTGGAATCGCAAGCACTTCACCTCGATAGATCTTGCCTATCGACGGGCGCCTTTCTATCGGGACTACATTGGCGAGCTCGAGGCGCTGCTCGTCGGGCGCACTTACGAATATCTGGCGGATCTGAACCGCGCAACTCTGGAATTCGGTCTGCGTGCCCTGAATATCAAGACGCCCGTCGTTACCGCGAGCGATTACGAATTTCGCGGGCAAAAGTCCGACTTGGTTCTGGACATGTGTAGGAAGCTCGGCGCGACGGCGTATATCTTTGGCGCGCAGGGCCGTAACTACGCCGATGCCGCATCATTCACCGCTGCCGGCATTGACGTGCGATTCCAGGACTACCAGCATCCGGTCTATGCGCAGCAGCACGGCGCCTTCGAGCCCTATATGTCAGTGATTGACTTGCTGTTCAACGTGGGGCCCGAGAGCGCGACGGTCCTTATGAGTGGCAACGCTGGCAGCGTGACACAGCTCGCCAAATGACGAAGGACACGGTTTGAACGGCACGACGTTGCCTTCAGGGACGGCCGCACTGTGACGTTTTCCGCGCAGTGGGACGCCGCTTATGAAAAAGGTGGCCAGATGAGTATTTGGCCATGGTCCGACCTTGTCAGCATGGTCATGCGCTATGCCAGGCCCGCGGGGCCGACATATCGCATTCTCGAACTGGGTTGCGGGGCAGGCGCCAACGTTCCGTTCTTCCTAAGTCAGCAGGCGGACTATTACGCCATCGAGGGCAGTGCGTACATGGTGGCACGGCTGAAGGAGCGCTATCCGCAGGTGGCGGAGCGCTTCGTCGCCGGCGATTTTACCGCGGACCTTCCCTTCCCCGGTTCCTTTGACCTGATTGTCGACAGGTCGTCATTGACGCACAATTGCACGAAGTCGATACAGCATTGCCTCAAGCTCGCCCGCGATAAACTCAAGCCGGGCGGCGCATTTGTCGGTATCGACTGGTTTTCGAGCAAGAACTCCGAAATGCGTTACGGAGAAATCGCCGACGACGAACATACGCGGAGCAATTTCCAGCAGGGTCAGTTCGCCCATGTCGGCAAAGTGCACTTCTCCGACGAAAGCCATCTGCGCTTTCTGCTGTCGGACTTCAATCTTGAAGTCCTGGAACACAAAACGGTCGAGAGGCTCGAGCCTGCGGACAACTCGCGGTTCGCCACGTGGAACTTCGTCGCGAGGAAAAGTTGAAACATGATTGGCGTCGTAACCTTTGAGGCTCAGTCGCGGGCCGCGTTCCCTTCAAAATAGGCGTTCCCTGAAACTATGATTGCTACCGCCGTGCAAAAGAGGGCGCTCAGCCAGGAAGTGCTGAGTGAGCTCAATAACCTCATTCCGCAGGAAAAAAAGGAACACTATAATTATCAGGACCTGGAATCCCTCGTGCAGGTGCTTTCTGGCGAGTCGCACCTTGTCGGCTACAAGCAGGAGCAGGTTCCGATCGATCAGGAGCGGTATCAGTGGCTGAAAACGCGAATTGTCTCCCTTCCCGGGGTGCGCTCGGTCCTCGAGATCGGCGGTAACCTTGGCTATATCTGCCTGCGTCTGGTACAGGAGCTGGGGCTGCGCGCGACGTGCCTTGAACCCATTGAAGATTACGTGCGGATATCGACTCTACTGTCCGAGGGATTTGGCCTGGATCATCTCTACCAGAGCCGGTGCGCGTTCGTTCTCTGGGACAACATTGCGGAGTTGCCAGAGGCAGACGTTCTGATCAATCTCAATGTAATCCACCATGCCGGCCGTGTCTTCGACTGCGAAGTCGTTGCGCGCTTGGGTGGCTGGGCCGCGTACGCTCAGTCGTATCTGGAGAAGCTCGCGTCCAAGGGACGGTATCTATTCTTCCAGACGGGCAATACGTGGCCATCGGCAAGGCTGTTCGAGAACACCGAGGCGCCCGAGTTCCTGGCCGGTATTCTCGCCCGCAGTGGCTGGCGTGTCATTGACATCGGCATTTGCGACCGGCTTCCGGAACTTACCCTATCGAGCTACCCGCTGAGCGAGATGGCCCGCATTCCGCGGATCTGGTGTCAACGCAATACGACTACCGATCTTGTCGACTACTACCATGAGAGCAGATTGCTGGCTTCATTTCCGACGGGACTTGCGCAGCGGCCGCTGTTTTTCTGCGAATCGATGCGATGACGTTGCCGAAAGCCGTCGTTTTTCTGGGAGGCAGCGCCACGGAGGTCGAATTCATTCAGGCCTTCACGGCGAATGATATTCGGGTGGTGCTGGTGGACAGAAACTCCAATGCACCAGGCCGAGAATTTGCCGATGAATTCCTACACCTCAGTGTCACTGATGCGGCCGCGATTTGTATGGCCCTCGATCCGCTGCGCTCCCGCTATTGCTTTGTTGCGGCCTATGGCATCGTCGACTTCATGTTCAAGACGGTGCAGGTACTGACTGCAAGGCTGGGCATCAAGCTGAACACGCCGGATATCTATGCGGAGTTTACCGATAAGCTCAAAACCAAGGCGCGACTCGAAAGATTCAATATTCCGGCGCCGCAGACCTTGGCGCACGGACGGCAGTTTGATGAATCCACACTGCGGCGAATTGCCGCGGCGAGCCGGTCGGGGACGGCGGTCATCAAGCCTCATGACTCCTGCAACAGCGAGGGAGTGCGGATCGTAAGCGTTGCGCAGGCGGAATCCATGCGGGCGGCCATAAGTCACGCCATCGAACTCTCCGGAGAATTCTTTTGCGAGGAGTTCGTCAGCGGAACTCTGCATAATCTCGATCTCATATTGAGCGCGGGCGGCGCATCGCTCGTTGCCATCACGGACCGTTATCGGATGGCCGATGGCCTGACCTCCGTTGCCGGATTTCAGCAGAACCCGCGCCAGCACGCCCTTTACGCGGCGTTTTCGCAGCTGGCCGGGAAGATACGCCGCACGTTTTCGGACTATAACGGGCCATTGACGGCGGATGTCCTGGCTGCAGGCGGGGAACTTAAAATATTGGAGATCAGCCCACACCTGCATGCCTCAAAGCTGCAGTGGCTGCGGGATCCAAGACTTCTGGGCATCTGGCCGCGAATCCTCTCGAGACAGGGTCCCGAGCCGCAGCGCCTGAGCGACGGTGAATATGCCAGCGCTTACGCGCGGATTTACGGTGATACAGATGCATACCAGGACTATTTCGACGCGTCGTGGATCGCAGATCTGGAGACGTTTTCACCGCCCCTGCGCTTCGGCGTGCACGATCTGCGAAAGATTCTCTACGTGAAAGCCCGGTCTGCCAACTTGTTAAGAGAGCATCTGGAGGCCTTTGTCCATGAGAACGGGGGACTATTGACGATGGCTAGCCACGAAAGCCAGCTGGCTGCGCTGCCATGAGCGATGCGGTCGCGGTAGTTGCTGCGCATCCGGACGACGAAGTCCTCGGCTGCGGAGGTACCTTGGCGCGGATGGCGTCGGAGGGGCGCTCCGTACATGTTCTGTTCGTCTCGGACGGCCAGACCTCGCGAAGGATCGAGCCCGGGCAGCCGTCCACCGAGAAGACCCTGATGGCGCGCACTGCGGCGGCAAAAGCGGCGTGCGCGATCCTGAACGCGAGCTCGGTGGAAATGCTCGCTCTGCCAGACAACAGCTTGGATGGCGTGGAACTTCTCGACGTCGTGAGGCACATCGAGAGCTTCGTACAGCGTCACCGGCCTTCGCTCCTTCTGACCCATCATTGCGGGGACGTCAATATCGATCATCGCGTCGTGCATGACGCTGTGATCAGCGCCTGCCGCCCGCAACCCGGTCATCCGGTGAAGGAGCTCCTGTTTTTTGAGGTGCCCTCGTCGACGGAATGGCGACCCGCCGGTTCGGCGCACGCGTTCAACCCAAACTATTTTGTCGACATCTCAAAGAGCCTGCCCAAGAAGCTCGAGGCGCTGAATGCCTATGCGGCCGAGCTTAGGCCATTCCCGCATCCGCGATCGATCAAAGCGGTGACTGCGCTGGCAAACTGGCGCGGAGCGATGGTGGGCGTGGAAGCGGCTGAAGCCTTTGTGCTGGGCCGCAGGCTCGTAAGCTAGCCTAAGTCCTGCAATGCGGAACGTCGGTTGAACACAGTTCATAATGCAGCTTCGGCTGAAGCCGCGGGCCTGCGCCTCCGGCACAGCGCGCGGGCGAGGTAAGGAGTTTATGGATCAGAGGGCCGCATTGCACGTACTCACGGTGGGATGGGATCTGGAACTCATCCTCGGTCTATGCGACCGCATTGCCGCCAAGAGCAACCATTCGTTTTCGCATCTTCTGCATCCCATGTGCGATCTGGAGACTTATGGTCCGCGCCTAAACGGCAACCACATACACTGGTTTTTCGATGACAAGCGGATGCCGCTGCCGTCGGTTAACCAGGAGCTGCTGGCATCCCTTGAACGCAAGGGTGTGCCGTCCATACACAACATGATATTGAGCGATCGGGTGGCCTCAAAGCTTCCCTACGAGGAAGGTCTCGCGTACGCAAGCTTTATTGCCGAGCGGATGATCTCGGTATTTCAAGAGGTCCGCCCGTCCGTCATCATCGGCGGCTTCGACGGTCTGCACGGCAGCATGGCGCTCGCCGTTGCAAAAAGAGTGAATATTCCGTGGTACGCACTCCGATTCAGCGTGCTGCCGCCGGGTTTGGCGGGTTTTTGCGAGAGCCTTTCGCCGGCATCAACTATCAGCCTGCGCGCTCCGGCAGCCGATGCATTGCGGCAGTTGGCGGAAAACGCACTCCGGGACTTCGAGGCCGACAAAGTAAAGGCCCATGCCCCGAGCAGTCCGGCCTTTCTCAATCCGGCATATATAGTGCGCAGAATACCCTCGCAGCTGCGGGCGCTCGTTGGGGCATGGCGTCGCGGCTGGTCGCGACAGTACAACAAGTACACCGACGCCAGGATCACGTACTCGGTGGTCGCAATGCTGCGGGAGGCGCTGCGATTCCGGCGCAATGCAATGCAGTTGCCGCGGCACTGGTTCATTGACAAGCCACCCGCCGCGCCTTTTGTATTTTTTGGCCTGCACTTTCAACCCGAATCATCGATCGATGTTTGCGCTCACTTCTTCAGCGATCAGGTCAGGGTCATCGAGCTGATATCGCGATCAATACCGCCCACGCACAAGCTGCTGGTGAAGCTGCATAAGAGTGCAGCGGCGCACTATTCGCGCAGTCAATTGGCAGAATTCACAAAATTTCCCGGCGTGCAGCTGGTGTCGCCTCATGCCTATACCCGGGAACTCATCCGCAAGGCGAGCGTGGTATTTTCGATTCAAGGTACCATCGGCCTGGAGGCCGCGCTCCTCGGCAAGCCCGTGGTGATGTTTGCCGACTCGCCCACGAAAGTCTTCCCCAATGTTTCCACCATCGGTCGGCTTCCGGAATTTCCGGAGCTGGTTCGCAAGAAACTGACCGAATCGGCGCCGGAACGGGCTCAGACCGTGGATGCGTTCATGACCTATTTGGCGCCATTTTGTCGCGCCAGCTTGAATGATTGGACGTGCCTGCCGACGGACGCGGAAATTGGCGGCTACGTCGAGCTCTTTGATCTGCTTGGGGCTTTCCTACTGCAGCGCAGCTGGGCAGACGTGGGCTCCAGATCTGTGGGGAGCTGATGGCAGGCTCGGACGACCTGGCTGTCGGCGAGGCCGCTCCTCGAATCTTCACGCCAGGATGGGCCCACGCTTTCATCTCCCGGAGGGCACTCGTGCCTGACCGCAATATTCGCGCCGCACTCGTGCGCTTCCGGTTCTGCGTTCCGTGCCGCTGATCGCAGCCGGTCGCGCCGTGGCGCCCGCATGAGTTTTGCAGCGGCGAAGGCGAAGTGGCTGCTGCGGCTCATCGTATTCGGGCGGCGCATCGGTTTTGCGATTCGCTTTCTCGGCAGGCCAATCAGGGTACATCCCTCGTCCTCGGTTTCACTGCGCAGCGTCGTTCGGGTGTGCGGTGGTGGCACGATCACGATCGGCAGGAACTGCCAGATACACCCGCTTTCCATGCTCTTGACGTACGGTGGCGACATCCATATCGGCGACAACTGCAGTGTCAATCCATTTACGATCATTTATGGCATGGGCGGAACGGTCATCGGTGATGGTGTGAGGATTGCCGCTCACACCGTGATCGTTCCCGAGAACCACAATGCCCCTACGGATCAGCTGCCGCTCTACAAGGCCGGGACCACGAAAAAGGGCATCCGGATCGAAGACAACGTATGGATCGGAGCGGGCGTGCGCATTCTCGATGGAGTGCAGATTGGACGAAATACCATCATTGGGGCTGGCAGCGTCGTGAGTAAGTCGCTGCCGGCGAATGTCACCGCGGTGGGGGTGCCGGCCAAAGCAATCAAGCTGCGGGAATCCGAGGGAACACATGCCAGGCCGTGACGTTGCAGGGAGCGCATAAGGTGACGTTGCGATCGTTCGCCTCCTTCTGCATCGCTTTTGCGGCGGGGCTCGTCGTGACCCTGAACGCGTTCAGCGAAGAGAGCCATAACCTGCGTTTCGCGGCGGTGATGATGCTCCTCATCTTCGTGCAGACGCTGATGCGCTGGCGGCTGTGGATTTCGCGCGAGCTTCTCCTGTACGTCGCCTTTGCCGCATACAACGGTATGTCGCTTCTTTGGACGAGCGACTCCCGTGACGGAATTCCCAACGTGCAGTTGACGATGAACTACATTCTCGTCTTCATGCTGTTCAGCGCGCTGGTCATATTTCACGATCGACGCGCAGTGCTGCGAGGAATACTCGGTGGCTTTCTGATCGGGGCGGTCCTCTATACGCGTACCTCGGGTTTTCCATTCTCGTATCCGGAAGATTTCTCCTATAACACGATCGCGGGGATGTACTTGTTCGGGCTTTTCATGACCGCGGCGTATGGCTGGTATCAGCGCACGCGGATGTTGCCCATATTGGTCGGGTTGGTGCTGATGCTGCTCATCGCCGCAACGACGTCGATTAAGACAAACCTGGGCGTACTGCTCGGAGCCGTCATGGCCGCACTCTTGTCCTTCCGCTACTCCATGCGGGCAATCGGCCGAAATGCAATTCTGGGTCTGGTGTTTGTCGGCGCGATCGCGTACGCAGTTACCTCCAATCAGGATCTGCGGGACCGGGTTGAGGGGGGATATGCACGGGTATCCATGGGAGCCGATGTTCTGGTAGCTCGGGAAGACAAGACCGGCGGCGCTGGACTGGGTAACCGGGAGAACTGGACGAAACGCGGCATTGAGGGTTGGATGGCGAATCCCGTCTTCGGAGAGGGTGTAGAGGCATTCCGGGGAGATTTTCACTACACCTCGCATTCGACCGTCGTGGATTTGCTCTACAACACCGGGCTTATCGGATTTGTGCTGTTCTATGCGAGCCTTGTATCAGTAGGGTGGCGCCTCTTGCAGAGGTCCCAACCGGGTACGCGCAGCCCCCGCGCGCTCATATTTGGAGCTCTTGCCTGTTACCTATTCATATCGTTGTCTGGAACAATGTATTACGACGTGTTTCTCGCGGCCGTCATGGCAATCAGCGCGGCTCTTCTGACTCGGCCCGAACACGAGGCCGAGACACCGCGAGCCGTGGTGGCGCGCGCGCCTTCGTGAGAGTCACGTTTGCTCGCCGCCGTGCCAGGCTCGCCAACTTCTTGCGGCGGAGCGTTCCGCAGATAGCAAGCGCACTATATTGACGCCCGAGGCCAATTTAGAACATCTCGCGGTGCGGCGCATCGTGCTCGTGACCGGCGGCCTCGACTGTGGCGGGGCACAACGCGTCATGGCTGATATGGCCAACTATTGGAGCGAGAAAGGCTGGCAGGTGACGCTCGCAACCTGGAGCGGCCCGGAGCTTGCGGATTTCTACGCGCTGTCGCCGGAGATCTCGCGGACGTGGCTGCACGTCGATGCTGGGCGAGGATCCGTCATTGGCGACATTCGCGCATTCGCAGCGCGGCTTGCCAAGCTGCGCGCCCTGCTACGCAAGGCGCAGCCCGACGTGGTGCTCAGTTTTATCGACGTGTCGAATGTCCTAACAATCCTCGCCGCTTGGGGATTGGGCGTGCGCGTCGTCGTTTCGGAGCGTACCCACCCGGGACTCAACCATACCGTCTCGCGCCCCTGGAAGATGCTACGCAGAGTGTGCTACGGCTGGGCCGATCAGGTCGTCGCCCAGACGCAGGATGCGGCCCAGTGGATCGAACGGCACTGCAAAACCGCCGTGCTTGTCATTCCCAACTCGCTGCGCGCACTGCCGCAGGCGGTATCGCAACGCGAGTCCCTGATCATCGCAGTCGGCCGTCTCTCCAAGGAAAAGGGCTTCGATGTGCTGCTCGAAGCCTTCGCCCGTATCCGGGCACAGTTCCCCGACTGGCGCGTGTGCATCATCGGCGAGGGTCCGGAACGCCGCGCCCTCGCCGCGAGGGTCGGGAAACCGGATCTGGGGGGCCGAGTCGTCCTCGCTGGCCAGGTTCAAGACGTCGAATCCTGGATGGCGCGTGCTGCGCTCATGGTGCACCCGTCGCGGCGCGAGGGATTTCCGAACGCCGTGCTGGAAGGGATGGGCATGGGCGTTGCGGTCATCTGCGCAGATTGCCGCTCCGGCCCCGCGGAACTGATCACGGACGGCGTCAATGGACGGCTGGTGCCGGTGGATGACGTCGCAGCCCTGGCGCTGGCCATGTCGCAGTTGATGGCAGACCCCCAGCTTCGCGAGCGGCTCGGCGAGGAGGCCACCAAAGTGAGACAGCTCTACGCGCACACGTTGCTCATGAAAAAATGGGAGACGTGCATCGTGCCATTGCCGCCACGCGAGCCTAGTAAGCCTGTCTCACGCGTGAACCCCGCCAGCCGCTAAGATCAAAATATGAAAGTCAGTGCAATACCGAACATGCTTCTGTCCGTCGTCGGCCTCAAAGTAATACGGCCGGGGCCCGCGCAGAAGCGCTTTCCGGTGGAGATGTCGGAGGCCGACAAAGCGGTCTTTCGATACGTCCGCGACAATCGCCTGTCGACGTCGTCCGATGAGCGGTTGTTCGCCACGATAATGGCCTGCCGATACGCCGTCGAGCGCACTGTTGAAGGTGACTTTGTCGAGTGCGGGGTGTGGCGAGGCGGCAATTCCATTCTCGCCGCCGCTGTGTTCAAAAACATGACGTCCGAGAAATCGGCATGGCTATTCGATACTTTTGCCGGCATGACCGAGCCCACTTCCTTTGATGTCAATTATCTGGGTGAGATTGCGGATGGCAAATATCGCAATACCCTCAGGGACGACCACAGCGACTGGTGCTACGCGCCGATTGAAGAGGTGCGGGCGAATTTCGCGAAAGCGGGACTTCTGGGTGAACGGGTGAAGTTCGTAAAAGGGGACGTCGCGCAAACTCTCGCCCGGGTCGACAGTTTGCCTGGGAGAATATCCGTGCTGCGACTCGACACGGACTGGTACGAGTCGACGAAAGCTGAGCTCGAGACACTCTATCCGCGGCTTAGTCGCGGCGGCGTCCTCATTATCGACGACTATGGTCACTGGGGCGGAGCACGCAAGGCGGTCGACGAGTATTTCTCGGGCGTTTCCCGGCCTTTCCTGCAGTACATCGACCCTACGGCGAGAATCGGCATCAAGCGCGAGTGACCTCTGCCGCGGTTGCCGCGACCGACTGATCCGCCGGCCGGGCGCCAGCAAGACTGCAGGAATGCATGGAACAAAGCTTTTGACAACGTTGCGCTGTCGTTGCGAGCGGCTGTGGCTGCGTGGGCTGCGCTTGGTGTTCCGATTCGATGCGTGGCACGCTAGTGCGCCCTACTCGTGCCGACCTTACAAAAGCAAGGTGGTGGAGCTGGTGAACGCGCTTGCGCCGGCGACGGCCGTTGAAGTCGGTTGCGGGCTCGGCGAAATTCTGAGCCGCGTCACGGCGAGCGAGCGCTTCGGGTTTGACACCGACCGCGCGGTCATCAGGGCCGCACGGTTTTTGCACGGGGACCAGGTTCACTGGATTCATGCCGACTTTGCCGCGGTGGCGCTGTCGCTCCCGCAGCAGCGTAGGATCGATTGTCTCATCATGGTGAACTGGATCCACAATATAAGCCCGGAGCAGCTATGGGCATGCTTGCTGCCGCTGCTGCCGCGGCTCAGGTGGTTGATTGTGGATGCGATCGATCGCGATGGCCCTGCGTCCTACCGATTCAAGCATGATTTTGCATTTCTGTCGGCGGTGGCCGGGCGCGTTTCGACGACACATATATCCGGCGAGCCGCGCACCCTCATCGTGTTCAAAGTCGCACAATGAGCGCTCGCTACCTGATTCGTCTGGACGACGCGAGTGCGACGATGAATCGTCACAAGTGGCAGCTCATCGAGGGGGTGCTCGATCAGCATGCGATCAAGCCAATCGTCGCCGTGGTTCCAGACAATCAGGATGCGGAGCTGACGTTCGAGGCGCGCGACCCCACGTTTTGGGACCAGGTGCGCGCATGGGCGGCGAAGGGATGGACCGTGGCAATGCACGGATACCGGCACGTCATGCATCCCACCGACGCGAAACTGCTGGTGCCGTTCTATAACCGCAGCGAATTTGCGGGGCTTTCGCTTGCGGAACAGGCCGCCAAAATCAAGTCCGCGTGGCAACTGTTTCTGGCCGAAGGCGTTGTCCCACAGGTGTGGGTAGCGCCCGCGCACAGCTTTGATCTTGCGACCCTGGGCGCCGTCCATGCGGAGACGTCGATCCGCGTGGTGAGCGACGGAATTGCATGGAATTCCTTCCAAGAGCAGGGTTTTCATTGGATTCCACAGCAGTTGTGGCGGCTGACCGAACGCAAGTGGGGGTTGTGGACGGTATGTCTGCATCCGAATCAGATGACCGACGCGTCGATTGCTGCTTTCGGCAAGGCCGTCGGCGAGGGCTTTCACGGACGCATCAGCGACTTCAAGGATATCCAGCTGCGCAATTCCGGGAAGTCGCTCGCCGAGCGCCTGTATCACGAATATTTCTGGTGGCGCTGGCGGCGTCTGGGCCATGCAGCGCAGTAGTGATTTGTCTTCGTGCGATGTTGCGCGCAACAGTGACGCCTGAACTCATATGCTAGAAGCGCGCTACATTCGCTGGCGCTTGCGCCGTTATATCAGGCAAGGGCTGCAAATCGCCGATGACTGCCGACTGATGGGCTTGCCGAATTTCGGATCCGAGCCTTATCTGATCAGCATCGGCACGCACGTGACGATATCCTCGCGCGTCACCTTCATCAACCACGACGGCGGCACGTGGGTGTTCCGCGATGTTCCGAAATATAGCGAAGTCATCAAGTTCGGCCGCATCGTGATTTATGACAACTGTTTCATTGGCTCAGGTGTGACTATCATGCCTGGAGTGTCGATTGGACCAAACGCCGTGGTGGCTGCGGAGTCGGTGGTGGTGGCGGATGCGCCGGCGAATTCCGTCGTCGGCGGAGTTCCAGCCCGCGCCCTGATGACGGTGGAGGAATACGCGGAGAAGGCGCTCGCGCAGACGCCCAAGTACGATCGTGCGGCTTATCGGGCCGACAAGGTTCGGGAGCTGTTGCGACTTTTTCCGCGCCCTTGGTAGCTTGCGGCTCGGCAGCGGCAGGCGCATCAGCTGACCGGATCGCTTGCATATGAAACTTTTGCTGGTCATAGACCACTTAGGATTGGGCGGTGCGCAGCGGCAGATCGTGGAGTTGGCTTGCGGGCTTGCGCGGCGCGGACATACGGTGGAGCTGTTCTCGTATTTTCCGCAGCATGATTTCTTCCTGCGCCGCGTTGTCGATCAGGGAATTGCCGTCCACAGTTACCGCAAGGGCAGCGGCTTCTCATTCGGTGTCATCGGCGCCGTGGCGGCGCTGCTGCGCGAGCGCAGCTTCGATCTCGTGATCTCATTTCTGAACAATCCAAATATCTACACGGAGCTTGCGAGCCTCGCGTCACAGCGAACGCGAGTCGTCGTCTCGGAGAGATGTAGTTATCACGATGACCGCTCGCTGTTGGCGGCTAACGGCAGACGCATGCTGCATGCTCTCGCCGATCACGTCGTTACCAATAGTGAAACGCATGCCGCTTGGCTGCGCAACAAGCGCTGGTTGCGCACCAAGGTGTCCTGCATCTACAACGGCCTGGATCTGCAGGCACTGGTCCCGGCGCGCAGCGCACTCACCGAGCGCTCGGATCTGCGGTTGCTGGCGGTGGGCAGGGTTTGCCCGCAAAAGAACCCGCTGAACCTGATCGCAGCGCTGCGTCACTTCCATGACAGGCATGGCTACGTGCCCGAGCTCAGCTGGGCCGGTAAACAGGAGACCAGCGGCGCTGATCAGCGCTATGTCGCGCAGGTCAACGAGTTGCTGCAAAGTCTGCCGCACATCTCGGCGCGCTGGCACTGGCTGGGAGAGCAACTCGACATGCCATCACTGTTGCGACGGCATGACGCGCTCATCCATCCATCGTTCTATGAGGGTCTGCCTAACGCCGCCTGCGAGGCATTGGCCGCAGGATTGCCGGTGCTGATATCCGATGTCTGCGATCATTCGCGGCTCGTTCTTCAAGGCGAGCGCGGCTTTCTCTTCGACCCAGCCGATCCGCAAAGCATCGCCGCCAGCATCGAGAGAGTAACAGCATTGGATGCGCAGGGCTGGCGTGCAATGTCGCACAATGCCAGAAGCTACGCTGAGACCCATCTGGGCGTTGCCCAGATGCTGGACAGCTACGAAAGGCTCTTCATCAGCCTGACCGCCAGGCGCGCCGGGATGCCGAGGGGAGCGGCTCAATCCTGATGAATTCTCGGCGCAGGATATTGTCTGGCGCCCTGACATTGGCAGGGACTGCCGGCGCGCTCGGCGCCGGGGCTGCTACAACAAGCGACTCCGGTGCCGCCGGCGGCGTGCGCTACCCGCAGAGCGGGCCAGAGGGCGCCTCGGGCATCGTGCCGACGGCGAATCAATACCCTCCCGGTGATGTGCGCCGCTACGGGGTGACGGCGAATGATCCGCGCGCAGCGACCGCCAACGTTCGCGCGCTGCGGGCGCTCGTCTCGCCGGGCGGATCATTTACCGGCAGGATCTGCTTTCCCAACGCAAGCGGATCCGATGTCTACTATCTGAACGAAGTCATTCCGTTCCACGACGACATCCACGTGGACCTGCAGGGGAGCACGCTCGAGTTTGCGAAGGAAGCCGTTGCGGCGGACACCAATTCCGGATTCATTTTTGCGGTGCGCAATTTTTCCATTGAGAACGGCTCCATCGTCGTCAAGTACGAGATGGGAGCGATAGCGACGAGCGCCGGCAGCGCCATTCACATCGGCAATCGGGGCACGGACAGCATTTATTTCAGCCCGGCCTTCGACAGCCTGCTCAAGTCCCCCATGGGCAACATCACCATTCGCAATCTGCGGATAAAGTCCAGTGTTGCAAATGGCAATGCGATTGAAATGACCGGTGGCCTTGCCGGGGTCGTCATTGAAAACGTCTGGATCGACGGCCAGTCGCGGCTCGCCGGCGGAATTTACTATGAGTTCGGATGGGCGACGTCGGGGACGACCAATCTGCGCCAGACCTCGCATGCTCACAACATGCGGTTCAGCAACATCAATGTCACGAATCTGCAGACGCATGTGAGCGCCGCCGTCACGCTCGCGGGGGCGTACAACTGCCTTATCGACGGTCTTTATGTGAGTGGCGCGGTGGCCGCGTTCAATGGAACATCCGGTGAGTCGCTTTTTTACCGGCCTTGGGCCGGCGTCGATGCAGCGGGCGCTAGGCACACGATTGCGCTGCGCAATGTTGTTGCGCAGGGGCTGGTGGGCACCGGGATCACGCTCGGGGGCGCACAGCTTGCGGCCAACGGTTACCTCGCGGCGCGCAAGCTCGCGGCTGCCGCGCAGACCGACTTGGGAGACTACTCGCTTGACGGATTTGCTTTGGAGGGCTCTGCGAGTGGCTGGGGCATCTATACGTCGGCGGCGAAGGCGGACATCCGCAACGGCCGGCTCAGCGGCTTTCAGCGCGGCATCGTGCAGGGCGACGATTGCACGCGCCTGCTCGTCAATGCTGTCGATGTGATCGGCTGCTCGCAGTCAGGATTGCAGCTCGATCTCGGTGCGGCAATCTGGGATCCGCCGCGCCAGAAAATGGGTGAAATCCGCAACTGCTTCATTGCCGGCAACGGGAGCGAGCGCCCGGGCATTTATGCGGGCATTCAGCTCGACAACTGCGCCGGCTTTCTGATCGAAAATAACCGCATCGGTTATGAGCTCGCTCATGATGGAGTGACGGAGGCGATTCAAGGCAATGCGGTGCAGCTTGGCGCGCGTTGCAATAACGTCATCTGCCGCGACAACTACGTCGGCGGAATTCGCGGCGAAGGCGTGGCCTACTCGCATGCCGGCAACCATGACGCGCGCGGCAATGTGATCGAGAGCGCGGGCGGAATCGCCACTTCGCGCGGTTCCTGGGGCGGCATTACCGTGAGGCGGCGTAGTGTCGCGTTCGCAGCTTCGATCACGATTGATGCAACGGGTAGTGAACAGTACGACATCACAGCGACGAGCAGCGCGGACTTCACGATCAATGCGCCGGTCAATCCGGTGACCGATAAGGCGATCACGATCACGGTGCGTAACGCCTCAGGCGCAGCTTTGGGCAGAGCGGTCTGGGGCGCAATCTTCAAGATGTCACCGTGGACCAATCCCGCCAATGGCCACAACCGCTCGGTCATTCTGCGCTTCGATGGCACGCACTGGCTGCAGATCGTGCAGGCCGGCGCCGACGTTCCCAATTAGTGCCACGCCACGACCTGCGCGGCGCATGCCATACACATGAAGCAGCGCTTGCCGCGCGACGGCCATCTTGCCGAAGACGAATAACTTCGATCTGATCAGACTCGCGGCTGCGCTGCAGGTCGCCCTCATTCACGCGATTGCGGGTCTGGGCGTTGCGGCGCCGGCGTCGCTGCGCGCGATTGCCGACTTTTTCCCCGGCGTTCCTATCTTCTTCTTCATCAGCGGCTTTTTAATCAGCAACTCCTTTGAGAAGAATTCGGTAGTGCGGGAATACGCACTCAACCGCTTCCTGCGCATCTATCCGGGTTTGGCGGTGTGCTTCCTGGTGTCGCTCGCATCGGTTTGGTGTACTGGCTACTTCTCCCGGATAGAGGTCTCGGGGAGTGCGATGTTGATGTGGGCCGCCGCTCAGTTGTCCATCGCTCAGTTCTACAATCCGGATTTCATGCGGCACTATGGAGTGGGCGTTCTCGACGGCAGCACCTGGACGATCACGGTCGAATTGCAGTTCTACGTGCTCGTGCCGTTGATGTACGGCCTGCTGCGTTGGCAGAGACTCTCCAGAGCGCGCTTTAATCTCATACTGGGTGTTCTCATTCTCGGATTTATGATGATCAATCAGGGCTTCATGCATGCCGCAGCGTTTCACTCCAGACCCTTCTGGTACAAGCTCGCCGGTGTAACGTTCGCGCCGTGGTTCTACATGTTCCTGGTCGGCGTTGCGTTTCAGAGGAATTTCGAAGTGCTGCGCCGCTGGCTCGCCGGCAGGTTCATACTCGTGCTCGCCGCCTATTGCGTGCTTGGATGGTTGGCGAGCAATGTTTTTGGCTGGGGTTTCGGGAATTCCTTGAATCCGGTGCTGTTCATCGCCCTGAGCACCCTGGCTTTCAGCGCAGCATTCTCCGCAACTGCTCTCAGCGACCGGTTGTTACGCAGGAACGATGTGTCCTATGGGGTGTACATCTACCACGAGCCGGTGATCAACCTTTTGATGGTAGCGGGTTTGGGGGCGTATTGGATGAGCGTTCCCGTCGCCATCGCATTGACGATCGGCGTGGCGTATGCGTCGTGGCGGCTGGTCGAGAAGCCCGCGCTCAGCTTGAAGCGCCATCCGCTGTATCAGCATCGCTCCGCTCGCCTGGCTTCCTGAATGCGGATTTCTGATGTAACGCGGAGCGCGTGTGGCTGAGCGGAAGCTGCGCATGCTCATCGTGGGTGCCTTTCCTCCGGAGAGCACTCGCGAGCATGGAGGGGTCCTCACCTCCTGTCGTGTGTTGTTGGCGTCTTCTCTGCCGCAACGCATGGAGCTCATTTTGCTTAACTCGTTCTCCCCGACGGTACCGCCTCCGCCGTATTTGCGGCGCGTCCTGCCCGCCGCCCTGCGCGTCATCCTGATGATCAGGCACTGTATGCGGTCCCACCTGGATGTGATTTTGCTATTTGCTTCGCCGGGGCCCAGTTTCATTGAAAAATCATTGATGGCTGCCATTGGGCGGCTATTCGGCATCAAGACGCTGATGTTTCCGCGCGGGGCGGCCCTGGTCGACCACTATCGAACATCCCCTATACATGGCGCGCTGCTGCGGCTGTGTTTTCGCATACCGACTCTGATGCTGTGCCAGGGCAATGCCTACCAGGAATTCTTCGCACGCGAAGCCGGCCTTGGACTTGCGCGCTGTCCGATCATTTACAACTGGACTGCAACGGCGCAGTTGCTGAATATCGGTGCAACCCGCGTATACGGACAACAGCTTCCTTTGGAGGTGCTGTTCCTCGGCTGGGTTGACAGAGAAAAGGGCATATTCGAACTGCTCGACTGCGCGCGGCGCTTATCCGGTGCGCCGGACGTGCCCCCATTTAAAGTCATCATCGCCGGTGACGGCTCCGCGATGGCCGATGCCAGACAGGAGCTGGACGATCCGCGCCTTGGGAGCCTGGTCGAGCTTCTGGGATGGATCGACTCCGAGGCGAAGGTCGAGAAGTTGCGCCGCGCCCATCTGCTGGTGCTCCCGAGTTACATGGAGGGCATGCCGAATGCGCTCATCGAGGCGATGGCGACGGGCCTGCCTGTGGTTGCGACGGAGGTCGGCGCCGTCGGCGATGTCGTCACCGACGGTGTCACCGGATTCCTGATCCCTCCCCGCAATACTGGTCGGCTGGCCGAGGCGCTGCAGAGGCTTCTCCTGGATGCGCCACTGCGCGAACGCATGGGGCGTGCGGGCTGGCACATCGCGAAGGAGCGATTCAGCGCCGAGCGCGCTGCTGATCAAATCGTGGTGCTGGCGAATCACGCGTGCGGACGGGATGTGTCGTTGGAAACTGCGACGTGAGTGGGATGCAATGAATCTGGCAACAGCACCCAGGGCGTAAAAATGCGACGAGCCAATTTTGCAAAACCACACGCGAATTTCCCGTTAATTCGATGAGCCGCGTGAAGGAACTTCTCCTGGCGCTCGCCGGCGCGTCCATGTTTGCAATGGGCGCGTCGGCCGTGCCATTGACGCTTCCCTATCAACTCACCCATTCGCAGAACATGGATCCTTCATTTCGGCCGGACGGTAAGCGGCTCGTATATATCAGCGTGATCGCCGGCAAGGAGCAGTTGCTGACCATGAACGCGGATGGCTCCGCTCCAGAACAGATTACCCATGACGACGCCAATCACTAGGATCCAGCGTGGTCGCCAGACGGCAGAAAGATCGGATTCGTGCGTATCACCAAGGACGAGGAGCGGATCTATATCATGAACCCCGACGGCACTGCCGCAAGGCCCGTCTCTCCGCCCGGAACACACGCGATTCACCCCGAATGGTCCCGCGACAGCTCGAAACTCATCTATTGCACCGACGATGACCTGCAGCTGCCGCGCAAGAACGATTCCGATATCGACATCGCGGACCTCGCAACCGGCAAGATTACGACTGTGCTCACAGGCGGTGTGAACACCTATCCGGATTGGTCGCCCGACATGAAATATATCGTTTTCCGTCGCATGCTCGGCGAGATGAACTCCGAGGTTTTCATTGCCAATGCCGATGGCAGCAACGCGCGCAACCTGACAAACCACCCGGCATTCGACGGGTGGCCTGCCTGGTCACCCGATGGGAGGTTGATTGCGTTTGCCTCCAACCGCAACGCGCGCTATCAGATCTTCGTCATGAACCCGGACGGTGCGGACGTGCGCCTCGTCGCCAACACGGAAGGTCGCGCCACGGCGCCGCGCTGGTCGCCGGACGGCAGTGCCATCTATTTCACCAACTGTGTTGCGAAGGATTACGGCGCGGATTGCGAAATCCTGGTCGCCAAACTTCCCGATTCACGTCGGTAGCGACTTTGGCTTGCGGCGGGCAGCCGCGGCGCGGCTGCCGCTCTCGCAAGGCGGCGAGGGCGTGCGTCCCGCAATTCGAAATTCCCAACCGCGCCTGGCGTGGACCCCTCTGCGCAACTGCTGACAAATTAGCTAGGGAGTAACTGCGTCGATGTGCGGCATCTGCGGACTATACGGATCATCGTACTCGAAAGAGGATCTCGACCGTCGTGTGCTGCGCATGGCAGGAACTGTCGCGCACCGCGGCCCGGACGCGCGCGGCGTGTTCATCGGCGATGGTGTAGCTCTGGGGCATCGGCGTTTGAGCATTCTCGACCTGTCATCCGCCGGCGCGCAGCCGATGCATTTCGGAGCGACGACGGTGGTCCACAACGGCGAGTGTTACAACTTTCGCGATCTGCGCCGCGAACTTGAGAGCGCCGGGCGCGTGTTTCGCGGGCACTCGGACACGGAAGTCATCTTGCAGGCCTACGATGCGTGGGGCCTCGAGGGGCTTGCGCGCCTCGAGGGCATCTTCGCCTTTGCGCTGTGGGATGCCGCACGCCGCAGGCTCGTGCTGATGCGCGACCGGCTCGGGGTCAAGCCGCTTTTCTACGCCTGGAACAATGGACGGCTCGCGTTCGGTTCGGAGATCAAGGCCATCCTCGCAGGAGAGTCGCTCGATCGCAGCATAGATGACCAAAGTCTCGCCGAATATTTTTGGTATGGAAATTCATTTGAAGATCGCACGATGTATCGGGCGGTGCGGGCGTTGCAGCCGGGCGAGCGCCTGGTCGTTGAGGATGGACTCAGCCGGATTGAGCCGTGGTGGCGCATCGAGGATTGGCTCGCGAGCCCCGTGCCGCTGGCGGATGAGCACGAGGCGGCATCCGCTGTGCGTGTCGCGCTTGACAGTGCGGTCGCCCGCCAGCTCGTGAGCGATGTGCCGGTCGGCATCTTCCTCAGTGGTGGCGTTGATTCCTCGAGCATTGCCGCCTCGGCTGCACTCGCGAGCGGGCGCCGACTGGCGAGTTATGCCGTCGGCTTCGACTATGAGCATGGCATCAACGAACTGCCCAAAGCCCGGCGCGTTGCGACGTTGCTGGGCCTTGATCACCACGAAATGCTGGTGCGCGGCGGCGCGCTCGACGAGGTGATCACGGCATTGGTGAAGTCCCACGATGAACCGTTTGCCGACGCAGCGAACATCCCGCTGTATCTGCTCGCCCAGGCGCTGGGCGGCGCTCTCAAGGTCGTCCTGCAGGGCGACGGCGGCGATGAGATGTTCGCCGGCTATCGGCGCTATGCCATTCTGCGGCACGCGGGACTTTGGCGGATGTGGCCCCGGCAGCTCGAGAAGCTGCTGCGCGCCGTCCCCGGCAGTACGAGCGCACGCATTGCGCGGCTCGGGGCGGCTGCGGGCCAAGGCGACGCCGCCATGCGCATGGCGCTCCTGCTCACCGTTGAGACGCTGCATGATCCTCCGGATGCGGTGCTGGCGCCTGCGGCGCGTGCCCGTCTTGCGGCGCATACGGATCCATTCGCCGCTTTTCGCCGCTGCGCGAGCCGCTTCCGGGAGGAGGACGCGGTGCAGCAGATGCTCCTCACCGACATTACCTTGCAGCTGCCCTCGCAGTTCCTTACGAAAGTCGACCGCGCGACTATGGCGCACGGGGTTGAGGCCCGTGTGCCGCTACTCGATGAGCGGGTTGCTTCGCTCGCGGTGGGCCTGCCGGCGCGAGCCAAGGTCCGCGGCGCCCAGAAGAAGATCGTGCTTCGCGAGGCGATGCGCGGGCGACTTCCGGACGACATACTTGATGCGCCCAAGACGGGCTTCGGCGTGCCGTACGAGGCATGGCTGCGGGGTGCGCTGCACGGGTTTGCGAGCGCGGCGCTCCTGGATTTGACCTTCGTGAACCGGTTTGAAATGGATCGCACGCGCCTCGAGTCTGCTTTGCAGGAGCATCGCTCGGGCCGACGCGATCGTGGCTTTCTCTTGTGGAAGCTCTTGCAGCTCGCCCTGTGGTCCAAGGAGTATCTGCCGTGATGACGGCTTTGCAAGGTGCGGTAAACGGCGAACCGCGGTCCGGGGGTGTGCGAGATGTATCTTGAGCACCTGCACCTCTTGGCATGTCCGCGGTGCCGCGGCGATTTGCTGTGCGTGCGCACGGAGCAGGCTCGCGACGATGGGTCCCTGCTCGACGGTGCGCTCGGGTGTTTGGCATGTCAGAAAGAATATCCGGTCATCGGCGGCGTGCCGCGCTTCGTGCCGCGCGAGAACTATGCGTCCGGATTCGGGCTTGAATGGACCAAGCACGCGCGCACTCAGTACGACAGCTACTCGGGGCTCAAGGTCTCCGAGCAGCGGTTTCTGGGGCAGACGCACTGGCCGCGCGAGCTTGAGGGCCAAAGAATCCTCGAGGTTGGCAGCGGCTCCGGCCGCTTTACCGAGCAGGCGGCGAACACGGGAGCGACCGTGGTGTCGCTCGATTTCAGCTACGCGGTCGATGCAAACCATGCATCCAATGGCGCTCGCCGCAACGTCCTCATCCTTCAGGCTGACGTGTTTGCGATGCCTTTTCGGCCGGGCACTTTCGACCGCCTGTTCTGTTTCGGGATGTTGCAGCACACCCCAAGCCCGCGGCTCGCCTTCCAGGCGCTCCCCGGCGTGCTGCGACCCGGCGGTGCGATGTGCGCGGACATCTATAAGGTGTCGCTGGTGCGAACCGTGCTGCAGACAAAATACTGGGTGCGACCTCTCACTCGCAGGATGAATCCCGATCGCCTCTACGCGCGCGTCAGGAGGTGGGTTGATTTCATGTGGCCGCTCGCCCGGCTCATCCGCACTCTGCCGAAGGGCTACGCCATCAATTGGCGGCTCCTGGTCGCGGATTACAGTTTTCTCGGACTTGACGGCGCGATGCTCAAGGAGTGGTCGTATCTGGATACGTTTGACATGCTGGCACCCCGCTACGACCGGCCTGCGACGCTGACGACGTTTCGGCGCTGGGCCGTTGACGCAGGCCTTACGGATATCGAAACCGAATACACGCCGCACGGAGTAGTGCTGCGTGCCACGGCGCCGCCTCAGCCATCCGCCCTTTAGTCAGCGGATCAACGTACATGTGCGGCATTGTCGGTTTCCAAGGATCGTTTCACGGCGAACTCTTGCAGCGCATGACGGATGCAGTGGCGCACCGCGGTCCGGACGGCGAAGGCACGGTGATGCTGAGGATTGAAGGTCAGGCGACGACCGGTCTCGGGCACCGTCGCCTCGCGATCATCGACCTGTCGCGCGCCGGGCTGCAGCCGATGACGGTGCTTCCCGATGCGGGCGGCGGCATGCGTGCAGGCCTGACGCTCGTGTTCAACGGGGAAATCTACAATTATCGGGAGTTGCGTACGGAGCTCCTCGCCGCGGGACACCGATTTTCCACCGAGACAGATTCAGAAGTGCTCTTGCATCTGTACGAGCGCGATGGACTTGAGATGCTCAAGTGCTTGAACGGCATATTCGCTTTTGCGATCCATGACGCGCGCGATGCGGGACGGCCGGACGGCATGGAGCGCGGCGCGCTGTTCCTCGCGCGGGACCAGCTCGGCGTAAAGCCTCTCTACTTTGCCGAACCGCAGTCAGGATTTCTGTTCGGATCCGAGATCAAGGCGCTCATCTGTGATGCGGGACTGTCGCGCAGCATCGATCCCATCGCCCTGCATCAGATGCTGGCTTATCTGTGGACACCGGCGCCGCGCACGATGCTCGCCAGCGTGCGAAAGCTCGAGCCGGGCGCTGCCATCATCGTGCAGC
>Ga0182018_10001400_pt1 | contig 27541 bp, 16 predicted proteins | sample 812P2MmetaG_FD_120490 | JGI IMG/M metagenome (GOLD analysis project Ga0182018, IMG submission 120490) | Permafrost microbial communities from Stordalen Mire, Sweden - 812P2M metaG | ecosystem: Environmental > Terrestrial > Soil > Wetlands > Permafrost | place: Sweden: Stordalen | collected...
CTGGAGAACCTGGGAAGCTACAAGGGCGCAAACCGGGTGCCCTATTTTGACCTCAACGACTTTGACGAATGCTGCCTGGCCCCGGTCGACTGGGACATCGGCCGCGCGCTCGCGGGCCTCTACCTTCTTCGGCAGGCGGATCTGGCCCGCTTGTTTCTTTCCAGCTACGCCTCGACTCTCGAGGGGGGAAAGCCTGGCCATATTGAACCGGAGGTGGCGAGGGGGCCGATTGCGGAACTTCTGAACAAGGTGGAGCGTCGCGACCGCGAGCAGTTCCTGGGCAAATGGGTGGCTCGGGGGAAACTGAGGATCCGAGCGGGCCGCTCCTTTGCCCTGCGCCGGACCGAAAAGGCCAGGGCGCGCCGTCACTTTGAAGCGTGGGCCGGCCGCCAGCCCGATCCCGGTTTCTACAGGGTGATCGATCTATGCGGGCGGATTGCGGGAAACGGCAGCCTCGGACTCGACCGGTACATCGTACTGGTGAAGGGAAAGCGCCAGCCGTTTGTCCTGGACATGAAGGCCGCCGCCCCGGAAGCGCCCAGGGCCTTTCTCCGGACCAGGCAGCCGCCTTGGGCGAGCGAGGCGGAGCGGATCGCCACGGTGCAGCATTACATGCAGTACGTGCCGATCGCGCGGCTGTCGTGGATTGGCTCGGCTCCGGTTTCGTATATTGTGCATGAACTTCAGCCCGCCGAGGACCGCATCTCCGCCGATGATCTCTCGCCCGCGCACTACCAGGGATTCGTGCAAGAATGGGGCCGCCTCATGGCCTCGGCGCACCTGCGGAGCGGGGGTTGGAAGGGAAGTGCCGATCTGGATGTCCTGATTGCCTATGGCCAATCGCTTGGCTCGGCCGCGCGCCGCCGGATGTTGTCGGCCGCGCGCCGGGCGGCCCTGATCCTGCGCCGGGAGTGGATCACCTTCAAGGCGGCGGGTCTCGGAAGGGACCCCGGTGATCGCCCCGGGAAAATATCGCTTTGATGCCCGGGCCCAATCCTGTCACGCCTCGTCGGTCCCGTTAGCCGAATCGTTGACCCCATACCATGTACGAGCGAAAAGGCGAAAAGCTGCTTCCAAGGCCTGCCTTTATCAGGCGGATGGGCTCCTCGTTTCTCATGGCGGCGGCGATCGTTTCGGTCGCCCTGGCCGTGGGAATCGTCGGGTACCACTCCGTCGCGGGGCTCGGCTGGATCGATTCGATCCTGAACGCCTCCATGATATTGACCGGAATGGGCCCCGTGGATCCCATGAAGAGCAACGCGGCCAAGCTTTTCGCCTCGGGTTACGCCTTGTTCAGCGGCGTCGTGTTTCTCTCGGCGGTCGGGCTCGTGCTCGCGCCGGTTTTTCACCGGATCCTGCACAAGTTTCACCTCGATGATCCCACGGGCTGACGGACGCCGGGGAACCGAATGGGACCGACGGCCCTCGGGTGCGCGGTTGACAGTTTTTCATCGGCCGATTCCACTCGGCCCCAAGGACTTGATTGAATTGAAGCGTTGGCCAACACCCCAGGCGCGTCGCGACCCATAAGCCGTATCCAATTTTGAGCGTGCTTTCTGAATTCCAATTCGTCCCCGTTTGGGCGCTCTTGGCCGGCGGGTTCTGCGGCGGCATTGTGGCGTGCCTGGTCTTCATTCGGTTGAGGAAGCCGGTGAACGCCGCCGGTCCCGCGTCCGACAAGAAGCCTAAGCCAACCGCGGCGGCGCCCATGGTGGACGCTTCAATCCCGGAGGGCGGCCTTGATAACTACCGGCTGATCATGGACACGCTTGACCGGTCGAACGTCCTCCTCTGGTGGGCGCGAGTCTGGCACGACGGCGTCAAGTACCAATGGAAAATCAGGACGCCTCCCCAGCTCAGCGAGAATCCGATTTACCGGCTGGCGTCGCTAGTCGAGAAGGGATGGCTGTGGAGGAACGACCAGGCGCCCGACCACGAGCAGATGGCGCGCACCGCCGAAAAGGCCCTTGCCGATGGGGCAACGGGTTACCAGCAGGAGTTCCGCATCGTCGGCACGGACAAGATTCACTGGCTCAGCGAGGAGGTGATAATCCGGCCCTCGGGCGAGGGGGATTGGAACCTGGTCGGCGTCATCGTCGACGTCACAAAAAGGCGCGAGGCGGAGGACGCACGCCGCTCGACCGAAGGCCAGCTTCAGCAGATCCTCAGCGGGGCGGACTGCCTGCTGTGGCAGGCCATCGTCACCGGCAACCCGAAGACCCAGATCAAATGGGAGATGTTTGTCCCGCCCTCCGTTCTCTTCAAAAGGATATTCGGGAAGGAGGTACTCCCGACCGAACAACTGCTTTGGACGGAGTCGATGGTTCCGGAGTGGAACGAAATCGTCAAGGTTTCGAGAACCGCCCTGAGCGAGGGCCGGCCCAGCTATGAGCAGGAATTTCACGTGGTGACGCCGGGCTTTATCTTCTGCGTGCACGAGCAGGTCTCCGTGACCCGGCTGGCCCCGGACCAGTGGAACCTCGTGGGAGTGATCGTCGACATCACTGCGCGCCGCGACGCCGAGCTCGCGCTCGCTGCCGAAAAGGAGCGGCTTGCGGTCACGCTCAGCAGCATGAGCGAAGGAGTGATCACGATCGACGCCCGCGGCAGGGTGCTGTTCATGAATCGCGCCGCTTCCGACATGACGGAATGGGATGCGGCCGAGTCCGTGGATCGGGAGCTGTCCGAGATCTGCCTTTTTCACAATGCGAGCACGGGAGAGGAGACCACGCTTCCGATCATGGATATCCTCGAGAGAGGCTCCCTTGCCGAGCTTCCGCCCGAGACCCTGCTCAAGGGACGCTCGGAGCGAATGAGGCTCGTGGAGGGAAGGCTTGTCCCGGTCGCGGATCTCTCCAGCAAGCGGGTGGGGGCGGTCCTGGTCCTGCGCGACATCACGGAACGCCACCGCATGGAGGAGAAGCTCCAGAGCGCGGCCAAGATGGAGTCCGTCGGGATCCTGGCCGGCGGCATCGCCCACGACTTCAACAACATCCTCACCGCGATCATGAGCAACCTTTCGCTGCTCCAGCTCGATCTGGAGGACCGGCCGGAGGAGGCAGCCCTCCTCGACGAGGCGGTTCGGGCGACCAAGCGCGCGAGCGACCTGACGCTCCAGCTTCTGACCTTCTCGAAAGGCGGCGATCCGGTGCGCACGGCCGTCCATCTCAACGAAGTGGTCCAGGAGGCCGCGACCTTTGCGCACCGGGGTTCGGGGGTAAAAAGCGATTTTGAAATGCCCGCCGACCTCTGGGCTGCGAATGTCGACAAGGCCCAGATCAGCCAGGTCATCCAGAATCTGGTCATCAACGCGACCCAGGCCATGGCCAGCGGGGGAACGCTCCGGATCGCTGCGTCAAACGAGCGGATCAAGGTCAGGGGCCATTCGGCCCTCGCGGTGGGGGATTACGTTCGGATTTCCGTCACGGATAGCGGGACGGGAATCCCGCCCGAGCACATTGGGAAGATCTTCGACCCCTATTTCACCACCAAGCTGCAGGGCCACGGACTCGGTCTCGCCACGGTCTTCTCGATCATCAAGAGGCATCAGGGCCACATCGAGGTCAGTTCCATTGTCGGGTGGGGCACCACCTTTACCTTCTGGCTGCCCGCGGCGCCCGCGCCGCATTCCCCCCCGGTCCAGCCCGCGGCCTTCGCCGGAGTAGAGCACAGTGCGCGCGTGCTCTTCATGGACGACGAGGCGCCGATCCTGCGCATGGCGGAGAGGCTCATGAAGCGGATGGGGCTCGAATTCGAATCCGCGGTGGACGGGAAGCAGGCGATCGACCGCTACCGTTCCGCCAAGGAGGCGGGCAAGCCCTTCGACCTTGTGGTCATGGACCTGACGATTCCGGGGGGGATGGGGGGCAAGGAGGCCATCTCCATCCTCCGCGCCTACGATCCGGGGGTCAGGGCGATCGTCTCCAGTGGTTATTCGAGCGACCTGGCGATGTCGGATTTCCGCCAGCACGGCTTCCGTGGAATGGTGGCCAAGCCCTATGACGTCAGCGAGCTGGCTTCGGTGATTCGCTCGGTGATCAAGGGATCGGGTTAGGCGGCGGCCGACCGGGAAGCCGGAACTTTCGCGGCGGGCGCACGCATGCCCATACCGGGAAGTTCAATGGAGCTCCGTCCGATGGAATTCGACGATTCTTCCGCCGAACTGTGCGATGCTGCTGGTCGCGCCGATCGTATTTCTTCCAACCGCGATCGTTTCGAACGGCACGTCGTAGAAGGGAGTCTTCACCTCGAAGACCGACCGCCCGTCGAGGAACACGGACAATTTTGCGGCGGCGTCGGACCACTGGGCCGACCCAACTCCGACCGGCTTTTCGGACAAGGGGAAGAACGAACCGAACCGGACCTCCAGGGTCTGCCTCGTCCCGGGCTTGATTTCCACCGGGCCGCTCGTGGGCCCGCCATACCCCCAGTGGTCCAGGCTGAAGGTGACATGGTTTGAATCCAGGTAATTGACCACAAGGACGTCGCCCCGGCCGGCGCTGCCGGAAGAGATCAGGGGCTCATGGGTTCCGGTCCTTTGCTCCGGGAACACCAGGGTGATCACAATGGGACCGACTTGGCTCGCCCCTCGCGGCGCATTCCAATCGCGTTCCAGGTACCGTACGCCCTCGATCTCCCCGGTAAACCGCCGGCCGAGCGCCCCTTGGTTCGACCCCGACTGCCCGATCAAGGGCCTGATGTGAAACGCCGGATAGAACTGCTGCGCCGTGTCGAAAATCGGGGCTCCGTCGAGCGATACCGTAAGGTGGGTGTTGAAGACCTCGGTCCTCAATTTCGGGATGCCGTCAAAATAGGGATCGCCCATCGGCGGATAGAGGGGCGGCATGTCCACCGCAATCACATGGGTGCGCTTGTAGTCGATCGGTATGAGTTCACTCACGGGCCCCCCGTATCCGGTGTGCTCAAACCCCACGACAATCTTGTCGTCCGCGATGTAGAGCACGTACAGGTAGTCCGAAAGGAACTCGGTGCCGGCGATGACGAGCGGTTCGAGCCGGCCCCTCTTGTCCGTTGGGAATTTTACCGTGAGCTCCAGTGGGCCGAAGGTTTTTCCGCGAGCCTTGTCGACGAGAAAACGGGGCGTATCGAACGCGTGCAGCAATCGACGGAATACCGCGGGATTTTCGACACGCAGCAGTTCATTGTGGTTGAACGAGGCGAACACGTTGAAGAAGACCGACCAGGCCAGTGCCGCGCAGCCGGCTCCGATCGCCAGTTTCCGCATGAGGCCCCCCAGCTGTTCGTCGAGCGCCCAGAATCCGATCACGCTGAGCACAATAAATCCCGGCAGAAAATCGACCATGTAGCGGTTGCTCGCGAATTGGAACGTGAAGATGACGGCCGCGACTGCGAACGATGAAAGGGCGACGGAAACGGCAAAAAGCCTCAGCCTCGGCCGGTTGACGCAAGCGAGCGGAGAAAAGAGGGCCAACAGCACGAACGGGATGTTGGGAAAGATCCCGAAGGGATCCTCGATGCCCATGTGCCGGTAGGGCGACGCGGGAAGGGACACGACCCGGACAAAGGGGAAATAGGCGCTCAGCTGCGCCGGAGCGAACAGGTAGGCGCGGCAGTTGAACCAGAGGTACGACAGGCTGAAATGGGTGGCCTTCGTCTCATTGAATCCTGAAAGCTCGTAGCGCTGGCCAAATTCGAAAGGGCTATCGAATCGGAGCGCATTATAGAGGAGAAGGCCGGCCATCACGAGTCCAACCGGAATCAGCGCCGCACAGGCCCGGGACAGCCGACCGGGGGCTTCGCCGCTGAAGAAGGGCCGGAAGGCGCCTTCTCCCGCAAGGAGGGGGAGCAGAAGGATGACTCCTCCAAAAAGGTAGCTTGGGCGCGAGGCAATCGCCATCCCATAGGCAACGCTCGCCGCGGAAAGCCATGCGAGCTTCCGCTTGCCGTGGAATGTCTGAAACAGGCCCAGCAGGGAAAGCATGAAAAAGGCGTGAGCCGACGAAATCGCGACCTCATAAATCTGGATTCGCCGAAGCAGGACTGGAACCATGGTCGCCAGCCCCATCGCGATGATCCCGGCCACCTCCGCGGGGACGCCCACGGTCGGGAAATACGCGCGGCGCACACGCATGAGGATCCACGTGCCGGCCAGGAATCCGACCGCGCAGAAGAGGAAAGTGACCTGGCCGTCCCCCAGGTAGTGCCCGAAGAGCGCGGCAAACGGCCAATAGGCGACCAAGGCGGGGGCGACGCCAAAATAGATATAGTATTTTCCCTTGTACATGCTGACGTCATGCATCCCCCCAACGGGCCCGTTCTGCTTCGGGTCATACGGGTCCTTGAGGTGGGCCAGAGCCGCGGGCACTTCCGTGGGTAGGCTGAGGTGGCCGGCCCTGAATCCCCGGATGAGCATGTTGTAGTAGTCGTTTCCGTCGCTCAAACGGTCGAATAGCCCGGTTCCGGGGCTCGTGGCCCACGCATAGAACAGAAGGACAACGGCCGCCGCCCCGCCGAAGGCGGCATAACGGCAGACTCGTCGCCACGTCGGCGAGGGCGGGGATGCTGCCTGATCAAGCGACATGGGCCTTCAATTTGGCGAAATCCTGCATGCTGTTGCAAGTTCCGCGGCGCCGGCCCACGCTTCGCTGTTGAGTGGGTTGGTCATGATGAGCGCGCTGGTCTTTTGGGTTGATTTCCAACCGGTCCAGGCCTCGGATCAAATCATAGATGATTAAGAACTTCGGTAGCGGGTCACATCCTGTGCATCGATTCTGGGTGTTGCTCCTCTGGGAATGCGACCGGTCCTTTTCGTTTTTTGCCGGAGTCGTCTTTATTGCTGCAGTCGCCGGGTTGCCGGCCCATGCGCAGGACGTCACGGTTCCGACCGGAAATACCCCTGATGCCCTGGCGGTGAATTCTGTGACAAACACCATCTACGTCGCCAATTTCATGGATAATACCGTGAGCGTGATCAACGGGGCCACCAACGGGAGCAACAAGGTAAGCGTCGGGTCGGGTCCGAGTGACATTGCGGTGAACCCGGTGACAAACACGATCTATGTCGCCAACCTCGTGGACAATACCGTGACGGTGATAAACGGGGCCACAAATGCGACCACCACCGTGGCGGTGGGACCGGGACCCGTTGCCCTCGCGGTGAACCCGGTGACGAACATGGTCTACGTGGCCGACGCCGGCGCCGACAACGACGCCAACGGCACCACCGTGACCGTGATCGATGGCTCCACAAATGCGACCACCACCGTAACGGTGGCTACGGGCGGCGGCGTAGCCGACCCCGTCGATTTAGCGGTGAATGCCGTAACGAACCAAATCTACGTCGTCAATGCGGGCGGCGTCGACGGCGGCGTTAACGTCAACGACATAACCGTGATCAATGGGACCACGAATGCGACCACCACCGTGCACGGCGGAGACAGTCCTTTTGCCGTCGCGGTAAACCCAGTCACGAACATGGCCTACGTTCCCAACTATCTAGGCGGTACGGTGACCGTGATCAACGGAGCCACGAATGCCACCGCCACTGTGACTGTGGGATCAAACCCCGATGCCGTAGCGGTGAACCCAGTGACGAACAAGATTTACGTTACAAACAATCAGAGTGCCAGCGTGACGGTGATTGACGGGGCGACGAATGCGACGACCACCGTGGCTGTGGGAGCGGATCCCTTCTCCATCGTGGCGGACCCTACGACGAACCAGATCTACGTAGCCAACGCCGGCAGCGCCAGCGTGACGGTGATTGACGGGGCGACGAACGCCACGACCACCGTAGCCGCGGGAAACAATACCGACGCCTTCGAAGGAAACTTTTCCGACGACATAGCGGTGAACACCGTGACGCACACCGTCTACGTCGACGGATCAATCAGCAACACCATGACGGTGATACCCGAATCGGCGTCGGCCGCGCCGACCCCGACTCCAACACCCGCCCCTACGCCGACGCCCGTTGGCACCTCGGGAGGCAGTTCTTCGGCGCGCCTCATCAATATCTCCACGCGCGCCCAGGTCGGGACCGGCGCCAACATCCTGATCCCGGGCTTCGTGATAGGCGGCAGCGGCACGGAAACACTCCTCATCCGCGCCGATGGGCCGGCATTGACCGGGTTCGGCGTCGCGGGAGCTTTGGCCCAGCCGAGCTTAAGCGTCTTTGACAGCTCGGGCAATGTCGTCGCTTCCAATACGGGCTGGGGCACCAATGCGAACCCGGCCCAGATTGCGAGCGCCGCGGCCTCGGTGGGCGCCTTTGCGCTGGCCTCAGGCAGCGCAGATTGCGCCCTGATCGCCGCCCTGCCTGCGGGGGCCTATACGGTGCAGGTCTCGGGAGTAGGCAATTCGACCGGGGTTGCGCTCGCCGAGGTCTACGAAGTGTCCTATAGCGGCACGAGCCTTGTGAACATATCCACCCGCGCCGAGGTGGGAACCGGCGCCAACATCATCATCCCCGGTTTCGTCATTTCGGGCGGCGGCTCCGACCAATTACTCGCTCGCGCCGACGGGCCGGCATTGACGGGATTCGGCGTCGGCGGAGCCCTGGCGCAACCGAGTCTCAGCGTATTCGACAACTCCGGAAACGTGATCGCCTCCAACACGGGCTGGGGCACGAATTCCAACGCCGCGCAGATCGCGAGCGCGGCATCCACGGTCGGGGCCTTTGCGCTGGCTGCGGGCAGCGCGGACAGCGCCCTGATCGTCAATCTTTCAGCGGGCGCCTACACGATGCAGATTTCAGGGGTCAATAATTCGACGGGAGTGGCATTGGCGGAAATATACGAGGTCCCATAATTTCGAGGCGCTGACGACCTCCGGTATATAAGCCACTGGCGAGATGGGCTGTGGGCCCATTTGATGGGACCGTAATACGCGTCACCCATCTTCACCTGGCAAGATGGCTCCGTTGTTAGAGCGGCGGACTGAATAAACAATACGGGTATCTTGGCCTATATATTAAAAAATCACCGGTATTGCAGTCGCCCGAATACGAGCCGCTTACGTATGAAACTTGTCATCCTGATTCACCCCGAGAGCGCCTAAGTTCGGGAGCGGGCGACAAAAAGCGGTTCAACTTTTTTGTAAGCCGAGGAGGACGATGGGGATGCCGGAAGGGAAAATCGCATCAGGCTTCACGAAGTGCCGCCTACTACTAGAACCGTGCAGACCCTACATATTAGTTTACGGTTTATTTGGTTTTCGTATCATCTTGCTGATGATTGCTGGCACCCAGCTCTGGAGACAGCCCCTGAATCAAATTAGCGCCATGCTCGGCGAGATTCGCGGCCGCCGTCCTTTGTTTTTCGTATGGGTCATCTTCCTAATTGCAGCGATCACGGGATCATTGGCTCACGGCCAGAATGTGACCGCGACCGTGGCCGCAGGAACCTTTCCGGCTGACATCGCGGTGAACACCGTCACGAACAAGATTTACGTCGGCAACCGAGGGAGCAACAACGTGACGGTGATTGACGGGGCCACGAATGGGACCACCACCGTGGCTACGGGACCAAACCCCAGTGCTATCGCGGTGAATCCTGTGACGAATCAAATCTACACTACCGATTCCACCACTGGTATTAGTGGGGGTGATGTGACGGTGATTGACGGCCCCACGAATAATACCACCACGCTAACTGTTGGAAACATTCCCGTCGCCGTCGCGGTGGACTCGGTGACGAACCAAATCTACGTCGCCGACGGATCGGACGGCGCTATTACAATAATCGACGGGGTCACGAATGACACCCTCGTCGTGCCCGTGGGAGCCACACCCGATGCCATCGCGGTGAACACCGTTACGAACAAGGTCTACGTCACCAACGAAGTGGACAATACTATGTCGGTGATCGATGCAAACGTGGATTCGGTCACCGCCACCGTGGCCGTGGGCTACTTTCCCCTGGCCCTCGCGGTAAACTCCGTGACGAACAAGGTCTACGTCGCCTGCGACGGCGGCATCACTTCGGACGGCGTCACTCATCCCGGCGAAATGATCGTAATCGATGGGGCTACGAACACAGCCACCACGTTGGGCGCGGGAGCCGAGGCCGTTGCGGTAAACCCGGTGACGAACCAGATTTATTTCGGCGACGGTGGGGACAAAAATGTGTCAGTGATTGACGGGGTCACGAACAAGATAACGACGGTGCCTTTGGGATACTATCCCAGCGCCATCGCGTTAGACCCGGTGACGGACCAGGTCTTCATTGCGAATGCCGAAGCCGATACCGTGACGATACTAGACGGAGCTACGAATGCGACCACGACCGTGACCACTGGGTCAGGGCCTTTTGGCTTCGCGGTGAATACAACGACGGACACGCTCTATGTCAGCGACTCAACGAGCAATAATGTGGACGTGATTGCGTTGGTTGCGTCGCCGACGCCTACTCCTACGCCGACTCCTTCAGGCGGCGGCGGTGGGGGCGGCGGCGGAAGCGGATCGGCGCGCCTCATCAACATCTCGACCCGCGCCCAGGTCGGGACGGGCGCCAACATCTTGATCCCCGGCTTTGTGATAGGCGGCAGCGGCACGGAGACCCTCCTCATCCGCGCCGATGGACCGGCATTGACGGGTTTCGGCGTCGCGGGAGCTTTGGCCCAGCCGAGCCTCAGCGTTTTTAATAGCGCGGGTACGGTGGTCGCTTCCAACACGGGCTGGGGCACCAATGCGAACCCGGCCCAGATTGTGAGCGCCGCGTCCTCCGTGGGCGCTTTTGCGCTGGCTTCCGGCAGCGCAGATTGCGCTCTAATCGCTGCCCTGCCTGCGGGGGCCTATACGGTTCAGGTCTCGGGAGTGGGTAATTCGACCGGGGTCGCCCTCGCCGAGGTCTACGAAGTGTCCTTTAGCGGCACCAGCCTTGTGAACATCTCCACTCGCGCCGAGGTGGGAACGGGCGCCAATATTATTATCCCCGGTTTTGTCATTGCGGGCAGCGGCTCCGACCAATTGCTCGCCCGCGCCGACGGGCCGGCATTGACGGGATTCGGCGTCGGTGGAGCCCTGGCGCAACCGAGTCTCAGCGTATTCGATAACTCCGGAAACGTGATCGCCTCCAACACGGGCTGGGGCACGAATGCGAACCCGGCCCAGATCGCAAGCGCCGCAGCTTCGGTCGGGGCCTTTGCTCTGGCTTCAGGCAGCGCGGACAGCGCCCTGATCGTCAACTTGTCGGCGGGCGCCTACACGATGCAGATTTCGGGGGTGAATAATTCGACGGGAGTCGCCTTGGCGGAAGTGTACGAGGTTCCGTGATTTTGAGTCGCTGACGGCCTTGGTTTTTCGGCTACCAGCGAAATGGGTGGTCCGGCTGTTTGATGGAACCGCGGTACGCGGTACCCCCAACCTATCTTCATTTGGCGAGATACCTCAGTTGGTCGAGCAGAGGACTGAAAAAACGAAATGAGCATCTTGGCCTATTTCATCTCGAGTCACCTGGTGTCATATCCAGTTAAATATGAGTTCAAATGTGGAGGAAACGTTTCATCCTAATTCATCCTGAGTACGCTTAAATATCGAAGTCGGGTGACAACAGATGGCTTTTCCAAGTCACCATGATTCTTGCACACTTTGGAGTGACGGCTGTCCCGATCTCCATGCTAGCAACACGCACAACGTTGCGCTCTTTCACTGAGCCCGAGCTGGATCGTGCAGTGGATGGTTGGCCCTTTCGACTTCCGGCCGGCGAATGACATTAAATGACCCCAAAGCAGCAATGAACAATTGACTGGTGCAGCGCCGAAATTGGTTCATCCGAGTGCGGCAAGCGGCGTAAAATGATGGTCCCTGGGAGGGGGGCGAGGACCCCATAGAAAGCGGCGGCAGGTGGGTGCTATCATGCCGCCATGAAACTAATGCTCCTTGCAGCTATGTTTATACCCTTACTCGTCGGCGACCGTTGTTATCACCTTTGGGATCTCGGACTCGGTGACAATGTGATTGGCCTGATTCTATTTACATGCCTTATCGTCTTCTTGCCGGGCGCGTTTCGCGTGAGAAACAATCGGGATAGGAAATTGTAGACGGTAATGGCCGATGCTTAGGAGGTGGACATCGCGAAGCGCGCTACAGTTACCACGGAAGCCGCATAAGAAAGCAACCGATCGAAGCGCCTGACGCAATTTTATGCCGCTGGGCCATACCGCGTGAGGCCAAAGAAAGCGTTGACGCCTATCGGGGCGTCAGTGATTTCGAATTTCGTTTCAGGATGGCATCTCCCCGTGAGCCCAACCTGTCGCGTTAGAGAGCCCTCGGGCTTCCCCTTGACGGGGAATCTAATCGCGTCCCACGGCGACGAATTCATCGCCGCAGGCATCGGCACTTTGCGCAAAATCATGCCCGCGTTCCCGTGGGCTATAATTGTTAGCGAAGCACGAGGACAATGACGACAATAAGGACAACGAGGCCCAAGCCGCCACCAATGTAGATGGCACTTGCAAGAACAGGCGCGAATAGGAGGTGCATAATATAATTTCTGTTTTTGACGGCAAGAAATTCGCCATCAATTTCCGCTACAGTACGCGATCGGCCGGTCATTGGCTATGGGTCGTTAACCTTATGCTGAGAAGTGCTCCGTCTCAACTTGACCAAACACCATTCAGCGCGCTTGCGGTCCTTGGTCCTGAGCGATCGGCTAAATTGCTTGTAACGCCATTCGCTGAGAGCGTAATACCCGACACTCGTTTTTAGACGGCAAGATAGCTCAGTTGGTAGAGCAGAGGACTGAAAAAACGAAACCGTTGTTTTAGCCTGAGTTGGCTGGAGTCATCTGGTGTGGGCAAACTGCTATTTACCAGTGATAAGATCGAATGCGGAATTCATCCTGAGTGAGCCTGAGTGCGCTTAAATTTCTTTGTCGGGTGACAACTCGGGTGACAACATTTTGATTCGGTTTGGCGCGCCTGCCACGGAGCTCGCCTGGGAGTCAGGCCTAGGAATTGACGCCAAAGGTCTAGAGCATATGGTGGGAGCTATGGCTCACGTCCATAAAGTCGCTCGCTATGTTCAGCTCCTCCGTGCTAATCCGGCGCGCAGGGCACCGCAGCTGCATGTAAATGAAGCGACAACGCCCGACGACGTGCGTCTATGGAAGCAGCGCATTCGTGCTTTCGATGAAGCTTCGATTCAATTGAAGATCAGGACGCCGGAAGAGGTCACCGAGGAAAACACCCGAGCGAGCCTCGACATGAAGAATTCCCGGGTAGTCAAATATTCCGACTATGCCGGCTTTTCCTCCCGAAGCCTTCGCTGAAGTTTTCTCAGGTCCCGAGCTTCCTACGGTAATCGGCGGCCAGGCTGTCTACCATTGGGCTGAGAGGTTTTTCGACAAGGCCCCCGAGCTCGCATCGTTCGTACCGTTTGTGAGCAAGGACGGCGACCTTTGGGCAACTCGCAATACCGCTATCGCTTTACGCGATCGCACTGGATGGCATTGCAAGCTCTTTGATGAGCCCCGTACGCACGCGGTAGCTATTCTGACCAAAGAAGTGCCTGGCCACGATCCCCTTCGTATCGAGGTCCTCAAAGATGTGCACGGTCTTAGGCCGGCAGATCTCGAATTTTCGACGGTCATAACAACCGCAGCCGGACGTCAGGTGCGCCTTTTAGACCCTGCAGTTTTACTCAAGGGCAAGATTTCGACACTATTTCATCTGGGCCCCGAACAGCGTCCGAGCGACGAGCGGCATATACGGCTTCTCATTCCAATCACGAGCGCGTTCATAAACGAAAGAATTGATTCTGTCCGGACAGGTATCACAGCTGAAAGGCCGCTTTTGAGCGCATTGCGCTACGCAATCGAAGCCGGGCAGTCTGAGGATGCTCGGGCTCTCGCCAAGCAATACGGTTTTGATTTCTCTTCTGTCATGCCAACGATCGATGATTTCACGCAACTTCCGCGTTTGGCAAAGTTCATAGAGCTAGAATTACCACGGATTTTACCCAACCGGGATCGTGGTTCAATCGAACGTGAAATAGAGTAACCTTCCTACGGGAACGAGACCGAACTGCTCTCGAAATTGCTTGTCACTCCGTCAGAGGGGACCGTAATACCCGCCACCCATCTTCACTTGGCAAGATAGCTCAGTTGGTAGAGCAGAGGACTGAAAATCCTTGTGTCGCCGGTTCGATTCCGGCTCTTGCCACCACTTTCACTTAGTCCGAGTCGCCTCCAAGGTTTTCGCTGTTTCTTCAGGGCACTCGGAGAACACCAACCGACTGGCCGAATTCCACGGTACCGGTGGCCAGACGTCCGTCGGAATATTTGAAATCTTCCGTCAGCTTGATCCAAGGTTCGCTGCCATCGTAAAGCATCTCGATTTCCAGCGACAAGGCGTTTGCCCACCGGGCGATCGCGGGCTTGCTTATGAATTTGTTCAGGACGCGTCTGGGATTGGTGTCGGCCAACGTATTCTCGAAAACCGTCCAGTGAGAGGCGACCTAGAAATCCAGATAGGAAAACACAATTTTCCCGCCGGGTTTCATCACTCGCTTTGCTTCGGCTAGAAATCGGAAAATATCCTCATCAAGCAGATGGGTGAAGACGGAAAAGAAGCATACCATGTCTGCCTGGTGTTCGGTTATCGGAATCACCGGCTGATAAGTTTCGATGAAATCCCAATCCGGACGCCCGGCTTTCTCACGGGCATAGATCAAAGCTTCATCAAGAATATCGGTTCCCACGTACTTTCCCTTGAGAAAACGCCTGAGCGCGACAGCCAAGCGCCCGCTCCCGCATCCCACATCGACGAGACAATCTGTGCTCCTCAGACCGAGTGTAAGGAGGGCACTGCTCTCCAAAATTCCGATTTCATGAAACTGTCCCCCGACGACAAGTTCCATGGCCTTTTCGCGACCGTAGAGCGCGATGTAGGAGGCCATGGTAGCTTTATAGGAGGCAACATAGTCGGGAATTTGCATTTTTGATAAAGGATCCGCCGGTGGGGCGGTGGCCCACTTATGGCACCCTTGCTTTTTGGGTAATGGCTGTCGAGCGGCTCGGAGGACCGATTTGAAATTTGTGGAATTTGTACCGGGAGCCTCGGCGAACGCCTGCGCGCATTGATGCCGGTGAACCCTCAAACCGAGGTGGAGTCGACGTTTTCGGACCGGATGCGCTCCAAGTTGGGTTCATTGGCGTCATGCGTTCAGTTTCCGGCCGCCTCTGCCAAGACCTCCTGCAGCAATGGGAGGCGATCTTCAGGGACCCCGTTGCCCGTCTTGCTCAGCGAGATGAAAAATTCGTGCCCTTCGGTTGGAAAGAAATGGACCGGTTGCAAGGTCGTGAGACCCAGAAGATTGAGATCGTGGATGAGCAGGCGGAACGATGCCGGCGTAAAACACCAGGCATGCACATCCATATTCGTTGGAGCGACCAATGCCTGCTCAAGGTGAGCACGGACGGACCCCAGATCGCACAAGAACGCGAAATCGCCGGGCTGGGCTTGCGACCACGCAATCTGACCGCCCTTTGACACCGCATTCAGCATGAATTCCACGACGCTGCCGGGTGTGTGGTGAGTGGCGCCCGAGTAGTGGCTATCCAGGATTCGCGCGAGTCCCGAAATCGGACGAAAATGGTCGAAGCAAAAACGCTTGTCCGGCACGGCCAAGGAGAGAACCCCGGTGTCAGACAACAGCGCTTCACAGTCCTCCAGAAACGCGACGATGTTCGGGGTATGCTCAATGACATGGGAGGCCAGGATCCAACTGAATGCATTTCGTTCGCCCACCAACGCCGGATAACGCTCGCCGCTCCAGACAAAGTCCACGTCCTCAATATTCTCCAGTTTGACACCGTGATCCTTATATTTTTCCAGCAGACCGTCCTTCGAGAGTGTGTCGATCGTGGTCACACGAAACCCATCCCGCTTCGACGCAATCGGACTGTGGCTCGGGCCTATCTCGATGCCGCGGGCCGATTTGTCGACGGCTTTGAGCAATTTCTCTTCACGTGTCATGGGTGCAAACTGTGAAGGGGACTGAGCTGGGTGGCCAAGGGAATGGTCTGTTCGTTTTTTCCTGACCACCCTCTGCCGTAACCCAGGATGGCACCACTTAAATCAGCGGACCTTCAAACGTTGAGATTGGTCTCGGAAATCCGCTCCCGGATCGAGCGGACGGAAAGGGTGGAGGTGGATCCCGAGCCGCGATTCAGGTAGGCGGGCGGCCGCCAGCCCATTCGACTGAGAAAACAGCTGACGCTCACCCCGAGCGTTCCGAGACCGTACTTCAGGCTTCGGCTCAAATTGATCGAGGAGGAATCGGCCAAGTACTTAGTCGGACACGAGATCTCGGCGATTCGGAATCCCCACCAATGGCATTGGACGAGCATTTGGTTGTCGAAAAGGAAGTCGTCGGAGTTGGCCAGGAGCGGCAACGTCTCAAGGACCCGGCGCGAGAAGGCCCGGTAACCCGAATGGTATTCGGAAAGCTTTTGCCCGATCAATAGGTTCTGGACGAGGGTGAGAAACCGGTTGGCGACGTACTTGTACCGTGGCATGCCGCCGGCCACCGCGCCCATGCCGAGGATCCTCGAGGCAATGGCCACATCGTAGACCCCGGAAGCCACCATGTAGATCATTGCGGGCACGAGCCGCGGCTCGTACTGGTAGTCGGGATGGAGCATCACGACGACGTCGGCGCCTGTCTCGAGTGCCAACGCGTAGCAGGTCTTCTGGTTGCCTCCGTACCCGTGGTTGCGTCGATGAAAGGCGTAGCGGACCCCGAGGCGGCGGGTGATTTCGCACGTGGCGTCGGTGCTCGCGTCATCAACGACGATCACCTCGTCGATCAACTCGCGGTCGAGCCTCTCCAGGGTCCGGACCAGGGTCTTCTCGGCATTGTAGGCGGGAAGGACCACACAGATTTTGGCGCCGTAAATCACAGGTCGCGGGTCGGTTGAGGGCCGGGTCCGGTCTGGAGGCAACGTCCGCCGCCGCCCCGTTGCAGAAACGACGATTCCATGGGTAAGCGCACAGTGAGTCCGGCGGCCGACACTGGCAATTCCTTTGCTTCGCTCGGGCCGACGGGGTGATTTCCAACGCCCATCGCCGCCGGCTCCTCGGGATCCCGGATTCTTGTCAAACCACCGCCCATGGCGCATGAGATGACGTGCCCATGCTTGCTTCCCGGGCCACAAATGGGGGAAGCGTTTCGCCGATTCCCTGAAACTCCGCCTCAAGATGCCCCACCCGCAGTCGTCATGAACGCCCCGGACTCGAAAACGGATTTGGGCCGCCGCCCGCTGGTCCTCGGCGCGCTCCTCTTCCTATTCGTTGCGGGCGTTTTTCTTCCCGCCGTCGCCCATGATTTCATCACCTACGACGACCCCAGGTACGTGACGGAGAATCCGCACGTTGTCGGCGGGCTGACCTGGGCCAACATTCGGTGGGCGTTCCAAAGCACGGAGGCCTCCAACTGGCATCCGCTGACGTGGCTGTCGCACATGGCGGACTGCCAGGTCTTCGGGCTCCATCCCTGGGGCCATCACCTCACGAATGTCCTGCTGCACGCGTTGAACGCGGCCCTGCTCTTCATCGTTCTGAGGAAGATGAGCGGGTCCCTTGGGTGCAGCTTCATGGTGGCGGCCCTCTTTGGCGTGCATCCGCTCCACGTGGAGTCGGTGGCGTGGGTCGCCGAGCGCAAGGACGTGCTGAGCACGTTTTTCTGGATGCTGGTCCTCTGGGCCTATGCGCGGCGCGCCGAACTCGCCCGAAAATCCGGCCGGGGTTCGGCGACGCTGCGCTGCTACGGATGGGCGCTCATTTTTTTCGCACTCGGCCTGATGTGCAAACCGATGCTCGTCACGCTTCCGTGCGTCCTCTTGCTGCTGGACTACTGGCCTCTCAATCGTTGGTGCGGATCGTCCGCGAGGGAGCGATGGGCCCTCGTGGCCGAGAAAATCCCATTCTTAGCGCTCTCGGCGGCCTCAAGCGCCATCACCTTGTTTGCCCAGGGGCACGGAGAAGCCATAGGGTCCGTGGACGATTTTCCGTGGCCCGTGCGCCTCGCTAACGCCCTGATCTCGTGCTGCCGGTACCTGGGCAAGTGCTTCGTGCCCGTGAAGCTCGCCGTGTTCTATCCTTTTTTCGCCGAGCGGCCTCCCCGCTGGGAGACGGCGCTGGCCGGCGCGCTGCTCGCCGCCATCACGGCGGCGGCGCTCCTCGTCAGGAAGCGGCCCTACTTGCTGGTCGGCTGGTTTTGGTTCCTCGGCACCCTGGTGCCGGTCATCGGCCTGGTCCAGATCGGTGGCCAGTCGATGGCCGACCGCTACAGCTATGTGCCGTTGATCGGGGTGTTCATCATGGCGACCTGGGGTATCGCGGACGCGACGGCTTCCTGGCCGCACCTGCGTCGCGTGGTCGGGCTCGCGTCCGGCGCGATCCTGGCGGGGTGCGCCGCCATCACGTCGAGGCAGCTGAGCTACTGGAGGAACGGCGCGGACCTGTTCCGGCACGCGCTTGTCGTCACGACCAACGACAACTGGGTCGCGCACGCCAACCTTTATGCCACGCTCTCGAAATCCTCCCCAGTCGAGGCTGAGGCGGAACGGCGGGAAACCCTTCGCATCCTCGCCTCGTTTGCGGAGACCCACGAACGCAAGGGCGTCGAGCTCGAGCGCACTCCCGGGCATTCGGCCGAGGCGATCGATGAATTCCGCACCGCAGTGCGGATCATGCGGGACCTTCCGGGGCCTCACTACAACCTGGGAACCGCGCTCGCGGGCCAGCCGGGCCATCTTCCGGAGGCCATCGAGGAATTCCGGACCGCGGTCCGCCTGTGGCCCGACTACGCCGAAGCGTACTACAATCTGGCCGCCGCCCTGGAGACGACGCCTGAGAGCCGCGTCGAGGCCGTCGCGGAGTACGAAAAAGTGATTGAACTTAAGCCCGACGATTTCAAGGCCCATTTCAGGCTGGGACGCCTGCTCTCGTCCATGCCCGGCCGGAAAACCGATGCCATCGCCGAGTACCAAACGGTGATCAGGCTCAACCCGGACTATTACCCGGCCCACTACTACCTGGGATTTGCCTTTGCGGGAATTCCGGGCCGCAGGCAGGAGGCGATCGGGGAGTTTGAGGCGGTGGTGAGGGCCAGGCCCGACGTGAAGCAGGCCCGCGAGATGATCGACCGGTTGGAGGCGGCGCCGCCGTAGCGGCCTCCGGCTCGCCCGCGGATCCTGGCCGGACCCGCGGGCGAGCCCTTGATTGACCTCCCGAGTTCCGGCGCCTATGGGCTCATCGCGAGCGCCCCGGAGCTCGGGCTCCGGCGACGTCCCTCCGATGCAATCATCCGGGAGCGGAATTCCCTGTATGCCAAGAAGCTGCTTGGAAGGCTTCTCGGAAAAATACCGGATTGAACCGACTAGGATAGACAAGGAGCGGCGAGCCGATCATCGAATACGCTTCGCAAATATGACCCCCGTCAAAAGATGAGCGTTTCGCGGAACTCCGACTATCTCGATCGGATTGAAAATGACCTTCGGGGCAACATTCTCCCCTTTTGGATGAAGCGGGTCGCCCGGCCCGGCGGCGGCTTCTACTCGTCGTTGACCAACGACCTCATCCCCGATCCCGCCGCCGAGCGCGGAGCACTGCTGACCGCCAGGATCCTTTGGACCTTTTCCGCCGCCTACTCCCACTACCATGAACCTGCTTACCTGGAAATGGCGGACCGCGCCTACGACGACCTGATTCGCCATTTCCTTGATGCGGAGTTTGGCGGATTTTGGTGGTCCCTCTCGGCCGACGGAGCGGTTCTGAGGGATCGCAAGCAGGTGTACGGCCAAGCCTTCGCCATCTACGCGCTCGCCGAGTATCATGCTGCGACCGGGCTCCGCGAGGTCCTCGACCAGGCTATCGCGGTCTTTCGGCTCCTCGAGGCCCACGCCCGGGACCGCGTCCACGGCGGGTACCTCGAAGCGTTTGGACGATCCTGGAAGCCCATCGCCGACTTGCGCCTGAGCGAGGTCGACCAGAATGAACCCAAGTCGCAGAACACCCATCTCCATGTGATGGAAGCCTATACCGGCCTTTTTGGAGTGTGGCCCGATCCCTCGCTCCGCCGGTCCCTGACCGATCTTATCGACATCATGCTGGGGCGCATCGTCAATCCGGACACGGCCCACCTCGGGCTGTTCTTCTCCGAGGATTGGAAGCCGCGCTCCGACCGGGTCTCGTACGGCCACGACATCGAGGCCGCGTGGCTCTTCACCCGGTCCGCCGAAGTGCTGCAGGATGCTGCGCTGGCCGCAAGGATCCATCCGCTTGCGGTGAGGATTGCGAGGGTGACGCTGGCCGAGGGCGTCGACGCCGACGGAGGCATCTTCAACGAGGGAAGCCCCGGCGGCCTCACCAACACCAACAAGGAATGGTGGCCGCAGGCCGAGGGCGTGGTGGGTTTCCTCAATGCTTACCAGCTTTCGGGTGACGAGCGGATGCTCGACGCCGCCTTCGGCACCTGGGACTTTATCGAACGGCGGCTTATCGACCGGCGCAACGGCGAATGGTTTCGGGGAGTGACTCGGGTCGGCGGCGTGCTCAACAATGCGCTCAAGGTAAGCTTTTGGAAATGTCCCTACCACAACGGCCGCACCGGCCTGGAGGCGGTGCGCCGGCTCCGGAGCCTTGAAAACGGTGCCCCCTCAACCCTCTAAACCCACAATGAAGAAAAAGTCCGTTCCCGTTCCCTCCAAGAAAAAGAGCCCCGCGGTCGCCGGCGGAACCCCCCCGGCCTGGACCGCGCGCCTCCGCAAGCTCCGAACGGAGCACGAGAGGTTTCTCGCAAGAAGGAACCCGGTGGACCGCAATTGGGACAACGGCGTGTTCGAGCGCTTCCAGCACCCCGCCATCACCTATCGGCACGCTCCGATCGAATGGCGGTTCGACCTGAATCCGAAGACGAATCCTTTCCTCATGGAGCGGCTGGGAGTCAATGCGACGCTCAACCCGGGAGCGTTCCTGTGGCATGGCAAGGTGCACATGGTGGTTCGGTTCGAGGGCTATGACCGCAAGAGCCTTTTCGCGATCGCCGAGAGCCCGAACGGAATCGACGACTGGCGGTTCTGGGATGAACCGGTGGACCTGCCTGAGCTCAAGCCGGAAACGAACGTCTACGACATGCGCGTCACGTTTCACGAGGATGGTTGGATCTACGGCGTATTCTGCGCGGAGGCCAAAGATCCCGATGCCAAGCCGGGGGATCTCTCCAGCGCGGTGGCGGTTGCTGGCGTCGTTCGCACGCGCGACTTCAAGAAATGGGTGCGCCTTCCCAACCTGAAGACCCCGGCGTCGCAGCAGCGAAACGTGGTGCTCCACCCGGAATTTATAGGGGGCCAGTACGCCCTCTACACGCGCCCGATGGACGGATTCATCGACGTCGGCTCCGGCGGCGGCATCGGCTGGACGCTTTGCAGAGATATCACGACCGGAGTGACGGGTCCGGAAACCATTATTGACGGCCGCGCGTATCACACGATCAAGGAGGTGAAGAACGGCCAGGGACCTGCGCCCATCAAGACTGCGCAGGGCTGGCTCCATCTCGCGCACGGCGTTCGCGCCTGCGCCGCGGGCCTTCGCTATGTCCTCTATATGTTCATGACCTCGATCGAGGATCCTTCAAAGGTCATCGCCAGGCCGGGCGGCCACTTTCTCGCGCCTTACGGTGGCGAGGGCTTCGGCGACGTCTCGAATGTGACGTTCACGAACGGATGGGTGCAGCTCGCCGACAAAGCAAAAACGGTCCTCATTTATTATGGGGGTTCCGACACCCGTTGCTATGTCGCCCGAACCACCGTTGGCAGGCTCGTCGACTGGTGCCTCCATACGCCCGAGGATGCGCTGACGACGCGCCGCGCGGTCGACCAGCGCCTTGAACTCATTCGGGCCAACAAGGCACTTCTGGCGCGTTGATATCGCCCGCACGCCGTAGCCGGGTGAAGGTTGCCCCTATGGACCCGCCCTGAAACGGCCCGGCTATGGGGCGGTGAAGGTGAGGAGGGTGGCTCTTCCCGGGGCGTCGTTCTCCGAAAGGGCCCCCGAGGGCCAGCGGACGCGGACCTTCGTCGGCGGATTGGAATCGAGATAGCCGAAAAAGCACTCGGGGGAGGATTGGCTATAGTAGCCTGATCCTGCATACACCTCGCTGGTCTGCGCAGTACCGTCGGAGAGTTCGACGGTGATGCACGCACCGACTGCCGTTGGGTTGCCCGCAGGCCCCCGCAGCGCGATGCGGAGGGGATGATGGCCTGGAACCCCTCTGTTGTGGAACGCTAGCATGGAGCCGTCGTTCCTGGTGACCAATAGGTCAGGCCAGCCGTCCCCGTCAATGTCCAGGACCGCAAGGGCCTTCGCATCGCCGGTCACGATGAGGCCGCTCTCGCCAGGAGGAACAGGCGTAAAATGGCCGTGGCCGTCGCCCCGCAGGAGCTGGCTCAGGCCCCCGTCAAACCGGCCGACGACGGGAGTCGGGGCGTAGGAGTTCTGGACGGCGTAGATGTCGGCATGGCCGCCGCCGTCAAAGTCGCCTGTTACGATGCCTTGCAGGGGGGAGATCTGGGCGATCCGGGGCAGGGGTTCAAAGCGGTACGTGCCGTCGGGCTGACTCAGGAAAACGCCACTCCTTAATTCGGTCGCCGAAAAGCGCTGCGCCATTGCCAGTTTCTCCTGGCCAAGGATATCGCCCAGTGTCGCCCGGGCGTACAGTTCGTTGCGCGGAAATTTTTTCATGATCTGCGGAATTGAGGCCGCAAGACCCTTGCGGCTCCGCCATGGATAGAGCTTGTTGCCCTCGTAATAGGCTTCGACGAGCTCGCTGGATCCGTCGCCCTTGAAGTCACCCACGAACAGCAGCGCCGGATACTTGGAGTCGGCGTGGTACTGGGTGTTCAGTCCCACGTTACCGACCACGAAGTCCGGCCGGCCGTCACCGTTGAAATCCGCCGCGGCGATGGAGGTCCACCATCCCGTGCCGGCCGAGGCAAAACCCGCCTTCTCGGTCCAGTCCTCGAAGCCATTGCCCTTGTTGTTGTGAAAATACTTCACGTTGCCCCATTCGAGCGTCAGCAGGAGATCGGGCCAGCCGTCCCCGTCCACATCGCTCCAAAGGGCTGCCGTGACCATGCCGACTTCGCGAAGTCCGGGCGCAAGCGTGTCGGTGACATCCTCGAACTTCCCGCCGCGGTTCGCCAGAAGCGCGCTTCTGGGAGCCTGGGGGTAGTCCCCCGTCGTCACTCTTCCACCGATGAAGACCGACAGCCGGCCGCTGTGATCGAAGTCTGCCGCCGCGACGGCCCCCGCGTTGATCAACAACGGCGGCAGGGAATCGTCGGCCGCCGGTTGGAATCCCCCCTCTCCATCATTGAGCATCAGCCGCGGCTGATAGTCCGGAGAGCCCGCGGGCAGGGCATTTCCGCCCTTGGTCACCAGCAGGTCCTGCCGGCCCTTTCCCTGTGCGTCGAACAGCAGCACCGGACCGTCGTCGAGCGAGGCGCCCGGGACAAACCCGGAAATACCGCCCACTTTGAAATGTCCTGGCGCCGTGCACGCAAGGATCCGCGCGGGATCGACGGTGGTACCGCCGACGACGACCGATTCCAGTCCGTTGCCGCTTACATCGCCGACGGCCAAGCTTGGACCGCGGCGATTCAGGCGAACGGGAACCAGGCGCTGCAGGTCGTTTTCGTCGACGACATCCTCTCGGGACCGCAGATTGAGTCCCGCTGACAGGCCCACCTCCTCGAATTGGGCCCGGGCGACCGGTTTCGCGCCGGCCAGTTCCGTCGGGGAAACGGGCAGTGACGACTCGGTCACGGTGAAACGCCTGTCGACCGGCAGATTCTCGAATTCCTGGACGTGCCCGCTCGGCCAGGTCACCACCATGCGCTTAATGGAGGTGTCAGTGCCTAGACCAAAGTGGAGCATGGGCTCGCTGCTCGACATGTAACCGCGTGCAAGCACGAGCTGGCGCACCTGGACGCCAAGCGCGCTTTCAATCCTCACCGTCGCGCCCACGCCGAAACGGTTGGATACGGTCCCGCGGAGGTACACGTTGGCCACGTGGCCGGTGTCGCAGTCGTTGCGAAGGATGGTCAGGCCGGCCTCGTAGTTCGTAAAAACCATGTCGAGGTTGCCATCTCCGCTCAGGTCGCCGAACGCGGCGGCGAAACTGACGCCCTTCTGGTCCAGGCCCCATTCGGCGCTCACGTCCTTAAACCGCAGGTCGCCGAGGTTTCTGAAGGCGAGGTGTTGTTCCACAAGGACAGGGGCGTCGTGAAGGATCCGGATGCGCTCGGCCTGGCTTTCCGCCTTCATTACGCGGTCGTTGACGTCCGGATCGGGATCCCGGTTGAAACCATTGGTCACGCAGAGATCCAGACGTCCGTCGTTGTCCAGGTCCTCAAGGCGGACGGACCATGTCCAATTCGAGGCGGCGATCCCAGCGAGGTACGACCCCTCTAGAAACCGGCCGGTGTTGGTGTTCAGGAGCAGCGCGCTGCGGTGGTACTTCGGAGCCATGGCCGATCCCTCGGCCGGGTCCAGGGATTTTTCGCGCGTCTCGGCAATCGAGTGTTGGTATTTCCAGGGGCTGGTCGCGGCCATGTCGGCCACGAAGAAGTCGATGAGCCCGTCATTGTTCACGTCGCCCAGGTCCGCGCCCATCGAGTAGAAGGATGTGTGCGGCAAGACCTGGTCGACCACGTCCGTGAACGTCCCATCGTGGTTGTTGTGGTAGAGCTTGTCCGGCGCGCCGTAATCGTTGGCGACGTACAGGTCGGGCCACCCGTCGTTGTCAAAATCCCACCACGTCGCCGAATGGCTCTGCGACTCGCCCGAGATCCCGGCGCGCTCGGTCACGTTGGTGAACGTGCCGTTTCGGTTGTTGTGAAAAAGGTAGCCCCGCTGGCCGTTGGGATGCTTGGCGCTGCTCAGCAGGTTCGTGGCGATGTAGACATCGAGCCATCCATCGCGGTCGTAGTCGCAGAAGGACGCCATGACACTTGCGTCGACCACATCAAGTCCGTATGCGTGGGCCATCTCCTTAAAGGTCCCGTCGCCCTGGTTTATATAGAGCAGGTTGGGCGCATTGAACCGACAGACATAGATGTCGAGAAGGCCGTCGTTGTTGACGTCGACAAAGGTGGCACCCTCGTTCCACACCCCGGGCTCGCCCCTGACACCCGCCTTGTCCGTTACGTCCTCGAATTTGTAGTCCCCCAAGTTACGGAAGAGGCGGAAGCCCGCAGTCTTGCTCACGACGAAGATGTCGGGGCGCCCGTCCCCGTCGTAGTCCCCGATCGCCACGCCCGTGCCGATTGAGCCGCTCTCGAACTCCTGATAGAATTCACCCCACATCCGCGGGTCGTCGTAGCGATTTTCGGTTCTGACGCCGGTTTCTTCCGGCGGAAGCTGGACGAACATCGTCTTGCCGCGCGGATGTGCGCGCGGGGCGAGCGGTTCATTCGTGATGCCCCCCGCAGGACCGGGCACCTGGGCCGGAAGCGTGGAGGCAAGCGCAACGGCGAGGGCCATGAGCGGGGTGTGTGCGAAACGCCTCACCGCTGGCCTCAAACCGCCTCCTGCGCGCTTGCTCCGCACCCACATGGAAACGAGGCGGCGCTTCACGGCGGCGGCGCCGAGAAGGTGAGCAGGTTCGTCTTGGCGGGGACGACGTGCTCCGAGAGAGCGCCCGATGGCCAGCGGATCCTGATCATCTTGGGCGGATTGGAATCGGGATAGCCAAAGAAGCATGCTGACGTGGACTGGCCGTAATAGCCCGACCCGGCAAAGACCTCGGCCGTCTGCTTCGATCCATCGGCGAGTTCCAGGGTGATCCGGGCCCCGACTCCCGTCGGGTTGCCATCCGGCCCCCGGAGGACGACCCGCAGGGGATTGTGTCCCGCCACCCCGCGGTTGCGGAACGCGAGCGTCGAGCTGTTGTTTCTCGTCACGAAGAAGTCGGGCCAGCCGTCTTGGTCGATGTCCAAGAGGACGACGGCTTTCGCGTCTCCGGGCACGACAAGGCCGCTCTCCGCGGGCGGCACGGGCCTGAAGTGGCCTTGTCCGTCGCCGAGAAGCAGCTGGCTGAGGCCCCCGTCGTAGCGGCCGACCGCGGGAATGGGCGCGTACGAGTTCTGCACCGCGTAGATGTCGGCATGGCCGTCTCCGTCGAGATCCGCCGCGACGATGCCCTGCAGGGGCGAGATCTGGGCTATGCGGGGAAGGGGCTCGAATCGGTAGGTTCCGTCGGGCTGGCTCAAGAAGACGCCGCTCCTGAGCTCGGTCGCCTCGAAGCGCTGGGCGTTGGCCAGCGCCTCCTCACCGAAGAGATCCTTCACCGTGGCCCGGGCGTAACTGTCGAATGAGGGGAAGCGCTTGAGGATGGAGGGAATGACAGCTCCCACATCCCTTCGGCTGCGCCATGGATAGAGCTTATCGCCCTCGTAGTAGGCTTCGATCAGCTCGCTCGATCCGTCTCCCTTGAAGTCGCCGGAGAATAACAGCGCAGGATGGTCGGGATCGGCGTGATACTGGGTATTGAGCCCGACGTTCCCGACGACGTAATCGGGGCGGCCATCGCCGTTGAAGTCTGCGGAGGCGATTGAAGTCCACCAGCCCTTTCCTGCAGCGGCAAAGCCGGCCTTCTCGCTCCAGTCCTCGAAGCCCTTCCCTTGGTTGTTGTGGAAATACTTCACGTTGCCCCACTCGAGCGTCAGGAGAAGGTCCGGCCATCCGTCGCCGTCCACGTCGCTCCACAATGCGGACGTCACCATGCCCACCGTTCGGAGGCCCGGCGCAAGGGCATCGGTCACATCCACAAATTTCCCTCCTCGGTTTGCTAGAAGGGCGCTCGTCGGCGCCGTGGGATAATCGCCCGTCGTGACCCGCCCCCCGATGAAGACCGACAACCGGCCGCTGTGGTCGAAGTCTGCCGCCGCAACGGCGCCTGCGTTGATCAGCAACGGTGGCAGGGCATCGTCGGGCGACGGGCGGAACCCTCCCTTTCCATCGTTGAAAAGCAGGCGCGGCTGGTACTCGGGCGAGCCCGCGAGCAGGGCGTTGCCGCCGCGCGTGACCAGCAGGTCCTCCCGGCCCTTGCCCTCCGCGTCAAACAGCAGCACCGGGCCGTCATCTAGGGGGCCGACGGGAAACAGGGCCGAGGTGTCGGTGCTCGTGAAACCCGACGGTCCACCAGCGAGTATTCGCAGGGAGTCCAGCGTGGTCCCGCCCACAACCACGCTGTCGATCTGGTTGCCCAAAATGTCCCCCACGGCGACTGCGGGGCCCCTGCGATTGAGCCGCATCGGGATCAGGCGCTGCACGGCTGCCTCGTTCACCGGCTCGTCGTGGGAGGCAAACTGGAGGCCGGCATCGTTGCTCATCTCGTAGAACTGGCCGATCGGGGGCGCATCGACGCCCTTCGGGATGGGTATGGGGTCCGACGGCTCGGTCACGGTGAAACGCCGGTCCACAGACAGGTTCTCAAACGTCTGAATGTGCCCGCTCGGCCAGGTGACGACCATGCGCCGGATCGAGGTGTCCTTCC
>Ga0182018_10001401_pt1 | contig 27537 bp, 26 predicted proteins | sample 812P2MmetaG_FD_120490 | JGI IMG/M metagenome (GOLD analysis project Ga0182018, IMG submission 120490) | Permafrost microbial communities from Stordalen Mire, Sweden - 812P2M metaG | ecosystem: Environmental > Terrestrial > Soil > Wetlands > Permafrost | place: Sweden: Stordalen | collected...
GCGTCGGAAATTTGGTGGAGGCGATGGGACTTGAACCCACGAACCTCCTGACTGCCAGTCAGGCGCTCTACCAGCTGAGCTACGCCCCCGTAGCGTATCTTCCCAGCTCGCGGGGTGTGTTTCGGCTACCACTCGCTGGGCCGGTCCATCCGTCAAGCCCCGTCGTACGGCGCAGCACCGCACGCGAGCCCTCTGGTTGGTCCGGAACGATACCTTAGCTTCTGGCCGCGACGGGATTGGCCTCCCCGAGAGGGTCGCCGCACTGCAGCTGGCCCCTCTTGTGCCCTGCCACCTGCGCTCGACGGGCTTGGGAGCGAGGAGGTCACGATGGGATGGGCTGCGACCCAAATGGTCATCGGAGGAGCGCGCAACGGCCCGGTGGCCCCAAACCCTCGCCTACCCTGGTGCGATGGCGCGGGCATACGACGTTGCGGCGGTGGAGCGCAAATGGCAGCTCCACTGGGAAGAAGAGGGGACCTACCGGATCGACAATGACGATCCGCGGGAGAAGTTCTACGCCCTGTGCATGTACCCCTACCCGTCCGGGCCGGCGCACCAGGGGCATGTGCGGAACTATACCTTCGGTGACCTGGCCGTTCGCTACCAGACGATGCAGGGGCAAGGGGTGCTCAGCCCGTTCGGGTTCGACTCGTTCGGCCTCCCGGCGGAGAACGCCGCCATCAAGACCGGGACGCACCCCCGCATCTTCACTGAGGCTCGCATTGCCGAGCTCAAGTCATCACTCCTCCGGATGGGCGCCGTCTACGACTGGCGGCGCGAGGTGCGGAGCCACGATCCGTCCTATATGCATTGGAACCAACTGATCTTCCTCAAATTGTGGGAGGCCGGTCTGGCCTACCGCGCCATGGCGCAGGTCAACTGGTGCCCGGGCTGCCAGACGGTGCTGGCCAACGAGCAGGTCCTGCCCGATGGCACCTGCGAGCGCTCCGGGGACCTCGTCACCAAGCGCGACCTGGAGCAGTGGTTCTTCCGCATCACCGCCTACGCCGACGAGCTCTTGGAGGGCCTGGATGACCTCGAGTGGCCCGAGCGGGTCAAGACGATGCAGCGGCACTGGATCGGTCGCTCGGAGGGTGCCGAGTTCGACCTCCCCGTTGAAGGGAGCGAGGAGCTCAGCCTGCGCGTCTTCACGACCCGGCCGGACACGAGCTTCGGCATGACCTACGCCGTCGTGGCGCCCGAGCACCCTCTGGTCGACGCCCTCACCACCGATGCGCACCGGGTCGCGGTCGAGGATCTCCGCCAACGGGCGGCTTCGACCAGCGAGATCGATCGGACCTCGGCCGCCACCGGGGAGCTGGAAAGGCGCGGGGCGTTCACCGGCAGCCATGTGTGCAACCCGTTCACCGGGGCATCGGTGCCGGTCTACGTGGCTGACTACGTCCTCATGGGGTACGGCACCGGGGCGATCATGGCGGTTCCCGCCGAGGACGAGCGTGACTGGGCCTTCGCCAAGTTGCACGACCTGCCGATCGTGCGGACCGTCCAGCCGCCACCGGAGTGGGAGGCCAATGGGGGTGAGGCGTACACGGGCGAGGGAGCCAAAATCAACAGCGGCTTCTTGAACGGGCTCGACGTCGCCACAGCCAAGGCGCGGTCCATCGAATGGCTCGAGGACCAGGGCATCGGCGAGCGCAAGGTGAACTACCGCCTCCGGGACTGGTTGGTCTCACGTCAGCGGTTCTGGGGCTGTCCCATTCCCGTTGTCTATTGCCCCGACCACGGCGCCGTGCCGGTGCCCGAGGCCCAGCTGCCGGTCCTGGCGCCCGACGACGTGGAGTTCCTCCCTACCGGCCAATCGCCCTTGGCCCTCCACCCGGGGTTCCTCCACACCACCTGTCCGATCTGTGGCGGGCCGGCCCGCCGTGAGACCGACACCATGGATACATTCGTCGACTCCTCGTGGTACTTCCTTCGTTTTTGTGACCCCTGGAACACCGAGCGGCCGTTCGATCCGGGGGTAGCCCGCCATTTCATGCCGGTGGACCAATACATCGGTGGCATCGAGCACGCCATATTGCACCTTCTCTACGCGCGCTTCTACACCCGTGCCCTCATTGACGTGGGTCTCGCCAGCGGCGTGCCGCGCGAGCCGTTTCGGCGGTATCTGGCCCAGGGCATGATCCGCATGGATGGCACGAAGATGTCCAAGTCGAAGGGCAATCTGATCGCGCCCGAGCACTATTTCGACACGGTGGGCGCCGACGCGCTCCGGCTCTTCCATCTCTTCGTGGGCCCGCCCTTCGACGACACGGACTGGACGGATCAGACCGACCAGTTGATCGATGGGTGCGGGCGGTTCCTCGACCGCCTCTGGCGCTCGTTGCTCCCCGGCGAGGATGTCCCGCCGCTGCGTTCGGGCCCGGAGTCCGAAGCCGATCGTGCCGTGCGCCAGGCCACGCATCGCCTTATCGCGGCCGTCACCGACGAACTCGATCGTTGGTCCTACAACACAGCGGTGGCGCGCTGCATGGAGGAGCTGAACCTGTTGAGGGACTACGCCCGCAGCAGTGAGGGCCCCCACGAGGCTGTGTGGGAAGAGGCCGCCGACGCGCTCTTGTCCCTACTCGCACCGCTGACGCCGCACGTCACCGCGGAGATCTGGGAGCGGCTCCACCCGGACCAGCCGTCGGTCCACCTGCAGCCCTGGCCCGCCTTCGACCCCGCGTTGGTCCGCGCCGAGACGGTGACGATGGTGGTGCAGGTCAACGGCAAGCTGCGCGACAGGATCGAAGTGAGCCCCGACATCGTGGCCGGAGACGCCGAGGCCCTCGCCCTGGCTTCGCCAAAGGTGGCAGAAGCTCTGGCAGGCCGGGATCCCCGCCGAGTGGTGGCGCGACCGCCCGGGCTGGTCAACGTGGTCGTTTGAGCGGTATCGATACCCTTAGCGGAATCCGTCGAGCACGGAGCGCCAGTCGTCGGGTGGCATCTTGTAGGGGGCGTAGAAGCTGAAGCGGTCCACGATGGTGCCGAAGCGCTCCTTCACGCGCGCCGCCACCTGGTCGATCGGGGCGACGACGGCAAAGGCGTCGAGCACGTCGTCGTCGATGAGCTCGCCCATCTTCACCCATTCACCCTGTTTGGAGAGCGTGTTGAGCTCGGTTTGCAGGCTCCCCCAGCCGTGGAGCTCGAGCACGGGCCGGTACGCCGGCGTCGAGCCGTAGAAGGCGATCTGCTGGCGCACCGCCTTGTCGGCCGCCGCCATATCCGCATCGTTGGTCCCGGTGACCACGAATCCTGGATACGAAACCGTCAAGTCAGCCCGGGTCTTGCCCGCCTTGGCCGCGCCGCGCTCGAGCGCGGGCAGGGTCACCTCGCGCATGTAGCGCTCGGTGGAGAAGCCGTGCACGAGGAGCCCGTCGCCGACCTCGCCCGCCACTTCGGTCATCAGCTCGCCCACCGCCGCCAGCAGGATCTTGGGGTTGCCGAACGGGTTCTTGCCGGGTACGAAGAATGGGGTCATCAAGGTGTGCGTGTAGAAGTCGCCCCGGAAATCGAGCTTCTCCCCGGTCTCCCAGGTGGCCCAGATGGCCCGGATGGCCAGAATCATCTCGCGCATGCGCGGCGCCGGGTGCGACCAGGGCATGGAGAAGCGCTTGGTGATGTGGGGCTTGATCTGGCTGCCCAGTCCGAGCATGAAGCGGCCCTTGGAGAGGTGCTGCAGGTCGTTGGCCAGGACGGCCAGGTTCATCGGGTTGCGGGCGAAGGCGACGGCGATGCCCGTCCCGAATTCGAGCCTCTCCGTGACCGTCGCGCCGATGGCGATGGGCAAGAAGGGATCGTGCGCCGTCTCGGCCGTCCACACGCCGTCGTAGCCACTGGCTTCGGCCTGTTTCGCCGCGTCGGCGATCCCGCTGGGGTCGAACCCGATGCCACCGTCGATCTTCATGCTCCCTGCACCTTTCCGGTCCGTGCTGCCTCGTGCCGCCGCCTCGAGCAATTGCCGTGAACCTACTGCTCCTCGCCCCGCAGGAACTCCTCGAGCTCTGCCGCGATCTCGTCCCCCGACGGAACGCCGTCCACGCCCATCGCGTTGCCCTCCGACGCGTCGATGCTCTCCTCGAGCTTGTGCACCATGGCTTGATGCTCGTGGTTGTCGGCGATGAGCTGATCCACCTGGCGCCGCGCGCTGTCGGCGGCGTGCCGCAGGCCGGTGGAGTCGAATGTCAGGTCGGCCATGGAGGCCAGCCCCTCGACGAGCGCGGCGCTGGCCTCGGGGAAGGGCATCCCGGCGACGTAGTGGGGCACCCGCGCCCACAAGGTGACCACGGGGATGGCGGCGTCGGCGAAGGCGAGCTCCAGGGCCGACATGACACCGGCGGGCACCTCGAGCTCACCTTGGACGATCCCGACCCGCTCAATGAGGTGCGCCGAGGCCGGGGGCGCCGTGGCCGCCAGCTTCACCGGACGGGTGTGCGGCGCCGGTGCCGGGAAGGCGCCCAGTCCGACCACCATCCGCACCCGCCAAGATTTCGCCAGGCCGACGACCGCGTCGGTGAAGGCCCTCCAATGGAAGTCGGGCTCGGGCCCGACGAGGTACACCACGTCGGCCCCGGCGGCGTCCTGCCCGTGGCGCACGATCGTCTGGGGCCAGGTGAGCTCGCTGGTCACCCCGTTGATGATGTGGGCGACCGGCCGCCGGGCGCGCTGGTCGAGGAAGTGCTCGCCGTTGAACGTGATCACGGGCGAGGTCGGCTCCTGGCCGAGCAGCGCCGCGATGGCCGTCGTGGAGCCCAGCCCGGCATCCACCCAGCCTTCGAGCGCGATGACCAGGACCGGACGGTTGAGCGCGGGCTCGCCGTTGACGGCGAAGATCTCGGTCAGGCCGTCGGGGCTCATGGCGTCGCCGCCAACTCGTCGGAGGCCATCTGGGCCAGATGGGCCACCTGGGCCGGGAAGGCATCGACGCTGCCGCGGTCGCCGGCACCGGCGCCGGCGACGTAGCGCGCGTAGACCCCTTGGAGGATGCAGGCCAACTTCCAGTAGCCGAAGGCGCGGTAGTACCCGATGCGCGTCACGTCGAGACCCGAGGCCGCGGCGTAGCGCTCCAGGACCTGGGCGCGGGTCGAGAACCCCGGCGCCGTGGTGGGGGAGAGGCCGAGGACGGCCGTGGCATCGCTCGGATCGGTCCAATAGTCCAACAGCAGCCCCACGTCGGCCAGCGGGTCGCCCAGCGTGCACAGCTCCCAGTCCAAGATGGCCCGCACCCGGCCGTCGTCGTCGAGGACCACGTTGTCCATGCGGTAGTCGCCGTGCACCACCGCCGAGCGCTGCGGGGCCGGGACCCGGCGCGCCAATTCGTCGCTCACCCGCTCCACCAGGCCGCCGTGGTCGACGCCGTCCACGTGCATCTGGGCGTACTGGCCGCTCCAGCGCTTGAGCTGGCGCTCGATGTACCCGTCGCGGCGTCCCAGGTCCCCCAACCCCACCGCGTCGGGGTCGACTGCGTGCAGCGCCGCCAGCGTCTCGGCCATGTGGTCGCCGACAGAGCGCCGCGTCCTCTCGTCGAAGGCCTTCTCGGCCTCGGGGGCGCCGCGCACGATGTGGCCCTCGACGAACTCCATCACGAAGAACGGCCGCTCGTTGACCGCCTCGTCGGTGCACAGGCCGATGGTGCGGGGCACCGGGATGCCGGCCGGCCCGAGGCTCTTCATCAGCCGGTGCTCGCGCACCATGTCGTGGGCCGTGGGCAGGACGTGATGGATCGGGGGCCGGCGCAGGGCCCAGGCCCGCCCGTCGGCGTCCTCGACCCGGAACGTCAAGTTGGAGCGTCCGCCGGCGATCAGCGTGAAGGTGAGGGGCGGGCTGATCTCGGGCACGTGGGCTACGAACCATGCGGTCACGTTGTCGGCGTGAATGCCTTCGATCGGGTCGGACACGGCTCCCGACGCTAATCGGTGGCGCTGCGGGGGTACCGAACGGTCCTGCGTCGATCCCCACCGCCGACGGGGTCCCATCAGCACCTCGTCCCACTAGGACCTGGTCCCATCAGGACCTGATCTCATAGGGGCCGACCGCTCGCTAGCCTCCTCTGGCAATGGATGTCACCGATGCCACCTTTCAGAGCGATGTCGTGGAGCGCAGCAACGCGGTGCCGGTCATCGTCGACCTCTGGGCCCCCTGGTGTGGCCCCTGCACCACCCTCGGCCCCATGCTCGAGCGGGCGGTGGCCGCCACCAACGGTGCCGTTGAGCTGGCCAAAGTCAATGTGGACGAGAACCCGCTCATCGCCCAGTCCTTCGGGGTGCAGTCCATACCCGCCGTCTTCGCCATCCAAGAGGGCAAGGTGGCCGACCAATTCATCGGCGCCCTGCCCGAGGCGCAGGTGACCGCGTTCGTGCAGGCATTGCTCCCCGCCCTCAGCGAGGCCGACACGCTCGTTGCCGCCGGCGACGAGCGCTCGCTGCTCCAGGCGCTCGAGCTCGAGCCGGGACACCAGGCGGCCACCGAGGCCCTGGCGCGGATCCTCATCGACCGCGGGGATGCCGCCGGCGCGCTGGCCCTCTTGGCGCGGGTGCCCGAGACGGCCGCCGCCCGGGCCCTGGCCGCCGAGGCCCGCCTGGCCGAAGGGGGCCTCAATGTGGCCGACGTCGACGACGCCGAAGTGGAAGCCCACCTGACGCAGCTGCTTGAACGAGTCCGCGACGACGATGCCGCGCGCCAAGAGTTCGTGGACCTGCTCGAGACCCTGGGGGCGGAGGACCCGCGGACCAGCTCGTTCCGGCGCGCCCTTGCCGCACGCCTGTACTGATGGCCCGCCGCGGCCGGTGACCACCCTGGAGCTGGGGGACCGGCGGCACGACCTCACCCATCGGGGCCTGGTGATGGGCATCTTGAATCGCACGCCGGACTCCTTCTACGACAAGGGGCAGACCTACGCCCTCGATGCCCTCTACGCCCGCGCCGAAAGCCTGGTGGCCGACGGCGCCGACATTCTCGATATCGGCGGGGTCAAGGCCGGCCCCGGCCCCGAGGTGAGCGAGGCCGAGGAGATGGAGCGCGTGGTCCCGGTGGTCGCCGGGCTGGTCGCCCGCTTCGCCACCCCCGTCTCGGTCGACACCTGGCGGGCCTCGGTCGCCCGGGCGTCGTACAAGGAAGGCGCCGTGATGGGCAACGACATCAGCGGTTTCGCCGATCCGGACTACCTGGTGGCAGCGGCGGAGTGCGGTGCCGCCGTCGTGGCCACCCACATCCGCCTGGCCCCCCGCGTGGCCGACCCCGAGCCGCACTACGACGACGTGGTGGCCGACGTCGGCCGCTTCCTGCTCGAGCGGGCCGAGCGCGCCCGCGGCGCCGGGATCCCCCCGGAGCGGATCGTGCTCGATGCCGGCCTCGACCTGGGCAAGACCGCGGCACAGTCCCTCGCCCTCTTGCGGGCATCGTCGCAGCTGGCCGCGCTCGGTTACCCCCTCCTGCTCTCCGTGTCCAACAAGACCTTTCTCGGGGTCACGCTCGGTCTCGAGCTGACCGAGCGCGGCCCAGCTTCCCTCGGTGCGGCGGCACTCGGCCTCGCCTGGGGCTGCCGCATTTTGCGAGTGCACGACGTCAAGGGCACCTGTCGCGTGCGCGATGTCGTCGCCGCGGTGGGCGCGGCGCGGTGAGCGCCTCGACCTACCTCGTCAAGGGCGACGACCCGTCGCTGGTGGCCCAGGAGGTCCGCGCCCTCCTGGCCGAGGTGGTGGGCGAGCGTGACCACGCCCTGGTCGTCGAGGAGATCGGTGGCCCCGCCGACGACATCGATGTCGGTGCGGTCGTCGACGCCTGCCTGACGCCGCCCTTCCTGATCGACCGGCGTGTCGTGGTCGTGCGCGACGCGGGCCGGCTCCTCGCCGCCGATGTGCCCCGCCTGGTCGAGGTGGTCAAGGACCCGCTGCCCTCGACCGTGCTGATCTTGGCCGGAGGCGCCGGTACCGTGCCCGCCGCGCTGGTCAAGGCCATCTCGGTCACCGGCAAGGTGATCGACGTCGCCGTCAGCCGTCCGGGGGATCGAAAGGCCTGGCTGCACGAGCACCTCCGCGGCGCCCCGGTCAAGCTCGAGCCGCAGGCCGCGCAGCTGCTGGGCGCGCACGTAGGCGAGGACCTGGGGCGGGTGGAGGGCCTTCTCGGCGCGCTGGCTGCCGCCTACGGTCAGGGCGCACGCATCACCGCGGCGGAGCTCCAGCCGTATCTCGGCGAGGCGGGCAACGTGGCCCGCTACGAGCTGACCGACGCCATCGATCGGGGCGAGCCCGCGGTGGCCCTCGCGGTCCTGCACCGGATGACGGGCGCCGGCGGCCTGAGCGCAGTGGAGGTGCTTTTCTCGTTGCACCGCCACTACGCCAACCTCCTTGCGCTCGATGGCGCCATGGTCTCGGGCGGCGAGGAGGCGGCGCAGGTGCTCTCGGTGCCCAGCGCGTTCGTCGGGAAGAAGGCGCTCGAGCAGTCACGCCGGCTCGGCAGCGCGCGCATCGCGCACGCCATGGAGCTGCTGGCGGACGCCGACCTCGACGTCAAGGGGGCCACGGGGTTGCCGCCCGATCTGGTGGTGGAGATCCTCGTGGCCCGGCTGGCCCGCCAGACCCGCCCGCGGACCGGCGCCCCCCGCCGCTGAGTCCCGGACACAGCGCGGTCCGACTGGCAATCCGTGGTCCGACGGACACACCGCGGTGCTGAAATCGGCGCATGTACGAGACACCCGACGAAATGCTCCGCCTGCAGAGCGTCCTCGACGCCAGCGCCGCCTCGGCGGGGCCGCACCTGCGTGGCATCATCACCGCGGACCGGCGGGTCGATGCCGTGGCGCTGTGCGAGAGGCTCCGGGGGATGTGCCTCGTCGTGCTGACCACGGTCACCGCTGACGGCCGTCCGCTCGGTGGCCCGGTCGACGGCTACTTCCTCCACGGGTGCTTCTGGTTCAGCTCGGGCCGTGACGCCGTGCGCATGCGCCACCTGGCGTCGCGCCCGGCGGCGAGCGCTACCTATCTGCCCGGGGAGGAGTTCGCGGTGACGGTGCACGGCACGGCCGAGGTCTTCGACGTGCTGGACCCCTCCCGCGGCGAGCTCCGCCAGGCCATGCTCGACTGGTACCTGCCCAAGCACGGGAGCGCCTTCGAGACGTGGCTCACCGCGGTGAACCCGCTCGGCGCGCGCATCGTCCCCGAGAAGATGTTCACCATGCAGATGACGAGCTGAGTCGGCGGGTTAAGACCCTTGGCGCTGGTGAGCGGCCCAAGGAACTTGTCCGGGTCCCTAGGACCTGGTCAAGCGGGCACCCAGGCCGACCAGGGACCAGCCGAGCCTCGCCCGCAGCGTCAGGGGGGCCGGCGGGCGCAGCGCCCGGACGAAGGGCCCGCTGCCGTCGATGACGGCGAGTGTCCCGTAGGTGAAGGGCGCCGCTGCCGCGCTCGGAGGATCGACGGAGATGTCGTGGCGGTGATCCGCTCCGATCATCTCGCGGTGCCGATCCTCGCCGAGCCGCTCCAGGAGCCATGGATTGATCATGTGCCCCAGGGTACGCTCCATTGCGGTCATAATAAGTCCTCAATAGGGCACAATATGGGGGAATGGTCGACTCGTCCGCCCGACTCCTGCGTCTGCTGAGCCTGCTGCAGCGACGGAGCGCCTGGAGCGGAGCGGAACTGGCCGACCGCCTCGAGGTGGAGCCCCGGACCCTGCGGCGCGACGTCGAGCGGCTCCGCTACCTCGGGTACCAGGTCGCCGGGACCCCGGGCGCCGGCGGCGGCTATCGACTCGGGGGCGGGACCGAGGTCCCCCCGCTCCTGTTCGAAGACGACGAGGCGATGGCGGTGGCCGTGGTGCTGGGCGCCTCGGCCGTCGCCGCCGTGCCGGGCATCGAGCGTGGGGTGCTCGCCGCCCTGGCCAAGCTCGACCGCCTGCTTCCTCCCCGGCTCCGGGCCCAGCTCGCCGCGCTGCGCTCCGCCACCGTGTCGTTGGTCTCACCGACCGAGACGGTGTCCGCGGAATGCCTGATCCAATTGGCACAGGCCTGTGACGGCCACCTGCGGGCGACGTTCTCGTACCGCGCCCACGACGGGCAGCGCACCGAGCGGCGCGTGGAGCCCCACCGCCTGGTCACGACCGACCGGCGCTGGTACCTGGTCGCCTTCGACCTCGAGCGCGACGACTGGCGGACCTTCCGCGTGGACCGGATCTCCTCGCTGCAGACGCCCGGGCACACCTTCGTTCCCCGCCCGCTGTCCGATCCCGCCCGGATGGTGGCCGAGGGCATTTCGACGGCGCACTACGCCCATCGGGCGGTGGTCATGGTGAAAGCCGAGCTCGACGAGGTGGCCACGCGGATACCGCCTAGTGTCGGCGTGCTCGAGCGGGCCGGCGACCACACCCGCGTCGATTTGGGCGTCGATGACTTCGAGTGGTTGGCGAGCTATCTGATCGGCCTCGGGCTCGACTTCGAACTGATCGAACCGGTCGAGATGCGTGCCCAGATGGCCGCGCTCGGCGAGCGGCTGCAAGGGGCGCACGAGCCCTGAGCCCACACGGCCGGAGCTGTGCCGCGGAACCGTGCCGCAGATCCGGTGCCGCGGAGCCGCGGAGCCGCGGACGCAGTGTGCGGCCGAGGTCCCGCTATTCGGCCGGTGCCTCCTCGAGGGCTTCCTCATGGGTCGCCTCGAGGACGGCGACCCGGCGCACCAGGCGGGACTTGTGGTTGGCCGCCGTGTTCTTGTGGATGACGCCACGGGCGGCCGCCTTGTCGATCCGCTTCACGGCCAGGCGCAGCAGCTCGACACTGTCCTCGGCACCGGCCTCGGCGGCCAGGACAGCGCTCTTGGTGCGGGTGCGCAGCTCGGCCCGCACCGACTTGTTGCGCACGCGGCGCTTCTCGTTCTGGCGGTTCCGCTTGATCTGGCTCGCAATGTTGGCCACGTGGAGATCCTCGATGCTTTCGGCTGGGGGGACGGGAAGATGGGGCGGGGCAGATGGTGCAGCACGCGCCGGCCCGCCGGTGCGGCTGGCAACTGTAGCAGGTCGCGGCGCCAATTCTCCCTACGGCCCCGGGCCGCGGGGGGCCGGTCAGGCTCGCCCCGCCGGTCCTGTCGGGCGGTACGGGCCGGTACGATCGTCTGACCGTGCCCCCCGCCGCCACCGCCAGTGGACCCGTGTCCATTGAGCACATCCGCAACTTCTCGATCATCAGCCACGTGGACCATGGCAAGTCGACGCTGTCCGATCGCATCCTCGAGATCACTGGCGCTGTCGATCCCCGGCTGATGCGCGAGCAGTACCTCGACTCCATGGACATCGAGCGCGAGCGGGGCATCACCATCAAGGCCCAGAACGTCCGGGTCCTGTTCAACTCCCATGTGCTGCACCTCATCGACACCCCGGGGCACGTGGACTTCGGCTACGAGGTGAGCCGTTCGCTGGCCGCCTGCGAGGGGGCGGTCCTGCTCGTCGATGCGTCGCAGGGGATCCAGGCCCAGACGCTGGCCAATTGCTACCAGGCGCTCGAGAACGACCTCGAGATCGTGGCCGTGCTCAACAAGATCGACCTGCCGGCGGCCGATCCCGAGCGGTGCGCCCTTGAGATCGAGCACGTGCTGGGCCTGGCGGCCGAGGACGTGCTGCGGATCTCGGCCAAGACCGGGCAGGGCGTGGCCGAGCTCCTCCAAGCAGTGATCGACCGCATTCCGCACCCTCAGGGCGACCCCGAGGCGCCGTTGCGGGCGCTGATCTTCGACTCGTCCTACGACCAGTACCGGGGGGTCGTGAGCTCCATCCGCATCGTCGACGGCACGTTGACCGCCGGGGCGCGCCTGCGCTTCATACAGGCCAACGCTGTCCACGACATGGAGGAGGTGGGCGTGCGCACGCCGGTAGGGGTCCCGGTGGAGGCGCTCGGCCCAGGCGAGGTGGGCTACCTGATCGCCGGGATCAAAGACGTGGGCGAGGCCCGCTCGGGTGAGACGGTGACGACGGCGCCCCACGGGGCGACCGAGGCCCTGGCCGGCTACCTGGACCCCAAGCCGATGGTCTTCTGCGGCCTCTACCCCATGGACGGCGACGAGCTGCCCGACCTGCGCGACGCCCTCGAGAAGCTCAAGCTCAACGACGCCAGCTTCACCTTCGAGCCCGAGTCGTCCCACGCGCTCGGCATCGGCTTCCGCTGCGGCTTCCTGGGTCTGCTGCACATGGAGATCGTGCGGGAGCGCCTCGAGCGCGAGTTCGACCTCTCCTTGATCGCCACCGCACCGAGCGTGGCCTACCGTGCTTTTTTGACCGACGGCGCCGAGCTCGACGTGGACAATCCGACCGAGCTGCCCGACGCCAGCCGGATCGACCACATCGACGAGCCCATGCTGACGGCCACCATCCTCACACCGTCGGAGTACACGGGCACGGTGATGGAGCTGTGCCAGAGCAAGCGGGGCGAGATGGCCCGCATGGAATACCTCTCGCCCGAACGGGTCGAGCTGGTGTACTCCATCCCGCTGGCCGAGGTGGTGCTCGACTTCTTCGACCAGCTCAAGAGCCGGACCAAGGGCTACGCCAGCTTGGACTACGAGCCGGCCGGCTACGCCACGGGGAACCTGGTCCGGGTCGACGTCCTCATCAACCATGCGCCCTGCGACGCCTTTTCGACCATCGTCCACCGTTCGTCAGCGGACAGCTACGGCCGGCGCATGGCCGAGAAGCTGCGCACGCTCATCCCGCGCCAGCTCTTCGACGTCCCGATCCAGGCGGCGATCGGGGGGCGCATCGTCGCCCGCGAGACGGTCAAGGCCAAGCGCAAGGACGTCCTGGCCAAGTGCTACGGCGGTGACATCACCCGCAAGCGCAAGCTGCTCGAGAAGCAGAAAGAAGGCAAGAAGCGCATGAAGAACATCGGCCGGGTGGAGGTGCCCCAGGAGGCGTTCATCTCCGCCCTGCGCCTCGACGACTGAGGGCGGGTCGGGGTGCCCGAGGTACGGCGCCTGGCACTCAGTAGACTTGAGTGCCAGGAGCACCATGACACCCACCGCCCACCGAGCTGTCAGCACCGATGCCAGGGCGGAAGGGCGCGCCCTGAACGAGCGCCAGGCTGCCATCCTCGAGGCGGTGGTGACCGAGTACATCGGCAGCGCCGAGCCGGTGGGCTCGTCGCTCGTGGCCCATGCACCGGGGGTGCAGGTTTCCTCGGCCACCGTGCGCTCGGAAATGGTGGCCCTCGAGCGCGAGGGGTACCTCGTGCAGCCCCATACCAGCGCGGGGCGCATCCCGACCGACAAGGGCTACCGCTTCTTCGTCGACCACCTGACCCAGCCGGGCGTGCTCGGCCCCACGCAGCACAAGCAGGTGTGCCGCTTCTTCGACCAGGTCCACGTGGAGATGGAGGACATGCTCGAGCGGGCGACCGGCCTGCTCTCGGAACTGACGTCGTACGCCGCCGTGGTCGTCGGCCCCTCGCACGACTCGGCCACCATCCGCTCGGTGCAACTGGTGGGGCTGGCCCCGCACCTGGTCCTTCTGGTCGTCGTGCTCTCCGACGGCGCGGTGGAGAAGCAGACCATGGAGTTCGAGGCCGAGGTCGCCGACGACGTGCTGACCACGGCGGGCGCCCTGTTGAGCACCCATCTGGTGGGGCGCACCACGACGACCGGCTGGACGGTCCCCTCCGGCGGGAGCGCCGAGGTTGATCGCGTGGTGGCCGCCGCCACCGCCGCCTTCGGCCTCATGGGACGGTCCATCGAGTCCGATCAGATCTTCGTGGGCGGGCCCTCGCGCCTGGCCCAGTCCTTCGACGCCGTGGAGACGGTGCGCTCGGTGCTGGGAATTCTGGAGCAGCAGCTGGTCGTCGTGACCTTGCTGCGCGACGTCCTCGACCGCGGCCTGTCGGTGGCCATCGGCACCGAGCACGGCTACGAGCCGCTGGCGTCGTGCGCGGTGGTGGTGGCGCCGGTGTCGATCGACGGCGTCGACCTCGGTGCCGTCGGCCTGCTCGGGCCCACCCGCATGGATTACCAGCGGGCGCTGGCCGCCGCCCACGTGGTGGGTGAGCGACTGGGCCAACGATTGGGGGAGACCGGACGGGGTGGGGCGTCCGCCGGAGCTGGGAGTCACGATGGCGGGAATTGACGGGCTGCGCGACCTCTACGGGCTTCTCGGGGTCTCGCCCGGGGCGAGCGACGACGAGATCAAGAAGGCCTATCGAGCGCGGGCCCGCGAATTGCATCCCGACACCAATCCCGGAGACGCCGTCGCCGAGGCCAAGTTCAAAGAGGTCTCGGTGGCCTACGAGGTGCTGCGCGATCCCGAGAAGCGGGCCCGCTATGACCGCTTCGGTCCCGAAGGTGTCTTCGGCGGCCAGGGAGCGGGTGCCGGCGGCTTCGGCTTCGAAGGCGGGTTGGGCGACATCTTCGAGGCGTTCTTCGGCCAGATGGCCGGTGGCGGCGGGCGCCGGCGCGGTCCTGCCGCCGGGTCCGACGCCGAGGTGCGGGTCGGCCTGACGTTCGCCGAGGCAGCCTTCGGCTGCCGCAAGGAGATCTCGGTCCGCCTGCCCGCCACCTGCGCCTCCTGCGCCGGGCGGGGGACGGCGCCGGGGACCCAGCCGGTCACCTGCACGGACTGTCAGGGTGCGGGGGAGCTGCGGCGGGTCCGCCAGTCGCTGCTGGGCCAGGTGGTCACCAGCGTCGCCTGCTCGCGCTGTGGCGGGATCGGCGAGACCATTCCCCATCCCTGTTCCGAGTGCGGCGGGGAGGGGCGCCGGATGGAGGAGAGCACCTTCACCGTCGAGGTGCCGCAGGGTGTCGACAACGGCTCGACCCTGCGCCTGGCCGACCGGGGGGCGGCCGGCCAGCGTGGCGGGCCCACCGGCTCTCTCTTCGTGCACCTCGCGGTGGCACCCGATCCCCGCTTCGAACGCGACGGGGACAACCTGCACACCACCGTGACGATCGGGCTGGCCCAGGCGGCGCTCGGCACCGAAGTGGTGGTCGAGACGTTGGAGGGCACCCATCCGGTCGCGGTGCGGGCCGGCACCCAGCACGGCTACATCGAGCGCATCCGGGGTGAGGGGGTGCCCCACCTGCGCGGCCGTGGCCGTGGCGACCTTTTCGCCCACGTGGTGGTCGAGACGCCGGTGTCGCTCAACGAGGCCGAAGAAGAGCTGCTCCGCCAGTTTGCCGCCGCACGAGGTGAGCAGGTGGCACCGCCCGGTGGCGGGGGCGGTGAGGGCGTGTTCTCGCGCCTGCGCTCGGCCTTTGGATAGCACGGCGGCGCCGTCGGGTCCACGCCGGTGAAGGCCGGGTTCGTCGCCATCGCCGTGCGCGCCGCCGCCGCGGCGCAGGTCTTCGTCGACGACCCTTCCCACGCGCTGTTGACGGCCGACGACCGCCATCACCTGGGGCGCGTCCTGCGGCTACGGGCCGGCGAAGAGGTGATCGTGAGCGACGGGGCGGGGCACTGGGCTCGCGTCCGCTGGCTCGGGAACGAGAGCGGCATCGTCGCCCCGCTGGCGGACGCCGTCGGGCCCGGCGGTGACGGCAGCGTGCAATTCGAACCCGGTGCCTCCCCGGCCCTGACGGTGGCGTTCGCGCCGACGAAGGGGGAGAGGCCCGAGTGGGTCGTGCAGAAGCTCACCGAGTTGGGTATCGACCGCATCGTGCCGCTGGTGAGCGAGCGCAGCGTGGTGCGCTGGAGCGGGGCACGTGCCGTCGGCGCGGTGGAGCGCCTGCGCCGCGTGGCCCGCGAGGCGGCCGCCCAGTGCCGCCGGGTGTGGTTGCCCGAGATCGGCGACGTGGTGGACTTCGGCGCTCTGGTCGCGATGGGCGGTCCGGGGGAGGTCGTGCTGGCCCAGCTGAGCGGCGATCGCCCCCGCGGCTCGCAACGGGTGGTGGCCGTGGGCCCCGAAGGAGGGTGGAGCGCCGACGAGCTGTCGTCCGGCCTGCCGACGGTCGGCTTCGGGCTGAGCGTGCTGCGGGCCGAGACGGCGGCGGTGACCGCCGGCGCACTGATGGCATCGCTGCGCACGGGTACGGTCGCACCGTCGCCCATGGGAGAATCCTCGTAGTGGCCGACGACGTGGCATGGCTGGGGACCAAGGAGGCGGCGGCCCGCCTCGGCATCACGCTGCGCAGCCTGTACCGGTTCATTGACGAGGGCGACCTGGCGGCCTATAAGTTCGGGCGAGTGATCCGTCTCAAAGAGCAAGATGTGGACCGCTTCATTGAGGCGTGCCGCATCCAACCGGGGCAGCTCGAGCATCTGTACCCGCCGCTGAGGGGCGGCGAGCCCGACCAGTGAGCGACTGCCCCTTCTGCGGGATCGTGGCGGGCGACGTGCCCGCCGAGATCGTGCACAGCACCGAGACCACGGTGGCGTTCAAGGACATCGCGCCGGCGGCGCCGCTCCACGTGCTGGTCGTCCCCCGCCGTCACATCGACGACGCTGCACACATCACGCCGGCCGACGGCCCCGTGCTGGCCGACATGTTGCTGGCCGCGCGCGCCGTGGCGGAGGCCGCCGGTGTGGCCGGACCCGATCGGGGCTACCGGCTGATCTTCAACATAGGACCCGATGCCATGAACTCCGTTCCCCACCTTCACCTCCACGTGCTCGGTGGCCAACCACTCAAAGGACACTTCGCACTCGCATGACGACAACGACCCACGCTGAATGTCTCGTACCCGGCAACCACCTGATGGCCGGGTTGCTCGGCACCCGCGACGAGCTCCTGCGCCAGGTGGAGCAGGCCTTCCCCGACGAGAAGATCGCCGTCCAGGGCAATCGCATCACCGTCGAGGGCCCCGACGCCGACCGGGTGGTGCGCCTGTTCGACGAGGCCGTCCTCTTGTTGCAGGCCGGCCAGAGCCTCGACAACTCGAGCATGGCCCGCACCATCGACATGGTGCGCGAGGACGTGCGGCCCAGCGAGATCATGCGCGACGAGGTGGTGCGTGCTGCCGGCGGCAAGACGATCCGGCCCAACACGGCCGGCCAGAAGCGTTACACCGACGCCATCTCCACCAACATCATCACGTTCGGCATCGGCCCGGCCGGCACGGGCAAGTCGTATCTCGCGGTGGCGCAGGCCGTCAATGCGCTTCAGACCCGCCAGGTGGCGCGCATCATCCTCACCCGGCCTGCGGTCGAGGCGGGCGAGCGCCTCGGCTTCTTACCGGGTGACCTCATGGCCAAGGTGGACCCGTACCTGCGCCCGCTCTACGACGCGCTCTACGACATGCTCGAACCCGAGGGGGCCCAGCGGCTGTTGGACCGCGGCACCATTGAGGTGGCCCCGCTGGCGTTCATGCGGGGGCGCACGCTCAACAACTCCTTCATCATCCTCGACGAGGCGCAGAACACGACACCCGAGCAGATGAAGATGTTCTTGACCCGCATCGGCTTCGGCTCCAGGTGCGTGGTGACCGGTGACGTGACCCAGATCGACGTGCCCGGGGGGCGCTCGGGGCTGGTCGGCCTCGAGCCGGTGCTCGGCGCGGTGGAGGACATCGCCTTCGTGCACATGACCCGGCGCGACGTGGTGCGGCACAAAATCGTGGCCGACATCGTCGACGCCTACGAGGTGGCGGAAGGGCGGGCGGGATCCACGCAGTGAGCATCGACGTCTTCGCCGCCGATGAGCAGGGGGATCATCCGATTCAGGTGGGCCGCTGGGCTGACCTCAGTCAGAAGGTGCTTACGGCCCGCGGGGTGAAGGGCGAGACCGAGGTCTCCCTGCTCTTCGTCGACGAGGACGCCATCGCCGCGCTGAACGAGCAGTTCTTGGGCAAGAGCGGCCCGACCGATGTCCTTTCCTTTCCCATTGAGGACGAGCCCGGGCCGACCGGGCGCTCGCCCGACCTCGGCGGGAGCGGGCCGGGGTCCTCCCCCGAGGAGGGCGCGCTCACCCTGCTCGGCGACGTCGTGATCTGTCCGGCCGTGGCGGCGCGCAACGCCGTCGCGCACGAGGTGTCGCTCGACGACGAGCTTGCGCTGCTGGTGGTGCACGGCCTCCTCCACCTGCTGGGCATGGATCACGAGGATGATGTCGAGGCGGAACGCATGGAGGCCCTCGAACGCGACCTGCTCACGCGCTATTACCGGACTGACTATCGGTCGGCGGGACCGGGCGCGTGACTCCGCTCGCCGTCGCCGGCTTCCACTCCGAGGACCTGGCCCTGGTCATCGTCATCGTGGTGCTGCTGGCGGCGTCGGGCATGCTGGCGCTAGCCGAGACCAGCCTCGTGCGCATGAACCGCATCAAGGCGAAGGCGATGGTCGACGAGAAGCGCCGGGGGGCCCGCCAGTTGGCGCGCCTCATTGAGCATCCGGCCCAATTCCTCAACCCCATCCTGCTCCTGGTGCTCATCTGCCAGCTGGTCTCCGCCACTTTGGTCGGGGTGGTGGCCGAGCACCTGCTCGGCGGCATCGGCGTGCTTGTCGGCGCGGCATTCGAGGTGGTCGTGATCTTCGTCTTCTTCGAGGCTGTCCCCAAGAACTGGGCCGTGCACAATCCTGAGCGGGCGGCCCTGCTCAGCGCCCCGGTCGTCTCCGCCGTCGTGCGCTTTCCCCCCATCCGCTTCGTGTCGTCACTGCTCATCGGGTTGGCGAACTTGATCATCGGGCAATCGGGCGGCGGGGAGGACGGCCTGCGCCCGTCGTACATCACCGATTCCGAGCTCAAGGCCATGGCGGACGTGGCGCACGAGGAAAACGTGATCGAGCACGAGGAGCGCACTTTCATCCACTCGGTCATCGATTTCGGCGACACCGTGGCCCGCGAGGTCATGGTCCCCCGGCCTGACATGGTGACGATTGAGTCCGAGCGCTCGGTGACCGAGGCGCTCGAGACGGCGCTGGCCGCCGGCTTCAGCCGCATCCCGGTGCACGAGGGGCAGATCGACGACATCACCGGCATCGCCTACACCAAGGACCTGATGCGCGACGAGCGGGCGGGCAAGGGGGAGCACCCCGTGCGCGAGGCTGCCCGCCCGCCCGTGTTCGTCCCCGAGTCCAAGGGGGTACCGGCGCTGCTGCACCAGATGCAGGAGGAGAAGTTCCACATGGCGATCGTGGTCGACGAGTACGGTGGCACGGCGGGCCTGGTCACCCTGGAAGACCTGCTCGAGGAGCTGGTGGGCGAAATCGTCGACGAATTCGACGTGGAGGAGCCGGGCGTGGAACGGCATCCGGACGGATCGGTGGTGGTGAGCGCGCGCTACGCCGTCGACGATGCCGACGACCTGCTCGGGGCCGACCTGCCCCAGGGGCCGTGGGACACGGTCGGCGGCCTCATGCTCGACCTGGCGGGCCGGGTGCCCGACGAGGGCGACTCGGTGGAGGTCGACGGCTTCCGGCTCACCGCGCTCGACGTGCGGGGGCGGCGCATCGGGCGGGTGCGCATTGCCCCGACGGCCCGCGTCCCCGCCCTCGACGACGAGGAGCGCTGAGCACCTCGTGCGCTCGGGCTTCGTCGCTGTGGTGGGCCGGCCCAACGTGGGCAAGTCGACGCTGGTGAACCAGATGGTGGGGACCAAGGTCTCGATAACCTCCTCGCGCCCCAACACCACCCGGCACCGGATTCTGGGTGTGCTGCACCGCCCTGGGGCCCAGGTCGTCTTCGTCGACACGCCCGGCCTGCACCGCCCCCGCAGCGTCCTCGGGGAACGCTTGAACGACACGGCCACGAGCGCGCTGAGCGACGTCGACGTGGTCCTCGTCCTCGTCGACGCCACGGCGCCCGTAGGTCCAGGCGACCGCTTGGTACTCGAGCGCGCGCTGCGCGAGGTCCGGCGCAGCGAGGGGCCGCGGCTCGTGGTGGTCGTCAACAAGATCGACCGGGCCTCGGGCGATCAGGTGCTCGAGCGCCTGGTCTCGGTGAAGGCGGCGGTCGAGGCGATCGCCGGCACGACGCCCGACGGCCCGTCGGCCGCGGTCGAGTACTTCCCGGTCTCAGCGCGCGCCGGCGGCGGCGTCGAGGCGTTGACCCAGCACATCGTCGACTCCTTGGAGGAGGGCCCGCCCTTCTTCCCCGACGACGTCGTCACCGATACGCCCGAAGCGTTGTGGGTCGCCGAGCTGGTGCGTGAGCAGCTGCTGGCCAAGACCCACGACGAGCTGCCCCACTCCATCTGCTGCCGGGTCACCGAGTGGGAATGGCCCCACATCCGCTGCGAGATCATCGTCGAGCGCGACTCGCAGAAGGGCATCGTCATCGGCAAGGGCGGTGAGGTGCTGAAGTCGGTGGGTATCGCCGTGCGCGCCACCCTGCCCGAAGGGGCCTTTCTCGACCTCCACGTCAAGGTCGAGAAGCACTGGCAGGACCGCGTCGAGATGCTCAACCGGCTCGGGTACTGAGCATCGTGACCCCGGCGCCCGCACCACGCACGCGGCGCGTCGCCGCGGGCACCCGGCGCGTCACCACGGCCGCGCTGGCCGTTCCGGTGCTGTTGCTGCTGGCGACGCTGGTCGGCTGCGGTGCCGGCAGCCCGGCTGCGGCGACGACGCACCACACCCTCCCGTCGCTGGTGGATGCCCGGTGCATCCACCCGGGTCAGGCCCGGCCGGCCACCATCGTGCTCGCCTGCGGCGACGGGAATGCGGTGGCCGAGCACGTACGTTGGCAGACCTGGGCGACCACGCGTGCCGCGGGGGAGGGCACCCTCTCGCAGAACGACTGCACGCCGGACTGCGCCCAGGGAGGGTTTCATGGCTATCCGGCTCGCTTCGCGCTCTCCGACACGGTCAGGGCCGGCGGGCGGACGTACTTCACCAAGGTGACGATCACCTTTGCGGGCAGGCGCCCCCTCTCGGCCACCAAAAAGGTGGAGGTGGTCTCGGACTGTTTCGTCAACCCGCCCGAGGCCTACATTCCCAAGTGCCCGCCCGACCTCTCGCCCGCGCCCTGAAGGGCGGAGCGCGGCGCTGAAGGCGTCACCGTGCGGATGTCATAGGACGAAGCCTCTCTCCTGAGCAATTTGTTTTTCCGGAGGGACCCGTCGATTACCCAGCAGTCATCGACTGCTCATGGGCATCAGTTCGGGATGCCCCCCCATAGCGCCGTGTCGTGGGCATTCGATTGCCCTGTTCACGGATCAACCCAAGGGAGCGAGCACGTCGACGACCAAATTTGGCCGCTTCGCCCCTGTCCTTGCATTGGGAATCCGTTGGGACAGGGTTCAGGGCATATTGCTTTGTGTTCTTCGGTCCAACTCGCTGTTTGGTGGTGACAGAGGCAGACGAGCCGTCGTCGGCTGGCGACACCCACCGCGCCCCCAACACGGCCAGCGTCACTCCGCTTGGCAGGCTCGAAGACGCTGACATCGCGAGAAGGCAAGAGCGGGTGCGTCGCTCGGGTGGAATTGGGGGGCTGATCGCCCTCGTCGGATTCATGTTGATCGTGGTCGGAATGTCCACGACTTCGGCGTTAGTCATTGTCGGTGGCATCGCGGTCGCGGCTGGGCTCGGATGGAACATTCGCACCATGGTGCGAGCCCGCCGGCTGTTTCGCTCAAACACCAAGGATGCCACCGCGTAGAGCCTCGGCGACTTGGTCCGCCCTGCCCCTCTTCGCCGGCTCGTCCCCGGTCCCTCTAGAAGGTCCAAGATGTGGCATGGGGAATAGCCAGAAAGATAGGTTCGGAGTCAGTCCCAGTCGACTCCAGGAGATTGAAGAGTCAGTCAACGCTTCCGGTCGTTGGCAGCACTACGTGGAGCAAACCCATGGCGCTGGATCGACCTTGCAGGTTGAATCAGATCCCCCGGACTACCGGGTAATCGTAGAGTGGGGTTCGCAGAAAGGCGAGGTCCGAGTTCGGACCTTGGAGAGCGCAGTGGAAGTGGCGTACCGGTTGGCCTATGACTTCTACGAAATACGGCGAGACAGCGACGGGGCCATTCCCTGATTTCGGCCGCTGTCGCATCGGGTGGTGGTATCCCTGTACGCAGGGTAAGTAAGGCGAGCCCGATGATCGAGGCAGGGCTGCCCCTCTATTCTCCACCAGTCCACTCGCCGAGCATGGAAAGCATGTGAGTGTTTGCTCCGAAGAGTCGACGGTGCTCGCATCTCAGATCTGCGGCGGGCAAAGCAACTGCCCACTTTTAGTCGTAGATTGACATAGCCATTTCAGATGGAGGTGGCAAATGATCATGAACCCGAGGTTCGAGCCATGAGCGTTACGGTCACAGTTCGTTTTCCGGTGTCGGACGTTGCAAAGGCCATCGAGGGCCTTCACAGCAACGCCAAGTTCCTAGAGGAGATCAGTGAATCCACGAGGGGCGCGGGCCTGCTCCATCATCGGTTCGTCTCCGGAGATGGCGAACTGATGGTCATCGACGAATGGGAGACCGCAGAGCAGTTCCAGAGCTTCTTCGATGGGAACCCCAAGGTCGCGGAGGTCATGGCCTCTATCGGGGCGACGGGACCACCTGAGATCACCCTGTTCGGATCGATCGACGCCGCCGGAACCGTCTAGGGGATCTCAGAGCCTCAGGCTCCCACCTGCGGCAGTCAACGACCGAGGTCCGCCGGGCACGTTGGAACCTTCTGCTGGTGTCTCCAAACGGGTGGGGGCGGGGCCGTGCAAGGAGAATCCACTCAGCCGTGTCAGGAGCCGTCGGGATCAGAGATCGCCAGCGTTGATCGCTCGGCCAGCTCGCGAAAAGTCGCTTCGTCAGTCTCAGAGGTGAACGCTCGCTTAGGGACCATGAAACATCCGGGACCCTTGCCGACCACGAGTAGATAAAGATCTTCTCGCTGCAGCACCTCGGAGAACATTGGCCAGCGCATCATCGAGTCATTGAGTGCCGTATGTCGGTAGATTCCTTCGTCGGAAAACTCCAGGGTCCTGACCTCAAACTGCTTCTTTACTCGATTCCAGATCCGATTGGGCGTGACTGGAACGAGAACGAAGAAAATGAGCAGGATGGCGAGGCCTAGGGTCAACATGACCACCCAGGCGACCTTATCGGCCGAATCAAGACCGAGGACTGCCGCTCCTGCAATCACGAGGCACGTGCCCACGACCGGAAGGATCCAGTTCTGCCAACGATGGAAGACTTGCCAGTAGACAACCGGAACGACTTCGTCCTGAGTCAACTGGTGCTCGACTGTCTGGACATGGATCGATCCTGGGCCAGTTGACGAGTGTTCCGTCATTGTGCGCCTCCCCTCCCTCAATGGCTCCCGCTGAACGACCTAGTCCGGGAAACTTCGTTCGCTTTTCATCAGCATCTGTGCTGTCGGCGATGAAGTGTCCCCTATCGGGATGGTGCGTGTGGATGCTCAGACTCGTTACTTTGGCCCGTAGTAACGACCGGCCCAGTCAAAGACCACCGCTGACCTGCCATCAGGCAAGCGTTGTACCTCGTTCGTGCGTAGGTAACGATGCTGCTGGCCATCGGTCATAGCAACACACAGTTCGTCGGTGTCCGTTTCAATGGGTTGTTCCTGTCCATCCATGGGGCCGAGATTGAACACCAAGGTTCCTGCCGTACTGCTTTCGAGAGACTGGGACATACGCAACAGAATCCCAGAGGACAGCTCCCGTCGCAACGGTCGCCTAGTCCGCCGGAAGCGAAATCGGCCGGTTAGCGATTCTGTTCCGTTGCCACATCGGTGGGAGCTGACCGGAACTTTTCCCGGATTGCTTCGGCCACCTTGACCCGGAACTCGGAGGTATCACCAATCTGAGTCCTCACTATCTTGATCAGGAGATCGCGGACTTCGGCTTCATTCGCATGATCGATCATCCATTCACCGACTGCTTGCCGGTCAGCTTCTGATAACTCGTGTTGGCCTGTAAGGGCCCCCACAAGAAGCGTCATGAAGCCGACGTCTTGCTCCGTCGGCCCGGCTCCATCCATCGCACCTCCCTCGGGTGAGCTCTTGTGCATCCCGATTTAGGTTACGTCTGAAGTCTCAAGCGACCAGGTCACCTTCCCCATCATCGCCGGAACGAGCCGATTGTGAGATACGGAGTCACACGCGGCACAAAGATGTCGACCCAACCGTCCCGCAATGACCGGAAGAGGCGACTCAGCTCGAGGACCTCGTGCTGAAAAGCCCAGTAGAGGTCTTCCGGCGAGAAAGTGAGCCGGGGGCCAGGGTGGCGATTCGTGGTCCCCTGGTTTGCTGGAGAGATCGGCTGCTACATTTCGCCCGTGGAGCAGGAACGATTCGGCTCGATCGACTTCGACTGGTTCCATCTGGAGGAGTTGCCCGGACGCCTGCGCGAGCGGCAAGCTATCTTTTCCGACGCCGATGCCGAGGTCCTCCGCCCCTTGGGGTTTCAACTCTCTGACGGGAGGGCCTATACGTACGTTCCCGAGGGAAAGACGTTCTCCGTCAAGCCCGGAATCGACGCGGCGCAGACTGTTGTCGAGGTTTCTCTCGACTCATGGTGTTCCTTTGTCTGGGAGCTCAAGTCCTGCTTCGCTCTCCTGTATGCCGAGCAGCTGGCGGTGCGTAGTGGAAGCTTCGGCCAGATGGCGCGCTGGGAGCCGTCGCTGCGAGTGGTCTTTGGCGATCAGGACCTGTTCGACCTCGATCACCCATCCCATATCGCGGATGAATTCGGCTGCGAAGTCGATCTTACGAAGACCTTTACCTTGGAGGACCGGGCGACGGAGATGCGGAACTTCCTAGAGCTGGTTGGCTTCGTGCACATCCGGGCGGTCCTGGACGCTGCCGAGATCGAGGCCCTTAGATCCGACGTCAGTGACGCGCTCGGTAAGGCACGACCCGACGACCGCAAGTCGTGGTGGACGGCCGTGGGCGGGCGCGAGGTCTGCAACAGGGTGAACTATCTCAACGACGGCTCAGCGCGCATTGCCGCGCTCGGTGCCGATCCGCGGATTCTCGACATCGCCGCATTGGGAGGTCCTGAACTCCGCGACGCGTGTGATCGCCTCGATGGCAACAGTGCCGTGATCAAGGTGCCGGGGTCTGAAGGAGGGCTGGCCGACCTTCCATGGCATCGCGATTGCGGCATGGGCGGGCATCCGGTGAAGTGCCCCATGCTCAACGTAGGCATCCAACTCGATGCCGCCACCGAATCCACGGGCCAGCTCCAGATGATCCCGGGTTCGCATCGTGGAACCTGCCGGATACCGAGCGCCCGCGAGGCCCAGAAGCACCGTGTGGTCGCGATCACCACAGAGCCAGGCGACGTCACCGTGCACTACGGCCACACCCTGCACGCGGCACCGCCACCGAACGATCCGCATGCTTCAGGCAGGCGGGCGCTCTACCTCACCTTCGTCCCCCCATTGACCTTCGAGATGGTCGGCCCCGGGGAGGGGTACAACGACGTGCTCTTCACCAGGAGCGAGGGCCGCGTACAGCACCTCAACGACATCGACTGAAGGGTTGTCACCGCGAATACCTGCGGCAGTCCTCTTTCGAACAGCGCCACCCTGGCAGATCTTCAGGACGTGACCGAACCCGCCGCCATCGCGTACTCCTTGTCCCCGCGGCAACCCTGGTCACCAGATGGGGAAGAAGTGCTCACGGGGAACTCCATCTATGTCTGTGATGCGTGCGGCTCACTCACACAGATGCAATCAATCGCTGCAGCACGAATTGCGTGGTCGATACCACTGTCGGCCAATTCCGGCCACCCACCTCCGGGCGATCCTTACCGCTGACCCCTCTTCGCCCGCGGCGCGCGCCGCCTGCTGGGTCAGGCCAGGGCCGCGTGTAAAAATTCCTCGACCTCGCTGCGCTCGACCGTGCGCCGCATCGGCGGCAGCGTGGCCAGCAGGACGCCGCGGTAGCTGGCGGTGGCCAGGCGAGGGTCCAGCACGGCGACGACACCCCGGTCGTCGGCGGCGCGGATGAGCCGGCCCGAGCCCTGCGCGAGGAGCGTGGCCGCACGCGGCAGGTCGACCAGCGAGAAGGCATTGGGCCCGGCGCGGTCGCGCCGGGCCTGCAGCAGCGGATCGTCGGGCCGGGGGAATGGGAGCCGGTCCACGGTCACCAAGGAGAGCGCCCGCCCGGGAATGTCGACGCCCTGCCAGAAGCCGAGCGTGGCGAAGAGGCACGAGGTCTCGTCCTCGGCGAACGCCTCGAGCAGTCGCCCCTTGGGCAGCTCGCCCTGTAGGAGGAGTGTGTAGGGCAGGTCGGGTGCCAGCGCCACGGCGGCCTCCTCGGTGGCCCGGCGGCTGGTGAAGAGGGCCAGCGTGCGTCCCCCGGCGGCGCCGATCAGAAGCGCCAGCTCCTTGTGCAGGGCCGCTTCGGCTTGGGGGGCCCGCCGGTCGGGCAGGTGCCGGGCCACGTAGAGCAACGCATGGGCGCGGTAGTCGAACGGGCTGCCCACGTCGAGCTGGTTGGTCTCGAACCCGTCCAGGCCGGCCCGCTCCACCAGGCGCGGCGGCACGGTGGCGCTGGTGAGCACGGCGGTGACCTCACCCCAGAGCCCGGCGGCCAGCAACGGCCCCACGTCGATGGGGGAGAGGCGGAGCCGGAGGTTGCGTCGGGTCCCGTCCACCCAGGCCACCTCGCCGTCGCGCCGCCCGAGGATCCGGTGCAGGTCGTCGCTGAGATGGGCGGCGGCGGCGATCGCCCTGGTCTTGTGGGCGCCCCGGTCCGGGTCGGAGGAGGCGGACCCGACGTCGGCCAGGAGCGATCCCTGCAGGTCGGCGCGCCGGATGGCATCGGTCACGCGGCCCGCCACCTCCGCGGCGCGGCCCAAGAGGTCGGCCAGCGGGCTGTCGTCGACCGGCGGCCGGGCTCCGTCGTGGAGCACGCGGGTCCCCAGCCGGTCGGCCAGGAGCGCACCGATCTGGTCGCCGAGCGAGAGCAGCGAGGCCAGGGTGTCCGCCTCCTTCTCGGACACCAGTGACCGGGCCGAGACGGCCACGGCCCGGAAGCGGCCGGGGGTGAGCTCGACGCCCAGGCTGGATGTCATCACCTCCTCGAGCTCGTGCGTCTCGTCGAAGACGACCACGTCGTGGTCGGGCAGCACGGCGCGCCCGCTGGCGAGGTGGGCCCCGTAGAGGTGGGTGTTGACCACCACGACGTCGGCCGCCGCCGCCCGGTCGCGCGCCGCCTCGGCGAAGCAGCGGTTCCCCGAGGGGCAGTTGAAGGCGCCGGGGCACTCGCGGGGACCGACGCTCACCATGCTCCAGGCCCGCGGGCTGGGCTCGAAGCTGAGATCGGCGCGGTCGCCGCTCGCGGTCGATTCGGACCAGGCCAGCAACGTTCGCACCTCGTCGACGAGGCCCGCGGGGGAGCCCTCCGCCGGCGAGGCCTCGGGCTCCTCGGCCTCCGGCGCGCGCTCGGGCTCGCTCCCCAGCTCGGGCTGTATCCCACCGTTGCCGACCTCGTCGACCCGTTGCCGGCAGATGTAGTTGTTCCTCCCCTTGAGAACGGCGAAGGAGAAGGACAGGCGGAGCCCGCGCTCCACCAGCGGCAGGTCCTTCTCGGCCAGCTGGTCCTGCAGCGCCTTGGTGGCCGTGGCCACCACCACTTTCTTGCCGCTGAGCACGGCGGGCACCAGGTAGGCCAGTGACTTGCCCGTCCCCGTCCCGGCCTGCACGACGAGGTGGGTGCCGGTGACCAGCGCCTCGCCCACGGCA
>Ga0182018_10001402_pt1 | contig 27528 bp, 24 predicted proteins | sample 812P2MmetaG_FD_120490 | JGI IMG/M metagenome (GOLD analysis project Ga0182018, IMG submission 120490) | Permafrost microbial communities from Stordalen Mire, Sweden - 812P2M metaG | ecosystem: Environmental > Terrestrial > Soil > Wetlands > Permafrost | place: Sweden: Stordalen | collected...
CGTCCCAGGCGTCTCCTGGGACGATTCAAGACACGATAACAGACTGATTATCTCCGAGAGTTTTGAAAATCCCAGTCAGAGAGAAGAGGATCGGCGTCGGTTTGAGGGTTTTTCAGCAGCCTGTTAGAGGACGAGCCAATTAGTTAAGCCCCCGCACCTCGTCGCTGATCGAGGGCGATTCATCCCGGCGCCTTTGAGAGATGTCTACCCTTCGCGTCGGATGTTCGGAAACGGTCGGTCTCCTTTCCGCCAGTCCCTGCCGGTTGGGACCCGTCTGCGTGAGGTGGACCCCATCGGTTGGACAGGAATCGGGGTGACTTAAGAGAGAGTCCCACCGCGTTTCCAATGCCCCTCCCGATCCGAGGGGAGCGTCTGAGGGGCAGTATAGACCCTCAGATTTACTTGTCAATACTTTATTACTTCCATTTCCTGACGATGTGCCTGTGAGCATGTGGGCAACATTGGAGCGTCGCGCAGCGATGCGGAGATGTTGTCCACATGCTCACAGGCAACGCCCTCGAAAATTTCGCGCGGCGTTTGATAGGCCAACGACTGATGCGGGCGCACGTCGTTGTAGAACGTTAGCCAAACGCCCAGGCTCCGGCGTGCCTCGGCCACCGAATCATACGCCCTGATATAGACTTCCTCGTATTTCAGGCTCCGCCACAGCCGTTCGATGAAAATGTTGTCCAGATACCGCCCCTTGCCGTCCATGCTGATCCGGACACCGCGATCCGCCAGCTCGTCGATGAACGCGGCGCTGGTGAACTGCACGCCCTGGTCCGTGTTGAAAATCTCTGGCTGGCCATACCGCTCCATCGCTTCGGTCAGGGCCTCCGCGCAGAAATCCGTCTCCATCGTGATCGACAGCCGCCACGAAAGCACCCGGCGGCTGAACCAGTCCATGACAGCCACCAGATAAACAAATCCTTTGGCCATCGGGATGTATGTGATGTCCGCACACCACACCTGGTTCGGCCGGTCGATGGTCAGACCGCGCAATAAATACGGATAGACCTTGTGATCCGGATGTCCCTTGCTGGTGTTGGGTTTCTGGTAAATCGCCTCAATGCCCATCACCTTCATCAGCCGTTTGGCCCGCTTGCGGTTCACAGACCAGCCTTCCCGGCGCAGCACCGCCGCCATCCGGCGCGATCCATAAAATGGCCAGGCCAGATGCAGCTCGTCCATCCGTCGCATCACCGCCAGATCGTCCGCGCTCACCGGAACAGGCCGGTAATATAAGGTGGAGCGTGCGACCTTCAGCAGACGGCACTGCGCCACGACCGGCACGGCCGGGTCATCATGGTCCACCAGCGCGAGCCGTTCGGAGCGGTTCATGGCCCAGACCTTTTGCGAAAAAAATCGCGTTCGACCGTCAGTTGGCCGATCTTTTCATACAGAGGGGCCATCAAAGCCTCATCCGCCGCCGCGCCATTGACCAAACCACCGTGGCTCCGGGCGAACAGCGACGCCGTACCCTCAAGCAAAGTCTTTTTCCAGGCGTGGATCTGGCTGGCATGGACTCCGAACCGGCTCGAAAGCTCAGCTACGGTGCCTTCTTCCCTGACCGCGGCCAGCGCCACCTTCGACTTGAACTCGGGCCCGTGTTTCTTTCGTGTATTGGTCATGTCTCACCCTCGGCCAGGCGGCCGCTCCAAGGGAAGACCCTCTCTTAGCTACCTGTCCAGTTTCCGGGGTCCACCTCAGCTACCGTATCAACACCACGCTTCGGTGGCCTTGGTGTGGAACGATCAGCCGATTGACCTTTCCAAGTGCATGCTCGCTTGCACAAGACGATGAAAGATCGCCTGGAGGTTTGGGCTGATCGATGTACGCGTTTCAGGGCGTCAGCGAGGGCGTGGCCGGGGCGTCAGCTCCTGCATTCTAGCCCCTGCTTGCTTCATTGTCCGCCATTCGTTCTCTCCCCAAAAAACGACGGCACCAATCAACCAACTTGGCGTTTGATTTAGGACAAAACTTTGAACGGCAGCAGGTACCCAGTCTTCGTGATCAAGCTTGATGTTGAAAATTAAGCCTGGGACGGTGAATTGGAGACTGCGCCGCCCCCATTGCTCGACCGGCGCCGGAGTCATCATGAAAGCATCCTTTGGCAAAAGCGTTTGGTGGATGGCACGCATCAGCACGTCAGGCGCTTGATAGATGCTACCGCCGAAGGTGACATCCCGAAGGTTCGGCTCCCATTCGCCCAGATCGACATCTTCCGTCTCCTCCCGGGTCGAATGGTGGTAGCGCCACAAGACAGAGCAAACGAACCGGATCAGCGATTCATTGTCGGTCCCATCTCGACGAAATGTCCTAACTTTCACCTCCGCCTCTGAGAGTTCGAAGGCGCGGGTGAATTGGATTGCGTACTCCTCGTAGTCGTGGATCGCCCGCTCGTGCGTCTCACATAGGAACTGATCAAATACTCCAGATTGGCTGACTGTGCGTCCCGGCCTCTCCGTTGTCCCAATCCAGAAATTTGAGCCGTTACCCCTAAGGTCCCGCCCAAGAGCCGCCGGCATCAGATGCGAGTCGACGACATCTGGGCACCCGCAAATCACGCAGGGTCACGACATCATGGCTCGGCGCTTCGTCATAGGCATCCCGGCATTGTGACAGAGTTGATGCCGCACATGAAGGCAGCGGGTTCCCACCGTCGATGTACGTCCGCAGGCATCCAAACCTCTATGCCGGTGTGAACCCTGCTAGGCGATGCCGGCTTTCCATGATCTCCGCCATAAAGCCGCCGGTCCTCATTCGGCCAGTCTTGATCCTTCAAGCTACCCGCCACGAAGGCCCTCACTTGTCAAAAGTGGACATCCCCTCCCCGCCCGTTCAAAACTCCCCCAACACTCATCGCCCATCAGAACCTGGGGCCAACGGAATTCGGGAGGACACAAATGCGCGTCGCCATCATCGGCCAACAGGACTTCGGCAAAGCCTCGATGGAGGCCTTTCTTGCACGCGGCGATGACGTCGCCGCCGTGTTCTGTGCCCCCGAGAAAGGCCGTCCCGACCCGCTCCGCCTCGCGGCCCAGGAGAAGGGGCTGACGGTGCACCAGTTCCCCAGGCTGACCGATCCCGCCGCGCTGGAGGCGATGAAAGCGGCCAACGTCCAGGTCGGCGTCATGGCCTTCGTCACCCAGTTCGTGCCGCAATCGCTGTGCGAGATCCCGCAACACGGCACCATCCAGTTCCACCCCAGCCTGCTGCCTCTTCACCGCGGCGCCTCGTCCATCAGCTGGTCCATCATCCTGGGCCGTAAGGAGACCGGGTTCAGCATTTTCCGCCCCACCGACGGGCTGGACGAAGGTCCGGTGGTCCTGATGCGCTCGGTGCCGATCGAGCCCGACGACACCCTCGGCACGCTGTATTTCAACAAGATCTTCCCGGCCGGCGTGCAGGGCCTGCTGGACGCCGCCGATCAGGTCGTCGCCGGCAAGGCGGCCGAGCAAATCCAGGACGAAACCAACGCCGGCTACGAAGGCATCATCCGAGACGCTGAATCCCGCATCAACTGGGCTTCGCACGTCGACTTCACCTACAACCTGATCCGCGGCTGCAATCCGGCGCCTGGCGCCTGGACCACGCTCGACGGCAAAAAACTATACCTGTTCGAGTGCACGAAACGCATCGCCCGCACCTTCTCCGAGGTGAAGGGCAAGAAGATCGGCCAAATCGTTGCACAGAACGGCTCCAACCTGGTGATCCACGGCCAGGGCGGCTTCATCGAGGTGCAACGCGTGCGCTGGGACGGCGGCAAGAAAATCGCCGCCGGGGAAGCCGAAGTCGCGGTCGACACAATCCTGGGGACCTGACCCCATACGAGTCGTTGCCGAGAGGCGCGCCGGACTGTAGCGTCCGCCCCGCTGACCAGGAACCCGGACCGGACGCTTCATGCTCGCTCGCGTATTCATTGCCGCCGTGGCCATGCTCGCCACGTGGCCGGCGCACGCATACGCCCTGACGATCGTCGCCGGCGGCGAGGCAACCCAGGTCGCGGTCGCCGACGCCTATATCCAGCCCTTCACAGCGGCGACCGAAATTCCGGCCCATCAGGACACCTGGGACGGCAGCACGGACACGTTGCACGCCAAGGCGACCGAGGGCGGCTGGGACATCGTGCAGGTCCGCGCCGACGTGGCGGCGAGCGGCTGCGCCGACGGGACGTTCGAGAAACTCGATTGGTCCGCGATCGGCGGGAAGGATCACTACCTCGGGATGGGGGTCAGCGATTGCGGCGTGGGATCGACCATCCGCAACACCGTTCTCGCCTGGGACCGCGACAAATTTCAGGCCACCCCATCCTGGGCCGACTTCTGGGACGTGGCGAAAATCCCCGGCAAGCGCGGCCTGGCGAAGTCCGTGCGCGGCGTGCTGGAGATCGCGTTGATGGCGGACGGGGTCGCTCCGGGCGACGTGTACAAGACGCTGGCGACCGCGGAGGGGGCCGATCGGGCGTTCCACAAGCTGGACCAGCTCAAGCCATACATCGTCTGGTGGCAGACCCCCGCCGAGGCCGCGAAAATACTGGGCTCGGGCGACGTGCTGATGACGACGACGCCCAGTAGCGTGATCGCGCTGGCAAACCGGGTGGATAAAAGGAATTTTGGGGTTCAGTTCAACGCCAGCCTGTATGAGCCTCGGTCGTGGGTCATCATGAAAGGGTCACAGAATCTGCGTGAGGCGCAGCAGTTTCTGTACTTCACCGGCGCCTCGTCGTTGCAGGCGAGGCTGTTTCGGATCAGCGGCGAAATGGGGCTGGCGAAGGGCGTGAACGATTGGCTGACGCCGGATCAGCAGGCTCTGTCGCCGACGTTGCCCGCCAATATCAACGCGGCGTTACGGGTGGATAACGGGTTCTGGCATGACAATCTGGCGAAGTTACGCACCCGGTTCGAGGCCTGGCTGGCGCAGTAGAGGCGGGCCGGCGTGACCGGCGAGCGTTCGAACCATCATCCGATAGTTCTACCAGCGCGCCGGCCAACTGGTGTTCAGGCGGCACCATATCCGGGCCACCGCGAATGCCAGCCTGGCCTCGTACGAAAATCCATTCGTGCGTGAGCTCGGGCACAGCGAAAGCCAAGGTTGTCGTTCCGGTCCCCAGGCTCATTCCAGTTCCGGTACGCGGCACGCACGTTCCGTGCGTCGTCGTTCCACGACCCGCCGCGGATGACACGCCTCGCGGCACTTTCGCGGCCAGCATCCGCCTGATTGCTTACAGGTCCGACAGCGCGACCGCAACAGGATGGCGTGCGAGTTCCGCCCGCCGCCATGCGACAGCGTCAGCGTGCGACGTAAGGCTCAAAGCCGAGGCATAAGCAGCCTGCATGGTCAGCGTATCGATCCGGCCGTCCTCATACGCATTTTCGGCGGCTGTTCTCGCCTGGCGGTAACGGCGCTTCCGGCGCCGCGACAGCAGCACACGGCCGCCGAATACGCGGAATCCGCAAAACATGAGACCGTGTCTGGACCTGCCGGCGCGAGCTGGCTCCTTCACCAGCAAACGAAGGGTGTTCCGCAAATAACTCCGCATCATAAACAGTGTCTCGCGAGCCGACGCCCGGTCATCCGTCCACCAGATCAGATCGTCCATATAGCGCACGACGCCGCGGACGGCTGGGTTCTCCAGCAGCAGACGATCCGCCGGCGCCAAATAGAAATTGGCGAAGTGCTGCGATGTGAGCGCGCCGATCGGCAGGCCTCTCGCGGGGAAATCGCGATAAGCCCGAACGATTGAAGCAAACAACGACAAGAGACCGGGGTCCCTGAATTTCCGCGCGAGCATCGTCAACAACAACTCTTGATCGATATTGGCGAAATAGCCCGCGATATCGATCTGCGTGTACCAATCATGGCGCATCGCGTGATGTCGAACGCGATTGACAGCCGCCAGGCTGCCCTTCCCCAACCGGCAAGCGTAAGTATCGAAGATCAGAGATCGATCCAGAACCGGACCGGCATGGGCCATGATCGCGTGATGCAAAACCCGCTCCCGAAACGCCGGCGCGTGTATGATCCGCGGTTTGGGATCACGAATACGAAACGAACGCGCGTCGCCCACGTGTACGGTTCCGCCCAGTATTTCGGCGCGCAACGTGGCCAATTCGTGGTCAAGATTTTCACGAAACAATTCAACGTCGGCGCGGCCCCGCTTGCCGCGCGCGGCGGCATGAAACGCGGCGCCCAGATTGTGCAGATCGGCGACATCCACAAGGCCAACATTGCTACGCCGCATCGACGGCGGATGGCAACGCGGCTTCGCGCAACACACTCAAAAAGGCCTGGCCGTATTTCTCAACACGAGCATCGCCAATACCCTGGATTCCGCGAAGGCCGGACACATCGGAGACGCCGCGTTGAATGATTTGTGCCATCTGGTCATTGGTGAACAAGGCATAAGCCGGCACGCCTTCTTTGTCCGCCAGCTCCTTTCGCAAGGCGCGCAGCCGGGCGAAGACCGCGAACTGGGGCGCGGTAAGCACCTCCTTGTAGTCAACTTTGTCGGGTCTCGTCCCGCCCCGCGCGGGAACCAGTTGCGTCACGGTAACATGATCGAAACTGACGCAAACCGCCCAGGCACTGTTGGCGGCGTCGGCGACGAGCTGCCGATCGATGGACAAAATGCGATGGTTATTGAGAAACTGGTTCAGTTCCGCCGCTGCGTCTCCGCCGCCGTGGACCGGTACGGTAAAAAACCGTACCTGCACTCAACTCGCTCCGCCGGCTCGCCGCGTGATGCCGGCCCCGGCCACCTGGTCGCTCCGCTCCCGGCGCTTGCCTGGGCCTGCATCACGCCGCTCGCTTCTTGCTGTACTCACGCCAAGGCCTCGGGCACAGCGAAAGCCAAGGTCGTCGTCCCGGTCCCCAGGCTCATTCCAGTTCCGGTACGCGGCACGCACGTTCCGTGCGTCGTCGAACCACGACCCGCCGCGGATGACACGCCTCGCGGCACTCTCGCCGTCGCGCGCCCGGCCGTCGGGTGCGGCGGCGTCATGATTTTCATGCCATGCATCGGCACACCATTCCCACACATTGCCCAGCATGTCATGCAGCCCCCAGGAATTCGGCTGTTTCTGCCCGACCTCATGGGTTTCGCTTCCACTGTTCCCACCCCACCAGGCAATCTCATTCAGGATGCCGGCGTTATCCTTTCCCTTGACCAAGGCTGGGCCGGCGTAGGTCGCATCGTCCGTGCCGGCGCGGCACGCATATTCCCATTGGGCTTCCGAAGGCAGCGTCATACCAAGGCCACGCTTCGTTCGGTTCAACGCCCGGACGAAGCGGCGCGCGTCACGGAACGAAACCTGCTCGACCGGGCGATCCGGATCTTGAAAGCGACTCGGGTTGTCGCCGTCCATGACAGCCATCCATAGCGCCTGGGTACAGGGTATTTCGAACATCCAGAAGCCCCGCGCGAACGTGATGAGATCACTTAAGTCCTCGGAACCCTCGAAGCGCCCTTCTTCTTTTTCGGGCGAGCCCATGCGGAAAGAGCCGGCGGGGCACCATCGCAGGCGCTGGGAGACCTTCGTTCCGCCCTTGCCGGTGACGGTGAAGCTGGCCCAGGGGCCGAACTGGTCTGTGCCCCGTTCATCGGACCAACGATACCTGGCGGACGATCGGACAAGCGTATCTCTCGCAACCTCCGCCTCCCGCTGTCTTGGCTGCGTCACCTGCAACCGATCGATCGCGTGGCGGATGTCCGCTGGCTCCTGCGCAAACAAACGCTCGATACGGGGGCCTTCTTCGGCCAACAGATCCCGAAAGATTCTGGCCAACGAAGATGGCGCATTCGATCCGCCCGCCAACTCGCCGCCCAACAACTCGGCGGCCAGCAGGCCGAGTCCGCGATAGAACAGGTTGAGGATTCCAAGCGAGCCGTGTTGAGCCGCGCGCTTACCCGCCTCTCCATCTCTCCGGCTGTCGCGCAGCATGGCCCGCACACTGCTCTCGTCTCCGATCCGCACGCCGTTCTTTTCGCGTACCCTTTGAATCAGCGCGTCCGCATCGTCGTATGCTGGGACCGCGCCGCGCAACTCTCGTAGGGTCGCATCCAAAGCGGCGGCCCCAGGGTACTGCCTCAACCAAAGCGCCGCGATGTCGATCAAACTGGCCGCTTCTCTTGCGTCCTCAGGCCGCAAGGGATCCGCGTTGGAATGCGTAGACCCACCGCGAAGCCGCAGGTCCATGTCGAGAATCGTCGCGACGGGCAAGAACGCACCATAAATAGCAAGGATGCGGCCCGGTATTTCAACGGCCGGCGTCCGCATAGCCTCTGCGAAATGCCTTGCGTCGCGATCGATGCCACCCCAGCCCGGCGTATTGCCCAACCGGGCAGCAGTCCGCGCAAAATTGTCCGCCTGGCGTGCGACCTCCTGTTGCAATTGTGTGACCGCTGGGTCGGCCGCCGCATGGACATCCGCGAGTCCGCCTTCGGTATCGCGAACGAATTGTTCTTCACGCTTCAACCAGGCGACGCCGGCCGGCTTCTGACCCGCGGCAAGCAGGGGATTGGAGGAACCATTCGTCCGCGGCACCAAATTAAAAAACTTTCCTAGGGCGACTTCGATTTGATCACGTGCGTGATGGTACCCGTCACCTGTCGGCTGCCATCGGTCCAGGGCGAGCTCCGAGCCTTCGAACGTGGGAACGGCCTGCATGTGACCGAACACGCCCTTCCATCCACACTGAGTCAGAATAACCGGAATTGCTTTCGTTCCGGGCCGGCCGAGTCGCGCCTCTATCGCGGGAATTTCGTGCTCTCTGATGAAGCGGCTGTCGAAATAACTATCGCTGACAAGTAACAGAAAGAGTCGTGCCTCGGCGATGTGATGTGCGATCTCAGCGTTCCAGTGCTCCCCGGCGTGGATTTCGTCGTCCGCCCAAAAGTTAAATCCATAAGCAAATTCTGTCGTGCTGAGGTGACGCTTGAGTGCTCGAAAATGCTCAACGTCACGATGTGAATAGGAGATGAAACCGGCCAGGCGAACCGCGGTCGCCGCGGGCGTGGTACGGTCAGCGGACGGAGGCATCGTATTTCGCCCAGAGACGGCCTTCGGTTTGGGACTGCGCTCGCCTCGCCATAGGCCGATGAATGCCTGCCTTGCCGTGACCTCGTCCGCGCTCCCCGTTTCATCCGCGACACCGGGAAAGAGAACCCTTTGGATGCACTGGAATGTGTTCCATTGTGGAAAACTGCTTCCTGTCAGTGCTGAATTCAGCGTCCGGACATCGATTGAGTACTTATTTGCATTCTTTTCGATGCCGAGATCGACCGCCGCATCATTCATCGCGTTGACGAACGCGATTTTCTTGTTCGGACCGTTTAACGCACGGCCGGTTCGGCCCCACGCGTCGAAGTACCGATTAAGCTCCACGACGAACGCCGTCTTCTGCTCCGCGGTCCGAACAGGTTCCGCGGCGGTTTTGCCGGCGTTTTGTCCGCGTTTCGCGGGCTTTTGACTGGGACTCGCCACACTTCCGCTCCGCAGAACCCCCTCAGCACGCGTTGCCGTGCCTGAAAGGGTCATCTCATGAAACCGTCTCTGATCACGAAGATGCGCACAGCGGACACCCACTGCAAGTGCTACGTGGCCATCTCCGCCGCGTACGGCGCGATCGCCGGGTTGGCGCTGGTCAAATTCGGGCTGGTGCTCAGCCTCCCCGAAGTCGTCCTTTTCGCCGCCTACGGCCGCCTGGCCGTCAGGCATTGGACGGGGCGGTGAGTTCTCACGCCGCCGCCAGTGCCCGCCACACACGTTCCGAGGTCGCCGGCATATCGATCGACGTGACGCCATCGACGCTCAGCGCGTCGATGATGGCGTTGATCAGCGCCGGAGGACTGCCGACAGCGCCCGCCTCGCCCGCGCCTTTCACGCCAAGCGGATTGGTGGCGCAGGGGATTTCCAGCAGGTCGACCTCGACATCGGGCAGATCGTCGGCGCGAGGCAGCGCGTAGTCCATGAAACTCCCGGACAGAAGTTGGCCGGAGTCAGGATCGAACACGGTGTGTTCCAGGATCGCCTGGCCCAGACCTTGCGCGACCCCTCCGGCGACCTGGCCGCGGACGATCAACGGATTCACCGTTGTGCCAAAGTCATCACAAACGATGTAGCGCACGACGGTGGTAACGCCGGTTTCGGGATCGATCTCGACCTCGGCCATATGGCAGCCATTGGGGAATGTGTGGTTGTCGATGGCGGCGACCTCGGCGGTGTCGAGGGTGACCGCCGTTTGGCCGGCGGCGGCTTTCCGGCGCTGCGTGGCGGCGAGGCCGATGATGTCGATGGCTCGGTCGGTGCCGGTGATGGCAAAACTGCCGTCGGTGAAGACGATGTCGGCGACCGCGGCCTCCAGCGCCTCGGCGGCGGCCTGTTTGCCTTTCTCGATGACGGAATCGGCGGTTTTCACGATCGCCTGGCCTTCGGAATACAGGCTGCGAGCGCCGCCGGTGCCGCCTCCGACCGGGATCGTATCGGTATCGCCCTGACGCACCCGGATCTTTTCGCCGTCGATGCCCAACCGGTTGGCGGTAAGTTGCACGTAGGCCGTTTCATGCCCCTGGCCGGTGGACTGGGTGCCGACATAGACATCGACGAAGCCGTCATCAGCGAACTTTATTTCCGCGCGTTCGGTTGGATCGCCGCCGGTGGCTTCCAGGTAGTAAGCGAGTCCGAGACCTCGGCGTTTACCGCGCACGGCGGCGGCGGCGCGGCGGGAGGCAAAACCGGCGTAATCCATTTTCGTCAGCGCCGCGTCGAGCACGAGCTGGAAGTCGCCGCTGTCATAGGTTTTGCCGACCGGGGTTGAATGCGGCATCGCCGACGGTGGCACCATGTTGCGGCGGCGTAGCTCAATGCGATCGATTTTAAGTTCGCGCGCGGCGGCGTCGACCAGGCGCTCGACCAGATAGTTCGCCTCGGGCCGGCCGGCGCCGCGATAGGCGTCGACCGGCATCGTGTTGGTGAAGACGCCCAGGATGTTGGCGTAGATCGCCTTGAAGCCGTAAACGCTGGAGAGCACGCTGGTGCCGGCATAAGTCGGGATATAGGGGGCAAAGGTGGAAAGATACGCTCCCATATTGGAAATGTTACGGGTCCGCAGTGCCAGGAACTTTCCCCCAGCGTCGATCGCCAGTTCACCGGTGGTGATGTTGTCGCGGCCCTGGGTGTCGCACAGGAACGCCTCGGTGCGATCGGCCGCCCATTTCACGGGCCGGCCCAAGGCGCGGGCGGCGAAACAGGTCAGCACGTGCTCGGCGTAAAGGAAGAGTTTCATGCCGAAGCCACCGCCGACATCGGGGGTCACGACGCGGAATTTCTCGGGATCTTCGTTAAACAGCGGGCCGATCAGGTTTTTCACCAGCCAGCCGCCTTGCGTGTTGGCGTAAAGCGTCCAGCGCCCGGTGGCCTGGTCGAAGTCGGCGATCGCGGCGCGTGCCTCCATCGAGGCGACGACAATCCGGTTGTTCACCACCGTCAGAGTCGTTACGTGCGCGGCGTTGGCGAATTCGGCGTCGGTGGCGGCCTTGTCGCCGATTTCCCAGTCGAACACGGTGTTGTTCTTCACGTCTGGCCAGACCGCGGGGACGCGTTGGTTCATCGCCACGGCGAGATCGGTGGCGGAGGGCAGGATGTCGTAATCGACGCGTATCAGTTCGGCCGCGTCGCGCGCCTGTTCGGCGGTGCCGGCGACGATGAAGGCGACAGGGTCGCCGATGTGATGGACAGCGTCGCCGGCGAGGACGGGATGCGGCGGACTGGCCATATCGGAGCCGTCCTTATTCTGCACCGGTGCCGCGCAGGGAAGAGTGCCGAGGCCGGCTTCTGTCAGGTCGGCCGCGGTGTAAATGGCGTGGACGCCCGGCGCTGATTTCGCGGCGGTCGTGTCGATCGACAGGATTTTCGCGGCGGCGTGCGGGCTGCGCGGCACGATGCCGTGCAGCATGCCCGGCAGCACGATGTCGTCGGTGTAGCGGCCCATGCCTTTGAGGAGTCTTGGGTCCTCGACCCGGCGAACGGGTTGCGCGAGGCCGAATTTCGTCGTCGCCATGGGCGTGTCTCCGCGTTGGAGTGGGGAGCATGCCCGGTTCGGGGGGTGGCGGCCAAGGGGGTTCGCCGGGTGACGTTCCGAGGGTGCCCGGCGGATTCTTTGATGCCTGGTGAGGGCTGGAGGGACTTCTGAGGGGCCCGTGCTCTCGGCGAGAAAGGCAGCATCACAAAGGTCTCAAAGGACTCTAAGGTCGCGAAGCTTACCGGACCGATAGCCACGGACGATGCGTGTATAGGTATGTTATGATTCTATACAGTTCTGATCGCCAGTTTCGCACGATCCGGACAAACGAAAGCCTGCCCGATTTGGTCCCGTAAGCTTCGTGTCCTTGGCGCACTTTGAGACCTTTGTGATGCAGCGGTATCAGCCACGCGACATGACGGCGGCTGAGAGGTGCGGTTACCAGCCGCGTTGACCGCTGACCAGTGCAGCCGTCCGACGTCCGCGAGAGACGCAACGATTTCCCGCCACGCGGCACGCGCGATCACCCAGTGACGCTGCCCTGACGACAACAGGCAATTACCGCACCGGGTCGCCCAAATACCTGCGATAGATCACCTTCAACGGCCGCTTGACGTGCAGGCGATCCGCCCATGTCCGGGCGATGTCGGCGACACCGGCCAGCCACTCCATCAAATGCCACTCGAGATAACCAACCGGGTTGCGCCGGAAATAGCGCCAGCGGAATTGCCGCCACGCCTTGAACGTCTTCACGCCGGAAGCCCCCGCGAGTTTCGCGACGACCGGCGTGAAATGCGGATACAGCGACATGCCGCGCAATTCGGCGGTGATGAAATTGCCGATCAATATGGCATCGAAATAGCCCAGGTGAACGGTGTTCATCAGGGACTTCGCGGGCGCGTGGAAGGCGATGCCGCGTAGCCGCGCTTCAGGTTTGTTTCGGGCCGCATCGCTGATCCAGATCCGCCTGATCTCGCCGGCGACATTGAAATCCAGGTAATCAACGTAGGGCCGCAGGATTTCCATCGATGTGAAGAAATCGGACAGTGAAGCCCAGTCCTTCTCACTCAACGGCGCCGCCCAATCATCGTCGGACGGGGCATCGGTGATCTGGCTGATATCGGACGCCTGCGTTGGATGCTTGCGCGCGTACTCACCGGTGTCGAGATCGACTTTGACAAACGGCTCGACGATGCGAATCGCCGGGCGTGTCCAGTGCGCCACCACGTCGGACCAACCGACTCGGTAAGGGTTGGCCCAGACCGCATCGCTCCGCACATACAGATGTTGCGACGCGGACGATACATAGGAGCCGGCGCCAAGCGATTCCACGATCCGGGCCAAAGCCCAGATCATGCCGGGCTTGCGCCGCTCCGGCGGATCGATCACGCGCCGCCCCTCGGCGTCGACCAGATTGAACAGGTCCGCGTCGTTGGAGCACAACGCCGCGACATAAGTTCGTTGTTTGTCATAGCGCCGGACGATATCGCGAATGAAACGACGGTCGCCGCACAGCGGCGAGTCGTTCAGATCGACGATCAGACTGTCGCCCGCCTCGATCAGCAAAATCGCGTCCTGGTTTTCATTGTCGAGGCACAGCACGCGCACGCCGGACGACAGGCGCTTCCAACCGCGATACGGCAAAACTTCAACGGCGAAACCTCGCCGCGTGAGGAAATCCTTGATGTCCGGACGATAATGATCCGGCAGCAGGATTTTCTGATCAGGCCGCAGCAGGCCCAGTGAAGGAATGTGGAAATGATCGGGATGGCCGTGCGAAATCCAGATGTATTCGCTGGCCTGGACCGCCGCCAGTTCATCCTCCGTCAGCGGCCGATCCAGCGCCCAACTGCCGAAATAACAGGTGCCGGTGAGCCAGGGATCGGTCGCCAGAACGACGCGATCCGCCTCCCGCACCACAATCGAGGCGTTACCGAGAGTTTCAAAACCGAAGCGCATGCGAATGACCATGAATCACTTTGATCCGTCGCCGATACGGCAACCGCCGCCCGAATTCATTGATGTGGATCAAAACACGCCGCGCACCAGGAACGCCTTTGCCCGCTCGCGTATGGTCTGAAACACCACATACAGCATCGGAATCAGGAACACGCCGATCCCGGTCGCCACGATCATGCCGGCGAACACCGCCGTGCCAACCGCCCGCCTGCTCAGCATCGCGGCACCTTCAGCCCAGACCAGCGGGATCAATCCGACGATGAACGCGATGGAGGTCATCAGCACGGCGCGGATTCGCATCCTCGCGCCGGCCAACGCGGCTTCCGGTATGGAGCGGCCAAATTCGCGTTGTTCGCGGGCGAATTCCACGATCAGAATGCCGTTCTTGGCCGCCAGCGAGATCAGCACGACCATGCCGATCTGAGCGTAAAGATCGAGCGAAAGTCCCGATATCAGCAAGCCGCCGAACGCGCCGACCACGCCGACCGTCACCGTCAACAGAACCGGGATCGGAATCATCCAGCTTTCATACAGCGCGACCAGGAACAGATACGCGAACAAAACGGCAAGCGACAGGATTCCGAACGTCTGTCCCTCCGCCGCGCGTTCCTGGTAGGCGGTGCCCGACCATTCATAACCGTACCCGGCCGGCAACGTCCGGGCGGAAATCTCCGCCATCGCATTCAGTGCATCGCCCGAGGAAACGCCGGCGTGCGGCCCGCCATTCACCGTGACGGCGCGATAGTTGTTGAACCGGCTGATCACCTGCGGTCCAACGATGAAGCGCGACGTCGCCATGGAGCGCAACGGGATCATGTCACCCGATTTGTCGCGCACGTAAATCTTGTCGAGCGCGGAAAGATCGCTACGATCGCCGGCCTCGGCCTGCAGGATGACCTCCCAGGTACGGCCGTAAAGATTCAGATCGTTGACGTAATATCCTCCGAGAGCGGTCTGCAGCGTGTTGAAGATATCCGAGACGGCGACGCCAAGCGCCTGCGCCTTGTCGCGATCGATGTCCAACCAGATCGAAGGATTCGACGCGGTGAACGTGGCGAACACCCGGTTCAGCCGCGGATCCTGATTTGCGGCGGCGATCAGCCCGCCCATGACGCTGGCCATTTCGGCAGGCTCGCGCCCTTCCAGATTCTCAAGCTGATATTCGAAACCGCCGCTGGTCGCCAGGCCGATAATTGGCGGCAGGCTGAACGGAAAAATATTCGCCGAGCGAATCTGACCAACGCCGCCAAACACCCGGCCGATCACCGCCCTCGCGCCATCGGCGGTGGCCAAACGATCCTGGAACGGCTTCAACCGCACGACCAGAAAAGCGGAATTGGACTGATTGCCACCATCCAGCAACGAAAATCCGACGATCGAAAGCAATCCTTCGACCTGCGGCATCGGCCGCACCAGGCTCTCAACCTGCTGCACCACGGCGCGGGTGCGCGACAGAGACGCCCCATCGGGCAACTGGATCGCGATGAAAAACGCGCCCTGATCTTCCTCCGGCAGAAATCCGGTCGGCGTTTGCCGCGCCAGCAACCAAATGCCCACGGCGGAGCCGGCGATGATCACCAGGCTGATGATGGACACGCGCAGCAGCGGGCGAACGACCGCGGCGTAACCATCGCAGACTCCGATGATGCCGTTCAGCATCCAACCCAAGGGGCCGCGCGGATGACCGTGATGGCGCAGGAAGATGCCGCACAGCGCCGGTGACAAGGTCAACGCGTTGATCGCCGAAATCAGCATGGCGACGCTGATCGTCACCGCGAACTGGCGAAACAACGTGCCCGAAACGCCGGGAATGAATCCGATCGGCACGAACACCGACAGCAACACAAGCGAGATCGCGATAACCGGCCCGGTGATCTGCGCCATGGCTTTCTTGGTCGCGTCCTTCGGGTCGAGATTGGGTTCCTCCGACATCACCCGCTCGACATTCTCCACCACGACGATCGCGTCATCGACGACGATGCCGATGCCAAGCACCATCGCCAGCAACGAAATCGTGTTCAGGGAAAAGCCAAACGCCATCAGCATCGCGATGGTGCCGATGAGACTGACCGGGATCGCCACGATCGGAATGATGGTCGCGCGCCAGTTGCCCAGAAACAGAAACACCACCAGCACCACGAGGCCGAAGGCGATCATCAGAGTCGTCTGCACCTCCGCCATCGTCGCGGCGACGAAGCCGCTGCTGTCGTAAAAGACCCGCGCTTTCAGGCCGGACGGGAACCTCGACCCCAGGTCATCCAGCGCCGCCTGCACCGCCGCCGAGGTCTTCACCGCATTGGCCCCGGGCGCCAGGTAAAGCCCGATCGACACCGCCGGTTTACCGTTGAGCCGACTCTCGGTATCCATATTCGCCGCGCCAAGCTCGACCCGTGCGACGTCGCCAACGCGCAGCACCGATCCATCCGGATTGGCGCGCACCACGATATTGGCGAATTCCTCAGGCGTGGTCAGTCGGCCCTGCGTGTTCACGTTCAACTGAAACTGCGTGCTGTCGGGCGTCGGCCGCGCGCCGATCCGGCCCGTCGCCGCCTGCAAATTTTGTTGCTGGATCGCGTTGGTGATGTCGGACGGCGCCAGGCCCAATGACACGATGCGATTCATGTCGAACCAGATCCGCATCGCGTAATCCAGCCGCCCAAACAATGTCGCGTCACCAACGCCCGGCGTCCGCGCCAGCCGATCCAGCACATTGATCGTCACGTAATTGCTGATGAACAGCGGGTCCTGCTCACCGGTCTCGCTGTAGACCTGCAAGAACTCCAGAATGGCGGTGGAACGTTTGCGCACCGTGACGCCCTGATGCTGCACGTCGGCCGGCAACCGGGCCAGCGCCGCCTGCACCCGGTTGTTCACGTTGACCGTATCGACATCAGCATTGGTGCCAAGGTCGAACGTCACGCCAAGGCTATAACTGCCGTCGTTGGCGCTGTTCGACTTCATATAGATCATCCGGTCCACCCCAACGATCGCCGCCTCCAGCACCTGGGCGACCGTCGATTCAACGACAGCGGCCGATGCGCCTGGAAAACTCGTGGAGACGGTGACCTGCGGCGGCACGATATCGGGAAATTGCGACAGCGCGATGCGCTGATAAGCGAGAATTCCCGCCAGCGTCATCAAAATGGAAAGGACGATGGCCAATCTTGGCCGATCGACGAAAACGGCTGAAATCATCCCGGTTTAGGTCCGGCGGGACCAGGATTGACCTGAATGCCTGGCCGCGCGCGCTGCAACCCTTCAAGGATCACTGTCTCGCCCTGCTTCAGGCCGCCCGCGATGATCGCCAGCGCCGGAGTGGACTGACCCAGTTGAACTGGCCGGCGCTCCACCTTATTGTCCGCGCCCACGACGAAAACGTAGTTACCGCTTTGATCCGACATCACCGCGGCGCGCGGGACCGCCAGCGCGGTGACCGGTTCGATCCCCTCGACCGACACCGTAACGAACGCGCCGTCGATCAACTTGCGTTCGATGCGCCTGCCTGGCTGAGCCGTTCCCACCACCGGATTGGCGATCACCGCGCGAACCAGGATCGTATCGGTCCCGGGAGAAACCGAGGGATCGATGTAATCGATCTTGCCCACCTGATCATAAGGTGTGCCATCCGGCAGCTTCACCTTGACCTGAACCGCGTTCAGTCCGCCACGCCCCTCATAACGCGTGCGCAAATCGGTCAGCAGCCGCACCGAGACCGGAAAGGTCACATACATCGGATCCTGGCTGACGATCATCGCCAAAGGCCCGGTACTGGGCGACACGACGTTCCCCGGCGTGATCGACGTGCGGCTGATCTGACCATCGATCGGCGCGCGAATTTCCGTGTAGTCCAGATTGATCCTCGATTGCCGCAGCGCCGCCTGAGAGCCGGAAAGTTGCGCCGCCTGCGACCGTTGCGCCGCGATCGCATCATCGACGTTGGAACGTTGGCCGGCCGGTGTATTCAGCAACTTCTGCGCGCGGTCGAGCTGGATCGTTGCGTTGGCGAGGCGTGCACTGGCGTCCGCGACAGCGGCTTCCTTGTTCGCGACATCCGCCTCGAACGGAGGCCGTTCCAGCCGGTAAAGCACGTCGCCGGCGTGCACTTCGGCGCCTTCGACGAACAGGCGTTCGTCCAGGAAAGCGGTAACCCGAGCGGTCAGGGCGACTCGTTGCATCGCCTGCACGCGGCCGACGAATTCCGAGGTTTCCGTGATTGTCGCCTGATCGACCTTCACCACGCCGACCGCCGGCGGACCGCCAGGCGCCTGCGCGAAGGCGGAACTGGTTAGCGGTATGATCAACATTCCGAACGCAAGAGCGTAGCCAACCACCCCCGTCATGGCCCGGCTCGACCGGGCCACCTGATCCAGAAATGTGCGGCGACAGGTGGCCCGGACAAGCCGGGCCATGACGAGATGTGGAAGCCGGGCCATGACGGTTTGAACGAAGAACGCCCGCATCACGCCCGCGGCTTCTTGCGCATCATCGCCTGACGGCGGCAGATCGCGACCATCTCATCGCGATTGTTCCAACAGGTGTGCTCGAACTCGACAATGCCGGCATCGGGCCGCGATTTGCTCTCGCGCAGCGCCAGGACCTTGGTCCGGGACCGCAACGTGTCACCCGCGAACACCGGTTTCGGGAAGCGAACGTCGGAGAAGCCCAGATTGCCGACCGTGGTCCCGATGGTGGTGTCGTTGACCGACACACCGACCATCAGGCCCAGAGTGAAGATGGAGTTGACCAGCGGCTTGCCGAACTCGGTCCTGGCGGCGAAATCCGCGTCCAGGTGCAACGGCTGCACATTCATCGTCAGCGAGGTGAACAGCACGTTGTCCATTTCGGTGACCGTGCGAGTCCACGGATGCTCGAATTCCTGCCCGATGAAAAACTCCTCGTAATACAGTCCAGCCACCCCAAACCCCCGTTGAATAAGCGAAACGCGCCAGGACCTGGCGGAATCCTCGCGCCACCGAATTTCTGGCGGTTCGGTTCGCTCGATGGATCAGGGTCAACTGTTATCGGTGGTGGAGAAACCCGGCAAGCCCCGCATCCGGCTTCCGCGCCAACAGCCCGGCGCGGGACGCCGGGCTATCGGATCGACACGCCGGAAATCAGTCCGGGTGGAACACCAAGGTTCTGAGTTCGATGCTCTCACGCGGCAAAACGTCCGCCGGTGCGGTTGGATCGTCGAACGCGGTGTGCGGCATGAACCGCGCGCGTCCGTCGGCTTTCGAGTCAAAGCACTTGAGCAACAGCGCCTCGTCTGGCTGCATTTCCGGGACGTAGTACCACCGGTGATCTGGGTTGTACTTCACCGCGTAGGTCTCACCCACGCGGTCGCGGTAAACCAGATCCGACGGGACGAGGTCGTCCGGTGCCACGGACCTTGTGTCGCACACCGCGAGCGGCGCGTCGCGTAGCGGTCCACGGATCGGCCGCCACAGGTTGATCACCTGAACGCGGCCCTTCAGCAGATCCTCCGCCTCGTCGCCGAGCAGGTCGCGAACCCGTTGCGGACCCGACTTCGCGGTGTGATCGACGTGCACGCGGGACGCCGGCTGCCGAGGCTGACCCACGGCGCGATCATCGGCGCCGGCGACACGGCGGCGGACGGTATGGTCGAAGATAAACACGCGGCTGGCGCCGGTGACCTCGGCGATCAGCCGTTCCGCCTCGGGGTAATAGACGCCGCGAACCTCGGCGTCGTCGTAGAAGTCGCGCACGGCGCTCCTGTGACCAAGGAGTTCGAAACCTTGGCGGTCGAGGGAGAGTTCCGCCTCGATGGGGCGGAGATCGTGGATCGGCACCCGGTGCGTCTCGCTGACGATGTTCGACCTGGGCACGCCAGGCGGCGGGTCGAACGTGTAGTTCCGAGGCCGCTCGGTCATGCGGCTGAGATAATGCAGACCGGCGAACACGTGCGGCAGGTCGAGGGCGGGGCGTTCACGCAATTCGGCATAGGCGCTCATGGTTGGAGTCCTCCTTTTAGGTGTCGAGATCAGTCGCGCCAGAACGGCTTCGAGAGTTCGCGCTCCAGCTCCCAGCGCGATACGCCAAGGTCGCGCAGGTCACGCTCGTCGAGGGCCGGGAACGCCTGACGCTCCCTGATCCTCGCCCGCCGGAGCCGGAGCAGGCGGCCAATCGACCCGGCCACGGCCCAGGCCGCCAGCATCGGCCGGGCAGGCTGATAATTTGTCATCAAGGGATGGATGGCTATGGGCATGGGATGTCTCCGAGTAGCTGTGTTGAACCGAAACATGAGCGCCGCGTCCGGTCCGCGCAAACGATGCTTTGTCAGGTTTTACATGAGATAATATCATGCTATACCGGCCGCATGCTGCTCCCCTCGCTCAACGGTTTGCGCGCTTTTGAGGCCGCCGCCCGCCACATGAGCTTCACTCGCGCCGCGGCGGAGCTGAACGTCACCCAGACCGCGATCAGCCATCAGATCCGCCGGCTGGAGGAGCAACTCGGGTTGACCCTGTTCATCCGCCGCAACCGCACGCTGGAGTTGACGCGCGAGGCGCGGGATTATTTGCCGTCCATCCGCTCCGCGTTTGAGGACCTGAACCGGGCCACAGCGAGGCTGCGCCGCGCCGATCAGGATGGCCCGCTGACGGTCAGCACCACCACTTCATTGGCCACGAAATGGCTGGTGCTACGCGTGGCCGCTTTCCAGGACGCCAATCCGGGGATCGAGGTTCGGATCACGACATCCACCCACCTGGTCGATTTCCGGCGTGAGGAAGTCGACATCGCGGTGCGTTATGGCCTGGGCTCCTGGCCCGGCCTGCGCGCCGATTGGCTGATGGCGGAGCATATCTTTCCGGTGTGTTCGCCGGCGCTGCTGAACGACGCCAATCCGCTGCGTTCGCCGGAGGATCTGGCGCACCATACGCTGTTGCACACGACGGTTTCGCGCGAGGACTGGCAGTTATGGCTGACCGCCGCCGGTCTGCCGCCTGCGATCGCGACACGGCGAGGCATGACATTCGATCAGGGCTTCATGGCCGTTCAGGCCGCGATCGAGGGACTGGGCGTTGCTCTGGGCCGGTCGCAGATCGTGGAGGCGGACCTGGCGGCGGGACGGCTGGTGGCGCCGTTCGACATGGTGCTGCCACAGGACGCGGGGTACTATGTGGTGACGCCGGAGGCGACCGCCGATGTGCCGAAGATCGCGAAGTTCCGGGAGTGGTTGATCGCATCGGCGACGCCCGGTGCGTTAGGGGTGGTGCCGGGGTAGGCGTGGTCGGGGTGCCCTGGCCTTCATCCACGACAAAGTATGACTTTCGGTCAGAGACGTCGCCATGTGTATCGCTGGCCGAGGCTGCCTCCGCGTCATGGGTATCAGTCGCGGTCCATCGAACTTCAACGAAGCAAGCAAGAATTTACCACGGAGGAAGATCGAGAATGCACGGAGGGCCACGGAGAAGAAGAAAAATGGCGCTTCGCGCGGTGTTCGATCCGCGGCCAGCGCGAAGCGCCAAAATGTTTTGTGCTCCGTGGTCCTCCGTGTGCCTCGCTCTTCCTCCGTGGTAAAATCTTTCTTTTCGGACCACGCGCCAGCCCCGAACGATTGCCACCGAGGACGAAAGACGTAGGCTACGCCGCGATCTTCTCCACGTGCACATCCTTGATGTCGCGGAACGTCAGACCCGGCGCCAGTTCCTCCGCCCGCCGCATCATGAACGCCGATGTCGCCAGAAACACCGGATCGCCATCGACATCATCACAGATCGCGCTCCGGTTCTCCTCGATGAACTTCGTCAGTGCCACTCGATCCGATGACGAAATCCAGCGCGCGAGGTTGTACGTCGATGCCTCGAACCCGATCGCCACTCCGTATTCCGCCGCCAGCCGCGCCTTCAGAACGTCCAACTGCAACACACCTACCACGCCGACCAGCGGCGCGGCGCCGTCTCGGGGACGAAACAACTGCACGACGCCTTCTTCGGCCAGTTCCATCAGGGCCTGACGCAGTTTCTTCGCTTTCATCGCGTCGTCCAGACGCACGCGCCGCAGGATTTCCGGGGCGAAATAGGGCACGCCGGTGAACGTGATGTCCTCGCCGTCGGTCAGTGTATCGCCGATGCGCAGCGTGCCGTGGTTCGGGATGCCGACGACGTCGCCGGCGAATGCCTCATCGGCGATTTCCCGTTCGCGAGCGAAGAAAAACTGTGGCGCGTGCAAGGGAATTTGCTTACCGGTGCGCACCTGCTTCAACCGCATGCCGCGCACCAGTCGCCCGGAGCAAACCCGCGCGAACGCGATCCGATCCCGATGATTCGGATCCATGTTGGCCTGAATCTTGAACACCAGAGCGGTCAGGCCTGGCTCCGACGCTTCAACCACTCGCTTGTCAGCGGGTTGCGCGCGCGGCGGCGGGCCGTATTCCGCCAGGCCATTAAGCAGGTCGGCGACGCCGATGCCTTTGATCGCGCTACCGAAATAAACCGGCGTCAGATGGCCGGCGTTGAATGACTCCAGATCGAACTCCGGCAAGGCGGCACGGACCAGATCGACCTCCTCGCCCAGGGTTTGCATTCTGGGATCGGACTGCGGCAATTCGGCGGTCAGGTTCATCGTTCGGGCGCGGAGGTCGTAGGTGCCGGCGAAGGTCGCGGCCTGTCCCACCGGCCAGGTCACCGGCGCGGTGTCCAGCGCCAGAGCCGACGCGACCTCATCCAGCAGAGCGAACGGGCTTTGCGCCTCGCGGTCGAATTTGTTGATGAAGGTGATGATCGGGATGTCGCGCAGGCGGCAGATTTCGAACAGCTTGCGGGTGCGCTCCTCGATGCCCTTGGCGGCGTCGATCACCATGACGGCGGAGTCGACGGCGGTCAGGGTGCGGTAGGTGTCCTCGGAAAAATCCTCGTGGCCGGGTGTGTCGAGCAGGTTGAACACGCAGCCGAGCGTCTCGAACGTCATGACCGAGGTGACGACGGAAATGCCGCGCTCCCGCTCTATGCTCATCCAATCGGAGCGGGTGCGGCGGCGCTCGCCCTTGGCGCGGACGTTGCCGGCGAGCTGGATGGCGCCGCCGGCGCGGAGCAGGTGCTCGGTCAGGGTGGTCTTGCCGGCGTCGGGGTGGGAGATGATCGCGAACGTGCGGCGGCGGGCGATTTCGCCAAGGAACGTGGGAGCGGGGTCGGTCGTCATTGGTCGGGTCGCGATTCCTGTGGCGGCTTCCCGGGTCCGGATGGCCGAGACAGGCCCGTCAGATAAGGCGACTGGGCCGGAATTGCCAGCATCCCGCGACGAAAGGTGGTAAGTTTGGCCGCGAAGGAGGCCGTCATGTTGGTGGCTTTAACGGACGATCCGCTGTTGCGGCGGGTTCGGGCGAGGTTGGAGGAGATGTATGGGGACCGCATCGAGCGGGTGGTCCTGTACGGGTCCCGCGCGCGCGGCGACGCCCAGGAGGATTCGGACTACGATGTCGCGGTGTTTCTGCGCGGCATGTCCGACGCCGGCGCTGAGCGGAACCGCCTCGCGGATCTGAGCACGGAAATCCTGTTTGACGTGCTCAGGATCGTGCACGCGGTGCCATGGCCAGCCGGCGCCTGGAAGGAGCGCACGCCGATCATGCACGAAATTCGGAACGATGGCGTCGACCTTTGAGCCCGGAGGCGAACCGGTTCCTGACCATGAGCCGGTCGTTCCTGCTGAAAGCTGAAGGGATGCGGCGCCAGGGCTGGCCTGATGAGGCTGGACGCGCGGCTTATCTTGCCGCGCTTCATGGTGCTCAGGCGGCGATCTTCGAACTGTCAGGCAAGGTCGTGAAGACCCATCGGGGTGTTCACACCGAATTTGCTCGGATCGTTCGGGATGTGCCGGGTCATGATCCGGAGGTCTGGTCGTTTCTTCGTCGCGGTTATGGCCTGAAGTCCATTGCCGATTACGGAATCGATCCGGACGTGACGGTCACGGACGACGAGGCGAAAGAGGCGATCCGGTCGGCAACGCTGTTTGTTGACCGGGTCTTGGAGGTGCTGACCCGAAAAGACGTGTAGAGCAAACGGGCGACCCGGGTCGCAACGAAATGATGCGCCGCTGGTCGCCGGACTGGCTCCGGTGATCTCCACGACTGCGAGAGTGCGAGGAGATCATTTGTCACAGCGAACTTAGCTCATGAGCCAATGCTCTGTTTCGATGAAACGACCTCGGCAGCGCGGGCCGCGAAATTGCCGCCGCCCCCTCACCCGACTCCAATATCTGTCCGCGCCCCTCTTATCCTCGGTTCATCAACGCCTGCCCGAACATGGGCGACACCGCCTCGGCGTCGTAAGGCGCCTCGATCAACGCCTCGGCGTCCCAGCAGCTTTTCCCCACGGCGGAAATGAAATCGCCATCGTAGACGTGCAGCGCCATCGACAGCTTGCTCAACGGATTGGTGACCGAGTGGATAATGTCGCGGCCTAGTACCGCCACGTCGCCGTGGCGCAGAGACTGGGCGCCCGCTGCCTCGACGCGGCCTTTGGCGTCCTCGGGCAGGCGGCGCCAGAAGACGTTATCCTCGCCCCCGCCATACATGCCGATGACGGCGCGGTGATGGTGGTTGTGTGGCAAGGTCCACTGGCGAGCACCCCAGACGACGTTGAGAATGGTCAGGTCCTGCGTGCGGACGAGGACGGCGGCGGAGGCGCCCGCCGGCTCACCCAACGCGCGGATGACGTCCCCGTCGTCCAGCACGGCGCGGCGAACGACCTCGCGGATTGCCTCGCTGCCCCGCTCCGCCAGAGCGGCACGGCAGTCGTTGGCGAAACGATCGATGTCGAACATTGCTCTTCTCCTGCTCTGGACCTCTGGGTCGCGGCCCAGGTGCCGCGTCACCGGCACGTTACACCGGAACGCGACCCGATATAAATGCCATGTTGCCATGCAGCATGAGCTGGTGATAGCCTCGCCTTCCAGTCACCAGGTGGAGCAAGCCCATGCCCCGACCACACCAGGACGCGGAACAACCTGACCCCGGAACGGAGCCCGCGATCAAGCAGCGTGACCATTCCAACGAACCGCTGGAAGACGAGGAAAAGGTCCTCGCCGGCCGCACCGACGCCAACATTCCCGCGATGCTGACGAAGGACGTTCCGGGCGGCTGACGTCGCCGCGTTGACATCGGTCCGCCGCTCCGGCGCGCGGGCTTTGTAGGCGCCAAACGCCATCGTATGGTTGGGTTCAGTTCGGCCATGGGGATCCCATCATGCTGACGGACCGATACGAACTCGGCTTATCCACGACCTCGTCCGCCGCCCGGGACGCTTATGTCGCCGGCTGCGATCTGCTGTTGACGCTTTACCCCGGCGCGACCGAGGCCTTCGATCGAGCCATCGCCGCCGATCCCGGCTTCGCCCTGGCGTATGCCGGCAAGGCACAGGTGCTGATGCGGGAAGGCAACGCCGCGGCGGCACGGGCGTCATTGGACGCCGCCAAGGATCTGGCCTCCGGATTGCCGGCGCGGGAAGCCAGCCATCTCGGGTTCTTCGACCTGGCCTTCGCGGGCCGAACCGACGCCGCGATCGACGCGCTGCATGCGCATCTGAAGGAATGGCCGCGCGATGCTCTTGTGCTCAGCCCGGCCGCGACACCCAACGGCCTGATTGGCGCCTCGGGCCGCATCGGGCAGAAGCATGAGATCGCCGTTCTGCTCGACAGTCTCGCGCCCCATTACGGCGACGATTGGTGGTTCCTGGCGCACCACGCTTTGGCGCTCGCGGAAGATGGGCAACGCGATGCCGCGCGCGTGAAGATCGAGCGATCGATGGCGCGAAACCCCCGCAACGCGAATGGCGCACACGGGTTCGCTCATGTCTGCTACGAAGATGGCGATGCGAACGCGGCCCGCGGCTTTCTTTCGTCCTGGCTCGCCACCTATCCGCGAAACGGATTTTTCCATGGCCATCTGAGTTGGCATCTGGCACTGGGCGAAATCGAGGCCGGCAACGCGGCGGAAGCGTTACGACTCTATAAGGAATCCATCGCGCTCGACAGGCACAGCGGGCCGCCGCAGCAGAAAGTGACGGATGGCATTGGGTTCTTGTGGCGATCGGAACTCTCCGGGCAACCGCGCGACCGCGAGAGTTGGCAAGCGACGCATGAATTCGCGAACAGAACGTTGCCACGCCCGGGAAATGGGCTCGCTGATGTGCATGTCGTATTGGCGCGGGCTGTCACGGGCGATGATGCCGGATTGGCGGAGCGCGTAAGGCGGATCGAGGACCTCGCGCGGGATGGGCGTTACCTGTCGGGCTCTTTCGTTCCCGCGATGTCACGAGCGTTCGCCGCTTTCGAACGGCGGGATTTTTTGGCGGCGATCGAGGCGCTGGAACCGCTCGTTGACGAAAGAGAACGTATTGGCGGCAGCCGCGCGCAGCTCGATCTGATCGAGTTCACGCTGTTGAAGGCTTATCTCGAAGCGGATCGCCCGGAGGATGCGCGCCGGCTGCTCAGCGAGCGGCGCCCGGGCCCCGCGGGCGTTCCGGTCGCCGGGTTGGCTTCGGTGCACTGACGGGCGAAGCGGCGTCGGCGCTTACGCGATCGCGATACCGGTCTGTGGAAAGTCGTTCCCTTTGCACAGCAGCGGCATGTCCCGCGTCACGGCGCAGGCATAGGCGAAGCAGTCTCCCAGGTTGAGCGCGGCTTGGTGGCGGCCTTTGCCGAAGCGCTCGAATGCCGCGATCGCCTCACGGCCACAGGACGCGTCGATGGGAACGACCGTCGCATCGACCTCCATCAGGAACTGATCGAGCACCGATGTCGCATCCGCGATGGACGCGTTGCCGACCCGCGCCAGGCCAAGCGCCGCCTCGTAAACCGCGATCGGAGAGGTAACGACATGCGCGGCCTGCCCAAGGCGCGCGGCGAGACTGGCGGCATCGCTCTCACCCGCGATGATGGCGATGATGGCCGAGGCATCGAGAAACACTATGGGTCCCCCGACAACGCATCGAAGAATTCCTTGTCCGCGGGCAGCCCTCCGGGACGCGACACCGCGGCGAATTTCTGCTGGATCGGCCGCAGCCGCTCGATCAGCGGGACCTCGGCGCTCTCGCGCTGATATTCGTGTTCCACCGCCTCACGGATCGTCTCGGTCAGGGTTTTTCCTTTGAGCCGCGCCAACCGGCGGACCGCCTGATCCGTCGCCCGGTCCTTCACGTGGAATGCCATTGTCCGCACCATTCGGTCTAGATGGATATCCGGGAAAGTATACACGACGGGCCTGGCGCTGTCCAATGCCGGTCCGGGCACCAGCAGTTCTCAACCTGGCGGGTCGTTGCCCCCCTCCACGTCATGCTCGGGCCTGGCCCCATACGCGCTAAAATAGGAGGATCACGCTCTCTCTTCGTCGTCATGGCCGCCTCCCTCTTCGTCGTCATGGCCGCCTCCCTCTTCGTCGTCATGGCCGCCTCCCTCTTCGTCGTCATGGCCGCCCTTGTGGCGGCCATCTTCCGTGTTGTCCGTCAAGCGGAGATCCTCTGTTTATTCGCGATTATGTCGCCCTTTGTGCTTGTCCTCGCGTCCGCCGGGTGCCGTGACGACGGCATGACC
>Ga0182018_10001403_pt1 | contig 27502 bp, 20 predicted proteins | sample 812P2MmetaG_FD_120490 | JGI IMG/M metagenome (GOLD analysis project Ga0182018, IMG submission 120490) | Permafrost microbial communities from Stordalen Mire, Sweden - 812P2M metaG | ecosystem: Environmental > Terrestrial > Soil > Wetlands > Permafrost | place: Sweden: Stordalen | collected...
AGGGATGCAGTGGCCCCCAATGCCAGCCAGCACATCCCAACCAATAACCTTGCCTTGCGCATTGCAGCTACTCCTTGGTGGGTGCAACCCTTTCGTTGCGGAACATGGCGATGGCCTCAATCTCCACGAGCAGTTCTGGCCTGCAGAGATGCGCCTGAATACCGGTTGAGGCGGGCAGCGGGTCGAGTCCCTGCTCCTTGAAGAACGCGGTGCGGCCAGCGTTGAACACGTCGTAGTCACGATCGATGTCGCGCAGGTAGCAGCTGGTGCGCACGATGTCGTGCCAGGTGCAGCCTTCAGCCTGGAGCAGCCCGGTGATGTTATCGAAAGTGCGGCGAAGCTGCCCCGGGAAGTCGCCGATGTGCACGCTCTTGCCGCTTTCATCGATTGAAGCCGTGCCGGAGATGAGCAGGATGGTGACGCTGCCAATGTCGATTCGCATGCCGCGCGAGAACGCGCTTGGCTTCTCATAGGCGTAGGCTTCATTGAGCACCCCGTGATTGGTCATGGCGCGCTTCTGGATGGGCGCGTGTGCGAGGGCTTGAAGAATATCTGCAATTGCATTCATGATTGTTGGTCTCCTAAAGTTCTTACTTCTGTTGACGAATTCCGTGGCTTAAACCCTTGGCAGTAGCGACCCAAATATCGTCGCCCTGAAAGTCGATGCCAAGAACGTAATTGTGTGCCGGTGCGCTGGTGACCGCGATTGGCGCTACTTTGCCCTGCGCGTCGCGCACTGTCATCTCCGGCTTGCCATCTTTCAACGATGGGCGATACACCGCCCAATTGACACCGTCGAAATAGGCCAGCCCCTTATCCGTGCAAAACCAGGCCCGCTTCGCGTCCACCCCCTTGATAAAGTTGGTAAAGTTCGAGGGAAGCCCGCTGTCTTTCGTAAGAAAGTTGTGCCAATAGCGTCCGTCGTACCGGCTGTCGCCAAAGTACGTGGCCGCCCAAAGAATATTGTCGACATAACTGACCGAAGTGACAATCTCGTGGATCAAGCCCTGATCCTTAAACAGCACCATCTCATTTTCGCCGTCCGGATCGTCGTACTTGTCCCAGCGCGCTGACTTTTGATCATATTCGAGTACCCCGCTGCCCCAAACCGCGTAATAGACCTTGGTGGGCGTTGCGGAGACTCCATAGGTCCAGATCTCGACCATGGGGGTGTTGCGCTCGTTGTAGAGGGTCCATTGGCCGGTGCGGAGGTTGAGCCGGCACCCCCCCGCTGCCGTTGCGACCCAGACATTTTCGCCCTCAACCGATACGCCGTAGACGACGTCGTTGCTGAGGCCGGAGTTCAGTTGCGTAAAGCTGTCGATGCGGCCGCCGGAGATGCGGCTCAGGCCAGCCATGGTTCCGGCCCACACATCGCCGGTGCGCCTGTCCAGGGCAAGGGAAAGCACGGCACGGTGCGCGAGACCATCCTTGGTGGTGTAGGTCTTCCACGAATGATTCTCGTAGACGGCAAGACCATTTTCAGTACCGGCCCAGATTCGATCTCCATCTACCAGGACTGCGAAGACGTGATTGTCTGGCAAGCCATTGGCTGTGGTGAAGTTCTCAAAGCGAAATTCAGGCATCTGCGGTGCGGGCACCTGCCTTGCGGCAGCCACCTGCGGTGGGGCAGACGGCGCTGGCGCGCCAAATACAGTTGACCCCGCAGCGGCAAGCAATACGGTTATCAAAAACTTTTTCATCGCGTCCTCAAATACTCAATCAGGTCGTTGAGTTCATCTTTGGTGAGGTCGTTGGTGCGTCCGTGCTTGTCTTCAGGGTTGTAGACCGTCCATATTTCTTCGAGACTTCGCGCCGACCCGTCGTGCAGATAAGGCGCGGTGAGGGCAATTTCAGTCAGCGGCGCCGCCTTCAAAAGGCTTCCATTGTCGGTGGGCTTGCGCGTTCCTACGTCGAAGAGTTTCTGGTTGGTGCCCTTGGGCCCGCTGTGGCAATAGGAGCAGCGGTTGTATTCCGGAATTGGCTTCTTGAACTTGTCGACGGTACGATCAAAGATCGCCTTGCCGCGCTCCTGCGGCGGCGTCAGTTCATTTCCCGGCAGCTTCCAGCGGTTGGGCCGTGTTTGCATGGTGAGGACATAGAACGCCAGGTCGGCAAGCGTGAGGTCGTCATAGTTTTCTGAGCGCCAGAAATATTTCTCGGTACGCGGCCCGCACTCTGTGGGAATGTTGGGATTGGTGCCGGTCCACTTGTAAGGTTCTGTGTCCTTGACACCCTCAAGCAGCTTGTTGTCCACGATGCTGCGGCCAAAGCCATCCGGCTCCAGGTTCCAGGTCAAACCGTCGAAGGTGGAATCGATGTGGCAGTTGGCGCAGCCGATCTGGCCCTGGAATGACTGGCGCGCGGTGTAGAAGGTCTGCTCTCCATGACGCCGCGCGGTGACGATCTTCGGTCCGGCCAAAGCGATAGTGGAAGCGACCCGGTTGGTGCGCGTATCGATGACGCTGATGGTGTCATCAAGACGGTTGGCGACAAAGAGGGTGCGGCCGTCGCGTGTGAGGGTCAACCCGCGCGGATTGTGGCCGACCGCGATGCGCGCGACAACATAGTTCGCGCTGGCTGAGAGGTCCTGGACAAAAGGTGCAGGATGGGCGTGAATAAAGCGCAGCAGGCGCTGCACGTCCACGACAGTGACCACCTCTGATCCACCGCTGGTGATGTAGATTCGCGATTTGTCTGGCGCAATGGCCACGCCAAATGGTTGCGAGGCATAGCGCTCCAGTTCATCAAGCGGAACTTCCACTGGTTTTCCGACGTCTGCGCCGAAGACGGTCAGTGTATCTTCAAACGCTCCGCCGTGCTCAAGGTGCGCCAGGGGGACGAGATTCTTGGGATGAAATTCGGCCGTAACGCCCAGACGCCCATCGGTTGAAAACGCCGTGTGAAAGACGCCGGCGATTGCGTGCAGCGGCATGCGATCCACAACTACGGCACGGGCTACATCGATGACCGTGATCTCGGACTCCGGCGCCGTGCGGTGAGGCGATGCATTGGGATACACATGCATGGCGTAGAGACGGGCGCCGTCAGGGGAAAGCGCAAGGTAACTCGATCCGCGCCCGGCCAAAAGACGCTTCTCTTCTGCTCCGGTCTGCGCGTCGAGAACGGCCACATCGTTGCTGATTCGATTGGCAACGAAGAGGCGCCCGCCTGCTTGATCTTCAACCACGCTGGAAGGCTCCGATCCTACCGGCCATGTGGCGACAACGGAGAGCGCGGTGGTGTCAATGACGGAGAGCGTATCGTCCCACGAGTTGGCTACGAAGAGCCGGTTGCCGTCAGGCGAGAGCGAAAACCCACGGGGCACGCGGCCGACAGTGATGTTCCTGATGACTGCGTAGGTGGCCGCATCCAGCACCCGCACCTCTTCACTCTGCTGGCAGAGAACGTAGAGGCGCGCGCCATCAGGCGAAAGCATGACCTCGAGCGGCGAGGCATAATCGACATCTTCGATGGAACCCCGGTGCTCGTCTGCGCGTACCGGGCTGCCGGAGAGCAGCGCAACCGCAAACAATGCAGCGGCCAGCAGCGCCAACAGCGCCACCATGCCAGCCCGCACGCGGGTTTGGTTTCGCCAGGTCATTTGGGCTCCTCTACATTGAGCACGCGATCGACACTGAGATTTTCAAGCGTCTGCTCCCGGCCACTGGGCCAACGAACAATCAGCTTGTCCACCGTTGTGGCTGCGCCCAGCCCGAAGTGCAGACGGCCGTCGTCCTGAGAGAGATAGCCGGAACCGGCCACTCGCTCTGCCGTATGCCGCTTGCCGGCTGCAAGTACCTCAACGCGGGCGCCAATACCGTCGCGATTGCTCTTTGTTCCGGCGAGCTTGATGGTGATCCAGTGGCCAGTGCCGGTGGAGACGTTGTGAACCAGGGTTCCCTTTCCGCCCAGATTGACGACGAAGGCATCTATCTTGCCGTCGTTGTCGTAGTCGGCGAAACAGGCTCCGCGCGCGGTAGTGCGCTCGCTGAGGACTGGCCCCGCTTCGCGAGAAACGTCAGCGAATTGACCGTTGCCGGTTCCGCGGAAGAGGGTGTGCTCTTGGGGAATGAGATGAATGAGCCCGCCGTGGAAGATGAGGATGTCGAGGAGTCCGTCGTTGTCGAAGTCGTAGATGCCGGTGCCCCAACTTACGTATTGTGCGTTGGTCTGGGAGACGCCGTTCGATGCGCCGATATCTTCAAAGCTCATCTTGGTGGTGTTATGAAGCAGCCTGTTGTAATGGCCGTCAGTGACCCACAGGTCGAGCCATCCACGGCCTTCGAAATCGGCAAACACCGGACCCATGGACGAGGTGGATTCGCCGTTCTGGCCGAAGGCTGTATCGGTATCGTTCCCGATTTCTTCAAAGGTGCCGTCATGCTTGTTGTGAAAGAGGAAGTTCTCGGTGCGGTCGTTGGCTACGTAGATGTCGTCCCAGCCATCGTTGTCGAAATCCGCTGCCGTGACGCCCATGGTGCGGCCGACGTAGGCGCCGATGCCTGACTTCTCAGTGACATCGGTAAATGTGCCATCGCAGTTGTTGTGAAAGAGCTGATTGGTTTCGCCCTCATAGTCCAGCGGGCCGGGATAGTTGTCTGCCGCATAGAAGGCGCGATACTTGGGATCAAATTTAACGTAGCGGCCAACGAAAAGATCGACACAGCCGTCCTTGTCATAGTCAAGCCAGGTGGAACTGATGGCCCATCCGTCCACCTTGATGCCGGCCTTCGCGGTGACATCTGTAAAGTGGCCGTTGCCGTCGTTGTGGTAGAGAATCGTCTTTCCATAACCGGTGACGAGGAGATCTTCAAAACCATCGTTGTCGTAGTCTGCCGCGGCAACCGCAACCGAGTACATATCCGGATTGAGCCCCGCTTTCTCTGTCACGTCGGTAAAATGGCCGTTGCCGTCGTTGCGATAGAGATGATTGTGCGGCGGGGTTGCCGGTTTTTCCTTGAGTGGGTAGGGATGCATCGAGTCGTCCAGCGGGCGCCCGTTGACCACGTAAAGAGACTCGAGGCCGGAGTTGTTGTAGTCGAACCAGACGCAGCCCGCACCCGTTCCCTCAAGGAGCGAACCAAGCTGGCGCGAGCCAAAGCTATGGGTAAAGTTGATGCCGGCCTTGTCGCTTGCATCCTCAAACCGGATTGCTGGCACCTGCGGCGCGGCAGCCACCTGCGGTGCGGCAGACGGCGCTGGAGCGCCAGGAGCAGGTTGGATCATGGACGGCGGTGCGGTTTGAGCTGTTGCAACCGAGAAAGCGCTGAATAAAAGTAAAAAGCGAATCATCATTTCAATTGCCCCCTCGAAGTGGGGTTCTGCGCGCGGTCTGGTCCGGACACGTTGGAGAGATCGTTCGGCGTTGTTGTGCGCAGCAGGACTGCCGGCACACGATTTTCCGAGGAGCGCTCGGGGCCGGTGTGACAGCCTACACAGATACGCTGCTCGCCGCGGCGAATCCAAAACCAACCATGCTCCTGGCGCACGACGGCACCTTTGTCATTGAGCAACGCAAAGCGGATGGGCCTGTCTGCTGGAGTTTTCACGAAGAAAGAACCGTCCGCCTCTACCGGAGCCGTACCGGTTACGAATGCGTGGCCGTCAGCATCCAGCGTTTCAAGGCGGACCGATGCCGGGGTCACCTTCAGGTCGCCTTCGCGCGACTCGCGAGCATCAAGCGCGAGCATGTTGGCGTAGCTCCAATCATGGAGTCCAGACGGATGACGGTTTGGCCTTTTGCGCGGCGCGATAAGAACCGGGTCGACGAGATCTTGGCCGGCGCGGGAGATAATTGGCTGCATGGCCGACGCGCCGGGCTTTAACAGCTTGAGCTCGTAATGCGCGCCTGCCCCAGCACGCGCGCTTACGAGCCAGTCGCCTGCAGCCGTTTCGACAATCGCGCCCGCGTAGTCAGCGCTCGGAGCAACGATATGCGCCTCAGTTGCAAGCGGCGAAGTAAACCGCGCTAAGGATGTTCCGTGCGTGAAGACTAGGTCGCCTGAGGCCAACTGCTTTCCGCCCCAGCGCGCCCTGCCATGATCGCAGCGGTAGGACTCGACGCCCGAGCCGTCGGAGTAGACCAGAAATAACTCTGGCATCGACCCTGTACCGAGCGGGAAGCCGGATGCGAACAGAATGCGGCCATCGAGCAAGACGTCCTCGGGAATGGCGTTGCCGGGCAGATAGCTCAGCGAAAGCAACTTCAATTCTGCACCTGCATCGATCGGGGCAAGTGGACTCTGACCGTCGGAGCCTGCGGCCTCAAGATGAAAGCCGCGATCCGTCTTCCGGGCATAGACGAGTCGACCAGCAGGCAGATAGAAGGGGCGGATTGCATCGCCATTGCCTGAAATCAGTTTGCGCAGCGAGTGGTTTTCAAGTGTGAGTTCCCAGATCTGCCAGGGATCAGTTGCCGACTGCTTGCCGGAGAAGAGGACCTTCTTGCCATCGAAGGAAATGTTGGCATCGGCGCTGGCTGCGAACCCATCGAGCAATGGTTCTGCGTTGCCGGCATGCACCAGCAATAAATGCGCGCCCTTGGGAAACCGCTCCCCTCCGCGGAGAGCCGCCAAGGGCCGGTAAACGGGCGCGGCGGTGACAATGAAATCGGTATCGACACCGCGGCTGGCGCTGTTAGCTGCCTGGGGCCCAAATGCGCAAATCGGAACCAGAAGGGCAATCGATGCGGCCACGGCCAGCATGCGAGCTGCAGGAGTCATCCCACGGCCTCCATGGGTCGCACACCAGAAGCAGGTCGCCGCGAAAAACTGTGGCTGCGGAGGGAGAGGTATGGCTCAATGCCGTCCATCATGTCGTCGAAGCCGGCAAAGTCCATGGACTGCTCGCCGTCACTCCACGCCTTGTCTGGATTGGGATGGACCTCGACCAGCAAGCCATCGGCGCCGGCGGCAACGGCGATGCGGGCAAGTGCAGGAACCAGCTCGCGATGGCCCGACGCATGGCTGGGGTCGGCGATGACGGGGAGGTGCGAGATCTGCTTGAGCAGCGCAATGGCGGCCACATCGAATGTGTTGCGCGTTGCCGTTTCAAAGGTGCGGATGCCGCGCTCGCAGAGAATGACGTTAGGGTTGCCGTTGTCCAGGATCAATTGGGCGGAGCGCAGGAAATCGGCGATGGTTGCCGCCATGCCGCGCTTGAGCAGCACGGGGCGGCCGGATTGCGCCGCCGCTTCAAGGAGGGCGTAGTTCTCCATGTTGCGTGTGCCGATCTGCAGGATGTCAGCGTACGCGGCGACCATGGGAACGTCTTCTTCAGACATGACCTCAGTGACGATGGCGAGTCCGCTCTCTTCGCGGGCGCGCGCCAGAATCTTGAGACCTTCAAGGCCTAATCCCTGAAATGCATAGGGGGAGCTGCGCGGCTTGAAGGCTCCGCCACGAAGGATGCGCGCTCCGGCCCGGCGCACGTGGTTGGCCGTGGCCATCAGTTGAAACTCTGTTTCAACCGAGCAAGGGCCGGCCATGGTGATGAATTCGTCTGCGCCGATTTCGAGATCGAGAATGGGCACCACAGTCTGCTGGCGCCAGGCACTCTTTAGAACATCGGGGGATTCCGCAAATCGTTCGTGCCAGCTTTCGCGCACCTGGTGCGCTCCGTTTCTGGGGAAGCGGAAGGTTTAGAGTACCGCTGAGTTGAGCGACACGCCTCCATCAAAAGGTGGAGGGGGCGGAAAAGGCGGTTTTAAAGCAGATTGGGGCACTTGACGGAGGACAATGGTGGAGACGAAAGCGGGACCGCTGGCGTTTTATTGTCATTTCGCGGCTTTTGCGGGCCAGAGCTGGAGAATTCCGGGCTGCGGTTGGTTCTGCTTCTTACACAAGCTAAAGCGCGACGGGCGGCGGACGGTAGCCGAAGGCCGAGTCCAGAATTGATGCGACTCCCAGCGCGATCTCGTCCTGGAACGGGCGAGCAACGATCTGCACGCCGATGGGAAGATCCTCCGGCGACTTTCCAACGGGGACAACCGCCGCCGGGCAAGCGAGCGTGTTGAACCATTGAGTGTGGCGCACGGCGTCAAGATAGTCCACGGAGCGGCCTTCGACGATCCAACTGCGCTCGTTGTGACGAAACGCAGGGATGCTGGCCACCGGGCACAACAGGACGGGAAAGTCGCTCATTTCCGCGAGGGTTTTCGAACGCAGCAGATCCAATTCAGCCCATGCGTTGAGCAACTCCTCTGCCGTGAGGGGCGGCGCGGTTTCTGCAATCTCAAGGAATCCTTTGAAGACTGGGCTGAGTTGCTGCTCCTTTCCCCGGATAAGGGGCGCACAGAAGATTGCGCCGCATTGCACAAAGAACTTCAGCCAGAGCTGCCGGAGGCGCTCCAGCGTGGTTGGTTTGAAGTGATCCACACGGAACCCTGCGTCACGCAGAGCGGCAACTGCTGCCTGGATGGCAACACGCGTCTCGGGGGTGACGGGAACCAAGCCATCGTCCTCAAAGAATCCAATCCTGTTGGACCGCAGCTCGTCGAGGCTTGGCTCGCGCAACTCAATCGGGGGACTTGCCGGATCGTTGGGATCCTGCCCGCTGAGGGTGCGGAAGAGCAGGGATACATCTTCCATGGTGCGCGCCATGGTGCCAATGGCGCCAAGAGTTGAAAACGGACCTACGCATGGCGGCAGGTGTCCACGGCCCGGAATGCGTCCCGGCGTGGGTTTGAGCGCGCAGATGCCGGTAAAGTGCGCGGGCAAGCGCACCGAACCGCCGCTGTCGCTGCCTAACCCCGCGGCGGAAAGGCCGGCCGCGATGGCGGCTGACTCGCCTCCACTGGATCCGCCCGGTGTGCGCTCGAGATCCCAGGGATTTCGCGTGCGGCCGTGCAAGAGGTTCGCGGTCTCATAGGCCATGAGGAATTCGGGGCAATTGGTGGTGCCCAGAATCAACCCGCCCGCGGCACGGAGGCGCGCGACAACGACGGCATCCTCGCGGGGGACGTCGCCCTTGTTGAGCAGGCTGCCGATTTCGCAGAGATAGCCTGCGGTGGCAATGGAGGATTTCACCGTAACCGGCAGCCCGTGCAGGGTTCCACGCATTTCCTGCTGGCGATCGAGGCGGCGCGCCTGCGACCGCACTCGGTCCGCGTCAAAGTTCACAATTGCATTGATCTCGGGGTTCAAGCGCTGGATCTGGCGGATGTGTTCCTCGGCAAGCTCCAGCACACTGATCTCGCCGAGCCGCAAGAGCTCGAGTTGACGGACCGCCGATTCAAGGACAAGGTCTTTCATGGGTGCAATCCTTTGGTGACGGCGCAAGGAGCGCCCGTAGCAGTGCAGGGGTCATCCGATGGGGAAGAAGGCATGGATCGATAGTCAAAGCGATAGGAGCGCACGGGGTCGCCGGAATCGAAGCGGTCGTTCCAGTTCAACTGATAGGCGAGCGCGTCCGCATGGTCGGGAAACTTCTCGTTCTGCGGATAGGGATAGCTGGTCATTCCATGAAACGGCAGTTGCGCAACCGTAAAGGGCGATGCGTCCCACCAATCCATATCTTTCACAAATCCGTTGGCGTAGAAGAAGTAATCGCGCTTCCAGTTCGGGGGGAGAGGCCGCAGCCCGGTGGCGTCGAACTCGGCGGCAATCTCTTCACCGCTGCCGAAGATGACAAAACGGTTGTCGATGCCCTTGAGCAGCGGGGTGACGTCGCCCATGCGGGTATAGTTGCCGCGCTGGTGCTGGTAGGGTCCAGTGAGGCTGACGAGGTTGTATTCGTAGTCGAGATCGCCTGGGCTGGCGCCTTCAATCTGCTTTGGGTATCCGCGGAAATGGAGAGTCGCCTGTGCTAGCGGAATCTCGGCCGTGTGCGCTTCTGCATCCTGACTCTGGTCGACGAGGACCTGGTCCCAAAAGAGCTGCAGATTGGTCATGAGGCGGATGCGTCGCGCGCCTGAAGGAAGCTTGCGTGTGAGGTCGACGACGATGGTGCGCTCAAGGCCGGCGGGGAATCCTATGTTGTCCGCGATCCTGGTCCATGTACCGTCAGGCAACTGCGCCTCGACATATGGCGGGACCTCTTTCATGCCGGCCTGCCACGCGGCATAGAGAGAAGTCGCGCTGAAGTAGTTAACGTAGCCGGTCATGAGCAGGCGCAGCGGGGAGTCAGCGTCCACAGGACCCAAGTCGAGTGTCAGGGCGTGGAGATTAGCAAACCCATCGTAAGGCGGCAGCTCAGTGAAGCCGCTGGCAAACTGATGATCGCGGCGGCTCACCTGGGTGAGAACATCGCGGCCTTCGCCGTCCCATGCGCCTGCGGGAGGCCGTGCGCCTTTTGAAGCGACAACACGGCCCGAAGCAAAGGGGGGATTGTCGAGGAAGTGCTCGTCGGCGTTGACTTCAACATTTTCAGGATGGTCGACCGCAACGAGGCGGAGCTGATCGACGTAGTTAACCTCTTCCATTGGCTCCATAAATCGCAGGCTGAGGCGACCGTTTACGGCGGCGAAGTTGGCGCCGTCGACCTTCACCCATTCTCCGGGGTTGGGGGTGTTTCGGCGCGTGGGGGTAAACCAGTGGCCCACGACGCCAGCGCCGATGACGTCGACGACAAACTTGTAGTGATCGCCATCCCAGACGAAGAGCACCGGACATGAACTGCCGCGGCGATCTGCCTCTTTCATGGCAATGACGGGCTGATGGGGCAGGTCGATCTCATCCTGCAAGACGCCGGTTGGCCAGAGAATGCGCAGCAGGTCGATGCCTTCTGCCTGACCCAATCCCACGAGAATCTGAGGCGGGGCCTGAGTTCGGTAGCCGGAGGCTCCGGGAAGCTCCCACTTTTGCCATAGACCGCCGGCGAATACTTCTACCTTGACACCGAGCGCGGTTTTGTTGTCGACAAGGCCGGTGAGGTCGAGGCGAACGGAGTGATTCTTGTTGCCACCCACATTGCGGAGCAGGACTGGAGGCGCGTTGAGTTGGGTGACGATGAGGTCGGGCGTGGCGTCGCCATCAACGTCGGTGGCGATCAATCCACGCGGGGCCTTGAGCTTGATCTCATCAAGGCCGAGGGCGTGGCTGACATCTTCCAAGGTGCCATCGCCGCGATTGCGGAGGACGCGGAGTTGGGGGCCGGTGGTGGTTTCGACAATTGCGGCCAAGTCGATCCAGCCATCGTTGTCGATGTCGATGGGAGTGAGCCCCCAACCGCGAAGGGCGTCTTTGAGGGGGAGTTGCACACGCTCGAAGCGACGGCCTACTTGAGCGGGGGCTGCAATGTTACGCCACAGGGTCAAGCCGGGGGCGGCGGAGTGGGTGACGGCGATGTCCATCCAACCGTCTTTGTTGTAGTCGAGGACGGCGATGCCGACGGTGGGCGGCAGTTTTGAATCCATATCTACGGGTTGCGTTGGATATTTTCCTTCGCGGGGATTCACATAGATCAGCGGAGAAGGCCCGTCACCGGAGATGGCGAGGTCGACGGCGCGGTCATTGTTGAAGTCGGTAAGGATGGCTGCGGCCGTGGTTCCGCTACCACCGAATCCCGTTGGTTCAGTGAGATCGGTGAAGGTCCCGTTGCCGTTGTTGCGCCAGAGAACATTGGGCGCGTCGCCGGGCTTCACGGGAGAACCGGTGAGCAACAGATCGAGATCGCCGTCATGGTCGTAGTCGACAAAGGTAATGCCGGAAGGGCGGTTGTGGGCGGCGAGGCCAGACTCGGCGGTTACATCTTTGAATTTGCCGTGGCCCAGATTGCGGAAGAGCAGCACGGCGTCGTCAAGGGCGACGGCGAGGTCGTTCAAGCCATCGCCGTCAAAGTCACCCACGGCACAGGCTACGGCGTGGCCTGATGCCTTGAGGCCGGCTCCTGCAGCATCGAGATCATCGAATTGCCAATTCCCTTCGTTGTGCAGCACGCGAATGGCTTGAGCACCGGTCTGCATCAGAACCAGGTCCATGTGTCCATCGCCCGTAAAGTCCATCATGCAGGCGCCGCCAGTTGTGGTCCATGGCTTTTCAATTCCCGCAATCGGCAGGTTGAGCGGCTGGGCCACCAGCTTCACGGGGATCATTGGCTTGACGACGGGTTCCGGCAGTTGCACGGTAGTGACCAGGGAGTAGTGGCCTTGTTCGCCGTAGGACAAGCCGATGGGCGCGCCGATCTTAGTGTTCGTAAGGTGCTGGAAGCGCTTGAAATGATCTTTTGCTTCCGGAGTTTTTCCGGAACGCTGGAAAGCGCGCGCCAGCGCAAACTCGGCCGAAGCGTGGTTGGGATCGATCTGCAGTGCCTTTTCAAAACTGGCGATGGCCTTGTCGGAGTCCTTCAGATCCTGGTAACAGACGCCAACGAAGTAATAAGAGTCCGCATCGTGGGGATCGTACTTGACTGCCTGCTGAAAGCTGTTGAGCGCTGGTTCCAATTCATTATCGGCATGCTGGGCCAAGCCGAGGTTGTACCAGGCCTGGGCATTGGAGGGGTCGAGGTCGATGGCCCGCTGCAGGGCTTTCTTGGCGTCGTCCAACTTTTGCAACGTCATCAGGGCGATGCCCTGATTGACGGCTGCCTGCGCCAGTTTCGGGTCATCCCTGAAGGCCTCAGCAAAGGCGGCCGCTGCACGATCAGTAAACTGCTGGCCCATCTGCGCGACGCCACGATTATTGAGCCGCGCCGCCTCGGCACTGGAGGGCGCCTGCGCTGCGCAGGTGGCTGCCAAGGCCGAAATCAGGGCAAGGGCCGTGGCCCCGGCGATTCTCATCAAAACCTTTCCCATCGCATTTGAAGCTTGATTTGATTGAAAAGAGGCGAAATCCAATCGAGCACCCTTCAGTGTATGCGAAGGTCCCGCGAAGGCGCATCGCCGGAAAGTGTGACAAGTGACCAAGGACTATCCAGTCTCATGGGTGTGATTGGCTCGTTGCAGGCCGGACGAGTGAGGGAGAATTTCTCCATTTGCACATGCCGAGACAAGTACGGGATGCAAACAAATCCGGCACATTTCGCGAAATTCAGGGATTGGTTGTTTTGAATGAGTCAAAGTCAAAAATTCATGACTGAATTTACAAAAGTCATCTTGACTTGGCAAAGGAAGGGGCGCATGATCGTGCCAAATCGGGCCATAAACAGGGTGCGATTCAATTGAGGAATCCGCCAAACTGGATTTTTTGCGCTTCTCGCTGCTTCATCAAACCTGACTCCTAGACTGAACCCATCCCTCGTTCGAGAGCAGGTCTTCATGGTGGTGAAAACACATTCCAAGGGCCGAGGTGTCACCGGGTTGCTGGTAGGGGTGGCCAATGTCCGGCGCTATTTTCCAAGGCATGTTGAGGTGATCGAGTTGCATCTCGATCATTTGCAGATTCAGTGTGGGCTGGACCCTGATTTCTGGCGGGGGCAGCCGGAGATCCACGACCCCAGGCTGTGTGCGTGGCTGGAGTCGAAGAACTTTCACAGCCAGCCGGGACGAACGCCGGTTCCCTTGGCATTGATTCCGGCAGGCAAAAACACGTTCAAGCTTCAACCCATTTCCTAAGTCAACTTCAGCCAACCTTCAAGCCCTGACCTGCGTCCGACCCTTGCAGCCAGATACCTATCTTCGGGGAGCCAATTTCAAAATCAAATAATGTGCAATTTTGATCAGACGAATTCCTGACACAGTGGTAGGATAAAATGGCACAGCTGTTCCATGCGAGAAGCCCGATCCGAAGGCCAAGTGGCGGCCTTTAACGATGAGGCAGCACCAAACACTCCTTGAAAGTCCCCAAAACGGGAGCGCGATGCGCTCTCAAGACTGATCAGCCAGGCCGGTGAGTTCTGGGATGGGTATCCTCTGGAGGAGCCCATTCACCAACTCCATCTCCTTTTAACCTGGTCCGCAAGACTGACCTCAACTCAGTTTGAAGGGCAGGTTCCTATGGTCGTGAAGACTCATTTTAAAGGCCACGGTGTGACGGGACTGCACGTGGGAACTTCGAACGTGCGGCGCTATTTTCCACGGAACATTTCATTCATCGATTTGCAGTTGGATCATTTGCAGATTCGGTGCGAGCTTGGACCTGATTTCTGGAAGGGCGAGCCAGAGATCCACGATCCGCGTCTGTGCTCCTGGCTGGAGTTAAAGAACCTGCACGGCCAGCTGAACCGGGTGCCGGTCCCGCTGGCGATGATTCCGGCTGGGGACCACTGCTTCAAGCTGCAACGCGTGCCAGTGGAATACGTGCCGCTTGCCCAACCTAGACCGAGCCCCGAAGCCAGACCAGCAGCCTGAAAGGGGCTGGAAGGCGATTCGGTCGGGGGATCCTTGATAGATGGAGTGTGCTCGCTGTTCGCCGCTCGTTCATTGTTGATAGACTCTCAATGCAATGACCCACAGCGAACTGCAGATTGAAATTGAACGCCATTTTTCCGCGGGACCGGCGGCCGTCGGCGACCCGTCAGCCATGACAGCTTTCCTTGCACTGCGCACCGACCTTGAGAGTGGGGCGCTCCGCGCGGCCTCGCCCGATTCCACATCGGCAACCGGCTGGCGCGTGAATGCCTGGGTGAAACAGGGCATACTGCTTGGATTTCGACTCGGTGTGCTGGAAGGTATGCCGGGCGAGGGTCTGTCATTTGTGGATAAGGACACCTACCCGGTAAGGCGGTTTAGCGCGGGGGACGGTATCCGCATTGTTCCCGGCGGCTCTTCGGTACGCGCAGGAGCCTACGTGGCGCGCGGGGTGGTGTGCATGCCGCCCATGTACATCAATGCTGGCGCCTATGTGGACGAAGGCACGATGGTGGATTCGCACGCGCTGGTGGGCTCGTGCGCACAGGTTGGCAAGCGGGTTCACGTGAGCGCCGCGGCGCAAATTGGCGGCGTGCTGGAACCGGTGAATGCGAGCCCGGTGATTATTGAGGACGACGTGCTGGTGGGGGGGAACTGCGGGATCTACGAGGGCACGATTGTCCGCAAGGGAGCGGTGCTGGCTTCCGGGACGATCCTGACGCGGGGGACACCAGTATTCGACCTGGTGAACGGAGCGATTTTGCGAGCCACTACCGACATGCCCCTCATCATTCCCCAGGACGCCGTCGTGGTTCCCGGCTCACGCGCCGTCAGCAAAGGCAAAGGCCAGGAATGGGGCCTTTCGCTCTACGCGCCTGTGATCGTGAAGTATCGCGACGACAAAACAACTCTGTCCACAACCCTCGAAGACTTGCTACGCTAGCGGGAATGACCGGAAACCCATGGATGGCGAGATTTGCGACGGCAGTGCTGCTGGCCGCTGCAATTTTGGTGTCCGCAGCTGGCTCGGCCGCCCGCGCGCAAGAGGCGGGCACGCTGCGTATCCCCGAAGGCGGATGGAAATACCACACCGGCGACGACCCACGTTGCGGTGCACTGAATGATGCTGGATGTACGTGGCAATCAATTCCCAACGGCACATTTTTCGGTAACAACTACTCCTGGAAACGTGCCGAGGTGACTCTCCCTGAAGATCTGAGAAAAGCACCGCAGCAAGGGCTCGTCACTGGGGACCCGTACCTGGTGTTCGAGGTCTACGCCAATGGGCAGCTGATTGGCGGAAACAGCACGCTCAGCTTTTTTCATGCAGATTCGAACACGCAGAGGATTCTTACGCTTCCCAACCTGGCGGGGCCCGACGGGCGGCTAATCCTGGCCATTAGGGCGTTTCCCCAGTGGAAACCGCGGATCTTCAGTTTGCCACTTGCTTACGTGCTGGCGACTCCGGATCGAACCCAGACGATCACAGACGCAGAGACGTTCCGCTATCTGCAGCTGAATGCCACCCACTATTTTTGCTTTGCGGCTGCGGGTTTTGCCGGATTTGTGTTTTTGCTTCTCTACTCAGTAAACCAGCGCCTATGGGAGAATCTCTGGCTGGGCGCGAGCTTGTTTTCGGTGGCCGCGTTGCGGGTGGCGTGGGTAGCGCCCTTCGCGGGCATTTGGAGGCCTCTCTGGTTGGAGATGGTGATTTATCTGGCAGGCAACTGCCTGATGGCCTGGATCCTGATTGAATTTGTCTTCAGCTTTCTCGAGCGGCCAGTTCCAAAGATCCTTCGATTGGTTGCAATCCTGGGGATGTTCGACGCCTACTATGCCACAGGGCTGCCCTGGCCATCGCTGCTGCAGTGGTTGGCCGTGCATTGCACCCCGACCGCAATTCTTATAGCCACGCTGACTCAACTGCTGATGCTGCCTGTGTGCTTTCGCAGCAAGCTGCCGGAGATGCGATGGATTGGGGCCTCGGTCCTGTTTATCACCGTGGAGAATTCCGCGCGAATGGCCGGGCAGTTGGGCATTCCCACCCCTAAGCAGGATGTGATGTGGCACGGCTATGACATTGATATTCGCGCCATTTCTTATCTGCTGTTTGCCATTGCGATGCTGATCGCGATGACATTCAGGCTGCGGCGGATTCAGAGCCGCAATCGCGAGATCGAACGGGAGATGGCCGCGGCACGGAGCGTGCAGCAGATTCTAATTCCCGACGAGCTTCCTTCGATCCCGGGCATGACAATCGAGAGCGCGTACCTGCCGGCGCACGAGGTGGGCGGCGACTTCTTCCAGGTCCTGCCGATTCTTAATCCTGCCGATCCGACGAAGCCTTCCGCATTTATTGTGCTCGGCGACGTTAGCGGCAAGGGACTGAAGGCGGCGATGACTGTATCCCTGATCGTCGGCACTCCGCGCACGTATGCGGAGTTCTACTCAAGCCCGGCTGAGCTGCTGGCTGGTTTGAACCGGCGACTGCACGGGCGCGGCGAGGGGTTTGCCACGTGCCTAGCGTTGATGGTCGAGCCTTCAGGAAGGATCACGCTGGCGAATGCGGGCCATCCCAATCCCTATCTCAATGGCGTGGAGATCGCTACGGAAGCCAACTTGCCACTTGGACTCGCGCTGGATGTTCATTACTCAGAATCCACGCTACAGCTCGATCCCGGACAGCTGTGCACGCTGGTGACGGACGGCGTAGTGGAAGCGACGAGCAGTACGCGCGAACTGTTTGGCTTCGACCGCACACGGGCTATGAGCGCACAGCCTGCGGCGCGCATTGCGGAGGCAGCGCGGAACTTTGGCGTTGGCGCACCGCAGGCGGACGACATAACCGTACTGACGATTGCCCGCACAATGAATGCTGCGCAGGCAGTCGCGTGAAATCAAATTCATCCTATACAGAAGAGCGCATGAATCCTGCCGATGAGAGTTTGCGACTGATCCGCTGGGGCGTGATAGGCCCGGGCCGTGCGGGTGCGCGGTTTGCGCAAGGTCTGCAGGCTGTGGATATGGCAAGGCTCGATTGCGTCTGGGGGCGCAATGGCGAGCGTGCGGAGGCTTTTGCCGCAAGGTTTGGCGTGCCGCAAACGGCTGACCCGCTGGAAGAACTGCTGGGCGCTGACGTGGACGCCGTGTATGTGGCCACCCATCCCGATAGCCATACGGAGTTTTGTGTGAAGGCGCTGGTCGCCGGCAAGCATGTGCTGTGCGAGAAGCCAGCCACGCTGAGCGAGCGGCAACTGGTTGAGGTGCTGGCGGCAGCGCGGGACAACGACCTTCTGTTTATGGAAGCTATGAAGCCTCCGTTCTTTCCGCTGTACCAGCGGCTTCGCGAACATCTGAAGAAGGATCCAATCGGGCCGATTGGGTTTGTGAGGGCCGGGCATGCCGATGCGACTCTGCCCGCAGACTACCCGCTGCAGTTCGCTGAGCTTGGAGGGGGCGGCATCATGGGGATCGGCCCCTACGAGGCTTTTCTGGCGCTGGACTGGCTGGGAGCGCTCAAAACGGTGCAGACCATGGGCCGGGTGAATCTAGCGGGCGTGGATGCGCTGGCGCTGTTCCAGACGGAGCATGAACGCGGAATGGCGCAGTTGCATACGGGTCTGGATCTGCTGAGCAAGGGCGATGCTTTGCTGTGTGGGCCGAGCGGTTACGTGACGATCCACGAGAACTGGTGGAATCCGACGCGCGCGACGATCCGTTACATTGACAGGCGCATTGTGGAGCTCCACGAGCCCTTTGTTGGCGGGGGATTCAACTACGAGACAGCTCACTTTTGCGAACTGTTGCGGCAGGGGAAGCGGGAGAGCCCGGAGATCAGCCACGCGCTTTCGCTGGCCATGATTCGGATGCTTGAGGCCGCCCGGACTGCGCTTGGTGTGCGCTTTCCGGGCGAATAGGCTGCGCGCGTTCCGAAAGCCGCACTTTTGCACCGATAAGGCAAGCCCTGATCACGTCCCTTCAGGTGCTACCATCAGAACTGACAGATGCAAATAAAAAAACTGAAAATCATTCCCCTGGGTGGGCTGGGCGAGTTCGGCATGAACTGCCTTGCGTTGCGCTGGGAAGACGACATTATCGTGATCGACGCCGGGCTGATGTTCCCCGAGTCGGAACTATTAGGCGTGGATATTGTTGTCCCCGATATCACCTACTTGATTGAAAACAAGGCGCATGTTCGTGCGATCATCCTGACGCACGGACACGAGGACCACATTGGCGGCCTGCCGTGGATCCTGAACGAGTTGAAGGTGCCGGTGTATGCGACCGAGTTCACATTGGCCTATGTGGAGGGCAAGCTCGAAGAGCATCACCTACTGGACGAGACCACGCTGATCGAGATCACACCGAAGGAGAAGTTCGCTATTGGGCCGTTCATCATTGAGCCCATCCGCGTAACCCATTCATTGGTGGACTGCGTGGCCCTGGCGATTGAGACTCCGGTGGGCGTGGTGATCCACACGGGCGACTTCAAGATCGATCTTTCGCCCATCGACGGACACGCGTTTGACCTGCACACCTTTGCCGAATACGGCAAGCGCGGCGTGCTTGCCCTGCTGCAGGACTCGACCAACGTTGAGCGCACGGGGTACACCCCCAGCGAGCGCGCAGTGATTCCACGGCTCGACGAGGTGTTTTCGCAGACGAAGAAGAAGCTGTTCTTTACGTGCTTCTCTTCCTCCATCTATCGCATCCGCATCGCCCTTGACCTGGCGCGGAAACACGGGCGCAAGGTGGCCGTGATTGGCCGCTCGATGATGGAGAGCACGGAGATTGCGCAGGACCTTGGCTACATCGATATTCCGCAGGGGCTGGTGATCAATCCAGGGCAACTGCGCGACTATCCGGCTGACCAGCTGATGATTTTGATCAGCGGAACTCAAGGGGAACCGATGAGCGCGCTGAGCCGTGCCGCGGTGGACAATCATCGCCATGCGCACATCGATGCCGGCGACACGGTGGTGCTGAGCTCGCGCATTATTCCCGGCAATGAAAAGGGAATCTTCAGGGTGATTGACCACCTGTATCGCCGCGATGCCAACGTGATCTGCGACGACGGTTCAAATGGATTGATTCACGTGAGCGGCCACGGCGCGCAGGAAGAGCAGCGCCTGCTGATCAACCTGGTCCGGCCGAAATACTTCATCCCTGTCCACGGCGATTACCGCAACCTGGTGCGCCACTCCGGCCTGGCCATGGAAACGGGCGCCGTTGAACAAGCCATCGTGCTTGAAGACGGAGATGTGCTGGAGATGGACAAGACGGACGCGCGCAAGAAGGACAAGGTCACGGCGGGGCGCATCCTGATTGATTCCGGTTCGTCGATTGACGTGGTGGAAGATCTGGTGATCAAGGACCGGCGGATCTTGTCAGAAGACGGGATTGTGCTGGCGGTGCTGGCCATCAACAAGCGGACCGGCAAGGTGGAACAGCAGCCGGAGGTGATCATGCGCGGCTTTGGCGGCGCGGATATCACGGACCAGGCGCGCGAGCTGGTTCTGAAGACGCTGGAAGGGCTGAGCGTGGAGCAGAAGTCGGACTACGGAATGGTGAAAGAGAAGGTCCGCGCGGAGCTGAAGCGGCTGATCCAGAAGGCGACGGGACGTCGGCCGATGATTATGCCGGTAATCCTGGAGATCTGAGGACTGCTGTACGCCCCCGTCACACGCTCAGGGCCTCATACGCTCCGAGCACCCCATTCTTGTGGCTTCTTACTGTCGCGGAAGCGGGAACCCAAACACCTGACCGATAATTAACCAATGCAGAGCCAGCTTGTCACCATCGCTGATATTCGCGCTGCGGCGGGGCGTATTGCGCAGATTGCTTACAAAACGCCGTTGGTGCGGGCGCAGTTTCCTGGGCTGTCTGGGTTTGGGACGGACAAGGAAATCTATCTGAAGGCGGAGAGCCTGCAGCCTATTGGGGCGTTCAAGATCCGTGGGGCCTCAAACAAGATTCTTCAGCTGAGCGCGGAGCAGATTGCGCGCGGGGTGATTACCTACTCCAGCGGCAACCATGCGCAGGGCGTGGCTTATGCGGCGCGTGAGGTGGGCGCGAAGGCGGTGATCGTGATGCCTTCGAATGCACCGGCGATCAAGCGCGCGGCGACGCTGGCCCTGGGCGCGGAGGTGGTGGACGTGGGGCTTGCGTCAAGCGAGCGGCTGGCAAAGTCTGACGAGCTGGTGCGCGAGCACGGGTATGTTGTGATTCCGCCTTACGACGACGAGCAGATCATTGCCGGGCAGGCTACCTGCGGGCTGGAGATTGTGGAGGCGTTGCCGGATGTGGACCTGGTCTTGGCTCCGGTGTCCGGCGGAGGGCTGCTGAGCGGTGTGGCGACGGCGGTGAAATTGCTGCGACCGCAGGCCAAGGTCTTCGGCATTGAACCGGAGTTGGCGGGCGACACAGCGGAAAGCTTTCGCAGCGGCGCAATTGTGACGTGGCCGGCGGAGCTGACCAGCAGGACGATTGCGGATGGGTTGCGGACACAGAGCGTGGGCGAGCGCAACTTTGCGCATATCCAGGCATTTGTGGACGGCGTGATCACGGTGACGGAAGCCGAGATCAAGGCCGCGATGCGGGCGATTGTGGCTGCGACGCGGCTACTGCCGGAGCCTAGCGGGGCGGTGGCTACGGCGGCGCTGCTATTCCATGCCGGCGAACTACCGGCGTACAGGAAGGCGGTGTCGGTGGTGAGCGGCGGGAATGTGGATTCGGCGCAGTTGGCGGAGATCCTCACTGAAGGCTGACCCCTGCCCTGCTCACGTCGCACACCGCCGAACGTCGTTCCACTATCATGGTTTTCGTGATGAAAACACGCACCATCGCGCCCCTCCTCGTAGTCCTGTCCGTCCTTTGCGCCGCTCTCCCGGCGCTAGGTGACAAGAAGCCTCAGCAGCCGATTAAGCCGATGGCCGGCCCGCGCGCGACCGCGCTGCGCGTTACGTGGATCTACGTGGCACCGGACATTGGCTCACAGAAACTGGATCGCGCCCAGATTGGACGGGAATTGGTGGTTGCCGAGAAGAACGGCCCGTGGATGCGCGTCTACGCCAATACCGACATTGAGGAATCGCGCGACAAGGATGCGCCGCTGATCGGCACCGATGAGACCCCGCCGCCCATCTCTGGGTGGGTGCAGGCAAGAGGCATTGTTGAGGAGACGAAGGCGAACGGCGACCAGATTCTGATGGGCGAGGCGGCCAACCAGGAGTCGCTGGCCTCTGATCCGCGCGGACCGGCGATTGCTGCGAAGAGCGCGCGGCTGCTGTATCGACGGATCGTGGAGATGTTCCCCAACTCTCCGCTGGTGCCGGAAGCTGCGTGGCGGGCGGCGGACATCCTGTGGCAACTGCAAAAGGCTGATGCGGCAAACCGTCCCTCCGCGAAGGAGAGAGATCCCTACATGCGGGACCAGATGGACGAAGAGGAGATGAAGAAGGTGGTGAAGCTCTATCCTCACAGCCGGCAGGGGGATCTGGCTGCCTTTGAGCTGATTGACAACAAACTCTGTGGCGACTGGCAGGGCTCGCCCAAGTGCCCGGAGAAGGAAGCAGAGATCTACGAGAAGTACGCCGCCGAGTATTCTGACGGACCGCGGGCGGCGCAGGCGCTTTACCAGGCCGTCTATCGCCAGGCGGTACTGGTGGATATGTACTCTGCCGACGGCAGCGACAAGAAGGCGGATGAGGCCCACGGCCACGCGAAGGACCTGGCCGCACGGATGAAGGACAAGTTTCCCCAGTCGGACTACACTGCGCGGGCATTGGCGCTGGTTTACAAGCTGGATGAAGGCGTGCCGGTTTACGGCATTGACCGCGACTAGGTTCCGAGAAAACTCTTTTCCAATTCAGCGTTGGGATGGAAGGCGGGGGTTCTTCCGCGTGTACAGGAATCTTTCGTTATCTGTGCGGGTTTGAGCGGCTGCGGTATTCTTCTAATGGATTTCAATCAGACTTCGGCCCTTTTTCCGCAGCCTTCAACGTGAACGGAAGAATCGCTCCAACCAGCAATCTGGAGGCTTCTTGAACCCCTATCTTCAGTCTGTCCTTTTAGGCATCGTTGAAGGCTTGACCGAGTTTTTACCTGTCAGTTCGACGGCGCACCTGCGCATTACCGAAGCGCTGATGAAGATTCCGCTGGATGATGCGTACTGGAAGATGTACACGATCGTGATTCAGCTGGGGGCCATTCTGGCCTTGTGCCTCCTGTTTCTGGCGCGGATCGTCGAGTTTATGCGGACTTTTCCCAAGGGTGAAAGTGGCGACCGCACCTGGCTCAATCATCCCATCTCGCTGACTTTGATCGCTTTTGGGGTTACGTCAGTTCCGGCGCTGCTGCTGCACAAATGGAGCGAGAAGAACCTGGGCAGCATCCAGGTGATGGCCATTGCCCTGCTTCTGGGCGGGACCGTGATGTGGGGCGTCGATGTCTGGTCAGATCGCAGCGATCCGAACACCAACCATGTTGAGGAGATGACCTTGGTTCAGGCCATCTGGATTGGACTCTGCCAGACGCTTTCAGCCATTTTCCCTGGAACCTCGCGTTCGATGTCGACCATTGCGTCTGGGCAGTTGGTAGGTCTCGACCGGCCCGCGGCGCTGGAATTCAGCTTTCTGCTGTCGATTCCGACGATGATCGCGGCGACCTGCTGGGACCTGTTGAAGGAATTGCACCCCAGCAAGGCTGCGCTAGCGGCCGGAACCGCAGCCGCCCATGTGACGATGGACCCGGAAAAGTGGATCGTGCTGCTGATCGGGATCGCGGTGTCGTTCTTTGTGGCACTTGGCGTGGTGGAGTGGTTCCTGTTCTGGGTGCGCAAGCACGGGTTTACGGTGTTCGCGATTTACCGGATTTTGCTGGGTGGCGTGCTGCTGATCTGGGGAGCGAGGATCTTCGGAAGCTGAGCGCCGGTCACAGGCTGAATCTGCTGCGCAAGCTGGTCTGCTGAATGGCGGGCCGGCGGGGGTCCACACCGTGGTTCCCCCCTGCCACTTTTGCCCAAAATCCCATTCCCTCCCACGGATAATAAAAGCTGCTCTGGGACTCCGCGCCCGTTCGTCCAGCTGACTCGCGGCCGGTTCCGGAGCGGCAAAAGAGCGGGAGCGCGCCATCGATGAAACCCATTCGCATTGTTCTATCCCCTACCCGGAGCCGCCCCCTGAATGTATTTCTGGGGCTCGTGCTTTTGCTGGTCTCGCTGCTGCTGTTTCTTTCGCTTGCAACCTACCATCCATCTGACCCGTCGTTGAACACGGCCACGGACATGGCCGCGCCTCATGCTGTGCGCAACTGGGTTGGGCTGTGGGGTGCATGGCTGGGCGACATGCTGCTGCAATCGCTGGGATTCACCGCGTTCTTTCTTCCGCTGTGGCTGGGCGGGATTGGGTGGACCTGGATGCATTCGCGGCCGGGCGGCTCGCCATGGCTGCGCTGGACGGGCACGCTGCTTGCGTTGCTTTTTGTGCCTACGGTTTTTGGCTTGGTGCCGTGGCACTGGCGGTGGCTGCATGTGCTGCCCATCGAGGGGGTTGTGGGCCGGCTGATGTCCGGGCTTTTGGTGACCTACCTGAACACCCAGGGCGCGTGGCTGGTGGCTGCTGTGCTGGCTGGAACCGGACTTTACTTTGCGAGTGCCGTGAGCTTCTGGGTGGTCGCCGAGAATCTACAGAATCGGTGGATTCACGCTGTCTCACTGCACGATCGCTGGCGGAACTGGCGCGAGGAACGCGCAGAACAGAATGCAATGGATGGCGAGATGGAACCCGAGCCCGTCTCTGTGCAGGGCGCGGCCGGAGCTTCGACCGATCGGACTGCGTCGTCGGGTTGGAAGCCGCGCAAGAGCTTCTTCAGCTTCTTCCGCCGCAAGCATGAAGAGGTTGATCCGCTGGACGAGATTCCGGCCTACCAGCGCGCGGCGATGCAGGTCGACGAGGGCCTGGCACCCATGCAGGCGCCCATGCCTGCTGGAGTGCGGAGAACGAGTATTTGGGAACCTGCTTCGAGTGCGATTCACACGGTGCCTGCGTCTGCTTATGCGCAGGACGGACGGATGCAGGCGCGTCCCATTCAACCGGAACCGCTACGGCCTCGCGCCGCGGTGGACCGCCCCGAGGCTTTCAACTTTGATCCGATGCCCGCGCCGGCGGCTCCCGAACGAACAGAAATCACAATCCACAACCGCGCCGATGCGGAGATGCGGCACGCTACGGTTGCGCCGAAGAATATGAGCGGCTTCAAGCTGCCTCCGAGCACGTTGCTGAACGTGGGCGAGGGTCCGCAGCAGGTGCGTGAAGATGAGCTTCGCGAAGAAGCGAAGGTGCTGGTTGAAAAATGCGGCGAGTTCGACGTCCGTGGGCAGGTGGTGCAGATCAACCCCGGGCCGATGGTCACGACGTACGAGTTCAAACCCGAAGCCGGCGTGAAGTATTCGCGCGTGACGGGCTTGGCCGACGACCTGTGCCTGGCGATGCGCGCCGAGAGCATTCTGATTGAGCGGATGGCCGGCAAGAGCACGGTGGGCATCCAGGTTCCGAATCACGAGCGGGAGACGATCCACCTGCGCGACGTGCTGGAGTCAGAGACGTTCGCAAAATCGAAGTCGCGGCTGACGCTGGCCATGGGCAAGGACATCAACGGGCGGATCGTGACAGCCGACCTGGCGTCGATGCCGCACGTTTTGATTGCCGGGTCTACGGGAAGCGGCAAGTCTGTCGCGATCAACGCGATGATCATGAGTTTGCTGTTCCGCACAACGCCGGCGCAGGTGCGGCTGATCCTAGTGGATCCGAAGCGCGTGGAACTGGGCATGTACGAGGGCATTCCGCACCTGTTCACGCCGATCATCACGGAGCCGAAGCTGGCGGCGAACGCGCTGCGCAATGCCGTACGAGAGATGGAACGGCGGCTGAAACTGCTGGCGAGCCGCAGCGTGCGCAACATTGAGCAGTACAACAAGCTGTTTGAGAGCACCATGCCGTCGCTGTTCGACGATGGTGAGGACAACGAGCCACTGCCGTTCATCGTGATCATCATCGATGAGTTGGCCGATCTGATGATGCTCGACCGGGCGAATGTTGAAGAGTCGATCACGCGGCTGGCGCAAATGGCGCGCGCGGTTGGCATTCATCTGATCCTGGCCACGCAGCGGCCTTCAGTGGACGTGATCACGGGGCTGATCAAGGCCAATGTGCCGACGAGAATCAGCTTCAGGCTGGCGACCAAGGTGGACTCGCGAACGATTCTCGACACCAACGGAGCAGAGGCTCTGCTGGGGCGCGGCGACATGCTGTTTCTGCCGCCGGGAACGAGCCGACTGATGCGGCTGCATGCGCCTTATGTGAGCGAGAAAGAGACGGCTGCCGTGGTTGCGTTCTGGAAGGACCAGGGCCAGGCCGAGTACGTTGAAGGATTCCTTGAGTCGCCGCGCGATGAGCGACCTGCCGGCGACGGTTCGAACCCCGATCCAGAGGAGAACGACGTGATGTTCGACGACGCCGTCCGGCTGGTCTTCGAGTTTGGGAAGGCGAGCACGTCGCTGTTGCAACGGCGGCTGAGGATTGGTTACGGCCGCGCCGCGCACCTGATCGACCTGATGGAGCGCGATGGATTGGTAGGGCCTGCCGACGGAAGCCGTCCTCGCGAGCTGCTGAAGGCTCCGGGATGGCTGCACGAAGTGGCGGCGGTGAATCAATAATTGAAAGTTGTCATTCTGCGCATTGACGACATCCCAGCCGTCGATGCGCAGAAGACCGTTTGAGTGATTACCGGGTTTCATATTGGCCTGGATCGGATGGCAAGCGTTTACGGCAAAACGCGGCCGTGGGCGACGACCGTCGCTTCAGAAGCGTTCAGCTCAGGCCGCCAGTCGAGCAGAAGAGGCTTACTGTCTCCCGGCGCTAGAGTAACCAGCATTCCGAGGCTCATCAGTTGCTTCCGCATCTCGGGGTCGCGCCATGCGATGGCTCTTCCATCGAATAGAAATGCGAGATACGTCCCCGGTGGAATCGTGACTTTCTTGGGCTCAGAACCTCGCCATACACCTGCCGAGTAGGGGAGATCCAGCAGATTCTCGACCGGGATCAAGGCAAGATCGGTGACGGTTACATTGGCTGCGGTCATTTGAGCGATAGCCTGAGGCGTGAAACCAACCTCGAGAGAGGCGCTGTCGTCGCGAACCACGGCCTCAATGGAACAGATAGGTACGCCGGGCCCACCAGGAGAGGCTCGCGAAGCAGGTTGATGCCGCCGCACGTGAAGGATGCAACGTAAGCGCCCTGAAACGCTGAAATCGCAACGGGTGTAACGGCCCGGAGGGATGTCTTTAAACTCGAGATCCGAAGGTCCCCGGTCCGCTTGCCAGAAAACCCGATTATTGAACTGAACCTGTCCGTCCGAAAGCTCGAAGGAGGCTTGAGGGGCACGATAAGCTTCATATTGCGATAGCGCGGCTTTGCGCTTTTCCTGTTGGGTAAGCTCCGCGCGAATGTGCAGAGGGATAGTGATCGGCTGTTGCGACGGAATCCCAGTCAGCGCAACCGGCTGATCTTTCACTGTGAACTCCACTGAACCGCTGTAAGGCTGCTTAGTCCCATTGGGCCAAGGTAAGAGTTCCCCGTTTTTCGGATCGGTCGGTGGATAGATAGCGAATCCTATCTTGTAGTTTCCGGTCGGGACATATCGGCGAATGAGACGATGAGTGTCGTCCCACATCGATGTTAGGTAATCTTGATTCCCAAAGCTGGATAGACCCCAAGCAGGGTTCCCGGACTCCACGCATGATCCCACGCAAAGGAGACGGTTACGAGCTGGAACTTCTCGTGCCCACGCTGAGATCGGCCTTGAACTCTTCGCCGGGGTGAACCCGAATTGGCTTCGCATCGCTGAGGTTGGTCTTACCCGGAAAAAACGTGGCTGCGTAACCGCGATCGGTCTCCCCGCCTCCTACCTGAGGATCGACCGTATTCAAAGTTTGCATAAGGTAGCTGCCAGCTTCCAGATTCGTTATCCGAAAGATGCCGTCGGCGCTCGTCATCGTGAGGCTCTGGCCAAGAACCCGTCACGTTTCGTGGCCGTCCAAGTTCTCCTTTTGCATAAGATTCAGGTGTAGGTTTTCCACCGGCTTGCCCGCCTGGTCCACAATTCGCCCGGTGACGATGGCCTGCGGCGTCATGGTCAGGGCCACCTGGATATCGCTCGCAAGAACATCTACCTGCTGAAAGCACTTCGGCTGTGGGCGTAACCGCATCAACATACAAA
>Ga0182018_10001404_pt1 | contig 27489 bp, 16 predicted proteins | sample 812P2MmetaG_FD_120490 | JGI IMG/M metagenome (GOLD analysis project Ga0182018, IMG submission 120490) | Permafrost microbial communities from Stordalen Mire, Sweden - 812P2M metaG | ecosystem: Environmental > Terrestrial > Soil > Wetlands > Permafrost | place: Sweden: Stordalen | collected...
GAAAACAAGGGTGGTCCAGGAGATTGCCATCACCAGCGTCCAGACCGTGAAATGCGGCGAACTGAAACGACGGCTCTTCCTCATAAAATTGGCCAACATCGGGAACCCCGGCGAGATGGAATACACTATTGGGAGCGAAAAGTCCCTGTGCTAGTATAGACGCTTGGGATTCGCGATTGGGATGTTTTGCCCGGCTCCCGTTCCTCCTCCGCTGGCAACGACTACAATCTGGCGAAGTCTAACTCTCAGTAAGCGGGACTCCTGCGGTCCTGCCGGGCGCCGTACATGAAAAAATTTGCTTCTGCATTATTCGCCGTTTGCCTGTCTTTTCCTCTGATTGTATCCGCGCAGAAGTCTGATTCCGCGCAGAATCCGCCCATCATCCCCGTGAGCCAGATTCACGCCGGCATGCACGGTGTCGCTTACACGGTATTTGAAGGCGTGAAGCCTGAGGCCATGGAAGTGGAAGTGCTGGGCGTGCTGCACAACGTCAATGGTCCCAAGGGGGACGTCATCCTGGTGCGGCTGCACGGACAAAAGGTGGAATATACGGGCGTGGTGGCGGGTATGAGTGGCAGTCCTGTGTATTTCGATGGAAAATTGGCCGGCGCCCTGGCTTTTCGCATCGGAGAATTCTCCAAAGAGCCGATTGCGGGAGTCACGCCGATCGCCGACATGCTGGAGATCAATGCGCTCGACCATTCGCCGGCAGAGGAGACTGCAGCGGTTAAACCTGCGGTGAAGACCGTTGCCGGAAAGACCGGTACGCCTGGGATGGTAGCGTTACCTGGCTCGGCGCAGGATGCGGGGAACGGGTTCGCGAACTATCTTCAACCGATTGAGACGCCGCTGGTTTTTAACGGATTTTCCCAACAGGCCATTCAGCTTTTCGCCGGGCAGTTTGGATCCGCGGGAATTGTGCCGGTGATGGGGGCGGGGTCGGTCAGTAGCGAAAAGCAGCCTGAGCCGGTCGAAGCGGGATCAGCCATCAGCGCCGTTCTGGTGCGCGGCGACATGGACATCGAGGCCACCTGCACCGTGACCTACGTCGATCCTCAAAGGCTCTTGGCTTGCGGACATCCCCTTCTGCAATTTGGTTCGGTCGATTTGCCCATGAACAAGGCTGAAGTTCTGGCCACACTGGCTTCGCCGCTGAACGCCTTCAAGATCGTGAATACGACCGAGCCCGTCGGAACATTCGTTCAGGATCGCCATACCGGCATCATGGGCGTGTTCAACCGGCAGCCGGACATGATTCCGGTTACGTTGAGCATCCACGGCAATACCGGCGTGAAGCAGTTTCATTACGAGGTGCTGAATAATCCTAAGCTGACACCGGTGGCGCTGATGGTCACGGTGTTCAACGCGCTGCACGGAGTCAACGAGTTCGGCGAGGAGATTACCTACCGGCTGGCAGGAACGATCGGGGTCAAGGGATTTCCGGAAGTGACGATGCGGAATATGTTCGCACCGTCGGAGAATGCGCAGCCGGCAGCCATGCAGGCGGCGATTTCCTTGGGCGAGCGCTTCGAGCGTATCTACGACAATCCCTATAGCGCCGCGGCCGTCGCGGGCGTTAAGCTGGATTTTGATTTGGTCCGCGAGCGGCGCTGGGCGCGGCTGGAGAGCGCTCGTACCGATGTGACAGAAGCTCGACCGGGCGAAGAAATTATGCTTGAGACGGTGCTGGCGCCCTACCGCGGCGAGCGCATTGTGCAGCAGATTCCCGTGAAGATTCCGACCTCGGCAAGTAAGGGGATTTTACGCATTCTGGTGAGCGACGGCGATACGCTGGATCACATGGGGCGCTCGAATGCCGCGTTCGGACGCAAGCTTGACCTTGCCTCCACCATTTCACTCCTTAACAAAGAGCACTCAAATAACCGCGTCTACGTCTCATTGCTTGAGGCCGACCCCGAAGCGCGGGTCGCCGACAAGGTGATGCCAACGCTGCCGATTTCGATCATGAATGTCATGGATGGCATGCGAGGCAATCAGGAGATGATTGTCAGCGGTGAATCAAACGTGGATGAGACGGCAACGGCTCCGCTGGACTATGTGGTCTCGGGAGCGCAGTTGTTGACCGTTACGGTAAAGTAAGCGGGCGCAGATTCCGGCTCTCGCCCTACCCCATCTCGATGCTGTAGAGCATGAGCCGATCTTTCGAGGGCATCGAGGACCGCTGTCCGGTTGTGATTTTTTAAAGCCAGGCATTCTCCAGCCTTTGGTGCAACCAGGTAGTCGGCGTTGTGGCCCTCACAATAGAATCCACCGAACGGCCCGTTCTCGGACCAGACGGTAAACCTATTTTGTGGATTGCGAAGGTCGGGGCCATCCTTCACTGCTCCTTCAGCAGCGTCTTAATCCGGGCCACGCTAGCTAAGTTCCGAAGTGTTTTCCATGCTGATCGCCAAAGTGTGGCAGGGAAGGAGTCAAAAACCTAGCCAAGCGGCAAAAAAGGAGAGAAGTTTTCCCTGCGTCCGCTGCCAACGTCTCGCGGGCGTGGCGCCCGCGCTACACGAGCTACTCCTCGTTTTCGCCCATCTGCTGAGTAAGATAGCGCTCGTAGCCGAGTTCCCGAATTTGGTGCATCTGGGCTTCGAGGAAATCGACGTGCTCTTCTTCGTCCTTGAGCAGTACAACAAACAGGTCGCGCGAGCCGTTATCGCCTTCGCGAGTCGCTATGGCAATGGACTCGTTGTACTGCCTGACCGCCCCCACCTCGAGGGCCAAATCGCTTTCCAGCATACCTTTCACCGTCCCGCCGACCTTTAACTCAAGGGGCATCATCGACGGACTGCCATCGAGAAAAAGGATCCTTTCGATCAGCACTTCGGCGTGCTTCATCTCGCCGAGGGATTGTTTCTTGATGAAATCGGAGAGCCGATGATATCCCCAGTTCTCGCACATCTCGCCGTGGAGGAAATACTGGTTGATGGCCGTCAGCTCTTCCCGGAGCGCTTTATTCAATTCAGCGATGACTTTAGGGTTACCTTTCATGGCCAAGCGAGTATGCCAGAAGAAAGACTGACCGGCAAGATCTGCAATCACACTAATCACACTACGAGCCACGATTTGTTATCGAAACAAGAGCACCCCGGCTTTTTCCATGTGGCGGAAGCCATCCGTGGCCCATGCGGCCAGGACCATGAGCGCTCCGTTATAGCCTACGTGCGCCAAAAAGCTTGCGGCAACCGACTTTGTGACCGCACGCACCGTGGTGAGCACGACGCCAACCAAAACGATGATCAGTACGGCCGACCACGAACGATATTGAAGGTAGTGCATCAGTCCGAAAGGCAGAGCGGTAAGAACGATTCCCCAAGTCGCTCCCATCCGGCGCGCCAGTACTGGGTACAAAAACCCGCGAAAGAAAAGTTCTTCCATCAGCGGACCGAGGGTGATGGCGAAGGCCACGGTGAGATAAGCGTCCAGAGGACGATCGAAGAATTGATCGAAGGGTGTGGTCTTGGGCATGGGGAGAAATCGGCCCAATGCGTCCAAGCCGAGCATGAGGACCCCGATCCCAATGACCTTCAGGCCGCCGATGCCCGGCCAGTTCCAGCGGATGGCCGGCCAGAACCGCGCGCGATATTTGCCCTCGACCAGCAGGATCATATAGACACCGACAGCGGCATATGCCACCAACTCGGCGAGCAAGGCTAGCGCCGGCTTCTGCGCCACGTCCACCCAACTCTGGTGCGGATAGGCGAAGTGCCGCGCGGCGAGAACGATGCCGAGTTGCGCGACAAAGAGAATGCCGAGGGTGAGCGCAGCGAGCAGAAAAACGTCCCAGCCGGTCCAGACGGGGTCCTCATCGGCTTTGGGCGGACGCGGTTTTGACGCTCCTTCGAGCGGCGGAAACGAGTATGTAATCGGCGGTGCCGATAACTGAGGCTCGCCGTTCAGCGGCTGCGGATCAAACTGCGGGTTGTCGGGTGATGACAGAAAAGGCTTTCCTTCGCTCTACTGCAAAACATAAGATTAACATTGCGGCGGGGTTCTCAGTTCCAGATCTCAGTTCTCAGCAAAGGACGTTTCGAAAGTTCGCTCTGTGGAGGGTGTAGGCCGTGAGTCTGGGCCACTACCAGGCCGCCCGCCTTACGCGCTCCGCTTGCCGCTGCCCGCAAAATATCCCGCCAGCGCCTGACCGGTATATGACTTCTTCACTCTCGCGACCTGCTCCGGCGTGCCTTGGGCCACGATGCGGCCGCCTTCTTCACCGCCTTCGGGGCCCAGATCGATGATCCAATCGGCGTTGCGGATCACATCCAGATTATGTTCGATGATGATGATGGAATTGCCCAGGTCGGTTAACCTGTGCAGGACGTCGAGCAATTTTCTAACGTCGTCGAAGTGCAGGCCAGTGGTGGGTTCGTCGAGCAGATAAAGAGTCTTGCCGGTCTGGCGCTTGCTCAACTCGCGGGCCAGCTTGATGCGCTGGGCTTCGCCGCCGGAGAGCGTTACCGCAGATTGACCGAGATGAATGTATCCCAGGCCGACGTCGACCAGCGTCTGCAGCTTTTGCTTTATCTGAGGGATGTTTTCAAGAATCGGAAGCGCATCGGAGACCGGCATCTCCAGCAAGTCGGCGATGGAGTTGCCGTTATACTTTACGGCGAGCGTTTCGTGATTGTAGCGGCGTCCTCCGCAGACTTCGCAGAGCACGTAGACATCGGGAAGGAAGTTCATTTCGATACGGCGCTGGCCCTCGCCCTGACAAGCCTCGCAGCGGCCGCCGGAAACGTTGAAGGAAAAGCGGCCCGGCTTGTAGCCGCGCTCGCGAGCTTCGGGGAGCATGGCGTAGATATCGCGAATCGCCGTGAACACTCCGGTATAGGTTGCTGGATTCGAACGCGGAGTGCGGCCGATCGGCGACTGGTCGATGCGAATGACTTTGTCGATTTTCTCCGCGCCCACAATTGCTTTGTGCTCACCAGCTTTTTCGCGCGACCGGTAAAGTTGCCGCGCCAAGGCCCGATACAAGATGTCATTCACTAGCGTGGACTTGCCTGAACCTGAAACGCCAGTGACCACTGTCATCACGCCGAGCGGGAAAGTCACGTCCAGGTTTTTGAGATTGTTTTCCTTCGCGCCGAGAATCGTCAGTGCCGCCCCGTTTGCCTGGCGGCGCTCGGCCAGCATTTCGATCTGCGCCTTTCCGGAGATGTAAGCGCCGGTCAGCGAGTTGGGGTCGAGCATGATTTCTGCGGGCGTGCCGCGGGCTACGAGGCTGCCGCCGTGACGCCCGGCCCCGGGGCCGAGATCGATAACATAATCGGCGCGGCGAATGGTTTCTTCGTCGTGCTCGACCACAAGCACGGTGTTGCCCAAGTCGCGTAGATTTTCGAGCGCGGTCAACAGCCGTCCGTTGTCCCGGTGATGCAGGCCGATGGAAGGCTCGTCCAGCACGTAAAGTACTCCGCGCAGCTTGGAGCCGATCTGCGTGGCCAGACGGATGCGCTGGCCTTCCCCGCCAGATAGAGTTGCCGCCGAGCGATCGAGCGAAATGTAGTTCAGTCCAACCGCATTCAGGAATTGCAGACGCTCGACCACTTCATGCATCACGCGGCCTGCAATCTTTTCTTCGCGGCCCGCGAGCTTAATGCTTCGCGCAACTTCAAGAGCACGGGAAATTGGCAGCGCGGTGAAGTCGGCGATCGACATGCCATTCACTTTCACGGCTAGGCTTTCCGGGCGCAGGCGCTTGCCGTGGCAAGCGGGACACTCCGTTGCCGACATGTGATCCATCAACCAGTCGCGATAGCCTTCGGAGGTGGACTCTTCGAGGTTCTGCTTCAGGTATCCGAAGATTCCGCGGAAGCCGGTTTTGCCGCGGCCGTACTCGCCATTCAGCAGCAGATCCTGAATCTTCTCGGGGAACTTTTCAAACGGCGTGGCTAGATCGATTCCATGCGCGGCAGCCGTCACCTGCAAGCTGTGAATCAGTCCTTGCGAAGCCGAGCCCGGACCAAGACCGCCGTCGAGCAGTGGTTTCGACCATTCCGTGATGACTTTGGCGGGATCGAAATCGTAACGGCTTCCGAGGCCGTGGCATTCGGGACAAGCTCCGTACATACTGTTGAAGGAAAACGAACGCGGCTCAAGCTGCGGTACGCTGATGCCGCAATCCGGGCAGGCGAGCTTTTCTGAATAAAGTTGCTGATCGCCGCCAACCACTGCAATCTGCACCAGGCCGCCCGCCAGTTTCATGGCCAGGCCTACTGACATCTCGAGGCGATGCTCGATGCCGGGCTTAACGAGCAGGCGATCGACCATCACTTCGATGGTGTGGTTCTTGCGCTTGTCGAGATTGAGGTCGTCCTCCAGGTTCGCCAGTTCGCCGTCGACGCGCGCGCGGTTATACCCGTGTTTGAGCAGCGTCTCCATCTCTTTCTTGAACTCGCCCTTGCGCCCACGCACGATTGGCGCCAGCACCATGACGCGGTCTTCGGGAGTGAGAGCCATGACGCGCTGCACGATCTGCTCGGCCGACTGACGACTGATGGGGTGGCCGCACTTGGGGCAGTGCGGGACACCGATTGAAGCGAACAACAGGCGAAGATAATCGTAGATTTCGGTAATCGTGCCGACGGTGGAACGCGGGCTGCGGCTGGTAGTCTTCTGCTCGATGGAGATCGCGGGGCTGAGTCCATCGATGGCGTCGACATCAGGGCGTTCCATCTGGTCCAGGAACTGGCGCGCGTAGGTGGAGAGCGTTTCCACGTAGCGCCGCTGCCCCTCGGCGTAAATGGTGTCAAAAGCAAGGGAAGACTTGCCGGATCCGCTTAAACCGGTTATCACGGTGAGGGTATTGCGCGGAATCTCCACGTCGATGTTTTTGAGGTTATGCTGGCGCGCCCCGCGCACCGAAATCCGGGTAATGGCCATTTGGTTCTGCGTCTGAAAATCTGGGCTGGATCGGCCTTCCGTAATATCGACAGGTCTACAGATTTGTCCGACATTAGAGGTGCACAGCTCTACTCCGTATCTTAGTCGTCAACAGCGGCAGGCGTCAACGAAGGATAGATTGAAGATGCCGCATCGACCAAAGCTAAGACGGCGGCATCTGAATAAGGCAATTGATAAGTGTATCTAGACAGGGTGGTTGATCGTGATTTCGCTCTTCATGCCTCTGATTCTCTGCGTAACGGTAGTGGCCTCGGTTGGAATTGGCGTCATCGCGGCTTACGCCGCTGTTATCGGAATCCTGCAAGGCTGCGCCCACGCGTCGCAGCAGGCGCCTGTGGAAGCCAGACCCCGGCTGGCTCTCGTGCCAACGCAGAACCATGCCAGCGGAGATTAGAAACCTCTTAACTGTTCGTTGACTGCCTGCCCACTCCTCCGTAAGGGGGAACCGTTCGCGCACCCGCGATTCCAATTTAATGAGAGTGTGCAACTTCGTTTGTTCGTCGAAAAACGCTTACGGGGCGCGCTGCAGGGTAATCGATACCAGGTTCCGGACCCAGCGCGCCGGACGCTTGTCCTCCGAAACAATCGGTTGGAATGGGCCGAATTTTCCGAGCGGCTGACCTTCGCGAGCGTCGGCGACCAGCACATGACCCTCATGAAAGCTGGGATCGACTTCGGCAAGGGAAAGGGCGACGGCGTATCCGTCTGAACCGGTCGCCGTGACGTAGGTAGCCATCGCTTCTCCGTGAAGTTCCCGGCCAAGCGGTGCGCTGACCTTCGCGAGCAGGGTGGCAAGCAGAACGCCGGAGTAGGTTTCGGCTGCGTTGGGACGTCGCAGCAATCTCGAATCCGCCGCCGGCGGAGAAAGCCAGACGATTCCATAGCTTAAACCTGCCGAGCACAAGGCCTGGCGTGAGATATACCGATGTTTTGCCGGGGTGGATGGTCGGAACAATACTGCCGTTCCCGCCGTAAAAGTGGTTGAAGTTGACTTCCGGTTCAGGCCAAATTTTCTTGTAGATTTTGTACTGGAAGGTGTTATTCCTCGGCAGGGAATGCCCGATGACCGACTCGTTTCCGGTGGGCAGGCTGGTCGTGAACCACCCGGATTCTACCAATAATGGATTCGGGGACTGGCAGTTCCTCGTGAAATATCGAATCGCTGCTGGAAACGAGGAGCACGGCAACTACATCTTGACGGCTTTCTACCAGATGACTTTTCCCAGCGGCCAGTACCAGGAAGGAGCATTGAGCCCGGAATCTCAAGCCCGGCCAGACTGCGATCGCACCGATCAAGGCGACCGAGGTGATGATTCTCAGGGCCGAGGACCAATGGCCGGAAGTCACTTTGATTGAACTTCAATTGGGTCCGCGATATTTAGAGGTGCACCGCCCCGGTTACCGGCTTCTATTTTTCGTCCCCGCTTCAAGTACGCGGCAATGACACCGGGCTGAGACCAGTCCAAGTCCCATCCATTCTCAATTGACAAAATGGTATAAGAACCTGCGACGACGCCGCGCAAAAGAAACGTCCCGTCCAGATCGCTTTGGTCGCGGCGGAAAAGATCATGGTCCACTTCAGGATTTTTCGGAACGAGAACCACCATCGCTCCTGCGAAACCTTTGCCCGCCTTTGTGATTGTTCCCCGTATTTCGGCGTTGCCGCTCACCACGGTAAGTGAGATTGAGGGCGAAGAACCTTCCGTCACCGCGATCGTGTGTTCTGAAATCCGGGCACCTTCGGCTGAGATATGGGAGATGGAGTAGGGCTTCGCTCCACCCAACACAGCGACTTCGTATGTACCGGGCGCGACCGGCGGCAGTTCCGCTTCTCCCCTGGAATCGAAAGACTGATAAGCCGAGACCAGCCTCTTCCCCGAGCGCAGTGCCACCGCAAGGCGTGGTGGAAGCGTAGCTTCACCGGCAATTTTCAGCGGACACTTTGACCGTGCTCAAGGCTTCGCTTCTGGAAGTGTCGATCTCCTCGCCATCCCTGGTGAGATCGACTCCGTTCATCTGAAGAACTGCGTCTGGTCCGCGGAGGCGAATGTTATAACGGCCTGCGGGAATTCCCGTGACTTCCATCAGCCCCGACCGAAATCCCCGGGTCATCGGGTTCTGAACCGTGTAACCATCGAAGGCGGGTTGCTGAAGCTGGGGAACGAAGAGCGTATTCTTGCCAACGTCCGGCATACGAAAAATTAAATGGAGAGACGGAACTGGATTCAAGTGAAAATCCGCCTGCACTCTTTCGCCACCCCGGATCGGTATCGGCATCGCCTCGTCCGCTTCAGTGACGTCAGGGTAGTAAGTCACTTGATAAGCGACATCAAGGGATCGATCCACCATCTGCGGACCTTCCCCTGGTTGCTCGGGGTATGCCGGCTCTGAGCTTGGATGAATGGCGTACCAGGGTTTGCCGCTTACCGATAAGAAATAAGTTCCTGGCCGAAGTGGCGTAAGTTCGTACTCTCCAAGATCGTCCGTCTGGGCGGAGGAAAACGGGCGAATCTGATCAACCCCTGAGCTGTGATCGTCGTAATGCAAAGTCACCGTGGCCTGGAGAACCGGGTCGCCAGCCTCGTCCAGAACTTTGCCGGCGATTATCCCATCGGGGGCTAGTCTAGTCGGAGCACCAGAGTTTCTGTGTCCAGGCCAGCCCCGGTGACAATCGCGGTGGAGTACCGATCGTGCTCATCGTAGCTGGCGGAGATGAAGCCGCGTTTGCCACCTGACAGCGCGTACTTCCCCGCCGGCAGGCCCGTGAACTGATACTTGCCGTCTTCAGAAGTGACCATGAACTCAGACTTCTGAAAATCCTTCGGGTCCCGGATCGTTACTCTTGCGCCAGCAAGCGGACGGCCGTCGTTTTTGCTCACCACAGTTCCAGCGATTCTGTTGCCTCCGGCAGGAGTGGTTGAGGAAACACTGGCCAGCTGCGGCGCGGCCGGGGCTTTGACTCCCACCAAACCGAGCGCCAGCGCCAACCACAACAAGCGAGGCGAATTTGAGCAGGCCACCATATTTCTTCGATACGCTCTACTCAGAACTGGAAATGCTCTGCAACTGCAGGGTCACTTTCTGTCCGGAAGCAAAGTGGACGATCTGGCCCTTGGTTTCATAAAGCTTCATCGCCTCCGGGTCACGATAGGGAAGATTCTGCTGTTGGCTTGCGAAGGCGATTACGCGGTAAGCGCCCGGCGCCACCCTCTGAGAGTCGAACTTGCCATCGTAGGATGCAGGAACTTCCAGAAACTGGCCCGGACCGTCGGGCACCGGAATGCAATCGATGTAGGCTGCCCAAGTTGGGTGGACTGAGCCGGGGGGAGTTACGGGAGTGACGAGCAAGGTGCCTTGGAGTTCTGCGTAATCATCCCGCAATGTGATGTCGATTGGCGTACTGGCGCCGGGCACTACGACCAAAGGTTCGCGCAGCAAATCGGTCCCGTCCATCGTCGCTGATGCCACGTAGCCACGCGACGCCGTTAATCGTAACCAATATCGACCCGGTGCCAGATTCTCAAGGACCAGGGAGTCGTCGTTCGGACCGGCAGGCTGGCGAATCGATCCGCCCCTAGGCTGCCCGAATTCCTCCATGGCTTCGGCACTGATTTGAAGGTCGAGCCGCGGCCCACGCAGGGAAAATTCGCGATTACCGGTCCTCCAGATTGCGTGGGTATCGGGTTGTTTGGAACTGAATTCTTCTTTAACATTTACCGGGATCGAATTCTTCCGAGCCATCACCATCGCAGGGCCTTCGACGGGCGCCCCGGCTACCTCGATGTTCACCGAACCTGAGGCCGGGTTCGGCCCGTACGACTCCGCCTCGACAAGATATTTTGCATTCGGTAACAGTCCCTCGACGACCTGCTTCTCCCTGTTGTAGCCGAGAGAGTACCCCGGACCGCGCTGCCCCTGCAGCGACACGTTGATATTCATTCCGCCGCTTTGGTCGGCGTTGGCGACTGGAATTTTTACTGGGTAGTAGGGTTGGCGGATTAGGGAAAGATCCGCCTGGAAGGTTTGACCGGCCGTCAGATGAATCGTGGCCGCAGTGGCAAAATCGGTGGCGCTCGGGTAATACACCGGTGGGAAGCCGTAAAGTTGAGCGCCGGGAACCGCGCCGATTCGATCGTTATCCATCCATTCGCGCGTTAGAACTTTATAACTGCCGGGCCCGAGTTCGGCAAAGCGGAACTCGCCATTGGACTTGGTTCGTACAGAATTTTTCGGCATCCAGCGAGGACTGCCGTCCTGAATTTGCCTGGAGTAGAGTTGCAAATCGATGCCATTCGTAGGCTCGGCTGCGGGAAGAGTAACTCGCCCCTTAATCAGTGCCTCGGGCATTAAAGAGATCGCAACCTCCGAACCGGGGGTACCGTCGAACTGCGTTCTCCCGTTCGGATCATCCAGAAATCCCGGCTTCCGCGCCAAGAGCCAAGTGAGCCTGCCAGCGGCGCCGGTTGACCACATTTGGGCGGGTTTGCCCGAATAAGAGAAACTACTTGCAGGGTCGGCCGCAACCTTGGGCACAGCAAATTCGAAATGTCCCTCACTGTCGGTCAGCATGGCGTAGCGATGGTCGGCAGAATAGACAAGAGCTCGACCAATCGGTTGCTTGGTGACAGCATTGATCACCGTTCCGTGAACAACCGCAGGTTGGTGGTCAGATTGAAGTTCTTGGCCGAAAGCTTGCTCGGCCAAGATGCAGTGACCCGTAATAAGGACGACCAAGACCAAGCGGACCTGACGAGCCCAGGTCCGGCGCTCCGGGCAGAATGACGGACCGTTGGTAGTTCGCAAGGAAATCGCTCCTATGTAGTCGTTCCCTAGGATCGGCCGTGAGCCCGTTGGAACTGTTCGATCGGCCTAATTTAACGTCTTTTCGCCTCGCGCCGTCAATTCCGTGGGCGAATGGGTCGCGGCGCTTCCCGGCCGATCTTCGTGTTAGCATTTTGGTATTGGCCGCTCTTCCAGCGGAATCCGCATGGCCCGCACTTGTCCCATTCCGGTTTCATTCTTTTCTGTAGTGCTTCTCGGCGTTCTTCTTCCCGCGTCGGCTTTTGCGGCGGAACCATCTCCTTGGCTGGAAATCCACTCCACTCACTTCACGGTGATCACCGACGCCGGGGAGAAAAAAGGTAAGGAAGTAGCGCTTCGATTCGAGCAGATGCGAGCCGTGTTCGCCATCCTGCTGATGAAGGACCGGCTGAACGAACCCGTCCCTCTGACCATTCTCGCCTTCAAGAATGACAGGAATTATTACCAGAGTGCGCCGTTGCGACAGGGCCAACCGATCACCGTTCCGGGCTTCTTCGTTCCCGGGCGAGACCAAAATCTTATCGTACTCAACTTGTTTGAAGAGGAATCGTGGCGAGCTGTCGCTCACGATTTCGCGCATATGCTGCTGAACTACAACTATCCTCCCGTTGAGGGATGGTTCGACGAGGGCCTCGTGGAGTATTTCAGTTCGATCCGCGTCGACGATAAGCGATACGAGATTGGCGCCGATCCTGAACTGAACAGCCTGTTCCGACAAGATCTACTGGAGAATCAGAAAGAAGTTCGCAATCCCCAGAAGTCGCTGACCGAGTTACTCGGCGGGCAGGTCTGGCTGGCACTGCCCGATCTGCTCACCATGAAGCATGACACCTCCACTGATAACGAAGGCACCCACCATACGTTGTTTTACGCGCAGTCTTGGATGACGATGCACTATCTGCTTCACGCGAAGAAGCTGCCTGAGACGGGAGCCTACTTCGATCTGGTTGAGAACCAGCGCGTGCCGGTGGAGGAAGCGGTTCAGAAAGCCTACGGCGTGACGCCCGCAGAGTTTGATCAAGCCGTTAAAAGCTACTTCCATTCCCTAACCCAGCTGTTCACGGCGCTCGACGCGTCCAGGCAACCGGGATCTACGGCGAATCTTCCGCAGGTTTACCAGTTCCCCACGCCCGTGGGACCGAACGACAGCGTCATTACCGCGAAGCCGATGCGTGAAAACGATGCGCGGGCTTTGACGGCGGAGATCAAGACAAGGATTCCGCAGCGTCGCGCGGCGGGCCTGCAGGAACTGCAGGCGCTGGCTACCACTCCTGAAACCACAGGGTCCGGTAAGCCAATCCAAAGGAAAGTGGCCAGTGGGAACGACGAAGATGCTCCGTTAGTGGCAGCTTCGGGCAATGAAATCGCCCATCGGGCGCTGGCCTGGGATCACTTGCAGCGCGGCGAGTTCGATGCGGCCGCCGAGGAACTCAGCGACGCGGCTGCCCTCGACCCGCGGGACATGTGGATCCGTTACTACGTTTCCGTCATGAAGTACCGCGTGGCTGCAAGCAAGCATACCGATATCCAAGGCCTGCCCAACATGATGCAGGATCTGCGCGCAGTGCTCGAATGGTATCCGGAATTCGCCGACGCCGATGACCTGTTGGCGATGGCGCGCATGGTGGGCGGCGGTCCGGTCGCGGCCACGCAGGCAGAGCATGCCGCCATTCAACTGAGCCCACGCAACCAAGAATACGTCTATCATCTGGCGGAGATCTATATTGAGGGCCAAAAATGGGAACCCGCCCGAGCCTTGCTGGAGCATTTGAAGACGAGCAGCAATACCCAAGTTGCGGTGGAGGCGCGTGAGCAGTTAAGCCGACTGGCGAACCAGCAGAAATACGGTCTCTCGGCCTCAAACGCGGGTCCAAAACTCTCCGCGCAAAGCTCGCCCTTTGATGTGCTCGAGCAGGATGCCGCAAAACGCGCGGCGGACCTGCAGGCAGCACAAAACGCCGGAGCGGAGGACACGCGTGCAGCCAAATTTGTTCAAGGCCGGCTTGTGGGCGTGGATTGCTCGCAACCTCCGGTCGCCGTTTTAACCGTTGCCTCGGCCGAGAAGGTTTTGAAATTGCGCACGGCCAATTACAAATCGCTGCTTCTGATCGGAGCCGATACTTTTTCTTGCGGCTGGAATGACCGGTCGGTGTCGGTGAACTACAAGCCAGGCGGCCTCTCCGATGGCGATTTGGTGTCCGTCGAACTGCGGTGAGGGGGCTTGCACGAACCCAAAATAAAAACCCTCCCGTTCTGAATGGGAGGGTGGCAATCCCCATCGATCGCGTTAAGCGCGGACAACGTTGCCCGCTTGAAAACCCTTGGGGCCTTTCAGCAAATCGAACTCCACGGTCTCGCCCTCATTGAGCGAGCGGTAGCCGTTCTCCTGTATCGCGGAGAAATGTACGAAAACGTCCTCCCCCGTGGAGCGCTGGATGAATCCATATCCTTTCGCCCCGTTGAACCACTTCACTGTTCCCTTCTCTCTCACGGAAAACTCCTTTCACTTCGTTAAGAATTGTTCCCCGGATTTCCCAATTGTTATCCCGGCGAACCGGGACGCCCCCTCAGGAAAGACGTTGGAACTCGGCTGCACTCGCGAGGGCCGAAGAAATCGCCCCAAAAACAAAAGACCCCTGGGTTTAACGCACGCGAAGAAATTGCGGCGGAAACCTTCGGAGCCCGGGACCATTCGACGTTGATTTCTACGACCCTACTCAAGACGTCAACCTGCCTTGCAATGTCATCGCCGCCGCACACACCGGGCTACGAGCACACGCGATAATAAGCACTATTAAATCGTTTGACAAGAAAAATTAGAAGGTTTAGGCAAAAAGCGACCGCCGGTCCCAGTCGATTCTTTAACAGGGTATAACAAAAGACACCCCGCTGGCCCTTGACTTTCGTCACCACCGGCCGCCGGACGCCGAGCCAAACCCTTGATAGGATTAACGCAACCACTGATGCCAGGTCAGACCACAATCCCGGTTCTCCCGCCGGCCGAATCGGAGCCCGGCGGCCGGCAGCGACTGGGCCGAAAACGTCCTTTGGGAGCGGTGGCCTCGACCTTGATGTACGTCATGAGGACCGATGTGCACACTTTTGCATTGTCGGTAGCGGCCAACTCGATCCTGTCGTTTTTCCCCTTTGTGGTGCTGCTCATGACCCTTATTCGCCGGGTCTTCCATTCGCGTGTGATGTATGACGTGGTGGTGGAATTGCTGCGCGACTATCTGCCAGCAGGCCAGGAGTTCGTCATTCGCAACCTGAACGCCATGGTAAATAGCCGGCATCGTGTACAAGTGGTTTCGCTGCTCATCCTGCTGGTAACGTCTTCCGGCGTGTTTATGCCGCTGGAAGTCGCGCTCAACCGGATATGGCATTTTCAAAATAACCGCTCGTATTTCGGCAATCAGTTGATCTCGCTGGGGCTGTCCTTCGCCTGCGGTGTGTTGGCGCTATTATCGATCGCCCTGACTGCGGGCAATGTGGCTCTACTGGAATTTCTGCTGCGCGGCCACGGCTCTGGAACGGTCCGCCTGGCGGGATTTGCCGTGATGAAACTGTTCGCCATCGCAGCCAGCATCGCCATTTTCTTCCTCGTCTACTGGGTGCTGCCCAATGGGAAGGTTCCGGCGCGGGCCGTACTGCCGGCAGCGCTCGTCATGGGATTGTTGTCAGAGGCTTTGAAGTATGGTTATATTCAGGCTCTTCCGTGGCTCAATTTTGGCGAAGTCTACGGCCCCTTCGCGCTCTCGGTGAGCATGATGCTTTGGGCATTCTTGTCAGGAATGCTGCTGCTGGCGGGAGCGAACCTGAGCGCCGAGGGGCATGCCCGGCGCTCTCTTTAATGGAGCATCCTAACCGGAGCCGTACTCACGAACAAGCCGGCTCCCGTTAATTTTTCGCGGAAGCGCTTAGGGCTGTCAGTTCGCGCCGGGCTTCTTGAGCGGGGATAAAGTCAGGGTCAGCGTTCTTCGAGATATCGAGCAGTTGTTGGTAGGTTCGTGTCGCTGCCGCGCGGTCGAACTGTGCCTGCGCGCGGGCGGTTCCCAGAAGGCAGAGTACGTAATCCGGGGCCTGCCCGGCATTGTTACCCTCCTGCAGACCTAAACCGCGGTATCGGAGGCAGGGCTCAAAATCACTGACTGCCTGCTGGCCATGGTTCATCTCCAAAGACGCGCGGCCCAAAAGTTGCGGAGCTTTCGTAGCCAGGATGTAAGGCATGGCAGAGCTGAGCAGCCCCGCCACCTGTTCCGGATGGTGCGCGGCGAGAGCTGCGGAAGCCTTCACTTCGGGCAAGTAGATATCGTTGACTAACGTGTTCGATGGTGCATCTGCCGCCAGGCGCTCCATCCCTTTCTCGGCGGCGCCTTCCTCTCCACACAAGGCAAGTGCCATCGTCGCATCGGGAACTGTGTTCACGGAGTGGTCGAGCACGAGCCCACGATGGGCGGCTTCGCGAGCTGCCGAGCAATTGGACACCAGCGCGTCGTGCAATGCCATGGAGGCGTAAAATCCGGCAGCTACGTCCGGCAAGTGCTGTTGCTCGGCCCTCTGCGCCGCCTGGCTCCACTGTTGCTCCGCATCATGGATCTTCCCGAGATAGAAATATATATAGGCTGCGCTTCCCTGAACCAGGAAGCCGTCGGGGCGGCCGGCAGCCCACTGTAAGTGCTTCCCCCAGTCCGGCCGGCCCGCAATGAAATCGTCCACCATGGCATTGCCATGGTAACTGGCACTGTCGCCTCCGCCTTGCTCCACCCCTTCCTTCAGGTAACGCTCCGCTTCCAGCTTTCGGTCGATGGTGATCAACATCTCGGCAGCATTCGTGGCAGCGGTGTTGTCCCAGCGGGCGATCTCCCAGGTCTTCTCGTAACCCTTCGCGGCCTGTTCGTAGTCGCCAATGATCGCATAAGCCGTGGCCAGATTATTCCACGCCGCAGCATCCCACTGATAAGTCGCCAAGAACAATTTGTAGGAGTCCAGCGCCTTAGGCATATCGAACTGCTGCAAGGCGTATTGCGACTCGATATACATACGCTCGCGCTCCGTGACCCGCTCCCGTAAGTCGTAGGCCTTCTTCAGGTAATCCAGAGCTCTTGCCGACGCGCCCTCGTTTCCATACGCCACACCCAGGCGCGCGTAAGCCATAGCGAAGCCGGGGTCAAGGCGGATCGCTTCCTGGTAGAAGGAGGACGCCTGGGGGAAGTCACGGCCCATACGATGTTCCTCTTCTCCCAGGGAGAACGCGTGGAAGGCCTGCAGCGAAGCAGTGGTCACGTTGGTGTAAGGGGTAGTGAGCTTCTGGATGGATGCCAGCGATTCGCCCAGCCGGGCTCGCATCGAAGTGGCTGCGTTGGAGACGGCTTGCAGAACGGCGGTTTTATCATTGGCCGTAACCTGCTCACGCGCGAACACCTCTCCGGTTCCGCAGTTCACCGCGTTAATCTGAATGACATACGATGACCCGAGATTGGCGATACTTCCCGCCAGATAGGCTTTCACTCCCAAACGCTGGCCCAATTGCTGCGCCAGATCAGGAGTGATTCTCTGCTCGCGCGCTTGGCCCAGATACTGCAGATTATTGTGCAGTTCGGCATCTCCTACCAACTGCAGCAAAGGCGACTGCTCCAACTGGATTGCCAGGGCCTCTTTCAGCGTAGAATCGAAAACCGGATCGCCCGTCTGATTGGTGAAGTCGGCAAGGATGAGCCGGTCCCTTTCAGTAAGTTTTGGCGCCTGATGCTTGCGCCAGTAAAGGCCTCCTGCAATCATCGCCAGCACCAAAACCACTGCTGCCGGAACCGCGTACTTCCACCTTGCCGTCGATGGGGGAGACCCTGACATCGCCGCCACGCTCCCTGAACCCGAGGCCGAGGAACCGGACGAAACGGCAGCCTCTCGACCACTCATCCTTGTCCTAGACCCAGCCGGAGACGGCGTCTGCGATTCCGCTTGTGTTTTGCCGCCTGCCACCGGGACAGAAGGCGCCGACCCGATCGCTGACGAGCGCCCCGATTCGGTATCCCGCTTGAGCCGCAGCAACTCGGACTTCATATCCACGGCATGCTGGTAGCGCAGGTCGCGGTCTTTCTCGAGGGCACGATTGATCACGTCTTCGAGCTTCGAGGGCAGCTCGGGATTCAGCCGTACTGGCGCCACTGGCGCACGGTTCAGGATCGCATCAAAGATCACTCCCGAAGTTTCTCCGTGAAACGGCAGCGCGCCGGTTGCCATTTCATACAGCACAATTCCAAATGAAAATAAATCCGTGCGGCCGTCCAAGGGCTTGCCCCGCACCTGTTCGGGCGACATGTAAGCTACCGTTCCTAGTGCCGAGCCAGGGCTGGTCAAGTGCTCAGCGCTTGCCCCCTCGGTCTTGGTTACTTCTGCGGGGTCCAGCGCACGGTTGCTATCCTGCGACACTTTGGCCAAACCAAAGTCGAGGATCTTCGCCGATCCTCGCGCCGTTACAAAGATGTTCGCCGGCTTGATGTCGCGGTGCACGATGCCCTTGGAATGCGCGGCGTCCAGTGCATCCGCCACGTCGATCGAGATGGCAAGGAGCTTTTCCAGTTCAAGAGGACGGTTGCCGATTAAGTGCTTCAGCGTCTCCCCATCAAGGTATTCCATGACGATGAAAGCCAGCCCACCCTCCTCGCCGATATCGTAGACGGTGCAGATGTTGGGATGATTGAGCGCAGATGCGGCCTGAGCCTCGCGTCGAAAACGACTGAGCGCAGCCACGTCACGGGTCACGTCTTCGGGAAGGAACTTGAGCGCGACGAATCGGTGCAGGCGGGTGTCCTCGGCTTTGTAGACCACACCCATCCCTCCGCCGCCGAGTTTCTCGATCACCCTGTAGTGCGAGATCGCCTGCCCGATCATAGTTTCGCAACGTCGCCCGCAACGGCCGGGGGCCAGAATTCCGGTGAGCCATCTTAGGATTGAGTCCGAAGCAAAGTCAACGCGAACCCAGTACTCACCCAGTACTCACAGCGGCCGGAATATTCACAGATTGCTGGTGACATCTGTCACTGCGCACTTCAAGTTATGCCAATTTAGGATGCATCTGGTTTCCCAGAACCCTCCGAACCGAGATTCGTTCTCAGGCTGGTTCCTATGACGCGGATGTGGTGGCGTCTGCTGGTTTCGCTTTTTTACCGGCATTTATGGCAAGCGTGTTTTTGCACGGCCAGGACGTGGCCGCAGGTCGCTCCGCCCTCGTTCCACCCATAGCGCCTTCGCCGAATGCCCCAGTCCCAGAAGAAAGGACTCCACTTCCGAAGCCGGTGGGTATCCCCCGACTCTATCCGCCTGCCGCCAATATAGGATCGCCCTGCCCAAGATCGTGCGCTCTGCAGGAGTTATCTTTTCTTCCCGCGTCATGTCGGTGGGACGAACCGACTGGCACGGTACCCACAGTTCGGACAAAGTACTGCTTTCACCACCGTTACATTCCAAGTAGAACACGCCATTCGCGGCACGTCGGTGGGTCAGGTCTTAACGGTTCATGAGTGGGCGGGGCTTTGGTCTAGTGGCAAACGTTACTGTGTCGGCGAGCGCGTGTTCCTGTTTCTTTATCCGCCGGGCAAATTAGGCCTCACGAGTGTGGTGTTCCTCCTTGGACATCGGCGTTACTACTCCCTACCGGTGAATCGCGCCAGGAAGCAGCCTCGCCGTGCCCGTTACGACACGGGTGCTGAATGCTGGCACACCGCAGAGCGGCGTCACCGTGAGCTTCGTGATCGCCCAAGAAACGGGATCGCTCAGTTCGGCCAGCGGGGTGATGAACCGCAACGGTTACGCATCGGCCACGCTCACTCTGACGAACTTCGCCGGCAACGTTCAACTCAGCGTTTGCGCGCTCCGACAGGCAGTCCCTGCAAGACGATTTGCGGGAGTTCGGTTGCGGCAGCGCTGTTGAATCTGCAGGCCCTCGCCGGAGAGTTTCGCCCCGACCGACGGATCATTTGGCGGAGGATTGGAAGTTGAGATCCAGGTTTCGACGGGAACCTCGGCGACGCTGCAGGAGGGGATCGAAAGGTTCGACTCTCAGTAACGATTGCTTCAATCAGAGCGGAAGGGATCACGGTCGCCGCCGACGCGGCTTCGCTGAGATCGACTTGATGATCAGTTTGCGCCGCCCTCTCGCCGGCATGGGGACCTTTGCCCGATTCAGAGCCAGGTTAATCAGATCCCGCACTTCAGGTCCGTCGAGAACGCGGGCGTCAGGCTCGCCCGCATTGTAGAGCCGGATGTTCCGCACAACGTTACCCTTTCCCTGCAGGCGTTTTGCGGGATCGGGCAAGCCCGCGCCTTGCAGAAAGCACAAGGTCATGCGGCCGGGTGGAAGCACCAGGGAAAAGATCGCCTCCGAGGGGCGCTCGGTTGGCGCGAAACCGATGACCAGCCAGTTGTAGTTGTCATAGACCATTTCGATGGCACCGGGAACGAGCTTGCGCATTCTCGCCAGAGCGCGTCGGGCGAAGGCGGTCACCTCCGGGTCGTATTTCGCAAGGAAGGAATCGAGTTGCTGCTCGGCATCAGCTTGCGGGACGGCCGCCGGGGACTTCGGCGGTTTGCGATTCGTCGATTTCCGAGTAGGCATGATCTGGCTCCTGACGCATGATGTCCCGGAGGGACCATCGATCGTAGCCCGCCAGTTCACAGGCGGGATGCAGCCACAGAATGCGGCCCAAGTGCCGTAGGCACGACTGAATAATCTTCGTCGGACGAGGCAGTTTCAGGCCCCTAGTTGCGCTCGGCGGACAGCCGAGGCCCTCCCCGCAGGGGCTGTGCTGAAGCCCGACAGCCGAAGCCGGCCTCACTTCTTCGTCCACCGGTCCACCCAGTCGTTCACAGTCTTGTACCAAAGCTGCGAATTCTGCGGCTTCAACACCCAGTGCCCTTCGTCGGGGAGGTACAGCATCTTTGACGGCACGCCTTCCATCTGCAGCGTGGTGAAAAGTTGGAAGCCTTCGCTCACGTCGAGGCGGTAGTCTTTCTGGCCGTGGATGACTAATGTCGGCGTCTTGAAGTTTTTCGCGTAGTGGTGCGGCGACCACTTCTGATACAGCGCGCGGTTGTCGTAGGGAGTGCCTTTGAACTCCCAGTCGTTAAACCAGAGTTCTTCGGTCGTGCCCCAGGCGGATTCGGCGTTGAACATGCCGTCGTGCGACACCAGGCACTTGAAGCGGTCGGTGTGGCCCAGGATCCAATTGATGGCATATCCGCCGTAACTGGCGCCCAGCGCGCATTCGCGGTCTTTATCAATAAAGCCGTAATGCTCCTCCGCGAAGTCGAGACCCTTCATCAGGTCTTCAAACGGAGCGCCGCCCCAGTCGCCCTGGATGGCGTCAATGAACTTCTGTCCGTAGCCGGTCGAGCCGTGGAAGTTGATCATGATGACCACATATCCGTTGGCGGCGAACAGTTCGGGATTCCAGCGGTAGCTCCAGTCGTCTCCCCAGGCGCCCTCCGGCCCGCCGTGGATGAGGAACTTCACGGGATACTTCTTGCTGGCATCGAAGTTCGGTGGCTTGACCAGGAAGCCTTCGACTTTGTCGCCGTTCGCGCCAGGGAACCAGAAGGATTCGAGCGGCGACATTTCGACTTGAGCGAGGACGGCTTCGTTGGGATCCGCCAGCGCGTCGCCGAAGTGATTTTCTTCAGTTATTTTCTGCAGGCCAGGTTTTGCCTTCTCCGGATCGAATTTCATGTTGTATTTGAAGATCAGGCTAGGGTGTTCCAGCGACATGCGCGTAAGCACGATCCATCTTGCATCTGGGGTGACCGTTGGGCTGTCGTTGTAGCCTCCGAGAAGGGCATCGCGCATGCCGTCGGTTCCGGTCCAATACAAGACCGAGCTTCCTTTGTCCTCGGCAACGAAGTAAATTCGCTTTGAATCCGGAGCCCAGGTGAGACTTCCGACCCACCGATCAAAATCCTCTGTCAGATTCTTCCTCTCTCCCGTCTTGCGGTCATACAGCATCAACCGGAAGCGGTCGGCCTCGTATCCGGGACGCTGCTGGGCGCGGTAGGCGATGTAGCGGCCATCGGGCGAATAGAGCGGCGTCGAGTCACTGGCGGGATTGTCGGCGGTGATGTTCTTTGCTGGGACAGATCCGGCCGGATCTCCGCTGACCGAAACGATCCAGAGATCGTTATTGGTGGAAGCCGCCGGATTCTTGTCGTGATTCGAGGTGTAGCAGATCTCCTGCCCGTCAGGCGAAAAGGCGTAGTCGTCCTGTCCCCCGAGCGAGAACACGGGCGCGTCGTAATCGCCGGGCGTGAGGTCGCGGGGCGTGAGTGATCCGATCGATGGCCAGCGGCCCGGCGGCGGGGACGATTCAGAAACCGGAACGACGAAAATGTGGCTGCGTCTGCCTTCCTTGTACGCGTTCCAATGTCGATAAAGGAGATGAGTGAAAATTTGAGCCTTGACTGGCGACTTCTCGTGTTCACCCAATTTTTCCGCATTGCAGGCCGCTGCCGCCTCAGGAGTGCCGTCGCACTCAGGGTAGACATCGGAGGTGAACAAAATGTTTTTGCCATCGGGGGACCACACCTCGCCGCCGGTCTCGGTTGCGATAGCCGTTAGCTCGTGTGCGCCACCGACGGTGCCTGCGGCGGTATCGAAATCGGCAATCCACACCTGCGAGCCGCGCCCCCCGTCTGCGATAAATGCGAAGTGCTTGCCATCAGGTGACCAGCGCGGCCGGTCACCTTGAGAGTTTGGGAGGAGAATGCGCTCCTGCCCACCAACCGTGGGAACGATCCAGATGTGCGGCGTTTTCGTGTTTGCCGCAAGATCCACATCAACCACGCTGAAGATCACCCACTTGCCGTCAGGCGAGACTTCGGGCTCCCCCACGCGCTTGAGCTTCATCATGTCTTCGAAGGTAAAGGAATGCTTGGCCTGGGCAAAGTCGGGAAGGGCGAACGCGATGAGAGCTAGAAAAATGACATAACAACGGCGCATGACAGAACCCCTCGGGCAGACTGATGAGTGTAGCAGGGGAAGTGGGGAGCTTCCAGCTTCGTCCTGGATGTCGAACCGGAGAGCATCGGGATTCCGAGGACATCAGGTTCCTCCACTTCGTTCGCTCGCTACGCTCCGGTCGGAATGACAAAGTTTCTCTGTTTCTCTTAGGCCGCGGATTATGATCTGGTGGGCCGCCAGGCATTCTCAAGTCGAACACCGCGACCTTCGAAATCATAGGACGTGAAAAGCCGAAGCCGGACACCTGAAGCCCAGTTTTCTACACGGCAACCCTCTCCTTGATATGGCATCCAAGCTAGCGGCAGAACTGCAGCGCCCTACCCCCAGCCTCACTGAGCGGAGAGGGGTCGGGGGAGGGTTGCCGCGGTGTGCCTTCTGCCATCCTCGCCTTAGAGTGCCTGATCCGTTTAAGATAAGGGTTATGATTCGATCGCACCGCATTTTTCTCTTAATGGCCGCCATCGCTGTATGTGGATCTTTTGCCCCAACCGTAGCCGCGCAGGAAGGTCCTCTCGAAAGCACTCAGCCCACCGGCATCACGCCCGAAGCCATCATCACGCGTTTCGCCGCGCAGGAAAAGCTATTCAAGGAAGCGCGTGAGCATTACACCTACCGGCAGGATATAAAAGTTCAGACTCGGGATGGCGACACGGTTACTGGGGAATACCATGAAGTCTTCGACGTTCTTTACGACGATAAAGGACATCGCATCGAGAACGTGGTGTTCGCTCCGCAATCGTCCCTGGAACAAGGCGGGCTGTCGCTCGACCAGGGCGACGTGCAGGACTTCCGCAACCGACTTCCTTTCGTGCTGACCACCGAAGAGGTTCCCGAGTACAACATTCTTTATGGGGGGCAGCAGCAGGAAGACCAACTGCACTGCTATGTCTTCGATATCGCGCCCAAAGAAATCGTCGGAAAGAAACGCTACTTTCAGGGACGCATCTGGGTAGACGACCACGATTTTCAGATCGTGAAGACGTATGGACAGGCCGTTCCCGAAATAAAGGATACGAAGCGAAGAGGCAAAGAAGAGCACCTTTACCCGAAGTTCACCACGTGGCGGCAGCAGATTGACAACAAATACTGGTTTCCGACTTATACGCGCGCCGACGACACGCTCCACTTCAACACGGGCGACATCCATATCCGCGAGATCGTGAAGTACGAGGACTACAAACGATTTGGATCGAACGTGAGGATTTTGTATCAAGGCCAGGAAATTCCGAAGGCGGAGCAGAAAAAACAAACTTCGCCGCCGGATCAGAATCCGGTTCCAAATCAAAGTCCAGATCCGAAGAAGCCGGACGCGGCGCCGAATCCGCAGCAATAGATGTCAGCTGCCAGACAAGGGTGAGATCCCTCGTTTCACACGGGATGACAAAGCGCGCGTGGAATGCATCCGAGGCGGACGTTTTTGTCGTCGTTATGAGAGCTGACGGCTGAGAGCTGACCGCCGATCGCTGTCGGCTCAGTAGAACAAATACTTCCTCCACTTATCGTCTGACCGGCCCATCAGACGCATGATGTGGCGGCTGGTATGGAGATTGAAAGCGCGCGGCTCGCGCATCAGCTTCATCCCGGACTCTGCGGGAAACTGGTTTCCTTTGCGCCGGTTGCACGTATGACAACACGCAACCAGATTTTCCCAGGTGGACGATCCTCCGCGAGAGCGGGGGATCACGTGGTCCAGCGTCAGATCGCTCGAAGGCAGTACCGTGGCGCAATACTGGCAGGTGTTGCGGTCGCGCAAGAGAATATTCTTACGCGACAAGGCTCGGCTCTGGTGCGGGATGCGGCGATACTCCAGCAGGCGAATCACCGAGGGTACGCGCATGGCGATCCGCGCCGCATGCAGGAAGTGCCCGTTCTCCTCTTCCGTCATGGCTACGCCCTTGAGCACCAAAACTAACGCACGGCGGGCTGCGCAAACATTGATGGGCTCATAGGACGCGTTTAGAACCAGCACGGGCGCATGCAGCGCGTGCCCATTATCATCGCGGTGGACTGCCGCCCCTGCAAACAGGCCAGCGGCGTGCCGGCCCGTGAGTCCCACATCGGCTTCCATCCTGGCTGACATGATGCTGGTTTCGTCTCCCAAACTGCTTAGCTTCGATTCCGACCTTTCATAAGTAGGATGCCGCAATCGACGCTGACATCTTTCCAGTTCTAGCTGCCCCGACCTCGCTGCCACATCTCAGTTGCCCGCCGCCCGAGCCAATGAAATTTCTTCCACCTCGGACGGAGCGTCGCTGTTCCCCTTCGTCCGGCAACTCGATCGGCACATGGTTCTGAGAAGCCTTCAGAGTCCGGGCCACGGTCGCTACCCATACTTTCGTTGCCCCCGCGCGGCGCAGAACGCGCGCGCACTCTGACACGGCCGCCCCGGTCGTGTAAACGCCGGCGACCACGAGCATCTCACGGCCCCTGACAGTTTCAGGGTGGACCATGCCGAAGGCGCCGCGCACATTCTCACGGCGCTGGTGGCTGGTGAGTCCAGTTTGCGACGCAGTTTCACGTTTTCTCCCGAGTACTTCGGCGCACCGGCGAAGGCGTGCGGAAGCTGGCGCAAGTTTGATCGCGGCGCACGCAATCAGATCCGCGTGGTTGAATTCTCGCTCGCGAAGCTGGGCGCGATGTAAGGGTACCGGCACTACCGCGACGAAGTCGGCGGCAAGTTCGTTTTCAAACTGTGCGATCACCTCCGCCAGCATGCGCCCCAAAACGTTCGCCGCCGGTCGCACTCCGGCGTATTTCAGCAAGTGAATCGGTTCGCGCAGCCCGCCCTGGTCACTGCCGAATGCTACCGCCCGGGTGAACGGGGGTTCGATGCGGCGGCACAGGCCGCACTTGGTCACACCCTCAGAGGAAGAAAGTGCATGAGCGGAAAACAGACGTCCGCCACAAACGGAGCAGATGCCCGCTCCAATCGGCCGCATGGCATCCAGGCATCGCTGGCAGACCGGAAGACGCGAAATTCTAACCAGCGGCTCGCTACATACGCGGCAATCGGAGGAAAAAGAACCGCGAAAAGACTCCCGGCGAGGTCACCGGTAACCCGCCGCGGCCAGGATGGAAGGGCGTGTGAAGCAATAGGAAGCCCTGCGGCTGCGGCCTTGGCCTGCATAGCCCGAATTCGGTCTCCACTACTGCTGAAGACGGCCTCCGTGATCGTCGCAAGAATGGACGCCTTGCGCGTCGCCTGCTTGTTAGCCAGTATAACGGCGCTCAGGCCTACTAGGCAACGTCGCGAGTGTTGCCGGTGTTGCCGGGCTGGATCGAGGATACCCTCTGTTTGCCTGCCGCTTCTGACAGCCGTTCCCTCACGGGCATGAAAATCAACCGATAGTCCCTCCGGAAACATTCCGCGCAACGCACCGGCTGCAGAAGAAAAAACGGAAGAAGGTAGCGTTCGGAAAACGTGCGGCGCCGCGAACGGAAGCCGGTGTCGCTGCCGCAATCGCTGCAGTGAAATTCAAAGAACCGCTGGGACCTCAGCTGGTCGAAGAAATCTTTCGTCACACTGCACCTCGGAAAACGAAACTTTGAAGGGATCAAACCACCGAGTAGCGCTATTTTACCTCAAGCCGCGTAGGACGCAAGAGGAACTGCTTTGGCCGCTTTGGCCGCTTTGGCCATGATCCGAGCCAATCGCGCCCAATCGCGCCCAATCGCCCTTGTAAAGCAGCCTCCCCGCATGCTAACGTGCGCCGTTCCACGGTTTCGCATAAAGTTAGATTATCGGGACTGATCCCGTCGCCAGGAGTTCGCCCATGAGTACGGTCGCCCCACCTGTTCCAAAGAAGCATGTTCCATACGTTCCAGAGAACATGGAAATGAAAGAGTTCACCTTCCGCGCATTGCTGATCGGGCTGGTAATGACGGCGATTCTTGGTTCGGCGAACGCTTATCTCGGGCTGAAAGCCGGGATGACGATTGCGGCAACTTATCCCGCGGCAGTAATCGGAATGGCTCTATTACGTCTGATGAAAGGCTCTCTGCTGGAAGAAAACATTGCGCGAACCGTGGGCTCGATCGGCGAATCGGTGGCGGCCGGGGCGGTGTTCACGATCCCTGCATTTGTGATGGCAGGAATTTGGCCGGGACTGACCCGAGAGAGATATTGGAACTCGGTGGCGCTGATGGTGATCGGCGGCACGCTCGGCATTTTGTTCGTGACCCTGCTGCGCCGCGTCATGGTGGAGGATCCGGACCTCCCCTACCCCGAGTCCGTGGCTGCTTCCGAGATTCACAAAGCAGGGCAACAAGGCGCCAGGGCCGCCAAGATTCTCTTCGCCAACATGGGCTTTGGCGGATTCATGTATCTGCTGGGCGCCGTCAATGTCTTCGCGGCCAACAACACATTTCCGGTCACCATCAGCGCGCTCGGCAAGAAGCTGCTGCTGCGCACTGGTACGAATCCCAGTGTGGCCACCACGATAACCGGAGGGGCAACGCTGTTGACTGCCCCTGACATTAGCCCCGCGTATCTTGGTGTTGGCTACATCATTGGTCCGCGGCTGGCAGCGCTCAATTTTGCCGGGGGCGTGCTGGCCTGGGGACTCTTGGTTCCACTTCTAACGTTCACAATTGGTCCTTACATTCAGGCGGCGCAGCCTGCCGGACATACTCTCGCGTGGCCGCTTCTGGCGGGAGCGATCTATTACTCGATCGTGAGACCGATTGCGGTGGGGGGAATGCTGGTAGGAGCGTCCTACACCCTGTTCAAAATGCGTAAGCAACTGGGC
>Ga0182018_10001405_pt1 | contig 27486 bp, 22 predicted proteins | sample 812P2MmetaG_FD_120490 | JGI IMG/M metagenome (GOLD analysis project Ga0182018, IMG submission 120490) | Permafrost microbial communities from Stordalen Mire, Sweden - 812P2M metaG | ecosystem: Environmental > Terrestrial > Soil > Wetlands > Permafrost | place: Sweden: Stordalen | collected...
CACCGGAACCAACGGACTCGAGGTAGTAGAGGACAGCTCGGCTACGTCAGAGAAAGTAATCTTGTACTTCTTCCAAATGCCGGGACTCATCACTGGGCATCACTTACACATCGTTGATCCCTGCATTCCAAAACGTATCGCAGGCCAGCACGGAGCCTGCTAGTGATGTACCTGAAGTGGTGCGACTGGTGCCCGGTCGATGCCTCTCACTATGTAGGGTTATGTGACAGATCCGGTCGGTTAGCTTTCATCAGTGATTCGAGGCGACGAAGCTGGGACCGGTTGAAGGGCACCCATGCCTCTCGTTCAATGGAGGCAGGTAGCATCTAGCGGAGATGGAGGGCAAGTAGGAAGCCCATCCCATGTGGTCTAAGTGGCGTGGCAACTGGGCATGGATCAAGCTGTCTTCGGGCTTTGATGATCTTTCGCAGCGACCCGCTCAGCAATGCGCGCCGGACATCCGCCGAGCGATCTATACAACCAACAGAAAGAGGTTCGCGAGTGGCCGCGTAAGAAACTTCAGCAGATTTGCGATGCGTGCGCCACGTGCTCTCCGCTGCTGTCTTTGCATGCCTTGCCGCGAACCGACACTCGCTTCTATTCCACGGGTGCGGGCAATACTTGACTTCGCGAAAACAGTTTCCCGCGCGCTTCGTATCTCGGTTGTACAATCAAAGTCGTCCTGGCAAAGCTATCGAGAACGAATACCGAGCGACTTCGGAAGCATGACCAGAATGGTGTCGATAGGTACAGCTACGAGTATGAAGCGCCCGCTACTACTTTCTGTTACGGCGCTGCTGGCAGTTGCCTATGTAACCTCCAGCGTCCTCATCGCGGCCCATTCGAAGGAACACCTCGTACTCAAGCTGACGGTAATCCAGTATGCGTTCCTTTTGCCAGCGGCAGTGTGTTATCTGCTTTACAAACGAATACCTGATGGGAGAATGCAGTCTCGCACCACCTGGTCCGTCGCTGCTTCGTATCTGACCTATGCTGTCTTGGCAACGTTCCTTGCTTTAGGTGTGATCCATAAAGATAGGGGTCTCCAGTTTGGAGACGAGCTTGGTTACCGATTTGAGTCTCGCGTCTTTTTGGACGGACGTCTTGCCGCCGACGCACCCCCAAAGACAACGCCTGACGGTGATACATACTTGAACGAATTTCACTTTGACCACTTCATCATCCACGAAAATAGATGGACCGCACAGTACCCCCCCGGCTGGCCGGCCGTTCTTGCTTTGGGAACTCTACTTCACCAGGATTGGCTATTGAATCCCCTCCTGGGTCTGTGGATCCTTTGGATCACCTACAACATAGCCATTTTGGTTTTTGACGAAAATGTTGGGAGGCTGGCTGTTTTCTTTATGATAGCCTCGCCATCTTTCTTGCTCAACTCCGTCGGATTCATGTCACATCCACTTTGTGGAGTTTTGTTGGCTGCGGCGAGTCTGTTCTTATTTCATGGTCTGGAATCCGGACGGATGCGCGATTTCTTGATCATGCTGTTACTCGTGGCTCTTGCCGCACTGGTTCGGCCATGGACGGCCTTCTGTGTTGGTACCGTGCTTGGCGTAACGGCTCTATGGTCCTTACGGCATCGGCGTCGTCGGCTGCTGAGCCTGATCGCGATTGCCACCCTGGTTGGGGCGGCTCCGACCGCAATTCTTTTGGCCTATAATCACGCATTGACTGGCAGCTATTGGCAGTCAACCTATGCGCTCGCTGAGAATCACACTTTTACTGTCGCCTTTAATGTTAGTCCTGTAAGCATTCTGAAGACCGTAGCTGTCGCAACCCGGTGGTCGTTAGAGCAAACCGATTTTTATACAGTTCCCTTTCTCTTGCTTCTGGCGACGTACGCCGTATTTGCGGAGACGGGGCGGCGCCGCGACGCCTATATACTGGGTACTTTGTTCGCCGCGCTGGTGATTGGGTACACGGCCCAACCGATACCGTCGGGTTCAACGGTAGGCGAGCGGTATTACTACGAATCTTTCTTTGCGGTTGCGATTCTCGGTGCTCGCGGATGGTCGTTATTGCGTACTCGCTGGAGCTTGCATTTTACCTGGGTCGCGACTGTCACTCTCATTGCCGTATCGTGTTTTCATTATGCGGTAGCAATTAATACCGTCCGGAATCGTGTCACTCCTCATATCCGGGTGATGGACGCAATTGAGGGTTTAAGATTAACCGACGCAGTGGTGTACCTGAAAGGGGACTTCGCTACTCACTTCAATCATAACGCCGCGGACTGGCGCCATGCACCAGTGTTCTACATGGTGGACCCGGGGCCGTCACGGCGAGCGGTCGTCGCTGGAGCACTGCAGAGAAGCGCGTGGGTGGTCGTTAGTTACGACGCAGAGAAGCAGTGGGCACATGTCGACAGCTCTGCAAATCCCGAGGAACAATGGGGTAACGTCCCCATAACTGACAAGAAGCCACCGACGCCGCCCTAAAATTCGCCCCCGCTCGCGATGCGGCGTCCCCACGGCCATTGCAATCAGCTCGCGTCTACAGCTTTTCGCATATCGGACCGGCGTAAACCTAAGTTCTGTCTGAGTATGAGTTTGCGGCCGAGTCTACCGTCCTCGACTACCCTCGTCCTGGCCTCGCGGGAGGCAATTGCACCCCCACCGCTCCCAATCGCCTGAAAACAGTTGATTCGCTCTCTCCCCTGGAGAGCACTGCATATTCCTGCTTCCCCGCTGGCACGAAGGTGCCATATGCTAAAGGAACCGCGGTGAGTAGAATCACCCTTACGCTGGTATGCAGATGAGGGTTACGCAGGGTGTCCCTGTCGTCGTCACACCCACGAACTTGAAACTCGTAAGTATCTGTGCTTATTATACATACTTGGTTCTTGCCCCCTAAACTTGACGACATCGCGTATCCGGCGGAACGGCCTAGAATTTGGATTTGGCAGTGGCGTTCTCGCGATGAGCATCGGGCTATGTTGAATGCCATCAACTGTCACCACGATGATTGGCGTCGACGGAACGTACCCTGGACCGTTTCGCAGCTTGATTTTCGGCAGGCCTGGAGGCCGTTTTTAGCAACACAGACTCGAGGGGCCGCGGCGAGTGGCATGGCGTCTGCAACAGTCATTCCGCGCGAAGCTGGAACGGTTGGAAATTTGGTTGTAGTTCGAATCAGCAACAACAACAGCAGAGCAAGTTAAGCCTCTGTGTTTCTAGTGATTTAGGGTAACCTAGGCCTATAACTGAGGGGGCGGAGCTGTGCATAGGGATGAGGAATTTATTTCCAACTGTGCGCAAGTCGAATGGCACTTCGCCGATAGGGCAGCCATCGCAGAACGGGGAGTTAGGTGAGCAAATTCTACGAAGCGACACGGAAGAGCGCTAGGAGCGGGGATAGGAATAGGGGTCTGGGAATCGGGGAAACACTGATTCCGGTGCGCCAGGACACAACTCCGCCCGCGGTCTTGCTTAGACCTCGGCACGCGCAAGCCCAAGAGAAAGGGGGGGCTGAGTGGTTACGCGTCCTCTTTATCATCCGGAAGCATTGGCGAATCTCAGCTTTATTTGCGGCTGTGCTCATGATCACAGTGATTGTCGTGACGTTCAGCATCCAGCCGGTGTATGAGCCTGTTGCGCGAATTGAAGTTGATCCCCCTGGAGAACAATTTTCGTTGGAAGGCGGGGCCTCGGGAAGCGATTCGGAGTACCTGGAAACCCAAGCTCAAAATCTTAAGAGCGACAATCTAGCAATCGACGTTATCCACCGACTTCATTTGGACCAAAGTCCCGAGATGGTCGCCCGCGGCAACAGCGGGCCTAAGGCCGGGGATTTGGCTATTTATCAACTAAGTCCGGGAGAGTACTCCGCACTGCACACGTTCCGTGCCCACCTGACGATAAAGCGCGATACAGCAAGCCGCTTGATCTCCGTCACCTTTTCGAGTCACGATCCGAAAATGGCGGCTTTGGTGACCAATACCGTGGTGGCGTCGTTCATCGATGATACCTACCGAGACCGACACGATGCGATCATGAAGTCCTCGGAATGGCTGGCCCGTCAATTGGATGACATTCGCGCCCGCATGGTGGAGTCCAGCCGGGCCCTTGCCGAGTTTCAGAAGTCTATCGGTGTGGCAGACGTTGATGCGAATAAGAGCACCTTCACGGAACAGATGGCCGCACTCAATCAGCAGCTGACCCTGGCGCAGGCTGATCGTATCCAGCTCGAAGCTCTGCTCAAGAGCGTCCAAGCCGGCAGCCCGGATGTGCTGCCAGAGATTCGCAACAATCCGGTTGTACAGCAGCTCAGCACAAAGTTGGCGGAGCAACGCGCGGAATTGTCGCAAGCAAAGGTGGTTTACGGCATTAATCACCCAAATGTCAAGAAACTACAGAGCCAGGTTGATGAACTGCAGTCGGAACTCGAGGCACAAAAAACAGCAGTGCTAGGTTCGATCAGAACCAGCTATTCGGCGGCGCGGGCTCGTGAAAACCTGATGGATTCGCAAATCAAGGGCGCGAGCAGCCAACTGAGCCAGATGGCTCGTTACAACGATCTCAAAAAAGAGGCACAAACCAATTCCGATCTGTACAACACCCTGTACGCCCGGGTGAAGGAAGCTGGCATTGCCGCCGCCTCCAAGTCAAGCAATCTTCGATTGGTTGACGAGGCACATGTTCTGGACGCGCCCACAGGTCCCAACCGCACCCTGACTCTTTTCGCCGGAGTCTTTTTCGCTCTGCTGGGCGGCGTGGGCCTGGCATTCCTTCGCGAACAATTCGATACGCGAATTTTTACGCCGGAGGACGTTCGCGACTGGGTCGGGACGCACAATATCGCAGTGATGCCTTTGTTCTCAGCCTCCAACGGCAAGCAGCTCCAGATGCCGCCGGCCACGCAGGGCGGCGAAATCGCCATCGCCTCGGGCGGTGCCGCAGGCAGCGGGAGACCCCCGGCGGGCATTAGTTTCCTGCTGGATCGCCCGCATTCTCCTGAGGCTGAGGCCTTGCGTTCCCTTCATACCTCGGTGATGCTCTCGCGTCCGGGAAATCCCCCCCAAGTATTGCTTGTGGTGTCATCGTTGCCGGGTGAAGGAAAAACTACAGTGGCGGTGAACCTTGCCGTGGCCATGGCACAGCACGGAACTACGTGCCTGGTCGACGCCGACCTGCGCAGAGGCAGAGTGGCCGCTTCGCTCGGAGTGTCCAATAAGCCCGGCTTGACAGATGTCTTGAACGGTACCAGCGAGTTGGATCGTGTTCTGGTGCATATTCCCGGTCTGAAAAATCTGACCGTTCTCCCTGCGCATGCCGGCAGCGCGAGGGCTGGACAACTGGTGTGTTCGGACCGGATGCGCAAGGTCTTGGACGAATTGCGAAAGGACTTTCAGTTTATAGTTGTCGATTCTGCTCCAATCCTTCCGTTCGCCGATTGTCGAGCCCTTTCTAATCTCACCGATGGCTTAATCTTCGTGGGGCGCTGCGGGATCACAACGCGGGAACTTGTAGAGCGAAGCCTCGAGATGCTGGAGCAGGTTCACGCCGCGCCCGTGCTGCAGTTTGTGGTGAATGCCGCCGATGTCAAGTCGCCTGAATATCGGTACTACCAGTACGGGTACGAATATTACGAGCCCGTACAGAAGTGAAGACCAGGCCTAGTTCGTTATGTCGACTTTAAGTGCCTCCGGTGCCGGCTCCGCTGGGGAAATCGCACAGAGCAGCGCTGCGCTTCGGTTCCCGCATATTCGACGTAGCGGACCGCCCGGCTACAGGGATCTTTTTTTCAAGCTCATGGCTGCGGCCAATCACCGTCGAGCGAACTCTGGATCCAACGATGCACTCCGAAAAGAGTTAAGAGAATAAGTTCTTGCAACGACCTTCGCTGTCTGGCTCAGAGCAATCCTTGAGGGTCTAACTGAGGTTGATAATGCAGAATTCCTACATTCCATTCCACTTGCCCTCAATCGGCGAAGAAGAGATTGCAGCGGTCGAGAGGGTCCTTCGCTCCGGGTGGTTGACGACCGGTCCGGTGGCCCATGAATTCGAAAAAGAATTCGCCCAATACATCGGGTGCAAGCATGCCTTGGCGGTGAATTCCGGCACTTCCGCGCTGCAACTGGCGCTGGACGCCATCGGGCTGAAAGGCGGTGACGAAGTGCTTGTGCCCACTTACACCTTCACCGCGACGGCTGAAGTGGTTACCTATTTTGGCGCGAAGCCGGTTCTGTGCGATAGCCTCGCCGGCGGCTTCAACATCGATCCCGCCGATGCCGAAAAACGCATCACATCCAGAACCAAAGCCATCATCCCGGTCCATATCGGTGGCGAGCCGTGCGCCATGGATGCCATCCAATCGCTCGCGGTTCGGCATAACCTGCAGGTGATTGAAGATGCGGCGCACGCCCTACCGGCGAGCTTCGGCGGTCAGCGCGTAGGAACGATGTCGGAGTTTACCGCGTTCAGTTTCTATGCCACCAAGACGATTACCACGGGCGAGGGTGGAATGCTTACCACGAATGATGACGCCTACGCCGCACGAGCGGCACTGATGAGGCTTCACGGGATCGGGAAGGACGCATGGAAACGCTATTCCCGCGCCGGTTCGTGGAAATATCAAGTGATGGAGGCTGGATACAAGTGTAACCTTCCCGACATCCTGGCGGCAGTTGGATTGGCGCAGCTGCGCAGATGTGATAGTTTTTTGGCAAAGCGCCGGGCCCTGGTGGAACGGTATAGGAGCAAACTGGAACGGCTAGAAGAGGTGGAACTGCCATCGGCGGGGCCGGCCGGCTCGGAACATGCCTGGCACCTGTTTATTGTGCGAACCAGGCCCGGGATACTCGAAATCAATCGCGACGAATTTATCGAACAACTGACAGAGGCAGGTGTAGGCACATCGGTTCACTTCATACCGTTACACCGGCACCCTTTCTATCAAGAGAAATACGGTGTGCGGCAGGAATCGTTCCCCAACGCCGAGAATGCATACTCCAGATGTATTTCGCTACCCCTTTATCCGGATTTAGCCGAAAAAGACGCCGATTACGTGGCCCAAACTGTGATAAACATAGTACGCAAATACCGAGGGGCGAGGGCGGTTAAGGTTTGACGCACTCTTTCCCAGCAATGTTGGAAAGCTACGAATCGGCGCAGCCACGAGCTATTTTCCGTCATTGGAACTACTCGGCGGGCAAGCGATGTTTCGATTTGGTTTGCGCAAGTGTCTCGTTGCTACTGATTTCGCCCGTACTGCTGGTGGTCGCACTGCTGGTAAAGTGCACTTCCCGCGGGCCCGTCCTTTATTCGCACCGGCGAGTGGGGAAGGATGGTGCACGGTTTGGGGTTCTAAAATTTCGCACGATGTCTGCCAACCGGCAGATCACCGGTCCAAGTCTTACGCGAAAGGGCGATCGTCGCATAACCGGCATCGGCCGCGTACTTCGCAAATGGAAGCTAGACGAGCTGCCACAACTCGTAAACGTTGTGCGCGGCGAGATGAGTTTGGTTGGTCCTCGACCGGACGCTCCAAAATACGTGGACAAACTCACAAGTGAGCAGAAGCTTGTACTCCTGTTGCGGCCTGGAATCACTGGAGCAGCTTCGCTTGAGTTCCGCGATGAGGAGGCCATGCTCTCGCAAGTCGCGGAAGATCAACTGGAGGAGTTTTATTCTGCTGAAGTTCTTCCGGCAAAAGTTCGTTTGGACATGGACTACGCCCGCCGGGCTAATTTCTTGACCGATTTAGTTATACTGCTCCGAACGGCGGGCGCGATCATAAGATAAGCGGTCGCTCATCGAAGTCTGTCGACCGGGCAACAATGGATCACGGCTGTTGTTTGGCATTTGCCAAGTTGGAAGGAGTTCATGTTCTCCGCGAGTAATGCGACAATCTCAAGGCCAGAAGCCGTCTTCCAACCGCCCACAAGGCGGCTTGCCCAATATTTCGGCTGGTTCAGCCGTGCGCTGCTTCTGATCGGCAGTGCCGTCATTGCCGGAACCATGGTCGGCCAGGGAAATTGGTTGTATGTAGCGGTTCTCGCCGCTGCGGTTTTTGCGATGTTGTGGCCAATTGAAGTTGCCTTGGGACTTTATGCCTTTCTGCTCCCGTTCGATTCCGTTTCTGTTCTCCAGCAAGGGAGCTCTGGTACGACTCTGAACTGGGTAGTTGGGGCGCTGGCAGCGATGGCTCTTCTCGGGACAGGCATTGTCAAAAGGCGACTTAACTTCCCTCACGGAGCGGCTGTGTTGTGGTCATCGTTACTTCTATGGAGTATGCTCACCGCGGTTTGGGCTCTTGAACCCGAGCAAGCACGCCATCAATTGCCTACTAACATCGCGCTAGTGTTACTCTACGTCCTCGCGGTTTCGTGGCGCGTCACAAAGAAACAATTCGACGTGCTAACGTCGCTTGCAATCGCGGGCGGATGCGTTGCCTCGCTTCTGGTCCTTTACCTGTTCGTTACTGGTGTCACTTACCGGAACATTCACAGGGCATCGTTGCTCGTGGCCGGACAGGAAACCAATCCAGACTACATAGCTTTACTGCTTTTGCTGCCCTTGTCCCTTTCCATTGCTGGATTCATCGCCGCGAGTGGACGCTTCCTCAAGATCGCATCATTCAGCATCACTGCTGTTATCGGTGGTGCCATTTTTCTCAGCATGTCGCGAACTGCGCTCGTTTCTGTGGCTGTGATGCTTGTCTTGTTCTCGATCCGACTGGGTCTGAACCGGCGTATCTTGGGGATTGCCTCGGCTCTCCTGGTTGTTCTGGCAGCGATGCCGGCGAATTTTTTTTCCCGAATACAACAAGCGGCCTCGACTGGCGGTGATGGACGTCTCGATATTTGGCGGGCTGGTTTGGTCGCTCTTAAGCAGTATTGGCTGACCGGCTCGGGACTCAACAACTTCTGGGTGGCGTACAGGGATTACGCCGGAAATGCAAGCGTTTTTCGGGGGTATTCGCGCGGTTCACACAATACTTACTTGAATGTTGCGGTGGAGCTTGGAATCATCGGTTTCTTGTTGATGTCTGCCGCCCTGGTCTCGCAACTCCGCTCTGTGCGACGACTTCGGGCAATGCTTGGCGAGCTGCCCATTCGAGTTGTTGCGTTAGAAGCTGCATGCTGGGCCACGCTGGCATTCGGGTTTTTCGGAGATATCCTATGGACCAAACCTTTTTGGTTGAACTTTTCGCTGTTATTCATGGCCGTGAGACTGGCCGAGCAGTCGTTCGAAGCCACCCCACCTCGTAGTGGTGCAGTCGTTGAGTAGAATCCTCCTTGCGCGGCCGACCTTCCCTAGTTTTGCGAACGCACAATGGGAAAGGAGAGTGGGAAAATGAAGCGAATGCCTAGGCTACTTTTCATCGCTCACGCCTACCCTCCCCTGCAGGCAGCGGGTTCGATTCGAGCGGGGGGACTGGCAAAATACCTGCCTCGCTTCGGGTGGGACGTCCTGGTCCTTACGGCTAAATTACCCAAAGGCCCCCGTCCTGCAGCTCGGGTAATAGAAACCGAGTACCAAGATGTGATAGCCAAGTGGAAGGCGAGATTCGGAGTGGCCCCCGAAGGAAGTGTGCATGAGCGGTTAAATTTGTCTCTACCCTCAAAGCCAAATTCGAACCCGCTCCACACGAGTTTGATCCAGTGCGCGAGGGGGTTGATCGCTTTTCCCGACGAGCACAAAGGCTGGATCCGCTTCGCAATAGACGCATTGTCAGACGTCCAGGAGAAACCGGATATCATTTTGAGCACCTCGCCGCCGGCTTCATCCCACTTGATTGCTGCTCGGGCGCGACAGCGCTTTAACGTACCGTGGGTTGCAGACTTCCGCGATCTCTGGACAGAAAACTTGTGGGGAGCACTGCGGCTTGTTCAGCCATTACACAAGCGTTTAGAGAGAAACACACTAAAGACGGCGGATGCTCTGGTTACTGTATCGTCTCCATGGGCGCAAGCTCTTCAGAAAAAGCATCCGGCCAAGCCCGTGTACACCATTACGAATGGGTTCGATCCAGATGACTTTCGTGGCCAACCAGGAGAGTTAACAGAATACTTCTCCATCACCCATACCGGACACCTGTATGAGGGAAAGCGCGACCCTACACTTCTCTTTGAGGCGCTGCATGATCTGATTGCTGCCGGGCTTCTTCGGAAGCGCGACCTCCGCATTCGCTTCTATGGGCCGCCCGAATCCTGGTTGCCAACTCTCGCGGAGCGCTACGACTTGAAGGAGATCGTCGAACTCGGCGGCATTATCCCCCGCGATGAAGCATTGAGACGCCAGGCGGAGTCCCATCTCCTTCTGCTTTTGGGGTGGTCCGACCCGAAAGAGACCGGTCAGCATACGGGAAAGTTATTCGAATACTTCGGCTCAGCGAGACCCATCCTTGCGGTTGGCGGGGCGGTGGGAGTGCTGACCGAGACCTTGGACGAAACCGGAACAGGTATTCACGTCTCGGACAGGGATCGGTTACGCGAATATTTGGTGGCGGCCTACACGGAATTTAAGAACAACGGCTTCGTTTCATACCATCCTGACCAAGACGCGATCAATCGATATACGCATCTGGAAATGGCGCGGAAGTTCTCGGAAGTGCTGATGGCGAGCATCAAGAGCGAGAAAACCGACAAGGTGCCGATGCCCGGCAACGGGACGAGAGAACTTTCCCACAGTTTCGTCTCTAATGCCGAAGTATGAGAGACAACACCCCTGGACTTTGGAGCGATTTGAGATTTGTTGCGGCCTGGGTTCTGCCCCCACTTCCGCGGGTCCGTTGCATTCCGGCACCCTTATGGACTGTCAACATTTGGACTTTCAACATTGAACAATATGCGAGCCACTCCAGCGATGAACGACCGCACTCCCCTGCAAACTGAAACGACAGTACCGGCTCGAGCCTGCTGCCGGCTCTGCGACACTGTGTTGCGCCATATCTTCGTAGATTTGGGTATGTCACCGCTGTGTGAGAGCTATGTGAGCGACGAGCAACTCAACGCCATGGAGCCGTTTTACCCGCTTTGTGTCTACGTTTGCGAAAACTGCTTTCTCGTCCAATTGCAGCAATACGTCACTCCTGAAACGATCTTCAGCGATTACGCCTACTTCTCATCGTATTCCGACAGTTGGCTGCGCCATGTCAGCAACTATGTAGATACTATGGTGGAGCGTTTCGGTTACAACGACCGCAGCTTCGTCGTCGAACTCGCCAGCAACGACGGGTACCTGCTGCAATATTTCGTGAAGAGAGGAATTCCGTCGCTGGGCATAGAACCCGCGGCTAACGTGGCAGATGTCGCAGTCCAGAAGGGCGTACCGACGTTGGTCAAGTTCTTCGGAGTGCGGACTGCGCGGGAAGTGGCATCGCAGGGTAAGCAAGCTGACCTGATAATCGCTAACAATGCTCTCGCCCAGGTTCCTGATCTCAATGATTTTGTCGGAGGCATGAAGATCCTGCTGCGGCCGCGCGGGGTGGTTACCGTTGAATTTCCTCACTTGATGCGACTAATGGAGGAGAACCAGTTCGACACCATTTATCACGAACACTTCTCGTATTTCTCGTTCCTCACCGCTGAAAAGATTTTTGCGGCGCATGGGTTGACTTTGTTCGATGTGGACGAGATACCGACGCATGGCGGTTCATTACGGATTTACGCCCGACATGCAGAAGAAGAGTCGATACCGGTTGGAAAAAGAGTGACAGAGTTACGCGAACGGGAGATTGCCGCCGGATTTACACGCATCGGCCACTATCGCAACTTTTCTGAGAAGGTAAAGGAAACCAAGAGGAAACTGCTTGACTTTCTGATCCAAGCCAAGCGCGAAGGGAAATCCGTTGCCGGTTACGGAGCGCCGGGGAAGGGAAATACTCTGCTGAATTATTGCGGCGTCCGAACCGATTTCCTCGACTACACCGTGGATCGCAACGTCCACAAGCAGGGCAAGTTTCTTCCCGGCACTCACATTCCCATCTTTCATCCTGACCGGATCCGCGAAACCAAGCCGGACTATGTATTGATCCTGCCTTGGAACTTGAAGGATGAAATTCGTCAGCAGATGGCGTACGTACACGAATGGGGAGGAAAGCTGGTTGTCCCTATTCCGGAGGTAGAGATCCTCTCGTGATTTTTGCCGAGACCGAACTGCCGGGCGCGTACGTGGTTGAACTGGAAAAACGGGAAGACGACCGCGGTTTTTTTGCCCGTAGCTGGTGCGAGAGGGAATTCCGGGAGCACAACCTGAACGCGCGTACCGTGCAATGCAACATCTCATTCAACAAGCAGAAGGGAACCCTGCGAGGCATGCATTACCAGGTCGCACCGGCAGCTGAAGCTAAATTGATACGCTGCACCCAAGGGGCGATTTACGACGTCATTATCGATCTGCGTCGCGAATCGGCGACCTTTAAGCGGTATCTGGGTGTTATTCTCGCCGCCAAGAACCACAAAATGCTGTATGTGCCCGAGGGCTTTGCTCACGGGTTCCAGGCGGTCGAGGACAACAGCGAGGTGTTCTACCAGATGTCTGAGTACTACGCACCGCAGCATGCGCGCGGCGTACGCTGGAACGATCCCGCGTTCGGTATTGATTGGCCCATCATTGAACCCATCATGGTGGACCGGGACAGGAATTATCCGGATTTTATCGCAGGATAGCTATGCAGAAGCATAATTCTTTCGAGATCCCACTCGGGGCAGATCCCGCGAGGTTAGGGTCGAACGCGAGAAACGCGAAGAGAGTCAGCATAGGGCTTCCTCTATTCAATGCGGAGCCGTATCTCGAACAATGCCTTGAATCCATCTTGTCCCAGACCTACAGTAATCTTGAAATCATCATCTCTGACAACGCTTCTACCGATGCCACCGAGGCGATCTGCCAGCGCTACGGAGCGCGCGATGCACGCGTGCGCTACCACCGCAACTCGCGGAACCGCGGCCCAACGTTCAATTTCAGGCAGGTCGTGGCATTTTCGGCGGGAGAGTATTTTCTGTGGGCAGCACACGATGACATGTTCGCTCCCGAGTATGTGGAGCGCTGCGTTGCGGTTCTCGAGCAGAATCCTGATGTCGTTCTGTGTTACTCAAGATCGATTGAAATCGGCGAGCATGGGCAATTCCTGGAGCGCCAGGAGCAGATTCTGGCTGCGGACTCGCCCTATCCTGACCGGCGCTTCCGAGAGTTGATCCGCATGGACCACAACTGCGAAACCATGTTTGGCGTCATCCGGGCGGTTGTGCTCAAGCGGACTTCGATTCATGGCGACTTCCCCGACTCCGACCGTTGTATGCTCGCCGAAGTCGGGCTCTACGGAAGGTTCGTTCAGCTTCCCGATCGTCTTTTCTTTCACCGCCGGCACGCGCACCAGATGACCCAACAGTTTCCTAGCCGGCAGGAAAGAATGGCGCAACTCAACCCTGACCGCCGTTTCCGGATCGTCTTCCCGCATTTTCGCCAGTTCAGAGAATACATCCTGGCGATCCATCGAAGCCCCCTGGGCTGGAAAGACCGCCTTCGGTGCTATTTCCAGATGCTTCGCTGGCTTCGTAACAACGCGCCACGTTTAGTGCGAGATCTTCGCTACTCTGTCGTGCAGTTGCTGCGGCCATTCCGGCTTAAGTACCGCCAATGGCGGGGCTCAACTTCAACTCATTTCCGGAATCACTCAGTCTGAAATGGGAACAAGCATCGACACTCGGCAAGAATCAGTGCATCCGGCCCTGCAGGTGCGACCGTCTGAAAAACCCGTACCTGCCTCGCTTCGCCGGTTCTTGGCAGGAATGGTGCTGGTTGCTCTTGCCCTAGGCGTACTCTCCGCGTGGCACGGCGGCGTTTTGTCGGTGGGCGATGACGGGGTTTCCTACCTGGACCTCTCCGATGCATGGCGCAGTCATGATTGGCTTACGGCGGCGAACGGCTGTTGGAGTCCTGCATATCCGGTTCTACTTGCAGGGATGCTAAGCGTTTCTCACCCATCCGCTTTTTGGGAGCCAGTGGTCATTCGCGGATTAAATTTCTTACTGTATATCGGTGCAATGTTCTCGTTTGCCTTCTTCTGGAGAGAACAGACCCGTTCGGTGGAGCGCCGCGCAGCAATGATGGGCACAGAAAATAAGCTACCACGACGTTCGTGGTTCCTATTGGGCTTCGCATTGTTCTTGTTTTTTGGCGTCGAATTCATCGGCGTAAATCTGGTATCCCCGGACCTCGCTCTATTTGCGTGCGTATTGCTGGTGGGCGGAATTATGGTCCGGATCAAGGACGGGAGTTTGAGCTGGGGCCTGTTTGCATGGCTGGGCGCCGTGTGCGCAATTGGCTACCTGATCAAAGCGATCATGTTCCCGCTGACGTTTATTTTCCTCGGTGTGGCGTTCTTGACCGCAGGCAACAAAAGGCGCATTCTGCCGCGGCTGGCACTGACACTGGCGGTATTCACTCTGATCGGCGTTCCCTGGATTCTGATGCTTTCCCGTGCCAAAGGCCGGCTCACCTATAGCGATGTCGGAAGGTTGAATTACCTTTGGTTCGCCAGTGAAGGATTCAACGACTACGGCTACCCGTTTCCCTGGAATCCGGCCCCAGGCGAAGGAGTTCCAGTGCACCCCATGCGGGACCTCCTGGCTTCTCCTCACGTCTTCGAATTTCGAGCGCCTTTTCGGGGCAGCTATCCGCTATGGGACGACCCATCGTACTGGTATGAAGGCGCGAAGGTACCGATCCATCTGAGGCAGCAAGTGCGCACTATTGTCAATGCTCTTATCGGTTATTTCCGTATAGTTGAAATGCAGGGCGCGCTGCTGGTGGGAGCACTACTCCTGATGCTGGCCGCCGGACCTCGTGTTAAGCGCGTGCTGAAAGCCTGGTATCTGATTTTGCCGGCTGTTACTGCACTCGCTCTGTATGCGATCTCTCACGGCCTGGTGCAGAACCGATACACTGGCCCCTTCCTGCCCCTGCTGTGGGCCGGACTCTTCGCCGAGCTTTACCTGTTGCACCTTAAAGAGAATTCTCGCCTGCTAGCGCCGTTGTCGCTGGCGATGGCTATCATCCTGTCGTTGCCGCTGGCTATCGATCTGTCTTACAACATCAAACAAACCACCCGATACATTGTCGACCACACTTTCTTCGAACATCACGACGCGGAAGTGGCCGACTATCTGCAAAAAGCCGGGCTGCATCCGGGAGATAGTCTCGGATATCTGCAGGCGCCCGAGGACGGAACAAACAAATACTGGGCTCGGCTGGCCAAAATGACCATTGTGGCCGACATGTCGTTTCAGGATGTTCCGGCATTCTGGCAGGCTGATCCGACGACTCGGACCAAAGTACTCGCCGCCTTCCGCGACGCGGGGGTGCAAGCGATTGTGGCCTACAAAGCGCCGGCCAGCGCGAGCAGCACGGGCTGGCGAAAAGTGGGGAGTTCCGATTACTACGTGTTAGCCGGTGACGAACTGGCCTCGGCTCACTGAGCGAGCTGGAATAACTCAACCTCTCACATGATACCGACACAGGGGCTCAATATTTCGGAGCTTCAGAGCCAGATCGATCCAGCGGAAGTTGGACGGGATATGTACGGCCTCGTGGAAGAGCTTTATCCCATCTGTCGCAGCATTACCGGCGAGGGCTTTCGGCAGACAATGAATCGCCTGCGCCAGGAGATCCCGTTAGCCATCCATGAAGTCCCAACCGGCACGGCAGTGTTCGATTGGACCGTCCCCAAGGAGTGGAATATTCGTGATGCCTGGGTGAAGAATGCGCGCGGCGAGCGGGTCATTGATTTTCGGAAACACAATTTGCACGTGGTCAGCTACAGCGTACCGATGCACCGCAAGATGCGTTTGGAGGAGTTGAAGAAACATCTCCACTCTCTTCCCGAGCAGCCGGAATTGATTCCATATCGCACGTCGTACTACACGGAAAACTGGGGATTCTGTTTGCCGCACAACGATTTGCTGCGCATGGGGGATGGCGAATACGAGGTATGCATCGACTCGACTTTGCAGGCTGGCCATTTGACCTTCGGCGAGTATCACGTCCAGGGCCAGATTGCCGAGGAGATCCTGATCTCCTGCCACTCCTGCCATCCCTCTCTGTGCAACGACAATCTCTCGGGCGTCGCGGTGGCGACATTCCTGGCCAAGCATCTGAGCAGCGCCACGCCTCGATATTCGTACCGATTTCTTTTCATTCCCGGCACAATCGGGTCGATTACCTGGCTCAGCCTGAATGAAGAACGTGGCCACGCGATCAAGCACGGACTGGTGCTCACTTGCGTGGGAGATCGCGGAGGCCTGGCCTATAAAACGAGCCGGCGAGGTGATGCCGAGATCGACCGCGCCGCTTCTCATGTGCTTAAGCACTCCGGCCAGCAACACGAGATTCAGGAATTCTCGCCCTACGGTTACGATGAGCGCCAATATTGCTCGCCCGGTTTCAATCTCGCGGTGGGCTGCCTCATGCGCACGCCCCATGGGCGTTTTCCTGAGTATCACACGTCCGCCGACAACTTGAGCTTTGTCGATCCCGCGGCTCTTGGCGACACGTTTTCCAGATGTCTTGCAATTTTCAACATACTCGAAAATAACCGTACTTATTTGAACAAGAATCCGAAGTGCGAACCGCAACTCGGCAAACGCGGCCTCTATAGTGCAATGGGCGGCAGTCATCCCAAACAACTCGAGTTTGCCATGTTGTGGGTGCTCAATTTGTCAGACGGCAGCTCCACGCTGCTCGACATTGCACAAAAATCGGGGCTCGAGTTTGCCGTGATTGCGGAAGCCGCGCAATTGTTATTGCGTGATCATCTGCTCGCCGAATGTCAAGATTGAGATTGCAAGACCGGAAGGAACTCGGGAACAGAATCAGAAAAGCAAGTCATCGTTTTTTAGGGGGAGGTCAGAATGGATTCAATGTACTTTGACGTAGGAGGTAGCGATGACGAGCGGCGGAAGCACCTTTATGACGGAGAGCTGTTCGTCTACTCACCCACGGCGAGCTCTCTGGCATTTTGCGAATTTGCCCGGGAAATTGTTCGCGAGGCCTTTGGATCGCTGGATCCGCAAACCGCGCAGTTTTCCATGCCGGTGGAGGAGTATGCGGCCCTGTTGGGCGAGCTGAAGCCCAAGTTCATCCACCACCCAAAGTCCAAGGAGTGCATCCGCGGCATCCTGCAGGAACTGAAATGCGACTTAGAAAAGACCTACTTCGATGTGCCCCGGCTGCGAACCGCCACTAGCGACAACTATCTCACTGCAGGTATCGCCTATGCCTTTCATATGCACCGCGACACCTGGTATTCCGCTCCCTTTTGCCAGATCAATTGGTGGATCCCGGTTTACGATATCGAGCGAGAAAACACCATGGCGTTTCATCCTCGCTACTGGAGTCAGCCGGTCCGCAACGGTTCACGCGACTACAACTACGAGTTATGGAACCGCGAGAGTCGCAAGGATGCGGTAAAGCACGTCAAGGTCGACACACGTAAGCAGCCCAAGGCGGAAGAACCTCTTGATCCCGATCCGCAGGTTCGCTTCGTGGCGCCGGCGGGAAGCATTCTTCTTTTCTCGGGAGCTCAGATGCATTCCACCGTGCCCAACACCTCCGGACGCACCCGCTTCAGCATCGACTTCCGGACCGTGCATCTGGACGATGTCCTGGGATATCGAGGCGCTCCCAATGTCGATTCGGAATGTAGCGGAACCACGATGCGGGACTATCTGCGGGGCACGGACCTGGCGCACATCACTGAGGATGTTTGCTTGCGATACGACAGTCAGCCCTCAGATGTGTAGCGGGTTTTCACTTTTTTCACCTTGTGGTCGCATGCGTTTTCAATGAGTGATTCCACATCAGGGCCGGTAATCCGACTTCTAGTTCTTCTCGAAGGCGCGACCGTAAGCGGTCCAGCCAAGAACCTGCTCGAATTCTGCCGTGTGTCGAAGAGCTTGGATCTGGGTCCCCGTATCGAGGTTATAGTTGCGGTCTTCGTACGGGGGCACGAGCACTCCGCGATCGATGGTGGAACAAACGAGCTTCTGGCCGCGGCTAAAGCTATCGGTCTAGAGGTGCATAGTCTTCACGAGCGTTTCCCGTTTGATCCGCAGGTAATACGTTCTCTGCGCAAGTTGGTTAAACGCTTAGCACCCGATATCATTCAGACTCACTTCGTTAAGTCGCACTTTCTCGTGCGCATTTCGCGTGTTTGGCGACTCTGCCATTGGATTGCATTTCACCACGGGTACACCACAGATGCCCGGAGGACCGTGGTCTACAACCAACTTGACAGATGGTCTTTGCGAGTGCCCCTCCGAATCATCACGGTCTGCCAACCGTTCAAACAACAACTCTCGTCTCGGGGTGTTCCGGTGTCTCGGATCAGCGTATTACACAACAGCATATCGCTGGATTGGCTGGGCCAACCAAACGGAAGGCGGCCAAGTGGTGGCGATTACGATCGCGTGGTACTTGCAGTGGGCCGCCTGTCAAAGGAGAAAGCTTTTTATGACCTTGTAGTGGCAATGGATAAGCTTCGTAAGTTGCGACCGGACCTCCTGGTGAAGCTATTGATAATAGGAGATGGACCGGAGAGAAAGCGTCTAGAGCGAGGGATACGAAGCTTTAGACTAAGAGACCGCGTGAAACTTGTCGGGCACGTGCGCGATGTCCGCCCTTACTACGCCACGGCACACGTTCTGGCGATTTCCTCGTCAAGTGAGGGGTCCCCTAACGCGTTACTGGAGGCGATGGCTGCGGGTGTTCCTGTGGTCGCAACTTCCGTGGGAGGTATACCGGAGATTGCGACGAACGGGGAGACAGCCTTGCTTGTAACGCCACACGACGCTGAGGCAATGGCTTCGGCGATAAATCTTGTATTGTCGAATGCACAATTATTGCAAGGCCTGGTGCGTAATTCGTACGAACGAATCAAGACACAACACTCTCCTGAGTCACGGGCCCTTTTCCTGCTTCAAACGTATGGGGAAACCGTGGGGACGCATCTCTGCAAGCAGGCGGATGAAGTCGGTACTTGCTGAGGGAATGAGAAAAATACGACTCGCCAATGTCTGGCTTTATTGTTGACGTTTATCTGATCCATACAGGCGCACACTTATAGCATGTTTCGCCTCAGGCGAGCGTCCCAGTGAAACGATAACTTTCCACATGGCAAACAGCTGCGCGAGGAAATACAAATGGTAGAGCAGGAGTGACTTAAGAGGAGCATGGAATCGTTTGACCTGCCAACCCCGGTAAATAATTGTCAGAACCGGAACTAGATTGACAAGAACGATGAACAAAGCAATCCTCGTGGTGAACGAAGAATGAGAGCCAACGAGATTCGCGAGCGCAACCGCCCACAATAGTACATAAGCAGACAAAGCGAACACTGGCTTGAATAACCATGAGTTCCTCAACATTCCCAACATTCCCATACTGCGCCATGCGCTCTTGCGGAAGAAAACGCGAAGGCTTTTGTCACCTCCAGCGTGAAGGGCGCGCACGCAATGGGTTTGATAGATTCTGAACCCAGCCCCGTTCAGCCGGGCGCACAGATCCATATCTTCGCAGCTGATCATGTTTTCATCGAAACCGCCAACTGCCAGGAAGGCCGCCCGCCTGATCACGAAATTGCCGGCAGGGATGAACTTTACCAACCCGTCGGAACTTGGCGTGTGAATCAAGTACCATGTCTTTTCGATCCAGTGGCAGGAATCATCCAACCCATATTCGGACCCAGTTGCGTCTGCATTGGTGTGTTGTAACACAGCCAGGGCTTGCTCAAAGTAATCGGGTATCACCGTGCAGTCCGAATCAATAAACGCGACGAACTCACCCTCAGCCAATGCGGCACCGCGATTTCGTAAGGCCCCTACCGGCACGCCGCGAATCTGCTGAATGCGAGCTCGGTCTGTGTATTCATTGAGCAGGATCTCGTACGATCCATCAACAGATCCGTTGTCGAGGACGATCAACTCCGCGTTCCCATATCCTTCAATGGCTCTCAAAATCGATTCTATGCAAGCACGCAAATACTTCTTTGAATTGAGCACCGGGACGACCACGGAAAATCTGTTCTTTGGCTCAGCGTTCATTTATCAAGCCTCATACAGGTATCTCTAAAGTCCGCGGTCGGGATTGAGTCCACATCAACCCCCAACGTCTTGGCGAAAGCCTCGGAGCGGCGCCAGTTCATCTTTATCGTTTTGCTCCGAAGTCGGAATGGGGTGCTCTGATCATCACATGAACGAGCCCCCGTCGATCAGCGTATCACGGGGGACTGCTTTGTCGTGCACAGGTGCGAATTCTGATCCAAGATTTCGCGTGATGCGGTTGTGGTCCAGGGTGTCCTAATTCGCTTTATACAGGTTCCAACCCGAAATGTTGTGCTTTAGAGTTGGCCACTCGAAATGCGCAGAACATTGCGCGGCGTAGGGCGAGGGGTTTGCGCGGTCAAATGGTCAACGGGTTATAGCGTGTGCTGTGGCGCCAGACCTGCTGAGGGGTGATATTTAGCTCGCGGCGTGTTGGAGTGCCCGAAACTGCATGTGGTTTGATACTCCCGCTTACGTCCTCTTCCTCGTCTTGGTCGTGCTAGTTTACTGGCGACTCGGGCGAAAGGGCCAGAACGTGTTCCTACTGGCAGCAAGCTACCTCTTTTACGGGTGGTGGGACTATCGGTTTTTGCTGTTGATGATTGCCAGCACCACAATCGATTTCTTTATAGCCCGCGCTATTGCGAGAAGTACAAGTTCCTCAGTGCGGCGCACGCTGCTCATCTTCTCGCTGGTGATTAACTTCGCAATCTTGGGCGTTTTCAAGTATTTCAACTTTTTTGTGGATTCATTCGCCCATGTGATCGGGAGAGCTGGGTGGCAGGCTTCGAGATCCTTCCTCCGCATCCTATTGCCACCGGGGATCTCCTTCTACACATTTCAGGAAGTCGCCTATATCGTGGACGTCTACAATCGAAAGCTTCCAGCTGCGGAATCGTTTATCGATTACGCTCTTTTTATCAGCCTGTTCCCGCATCTCATTGCTGGACCGATTCAAAGACCCAGTCACCTGCTACCCCAGGTTCAGGGTAATCGGGCCTTCCAGAGCGATCGTTTTTTCGATGGAATCTTGTTGATTCTCTCCGGCTTATTCCGAAAATGTGTGATCGCGGATAACTGCGCTCTATTAGCCAATGGCGTGTTCTCGGGCAGCTTTGGCCAGCCTAATTTGTGCTCACTCGCAATCGGGACATATGCTTTCGCCTGGCAGATATATGGAGACTTCAGCGGTTACAGCGACATAGCCCGCGGCAGTGCGCAACTGCTCGGGTTCCATTTCATGGTCAACTTTCGCCAACCGTATCTCGCGACATCAATGAGGGATTTCTGGCGCAGATGGCATATCAGCCTGAGCACCTGGTTGCGGGACTATCTCTACATACCTCTAGGAGGGAGCTCGGAGCCGGGATATAAAACCTATCGCAACCTACTTTTGACCATGCTACTCGGAGGTTTGTGGCACGGTGCAAATTGGACCTTTGTCGTCTGGGGCGGCCTTCACGGAACCGCTCTTGCAATTGAGCGAAAGTTAACCGACAGCAATGTTGCAAAAAAGCTTGCTTCTCTGCAAATTGACTGGACGTGGCCCCGCCGCATCTTTGTCTTCCACCTGGTTTGTCTAGGATGGATTTTTTTCAGGGCAGATTCGCTCGGCTCGGCGCTTGCTCTCTTGGGAGGCTTAACGAAAGTCTCCTGGGAACCGGAATATTGGGTAGCTCTTAAATTTCTGGCGCTCTTTGCCGTGCCTCTGTTTTTTGTAGATTATCAACTGGAAAAAAGCGGAGAGGAATATTTCTGGCAGAACAGAGCCCCGCTTACCAGGATCGCGGTAGCATGTAGCGCGCTGATACTGATCACTTTCTTTTCAGCCAACCAAGCCAATGCCTTCATCTACTTCCAATTCTAGAAAGCCGACCAAGGCCCATATCGCGCTTCTGCTTGCGCTGGTCGCAATCTTCTGTTGCTCCGTGGAGATCGTCGCAAGCTATTTGTTCGTCCGCGTGAGCCGCATAGAGAAACGACGGGAGATGGAATACCGTTCTGCACTCGCGGTTCGTTCGGCCAAGCCGCGTGGCCGCACTTCCGTATTAGTCGTTGGCAATTCACTCTTGCTGCATGGAGTTGATTTCCCCAGCCTGCAACGCAACGTCGGTTCCGATCTTGAACTCCATCGCACAGTTTTCGAAAACACGGCTTACTTGGATTGGCATTATGGACTTCGGCGCATCTTCAAATCTGGAGCGAGACCCGATGTAGTGGTGCTTGTGCTGAATCCGATGCAGCTGGTTTCCAACTGGACTGACGGAGATTACTCAGTACAGATGCTTGTGAACGGGCAGGATCTTCTGCAGTTTGCGAGCGCTCTTCGCGCCGACCGAAACCGGATAAGCGTGTTGGCTTTAGACAATCTGAGCTATTTCTTTGGCACCCGTGCCGAAACTAGATCCTGGATGTTGGGCAAACTTATTCCTGATTTGCCATCTTTAACCCAGCATTTTCACGTCAACTCCAGTGCGCCCGAAACCAGCAGAATTGCGGAGGTTAGTGGGGAACGGCTCAAGCAAACGCGCCAGCTCTGCGAAGAATACGGCGCTATTTTTGTCTTTGCAATCCCGCCGGCAATCGACGATTCCGGGGAAAACATCGTTGTAAAAACGGCGCAAATGCAGAGTATACCTGTGCTGATTCCGATACGACCTGGGGGTCTGCCCCGCTCGGACTATGCTGACCTTATCCATCTGAATGCGCAGGGAGCGGCAGAGTTTACCCCGGCCTTGGCGGCGGGCCTGAGGGCTGCCATACTCGCTTCCAGACAGCAAGCTTCGACTGCGACTGCCACCCAGCCAGCGCCAGGTCACGGTGACTTAACCAATAGTTTGACGAAACCTGCTGTACGTGGTCGGAACGAACCCTTGAGCGCGAAGACGTCTCTGGGGCAATTCCGCTGAAGCGCTGGACCTAATCACGCGGTTTCTCCGACCCTAAGGTGAGCCGGTGAAACTCGGAGCGAGCCCCAATGTGCCCTGATAGGTCCCCTCTTGTGAGCGTAATTGTCGTCGTGCGTAATGGGCGCCTGAAGCGGCTGGGGGTTGAGCTGTCGTTGGAGAAGCAGATTTTCGGGTGAAGATGAACATAGAATGCCACCCGCAACGGTGGAATTGACTTGTGCAATACTTCGATCCCGATCGGTTGTTACCATAGCGTTCAGCGAGTGCGGATCTGCCGCAATCCTCGGCGCGGATCTTCACCGGAGGTCTTGTCATGAAAGTGGTACTGTTTTGTGGTGGCTTCGGAACGCGGCTCAAGGATTATTCGGAGACAACTCCCAAGCCCTTGGTCAACATCGGCTACAGGCCGATTTTGTGGCATGTCATGAAGTATTACGCCCACCATGGCCACAAGGATTTCGTTCTCTGCTTGGGATACAAGGCCGACGCTATCAAGAACTACTTTCTGAATTACAACGAATGTCTCACCAACGACTTCATTCTGGCGGATGGCGGCAAGAAGGTAACCCTGTTGAAGAGCGATATTCACGATTGGCGCATCACGTTCGTGGATACAGGCATTACTTCGAACATTGGACAGCGTCTGAAAGCGGTGGAAGGGTACCTCGCAGGCGAGGACGTTTTTCTTGCCAACTACGTCGATGGATTGAGTGACCTACCGCTGCTGCCCTACATCGATCATTTTCTTCAGCGCGACAAGATTGCCAGCTTTGTTTGCGTGAAGCCAACGCAGTCCTTTCACGTGGTTTCACTGGACGGCAACGACCTGGTCAACGACATTCAGCATGTCACCACATCCGGGCTTTGGATGAACGGAGGATATTTCATCTTTCGCAAGCAGATCTTCCAGTATCTCCACGAGGGAGAAGAACTGGTTCTCGAGCCCTTCCAGCGCCTGATCGCCCGCAACCAGTTGATCGGCCACAAGTACGAGGGCTTCTGGGCCTGCATGGACACTTTCAAGGAGAAACAGCAGTTAGAGGATCTGTACACGCGAGGCAATGCTCCGTGGGAGGTTTGGAAGTCAACCCAGAGCGACAAGGCAGAGAGCCTGCATGTTTAAAGTGCAACTCGCGAAGCCGACGGGCCCGGTCTACAGGATTCTTTGTCTTGGTTCGCACTGCGACGATATAGAGATCGGTTGCGGTGGTACTATCCTGCGCCTCCTGCAGGAGCACCCGAACGTCGCAATTCACTGGGTTGTGTTCACTTCAACACCTGCCCGGGCAGAGGAAGCCCGGCGCAGCGCGATGGCGTTCCTCGAGCAAGCCGGAAAAAAGGAGATTCTGATCAGGGAATTCGAAGATGGGTTTATGCCCTACAGCGGACGCGAGGTCAAAGCATTCTTTGAGGAACTGAAAAGGCAGGTTTCCCCCGATCTCATCTTTACTCATTACCGGCACGATCTTCACCAGGATCATCGTCTGATCTCCGAACTGACCTGGAATACATGGCGTGACCATCTGATCCTGGAGTACGAGGTGCCCAAGTACGACGGCGACTTCGGCGCGCCAAACTTTTTCGTGGAACTGGACGAGTCCCTCTGCCAGCGCAAAATAAGAGGCATCCTCGAACACTTTAGTTCACAACAGCAGAAACACTGGTTCGCAGAAGAAACACTTCTGGCAGTGCTCCGGTTGCGAGGCATGGAATGCCGGGCTGCCACCGAGCATGCGGAAGCTTTTTACTCTCGTAAGCTCGTCCTCGGTAGCTAGCGCGGCGCCACTCTAAATCAGAAACTCGATCACTTATTACCCTGAGGTTTTAATGAAAGTACTTGTCACAGGTCACAATGGCTACATCGGTTCGGTAATGGTTCCCATGCTTCGAGCGGCAGGGCATGAAGTGTGTGGCATGGACAATTACCTGTTCGAGGACTGTACCTTCGGGGAGGATTATGCTTCAATTCCCGCGGTTCGCAAGGATATTCGGGACGTTGAAGCTGAAGACCTGGCAGGATTCGACGCGGTCATTCATCTTGCCGCATTGTCGAACGATCCTCTGGGTAATCTCAATGCCGATTGCACCTATGACATAAATCACCGCGCTTCGGTTCGCCTGGCCCGGATGTCTAAACAAGCGGGTGTTCCCCGCTACCTCTACGCTTCCTCGTGCAGTCTCTATGGCGTTTCCGGTGGAGACGCCATGCTAAAGGAAGACGCGCAGTTCAATCCCATTACGCCTTACGGAGAATCCAAGGTACGAAGTGAGAGAGACATTGCTCCGCTGGCGGACAGGAACTTCAGCCCGACTTTCCTGCGCAATGCCACCGCTTACGGTGTTTCGCCTCGGTTGCGCGCGGATGTGGTCGTGAACAACCTCGTCGGCGTCGCCTATACCACACGCGAAGTGCTAATTCAGAGCGATGGCACTCCCTGGCGCCCCCTGGTTCACATTGAGGATATCTCACGAGCGTTTCTCGCTGTGCTGAATGCTCCGCGGGAACTGGTTCACAATCAGGCCTTCAACGTCGGCATGAGTGTAGAGAATTACCAAATCCGAGATCTCGCCGACATGGTGCAACAAATCGTTCCCGGCAGTCATGTGAAATATGCTGAGGGCGGTGGCCCCGATCCACGCTGCTATAAGGTGGACTGCAGCAAGATTGCCAGCATGCTGCCGGAGTTTAAACCCGCGTGGACCGTGCGGCGCGGCATGGAGCAACTCTACGCCACCTTCCAAACATGTGGGCTAACCCGCGAGGATTTCCTGGGCGGCAAATTCCTGCGCATTAAACATATTTCGAAATTGATGGAGCAACATCTTCTCACCCCTGAACTGCGTTGGACGAGTGAACATCTTGCCGCACAGCAAGCGCATCCGACTGAGAAACCGGGAGCCGTGAACGGCTCCCGTGACTGAGAAACATCGCAGAGCGCACGACGGATCATCCGGTCTTTTTCTATGCGCGGTAGACGAATAACACAAAACATTCTTTCCAATTGGATGGCGTTGGGGGTCTCCACCGCGATCGGGTTTTTCCTTGCCCCTTACATCGTTCATCGCCTGGGAAATGTAGCTTACGGGATCTGGGTGCTGGTGGTCTCGCTCAGTGCCTACATGGGGTTGCTCGACTTCGGGTTGCGGGGCGCAGTGATGCGTTACGTGTCCAAAGGAAATGCCCAGGGCAACCATGCGGAGGCGCAAGAAGCAATCTCGGCAGCACTGTGGATCCGGGTCTGGATCAGCCTCGCAGTCTTTCTGGCTGGCACGGTGCTTGCGCAGATTTTCCCGCGACTGTTCACGGTGCCGGCGGCCATGGAACATGCAGCGCGCATGGCGATCCTGTTAACCGCCTTGACCGTGGCCATAAACCTTTGGTGCGGCGTATTTGCCGGCGTGCTGACCGCCCTGCACCGCTACGATCAGTTGAGTCTTATCACCATATTCCAGAGCACCTGCCGGGCGGTCGGAATCATCTGGTTGCTGCAACACGGTCACAGCTTCCTGGCTCTGGCTGTTTGGGAATTGTGTACAGCGTTGCTGTCGAACACGATGCTGGTCGCCACGGCACTGCGCCGTTATCCGCAGCTTCGCATCACATTCCGGCGTCCAGCACAAGAGGTCATAAGTAAGCTCTGGACTTACAGCTTCTATGCTCTGCTCATCAACTTCTCCATACAGGTTGTGAACTATACCGACAACCTGGTGGTTGGGGCATTCACCTCAACCACTGCGGTGACCCTCTATGCTATCGGCGGCGCCTTGATTATGTACGCGCGCCAAATCGTCGCGTCCATGACCACGACGTTCGGGCCGCTGGCCAGTACCTTTGAAGCCCAGGGCAGCCAGCAGGATCTGCGACGGTTGCTCATTCAGGGCACACGCGCTGCCTTGCTGGTATCGCTTCCCATTGAGCTGGCACTGTTTATACGCGGCGAGACTTTCATTTCTCTCTGGATGGGGGCCCAGTATGCGCATCCGTCCGGTACCGTACTGCGGATCCTATTGATTTCGCTGGTCGTCTGCACGGGAAGCGCAGCCTCTGGCGGCATTGTGTATGGCATGGAAAAGCACAAGCGTCTTGCGAAATGGGCCGTACTTGAAGCAGCCGCCAACCTTGGTCTGAGCATTTTCCTGGTTCGTCGCATCGGAATATACGGCGTCGCCTGGGGCACCACCATCCCGAGTCTGGTCATCGAAGTGATCTATTGGCCGCCTTACATTTGCCATTTGGTAGGCATGCCGGTACGCTCTTATCTCTGGCAGACTTGGGGCCGCACGGTTCTGGCCGCGCTTCCCTACGGTGTTGCCTGCTACTTCGTCGAGCGATATTGGCCAGTCCGGAACCTGGCTGTCTTCTTCCTGCAGATCGCGATCCTGCTGCCTCTCTTCCCCCTCGTTCTGGCACTGGTATATCGAACTGAGCTGGGCGTGATCTTACGTAAGCGCTTCCCTAGGTGGGCGCGATTCAAGTTAAACGGTGATAGTGATGAATACCAATCCTCGCTCACC
>Ga0182018_10001406_pt1 | contig 27486 bp, 25 predicted proteins | sample 812P2MmetaG_FD_120490 | JGI IMG/M metagenome (GOLD analysis project Ga0182018, IMG submission 120490) | Permafrost microbial communities from Stordalen Mire, Sweden - 812P2M metaG | ecosystem: Environmental > Terrestrial > Soil > Wetlands > Permafrost | place: Sweden: Stordalen | collected...
CCGGGCGATTCAGTCAAATTGGCCTCTAAGAGAGCCTCGTTTTGGCTTGTGGAGCACTTATTGCGAAGCCGAGCCAGACGCTTGTCGAAATCGATTCGCCACCTGCCGGTGCGCGCCGGAGAAACGAGGTCAATGCTTCGCGAGCGCCGCAACTCTGTTAGCGCTTCGCCAATCAACTCTGCGGCGCGTTCAGGATGTCGCATGCGATGTTCGAAGTATTTAGCGAGTTCGACATAGGCTTCCAGGCCCTCGCGCGACATTCCGCGGAGCTCCATCCAGAGCGACGTCGCGCGAGCAAAATCACCTTCGCGTTTTGCCAGTCGCGCGAGCGCGGCGCGAGCCGTCCCATCCACCGGTTTCGGCAGCACGCGGGCAATCGCGTGAGCGTAGAGATCGCGTGCCCGCGATGATTCTCCGCGCCGATCGCAAATTCTCGATACACCGTATACTTCAAGAGCGTCTTTGCTCTCCGATTCCGGCGCTGCTAGAAGCGAAAAAACGCGGCCGGTTAGCGCAGCGAGTCCGACAAGATCCATTTGATTGTGGTAGAAAACAGGCACAAGTTGTTCGCCGCAACCGCCGCGCAGGAAATCGAAATAAATCTGGGGAATCAAGTCAGACACAATGTCGTGGCCGCGATTTCGACCCAGGACATGGCGTTCGAGTTCGCACAGCCGAACCGAACCAATTCGCGGCCGCCAAAGGTGCCGAGAGGGATGCAGAAGATCGAGATGCGCGCGGGGAGCTTTCGGAGAGATCGAGCGCGTCATCCGGAAGCGCGTTTCGAGCAGCGGCCAATCGAACGACTTGCCATTGAAGGTGACGAGGATGCGCCGCTCAGCCAAGCGGTCTTTCAGCGCGGCGAGAACGGAGTGTTCGTCGCTGTGGTCGCGCATGAAGAATTGTTCGACCTCGAGGCCGCCCGCATCCCACCATGCGATACCTATCAGGAACGCGTACGTGCCCGTGCCGCCCGAAAGGCCCGTGGTTTCAGTGTCGAGAAAGAGCCAATTTTTTTGATCGGCCGCTTCTTCAGGAGCATCAGGCGCGAGCAAACGCAACGCGGCCAGCGTGACGTCGCCGGGAGAGGCATCTGAAAACCAACGGCGCACAGACAGATGCTGGCCATGGCGCGTTTTTTGCAGCGTCGCACCGAGCAGGCGGGCGAGATCATCCGCGCCTTCGGGAATGGCAGACAGATAGCCGCGCGGTTCCACGTCTACCCGCGTTGTCGCGGGCTTCAATGCGGCAATTCGGCTGAATCGATCTTCGTTCATCAGGCTCGTTCTCGCGTGCTCTTGACTACGTTCGTGGCGCAATGCGCGACAAGATCATCAAGGCAACTTCCTTTGCCTTCTCGCTCTTTTCTCCCGCCGGACCGACGCACGACGGGCAACCGCTCGCGCACGAACACGAGGAAATCAGCTCGCGGGTCCGATAGAGCAGAAGGTCATAGGCGTGGAAAAGGGGCTCGCTAAAGCCGATACCGCCCGGATACGCGTCGTAGAGATATAGATTGGGTTCAAAATAATCGCGCGGAAGGTTCGGGTCTGCAGCGATTTCGGCGTCATCGTGCCAATCGGGCTCAACGCTTAGGCTCGGCGGGCGTTCGCCGATTGCCGTACCGAGATCGCGAGGGTCACACATCAGTAGCAACGTCGCCATAGATTCGAGGGCGCGCAACAAGCCAAACATTCCCGACTGGCGGTCGGACAGCGAATAATCGAGGCTGGCGACTAGCGAGCGATTAAGAGTTATCCAAAATGCAGTGGTATGCATTTCGTTTTCGGGCAATTCGAGTTTGCCGGAGCCGACGTTTTCGTTGGTGAAGAATTTTATTTTCTTGAAGCCGACAACTTGCGAGCGGACCAGGACATCCCCATGGACGCGATTGGCGGGACCGGCAATTGCATCTTCATCGCCAATTTCAAGGACGCGCACCTGCGTATAGCGAATTGCATCCGTGAAATAGTCTACGTTGACGCGCTTGACGTAAGCCTTGCGTTGATCGAAATCCAATTTCTCCACGTGATACTGCTGCCCCTGGTGGATGTAAATGGCTTTCGGATGCACGGTCGTCAGCGCACTTGAGAAGTCCACCTCGCCGATCACCTCGGGTTCGCCTGAGATTCCTTCGTCCGCGGTTTCATCGCCGGTGACGTCAACGATCACAAAATTGTCCGATGTGGCAGAGCGTAGGCTCACGGTGTCCGCAGGATACGATTCCTGCACCCAATGCCAATTGCCACCGCTTCTGTGAAGGAAGCCCGCTTCGGTCAGGCGATCGCAAATGGACGGTACGTCCACACCGCCGAATTTTTCGTCCGGCGAGATCGGCAGTTCGAAGGCGGCGCACTTGAGATGATTTACAAGGATCTCCAAATTATCGGGCTGGACGTAAGCATGCTCCGGCGAACGTCCGAAGAAATAATCGGGGTGCTGGACGATAAATTGATCGAGCGGCGAGGATGAAGCTACCAGAACGGCGCAAGCCGCGCCGCTGCGCCGTCCCGCGCGGCCGGCGCGCTGCCACGTGGATGCGATTGTTCCTGCATAGCCTGCCATTACCGCGGCATCAAGCGAGCCGATATCGATTCCAAGCTCTAAGGCGTTCGTGGCTACGACGCCTCGGATGCGGCCTTCGCGCAAGCCACGCTCGATGGCGCGGCGTTCTCCCGGAAGATAGCCGCCGCGATAGCCGCGGACGGGCTCTTCGCAGCCCGGCGGGGCGGGATACGCCTGTTTCAGGTACGTCAGCAGGACTTCGGTGTGAAGCCGGCTGTTCGCGAACACGATGGTCTGAAGCTTTTGCTTTAGAAATTCCTTCGCAACGCGCGTGGATTCGTTGAGATAGCTTCGTCGAATTCCAAGATTACGGTTGACGACGGGCGGATTGTAGAACGCGAAAATTTTCTCCGCGGAAGGCGCGCCATTTTCATCGAGCACTTCAACTCGCGACTCCGTCAATCGGGTAGCTAGCTCGCCGGGATTTGCAATTGTTGCCGAAGAGCAGACGAACTGCGGCTCCGAGCCATAGAATTTCGCGATCCGGCGAAGACGGCGGAGAACGTTTGTAAGATGGCTGCCGAAAACTCCCCGGTAAGTGTGAAGCTCGTCGAGCACGATATAGCGCAAGTTTTCGAAGAGTCGCAGCCAACGCGTGTGGTGGGGCAGGATACCTGTGTGTAGCATGTCGGGATTCGACAGAATCACGTGACCCCGCTCGCGGATAGACTTACGCGCGTCGCTTGGAGTATCGCCATCATAGGTGAAGACGCCGAACGCGTCATCGAGACGCGTGGCGAGATCATGCAATTCTGTGAGCTGATCCTGCGCGAGAGCTTTGGTTGGGAACAGGTAAAGAGCGCGCGTATCCGGATTTTCGAGAATCGCGTTCAGCACCGGCAGGTTGTAGCAAAGCGTCTTCCCGGAGGCAGTCGGCGTGACGATGACAACGTTCTTGCCCTGGCGAACAGTTTCCGCCGCCAGCGCCTGATGTGAATAGAGCTGCGTGACGCCTTTTGCGCGATACGCGGCACAAAGCTCCGGGCGGACCCACCCGGGCATGGGCGCGAATTTGGCCTCGCGAGCAGGGAAGTGTTTGATGGCGGTGAGAACTTCGCCTGTTCGATCGAGTTCGGCCAGACTGCCCAAAGCATCGCGAACTGCCTCGATGGTTGTGCGGGACCGTACGGCTAAGGATTGGGGCAAGCGACCTCCCTCAAGCTTTAATTCCATTCGCTTTTTGTTCGCTGAGGCTAGCATGTGGGCAATGTCGGCGCAATACCAAATTCGAGTGCGATTTCGGATTTGGAGAAATACAGCCTAGCGGCTTGACACGGAAGCTCAAAGGCCGCTATAGAGAATGCATGGCGCATACATTCATTGTTTTCGACTTCGGAACGAACGAGGAAGCTTCGCAGCAAGCCCGGCACCGCGTTGAGGGCTGGAAGCAGGGCTACCGGTTGGGCAACAAGCTTCTGATAAAATTTGAGAGACAAGGCGTAGAGGGCAAGACCGACGCCAACGACGCCAAAGACAGTGGCAAACCGAAAAAGAAAGCGGATGCTGAAAAGCCAGAGAAAGTCCGCCTGCTCATTCGACTGGATTTCTCCGATCACGAAAAGCTCTCGTTCAATCGATGGCTGGAGCGGATTCCTAAGGAGGAAGCGTTCAAGCCTGCAAAGGGCAAGACTGTTCGGCAGGGCGAAACGGAATTCGAAGAACTCGAGAAGCTATTCGACTCGCTTGACTAGGCGTCTCTTCTTAGTGCACCTTTTCACCCCGGGCTTTACGCCAAGCGGACTCATCGAATCTTTTCAGGCGCCGCGCGGTTTTGATTGGCTATAATTGAGTGAACCCGCAAGATACGCTCACGCGCTCGGCGGAGACGATGCCGTCCCAGACACGCACTAAAGTCGCTCGGTTCGACGCATCGAGATACCACGGCCTGGACCGTGAATCTCTGATCCGGATGTACCGGACCATGTTTCTTTCGCGTCGGCTTGATGACAAAGAGATTCAGCTCAAGCGGCAAAACAGAATTTTCTTCCAAATCAGCGGCGCGGGGCATGAAGCCATCGGCGCCGCGGCAGGGCTTCTTCTTCGACCGGGCTACGATTGGTTCCACGCCTATTATCGCGACCGCGCGCTCGCTTTGATGCTCGGCATGACGCCGCTCGAGATGCTTCTCGAAGCGGTGGGCGCGAAAGATGGCCCGAGCTCGGCCGGCCGTCAGATGCCGTCGCACTGGGGGCATCAGAGAATTCACTTAATCACTCGGTCGTCTCCGACGGGTACGCAGTGGGTGCAGTCAATAGGCACGGCCGAAGCCAGCTATTACTACGATGAATTCCCGAGAGCGCTGGAGCAGGCAAAGAACGGCCCCCAAGGCTTCGCCGTTACTCATGAGCCCGATGAAATTACTTATACGTCGGGCGGCGAAGGCGCGACGAGCGAGGGAGAATTTTTCGAGGCGCTGAACGTCGCGTCGAATCGGAAACTTCCGCTGCTATTCGTCGTCGAAGACAATGCCTATGCGATTTCGGTTCCCGTCGAAGTGCAGACCGCAGGCGGAAACATCTCGCGCCTGGTTGCAAATTATCCGAGCTTGCACGTTGAAGAGTGCGACGGCACCGACCCGATCGGCAATTACGCCGTGTTTGGCCGCGCAATCGAGCATTGCCGCGCCCGGCGGGGGCCTGCCCTCGTGCATGCTCACGTGATTCGCCCTTATTCGCATTCGCTCTCCGACGACGAGAAGCTCTACAAGTGCGATGCCGAGAGAGAAGGCGAAGCACGACGCGACCCGCTTCCCAAATTCAGCCTGTTCCTCCTGCGCGAAGGGATCCTCGAGGAGCACGAAATTGAAGAGATTGAATCAAGCGTGGATCGCGAGATTGCGGAAGCCACCGACAAGGCACTCGCGGCCGAGTTGCCATTAGCCGACTCGATTTACGTCGATGTCTACTCGGCGGACGTCGACCCGACCTCGCAATCTTTTGAATCCGAGCCGAGCCTGCACGGCGCCCCAAAGACGATGGTGGACATGATCTCTGCGACTCTTGCGGACGAAATGGCGGGAGACGAGCGGATTCTTGTGTTTGGCGAGGACGTTGCCGACGTAAGCCGCGAAGAGAGTCTGGGGAAGGTAAAAGGGAAAGGCGGCGTCTTCAAAGCGACGGCGGGCCTGCAGCGCCGCTACGGTTCGAGGCGCGTTTTCAACACGCCGCTGGCCGAGGCGTGCATTATCGGTCGAGCGATCGGAATGGCGTTGCGCGGATTGAAGCCTGTGCCGGAAATTCAGTTCTTTGATTACATCTGGCCGGCGATGATGCAGCTTCGGAACGAACTCGCAACCATTCGTTGGCGATCGGCGGGTGCGTTCAAGTGCCCGGTCGTCATTCGCGCGGCTATCGGCGGCTATCTCACCGGTGGCGCAATCTATCATAGCCAGTGCGGGGAGGTGACCTTCACGCACATTCCTGGCCTGCGTGTCGTGATGCCCTCGACCGCGCTAGATGTCAGCGGATTGCTGCGCACGGCGATTCGATCGGACGACCCCGTGCTATTCCTCGAGCACAAGCATCTCTACCGCCAGCCCTACAACCGGTCGCTCTATCCGGGCAAAGATTTCACGATTCCATTTGGCAAAGCGCGGGTTGTGCGCGAAGGCAGTGACGTCAGCATCATCACGTATGGAGCGGTGGTGCATCGTGCGGAGGTTGCTGCGGCGGAACTGGGCCGGCAGGGAATCTCAGTGGAGATTCTCGATCTTCGAACGCTTAGCCCGTACGACTGGGACGCTGTTGCCGCGAGCGTGCGTAAGACAAATCGAGTGATCGTGGCGTATGAGGACACGCGCTCGTGGGGCTACGGCGCAGAGATCGCCGCACGAATCGCAGACGAGCTCTTTGAAGAACTTGACGCTCCGGTGCGGCGCATCGCGGCAACCGACACGTTCTGCGCCTACCAGCCGAAGCTCGAAGATGCCATTCTGCCGCAGACCGAAGACATCATCCGAGCTGTGAACGACATCGTAAAGTTCTAGAGGAGAAAGGAAACTTTTCAGCGCCAGGGTTCGTATCTTAGGTTAGACACCTTGGTGGGAGGTGCTACATGGTTTGTACCAATTGTCGTCGGGAAATCGCCGACGCTTCGAACTTTTGTTATTTCTGTGGAGTCCGGCAGGAAGCTGTACCGCCGGCAGGCGCTGCGCCGTGGACAGGCAAGCGGCTGATGCGCTCTTCAACAAATGTGAAGATCGCCGGAGTCTGCGCAGGCGTGGCGGAATATCTCGATTGGGATGTAACGCTCGTGAGGCTGCTGTGGGTGCTCCTTACGATTTTCCCAGTGCCGTTGTTTCCCAGTGTTATTGGTTATGTCGTTTGCTGGATTGTGATGCCCGTGGCTCCGCTCCCGCTGCCGGCAGCGGCGCCAGTCGTGGCGGCATCACCGCAGAGCACACAGACGGCTTAGCTTTTGTCCTTCGCGCGGCGCGGAGGTTTTCCGCGTGAGCCAAAGATCGCGTTGTCAAATGACAGGACGCCCGCCCCGATCGCGGCTAGCGCAAAGGTTCCAACAGCTAGTGCCAGAGGTAACTCGTAGTTGTGAACCGCAAGAACACTTCCTTGGGGCAGGTGAACCCTCCAGATCGCGATGGCCATCTCGACGGCGAGTAGCAAGCCCGCAACCTGCGTGAACAGTCCCGCTATCAAAAGCAATCCGCCAAAGAATTCGAGAATCCCCGATATGTAAGCGAAGTAGGGTGGAAAGCCCATGTGCTGAAAAGCGACCATCCATTGCTGCGAATGCCCGAACAGCTTGGGGTAGCCATGACTTACGAAAATAATTCCTAGACCGAGACGCAATAATAGAAGCGCCAACGGCCTTAATTTCTCCAGAACTTGCATCAATCCCCCTAAGAATGCCCCTTCAGCCAGTCGTTGAAATAAGCAGAATTCTAACAGATTCGTAGCCGTCAATTTCGTTGGCGCGTAAGGTCATCGTGCGATATGCGGCGGGATCGGAACCGCGTTGTCCCGGCGTCAATTCGATCGAGACTCGCGAACCACCGCGGGGAAAGTGCGTCTTGGCCGTAACGGCGTTGATCCGTGCGCTGTTGTAGAATAATTGATTCCTTTGAGGAGAGGGAGTGTCTCAAGTGCAGCGGACAATTGCTCTATGCAACGGCGCGGGTGATCGTGCTGCGGTGAATGCCGTCGCCAGGGCCATTGTTCGCTCGGCGATTCGCGTTTACGCGGCGTGGGGCGCCGGCATTAGCTTTTTGGAGCTTCGCTGATGCGCCGCGTTTTCCTAGGCATCGCCCTTCTTTTCGTTGTGGGTGGAGTTGCGTACTGGAGCTCGCACAGAAACACAACTCCGCTTGAGACGGTCTACGCGATCAATCGAAAAGTAACCGTTTGGAGCAGCAATGCGCAAGTTCGGGAGCCTGTTCAAACTCTCAATTTCGGCGACCGATTAGAAATCATCGGCCGATCCGGCGACAACGCGGATATTCGCACGGCAAATGGTATCGAAGGATGGATCGCTTCACGAGAAGCAGTCTCCGCGGACATCTGGAAGCGCATGGCATTACTTTCCACAGAGGCGCGAACTATGGCGGTCCAGGCGCGCGCGCATACCAAAGTCCTAAGTAATTTGCGACTCGAAGCGGGCCGGGGGGGGCCGCGTATTTTTCAGCTTGCACGCGACACCAAGGTCGCGATCCTCGCACGAAAAGTTCTCGATGTAGCGGTTAAACCTGCAGCGGCGGCTAACACAAGCAATGCCGACGCCTCCGACGACGACGCCGACTCGCAGGAGCCCGCAACGACAAAGAAGGAAGACTGGTTGCTCGTGCTCGCTGATGCCAAGGATGTCGGCGAGATCGCAGGTTGGGTGCTAGCGCGCTTCGTTCAAATGGACCTCCCGTCGCCGTTGCCGGATTACGCGAGCTCTGCCGGGATGCGCGTGTCAGCGTGGTTCGAGTTGAATCGCGTCACCGATAAGGCCGGCAGTTCGAAACCGCAGTACATTTTGTTCGGTTCGCGCGGGCCGGAGGGTGACGTGTGCGATTTCACGACGATGCGAGCGTACACGTGGGGGGCAAAGCGCGAGCGATACGAAACCGCGTTCGTCGAAAACGGATTCTGCGGACTGATGCCAGTGCTGGTGACGCCCGCCGCGCAGCCGGCGGGCGACGCCACATTCCGGTTTGAGGCCGCGAGCGATTCCGGAAAAGAAGAACGCGTTTATCGAATGCACCAGACGATCATCGGGCGGATTGATGCAGGGTATGCGGAGCGGCATGCGAGGCGCCGTCCTCGAGGACATTAGATCCAGATGATTTCGAAGCTCGCGGTGAAAACCTCAGCTTGCTCGCTGGCGCGCCTTTTTTGGGCCGCCGCGTTTGTATTCTTCGCTCTAACTCTTTCGGGCTGCTCTCGCACGGAGGTTACTGTTACCGCCCAAACTCCGCCACCTCCGCCGCTGACGTTTATGGCCGAGTGGGGACACCACGGCCACGAGCCGGGAGAGCTCGGTCGCCCTGAATGGCTAACGACCGACTTCACGGGAAATGCTTTTATCGCGGACTCGGGGACTGGCAGCATCGAAAAATACGGACCGACTGGACACCCCCTGCTATCGTTCGATGACCGCGTTCCAGATGATCCGTTTCGTGTCGCCGTGGATTCGGGAGCGGGGATCTACGTGCTCTCGCCTAATGCCAACTCGATTTTCATTTTTTCGCCGGAGGGCGAGCCGTTCCGCCATTATTTGCTTGCTCCGTTGAAGCTGCACCAGCGCCCTGAATCAATCGCCGTGGACCTTGCGGGTGACATCTTCGTGATCGTAACTGTGGACAAGACTGTCGGGAAATCCGAATCCGGACAGAACGAAATTCGAGAATACAATTCGCGCGGAAGATACATGAAGACGCTGGCTCCCGCCGAGGTTCCCGGCAAGACTTTCGTGCCGGCGTCACTGGCGGCCGGATCGGATGGGAATATTTATGTTTTGGATCTCTCGGGCTTGCGCGTCCAGAAATTCACTTTGGATGGGGACTACGTCGGTACTTGGGGAGACGCCGCGGCGCAGAACGCGAGCAACGATTCGACTCCGGCCGGGTCTGGAATCGGCGTCACCTCAAAATACGTTTTCACTCCGGAATCAGCGATTCGAGGAGTAAAGGTGTGGACCCTTGACGGACAAGCGAAATTTACGGATCCGCTCGACAACAGGCTGAATGGAACTGGGCGATTTCAGATCGCCGTGAGCACCAGGGGAGAGCTTCTCGTTCTCGACGTCGCTGGAACGCGCGTGCTTCGATTTCGAATCAACTTCTAAAATGTCCGCATCGTAAATTTCTGTTCGCGAGGCAGGTGGAAGCGAATGGCACTTTTGTTGAAGGAATCGGATGTGCGCCAGTTACTGACGATGGAGATGGCGCTTGGTGCCGTCGAAGAATCATTTCAGCGGCTAGCCGACGGTAAAGCAATCTTGCATTCGCGCCAACGCCTGTTCGTTCCTGGCGGTTCGTATCTCCATTACATGGCCGCAGCCGATGCGCGCCGCGGTTACATGGGCTTGAAAATCTACACGAGTTCCCGCGAAGGATTGCGATTTATCGTTCCTCTGTTCAACGCTATTTCCGGAGAACTCCTGGCGCTCATCGAAGCCGATTACCTTGGGCAAATGCGGACCGGCGCGGCGAGTGGCGTCGCGACTCGACTGATGGCTCGTGAGGACGCAACGAGAGTTGGACTAATAGGCACTGGGCTGCAAGCGCGAACGCAACTCCTGGCCATCGCGCAGGTTCGAAACATCGAACGTGTCCGCGTATTTGGGCGCGATCCAGCGCGCCGCTCGAAGTTCTCGAGTGAGATGGCTGAGCAATTGAGGATTCCAGTGGGCGCGGTTGAAACGGCTGAAGCAGCGGTACGCGACGCCGATGTCATTGTTACTTCCACGACCACTTCGCAACCCGTTCTGAATGGTGCGTGGCTGAGTCCCGGCGTGCATATCAACGCGATCGGCGCCAACTTTCCGCAGAAACGCGAGCTCGACAGCGATGCCGTGCTTCGCGCCGACATCATCGCGGTCGATTCCCGCGAGCAAGCGAAAATCGAAGCGGGCGACCTGATCCAGGCGTTTGAAGGTGACCCGTCGCGGTGGGAAAGTGTCCGGGAGTTGGCCGAAATAGCCACGGGTCGCACCCCGGGCCGCGCGCGTCCAGATGACATCACTTTGTTTAAGTCCAACGGAATTGCAATTGAAGACGTCGTGACGGCGAGTCGTGTCTACGAAAAAGCAATCGAAATCAGAATAGGTCAGGAAGTGCCGCTGTGGGAAAACGAGGAGCAATTCGGCCAGCGGCCGCCGCGTCCGTAATGATTCTATCGGCGGTTCTGTTGCAATCGTTCCCGCAAAGCACTGTGCAGGCGCGAGCGGGTTTCGTCGGGAAGGGGCACCGGCTCGGAATTGCAATAGATATCAATCGTCTTCTTACACGTATCGACGACCAGCCGGCACTTTTTGCATTTCTTCAAATGCTCTTCGAGGTCTTGCCTTAGGACCGGATCGAGGGCGTTATCGAGGTAGCTTGTAAGCTCTTCAATGATGTTGTTGCACTTCACTGTTTATCACCCTGCCGAAAGTACCGGTTGAGCTTTTGGCGCAGTTTAAGCCGCGCTCGCAACAATCGGGATTTCACCGCGGGTACCGAGAGTTTCAATATCTCCGCGGTCTCTTCCGTGGATAACTCTTCGATGTCCCGAAGTTGAAAAACGATTCGGAAAGATGGATCAAGGTCCGAGATTACTTCCGAGAGGATGCCTTGTAGCTCGGCCTGCCGGTAGCGTTCCTCGGGCGACGGGCCCCAGTCCTCTACATCGCGGAAGAAAGAGTCCTCTCCCGTCTCGATTTCCTGGTCGAGCGACGTCTCGTTCGGCCGGCGCTTGCGGAGCTTCATCAGCGCCTGATTGACGGCAATGCGAACCAGCCAGGTGTAGAAGCGTGAGTTCCCTTGGAATTCCGGGAGATGCTCATAGGCCTTGAGGAAGGCCTCTTGCATCACATCTTCGGCGTCCTCCCGGCTTCCTGTGATGTTCATTCCGAGCCGGAAGATTTTGCGTTCATACCGGTTGACGAGGGTCTCAAACGCCGAGACGTCCCCGCCTCGCGCTGCGGTGACTAACTCGAGCTCATTGTCCGCGGGCGGAGTTTGCGCCGGCGCACTCCCGGCAGAAGCGCGGGGCGCCCCGGAGGTCGGGGCGGCATTGACCGGATCCATTTTGGGCGCGTTCATCGGATGTTACCTGCGTTTGACGGCCAGGTACTCAAACAGGGTAGCACACACGGCAAGCCGCGTCGGCCTCAGGCAGCCAAGACTGACCGACCGCTCGGAGACTTTGAGTTTTTCGGGTTACTCGATATGCTAAGTCCTTCCACAAGTCAGTGGAGATCATCGCCGAAGAGCGAAGCAATTCTCTGAAGATAGCGGTCCGTTGGGGGCGGAGAGAGAAGATGGCAGCGAAAACGGAGACGGATCCGAAACGCCTGCTACATTACCGCGTCGAGAACGGCTTGGCGATCCTCGAGCTCGACGATCCGCCGGCCAACACATACTCATACGAAATGATGCAACAGCTCGACGCGGCGATTTTGAACGCACGCATGGATGCCGGCGTTCACGTCATCATCCTCCGCGGCAAAGGCGAGAAGTTCTTCTGTGCGGGGGCGAGCATTTCGATGCTCACGTCGGCCACGCCGGAATTCAAATACTACTTCTGCCTGCATGCGAATGAAACCCTGATGCGACTTGAGCAGACGCCGAAGCTCGTCATAGCTGCGCTGAACGGCCACACGGTAGGCGGCGGCCTCGAAGTCGCGCTCGCCTGCGATATCCGTATCGCAAAAAAAGATGGCGGCAAGATTGGATTGCCCGAAGTGAATCTCGGCGTTTTGCCGGGAACCGGTGGAACGCAGCGGTTGTCGCGTACGATCGGACGAGCTCGTGCGCTCGAAATGATGGCGTTGGGCAGCACGTTTGGATTTGAAGAAGCCTTGCAGCTCGGGCTGGTCAACCACATTTTTGATCAGAGTTCCTTTTGGGAGGACATCCTGGCATATGCACAGCAATTTTGTCCGCCGAACAAGGCCTCTGGCGCAGTCGGGCGCATTAAGCGTGCGGTCGTCACGGGCTCCGAACTCCCACTCGCTGAGGCTCTCGGGCTCGAACGGGAATTGCAGCAATTGCTGTTTACGAGCGAAGACGCGAAAGAAGGATTGAAGGCCTACGTTGAGAAGCGTCCGCCTCAATTCAAGGGACGATGAATCGGTAGCTCGTGCGGCTGGCGAAATGACGCAGGGCAGATCAGAGCACACAAATAATAACAATCCCTGCACGGCGCGCGACGGCGCTAGAATGATTCAGACGCGGCAACGAATTGCCTACAAGGGTCATCCAGAAAAAGGCGCAGTTAAAAGTCACAGATGGACGAGCCGGATTACGGCGGCCCAAGAAAGTTTGAATCGGGAGATCGAAGCGGATGCGGACGCTGCCTGATTATCTCCGGAAAGGCATGAAGCTGATCATCGTCGGGTGCAATCCCGGCGAGCGATCGGCGCGTGTCGGGCATTATTACGCGGGCCGCGGTAACCAGTTCTGGCCGCTGCTCTACGAATCGGGCGTCGTGCCCGAAATGCTCAGTTATAACGATGACAAGCGCCTCGTTGAATTTGGCGTCGGGCTGACGGACCTGGTGAAACGCCCGACGAAGGGCATGGAAGAAATCGAGAGGCAGGAATTTGCCGAGGGCCGTGTGCTCCTCGCGCAAAAGCTTGAAGAACTGAAGCCGCGTGTGGTCGCTTTTAATGGCAAGGGCGTGTACGAACGCTTTTCGGGCCGGACATGCAAACTCGGACTTCAAAAAGAAACATTGTACGGAGCGCACGTATTCGTCCTGCCTTCGACGAGCGGCCTGAATGCCGGATCGGAGCGCGGCGTGAAGATGCGTTATTTCAAGAAGCTTTCTGCGCTTTTGAAGAGTTTGAAAGGCTGAGCGAACGGCGATCCGCGGGGGCAGCTCGGTGACGGAAGCGGTCAAGACGGTTAACGCGAACGTGTTGATTGAAGAACGCGAGGGCGGCGTTCTCACGCTGCGGCTGAATCGTCCGGATCGATTGAATGCGCTAAACGTCGAACTCGGCGAGGCGCTTGTAAACGCGCTGCGTCATGCTGCTGACGATAATGCAATGCGCGCGATCGTGTTGACAGGATCGGGACGCGCCTTCTGCGCCGGCGGCGACCTCGGCGTACTGCGAGATGTGCGGGCACGAAACGCCGGTCACGAGCTCGAAAGCCTCGTTCGTTCGGGAAAGGAAATTTCTCTTCTCCTCGCCACGATTCCTAAACCTGTGCTGGGTTCGATCAATGGACCAGCGGCGGGAGGCGGAGCCAATCTTGCGTTGGGGTGCGATTTTCGCGTTGCGTCTGACCAGGCGAGTTTTGGTGAAAGCTTCGCGAACCTCGGTTTGTATCCCGATTTCGGAGGAACTTATTTTTTGCCGCGGCTCGTAGGCCCGGCGCGCGCTGCCGAGCTTTTCTACACCGGCGAAATGATCTCCGCGAGTGAGGCGCTTCGGCTTGGAATATACAATCGCATCGTGCCTGCTGATCGTCTTGCTGACGAAACGCGCTCGCTTGCGGCACGACTCGCCGCGGCGCCGCCGATAGCTGCGCGCTTCGTAAAGGACCGGCTCTTTGGGAACGATCGCGTGGCACTTGAGCGCGCACTCGACCAGGAGATCGAACGGCAGGTAGAGTGCTTCATGTCCGAGGATTGCGCCGAAGGTCTGACCGCGTTTATCGAGAAGCGCCTTCCGGTATTTCGTGGAAAGTAATATCGAACACACTTCGATCAAGCGAGTTGAGTTCTGCTGCGAATCTGCAGTAATGAAAGGCAAGACTTGGCCGTGCCAACCGCGATAGAAGCGCAGATTACCGCACGCGGCTATACGTATAGCGAGTTGATGGTCGCGGCAGCCGCGCGCGAAATCGCAGACGGTGAGCTGGTGTTTGTCGGCATGCGGTTGCCGATGCTCGCATTTCTTGTCGCGAAGCGAACTCACGCGCCCAATGCGGTGGGACTCTACGAGAATGGTTTGATCCGGGAAACACCTTCACCTCAGCTGCTTTATACGATGGGCGATCCTCCGAATTTGCGGTGTGCCACACAGAGCGGACAGATGCTCGATGTGATGGCGTTGCTTCAACAAGGCCGCGTGCACGTCGGATTTCTCGGAGCGGCGGAGGTCGACCGCTTTGGGAATTTGAATTCAACCTGGGGCGGCCGCCACGGCGAGATGCACAGACTGCCAGGTTCGGGCGGCGCTTGTGATATTGCCTCCCTGGCTAAGCGCACGGTTGTGTTGCTCGCGCACGAGAAATCGCGACTGCGCGAGCGCGTCGGGTACATCACGTCACCGGGTTACGGTCGGGGAAATAGCTGGCGCTCAACGCAGGGGCTTCCTGGCCACACTGGCCCGTCGGCATTGATCACAACGCTCGGTGTGCTGCGTTACGGAAGCGACGGAGAGGCGTTTCTCGCGTCCACTCATCCCGGCGTGGCGGTCGAGGACGTGCTTGCGAACACGGGATGGACGTTGCGAGTTGCCGATAATCACGTTGAAACTCCAGCACCGAGTGACGCGGAACTTGCGGTGATGCGCTCGCTCGACTCGAATCATTTCTGGACCAAATAGCTTCAGGCGAACACACGCGAACATGAGTGCTTCCAGCAAATTGATGACGATGCGCGACGCGATGTCGCAGCATGTGCCCTCAGGTTCGATGGTTCTTCTTGGCGCGCAGTTGGAACAGATGATCCCGTTTGCCGCGGGGCATGAACTGATCCGTCAGGGACGGCGCGATCTAACAATCGTGGGCCCGATCTCGGACATCTTGTTCGATCAGATGATTGGCGCGGGCTGCGTTTCGAAAGTCATGGCCGCTTGGGTGGGTAATGTGTCGGCAGGTGTAGGGTACTGCCTGCGGCGCGCCATGGAGCAAAATATTCCGCGGCGAATTGACATGACGGATTATTCGAATTTCACGATGGCCCTCGCACTTCATTCGGGTGCGCTTGGAATTCCGTTCTTGCCGACTTATTCGACGCTCGGCAGCGACTTGCTGAGGAAGAATGGCAACTTGCGCGAGTTCGTGTCGCCGGTGAACGAAGACAAACTCGTCGCAGTTCGCGCCCTGCGTCCAGACATTGCGATCTTGCACGTGCAACGCGCCGATGAATCTGGGAATGCTCATCTTTGGGGCAGTCTCGGAGTCGCGATAGATGGCGCGCGGGCTGCGAGGAAGGTAATTCTCGTCACGGAGGAAATCGTGCCGGCCGAAGTGATTGCGTCGGATCCGAACCGCACGCTTGTGCCGGGATTTCTTGTTGCTGCGGTGGTTCACGAACCCGGCGGCGCGCATCCCTCTCCTGTGCAGGGATATTACGGCCGCGATCACGAGTTTTTCTCTGAATACCACGCCGGAAGCCGCAAGCTAGAGGATTTTGAGCATTGGCTCGAAAAGTGGGTGGTGCGAGTCGCCGACCGGCGCGCCTATCTCGACCAGCTTGGAATTCCGCGATTTAATGGATTGGGCGTTCGCGAACACGCCTACTCGGCGCCGGCCGATTTCGGCTATTAAGCGCTTACTAACAACCGATGACCACTGATCCGCTCGCAAACATTGAGGTATCGCCGCAGCAAGTGAAGCAGCGGCGGGATCGCGGCGAGAAATTTCTTTTCGTGGATGTACGCGAGCCGTGGGAATACGACACTATTCGGATCGAAGGTTCAAAACTGATTCCGATGCGCGAGATTCCCGCAAATCTGGCGGCGCTTGAGTCTGCTGAGGATGTGATTCTTTTCTGCCATCACGGCGTGCGCAGCCTCGACGCTGCGGCATGGCTGCGATCGCAAGGCGTCGAAGGCGCACGCTCGATGACCGGTGGAATCGATCGCTGGTCGACCGAAATCGATCCACTCGTGCCCCGATATTAAAGGCTGAACATGGCTCACCCTCCAATTGCCATCGTAGCGCCGGCATCCTGCCGGCGTTTTTCGTCCAATCTCACAACGTACAATTTCGCGTCTGAGATTTCCATTCTCCTCTTTTCCCTTTTCACTTTTCCTATTTCCGTCCCTCCAGTCCACATACCCACTCACTTGCGCACCTCCCAACACGCTGCTATAAATAAAACATGATGCTGTTAGATGTTAAAATGAACTGGACACGTCCCGGTCAGCCGCTCGCGCCTGGTCCTGCTTGGCGCCTTCCAGCCCGTAGGTTTTTGTCAGTGACGAGTGCCGGTCGGGATTCAGTAGTTCGTGGCGCGGGCATCTTGCCCGCGGCTCTCCGCGCGGGGTTTCGAGAGAAACCTGAGCCGTCCACCACCCAAATTCCCTTCATTTCTAATCGACACTCCAAATTATTAGAAACGCCCGTAACTCGCACAAAACAAAAGATCGAGGTCGTTTCTAATCGGGACAAAATTCACCCTGTTTCAGAAGCCAATTACACCGTTCCGGTATCACAGCTCTCTTAAGGACATATCACCACTTGCCGCCCATCATTGATATCCATATTCACATCCAGCCGCTCGATCAGTTCAAGCCGCACGCACTAAAATTAATTCAGCATGGGAGGAAAGATTACGCGGAGGTCGAGAAGTACTCGGCGAGCGCGACGGACTTTTTGAAATTTCTCGACGAGGCGGAAATCGAGCGCGCGGGTTTGATCAATTACGTCAGCCCTGAAGTGATCGGATTTGGGCCGGAGGTGAACGATTGGATTGCGAAGTATTGTTCGATCAAACCGGATCGTCTTCTGGCATTCGGTTCCGTGCATCCGAAATTCGTTCCGGATGCCGGCGCAGAAGTCCAGCGGCTGAAGGACATCGGAATTCGCGGACTTAAAGTGCATCCGTCGCACCAATTGTTCGCGCCGAATGCGTATCGCGACGGATTCGGCCCTCTCGCAGCGATGTATGAGAAGGCGCAGGAGGTCGGATTGCCGGTGATGATTCATACTGGCACCTCGATATTTCCCGGCGCGCGCAATCTTTACGCGCAGCCGATGCTTGCGGATGATCTCGGCGTCGACTTTCCTGATCTTGTCGTCATTCTGGCGCACGGCGGCCGGCCGCTTTGGATGGAAGAAGCATTCTTTCTCGTGCGGCGGCACAAGAACATGTACATGGATGTCTCAGGGATTCCGCCGCAGAAATTAATGGAGTGCTTTCCGCGGATCGAAGAAATCGCCGACAAAGTTCTTTTCGGAACAGATTGGCCTGGCCCTGGCGTCCCCGGCGTGCGCGGCAATATTGCGAAATTCCGCGCGCTGCCAATCTCTCCCGTCGCGCAGCAAAAGATTCTCTACGACAATGCCGCGCGTCTCTTTCCTGTGCGGGCTTAGGTGGATTCGAAAATGGAAGTGAAAACGATCACGGTGATTGGCGCGGGCACTATGGGCCGAGGAATTGCCTGCATGGCTGCACAGGGCGGCTACCACACGGTTCTCGAAGACTTATCCGCTGGCACCCTCGAACAGGCCCTCGCGTGGATTCAGGCGAGACTCGACGAAGGAGTCGCCCGCCGAAAGCTGACCGGAAAGCAGCGAGACGCGGCAATCGGACTGATCCGTACTTCTCGTTCAGTCGATGAGTCGATTCGCGAGGCCGATATGGTGATTGAGGCGACTCCTGAAGAGATGGAGACGAAGCTCGAAATCTTCACGTTGCTCGACAAATTTGCCAGGCCGGGCGCGATCCTCGCGAGCACTACGTCCTCGCTTTCCGTGTCGGAAATAGCCACGATTACGTTTCGCGCCGAGCACTGCGTCGGAATGCGCTTTTTCATTCCAGCGCCAAATACGAAACTGCTGGAAGTCGTTCGTGCGCTCGAAACTTCCGACGAGACAATTTTCGCTTGTACGGAAGTCGGCCGGCGGATGGGTAAAGAAGTCGTGGTCGTAACGGAGTCGCCGGATTTATCACGAGCCGCATCAACACCTGCGTCAACGTCAACACCTTGAAACCCGCCATGAAATTTGCCAACCGCATCATCATCCAGCAAGGCGATCTCACAGAGATTGATACGGACGCCGTAGTGAACGCCGCTAACAATGATCTGCAGTTGGGCGGAGGCGTCGCCGGCGCGATTCGCCGGAAGGGCGGCGATTCGATCCAGCGAGAATGCAATGAAATCGGCTCGATTCCCATCGGCAGCGCCGCCGTCACAACCGGAGGGAATTTGAAAGCTCGATATGTAATCCATGCTGCGAGCATGCAACTAGGTGGCCAGACGACTGCAAAGGCCTTGCGAAGTTCCACGGGCGTGTCGTTACGTCTTGCGGCGGACAAGAAATTTAAGACGATCGCTTTTCCTGCGGTCGGGACCGGAATCGCCGGTTTTCCCCTTGCTGATTGCGCGGAGATCATGATTGACGAAACCATGCGCCATCTGGAAGGCTCGACGACAATCGAAAAAGTCTATTTTGTGCTTTTCGATCGCGAAGCGCTCAACGCATTTCAGCGCGTTGCAAAGCAAAAGTTACATGTCGGGGCGGCGCGCGCGTGACTGCGGACGAAAAGGAGCGCGAACAACGCATCCAGAAAGTGTTTTCAGAGCTTGCGCGCTACGAGCATCCGTTGTTTGTCTTCGACGCGCGGCCTAGCGGCGATGGAGTCGAATTGGAAATTCGTTACAGATTCGATGACGCCGGAATTCACGTCTACTTGCTCCAGCTACGCCCGAGAGAAATCGATAACGCGCAGTTCCCGTGGATGTTCCAAAAGCAGCTTTACGACGGTCTGCACGACTATGTGATCGAAATGTTTACCAGCAACCCCCAGCGCCAGGATTGACGCTCTTGCGAACTGCCAGCACGGCCCTTCACAGATTGCTTGTCGAGCGCATTAGTGCCGCTGGTCCGATCACGTTCGAGAAGTACATGGAAGCGTGCCTTTATCACCCACAATTCGGCTATTACGACGGGCCTTCTGAAAGACGGCGCACTGATTACTACACGAGCGTGGATATGTCTCCCATTTTCGGGCGGCTAATTGCGCGGCAACTGGACGAGATGTGGAGAATTCTCGGTCGGCCGAGCCGCTTCACAACGGCGGAATTCGGCGCAGGCACCGGAGCCTTAGCGCGGCAGATTTTGGACTTTTCGCTCGATGAGCTGCCGGAATTTTATGAGGCAATCGATTACAGCGCAATCGAGATATCAGCCAAGCGGCGAGAAGTTGCGAATAGCGCGCTTGCCGGTCACATTTCTGCCGGTCACGCATCAATTCTCTCAGAGATGGCCGAAGCAATCGCCCAAGGGTGCGTTCTCACGAATGAGTTTCTGGATGCGCTGCCCGTACATCGGGTCGTGATGAAAAAAGGCACGCTCCAGGAAATTTATGTGGATGCGGCCGATGACGAATTGATCGAACGCAAAATGCCGGTTTCATCTCCCGATGTGGACGAATACTTTCGCCGGCAGCGAGTTGAATTGGGCGAAGGCCAACACGCAGAAGCTGGTTTGCGTGCATGCGCCTGGATTGAAGACATCGGGCGAAAACTTGATCGTGGCTTCGTTCTAACGATTGACTACGGTCGAGAAGCACGCGAACTCTACGACGAACGCCACATGAGCGGCACCATGCTGGCGTATTGTCAGCATCGCGCTAGCGAAGAGTTTTATCGCTTGCCCGGCGAACAGGATTTGACGGCTCATCTGAATTTCACGTCGCTCGATATATGGGGACAGAAGAGCGGCCTCATGCGAACAGGCGTGGCATCACAAACGAATTTTCTGCTGTCGCTTGCGCGTCAGTGTAACTTCGCAGACCTGAAGCTGGACGGCGCCGAAGAAGCCGGCCAACTGCGCTCTCGCTTGCAGTTCACAAGCTTGATCTTTCCGGAAGGAATGGGTGAGGCGTTCCAGGTGATGCTTCAGCACAAGGGCGTCGCCGCGCCGGAGCTAGCGGGACTCAAACCGCTATGAGTTAGGGAACGAAGATTAAGACTTTGTCGTCGAGCCGCTCGAATCCTCGCCGTAAGGCTTCTTTAGGTAGCGATCCGCTTCGGCCTGTGCGCCGCCAGTATCGTCTTTCAGGTGTTGCGCTCGGCTGTACTCGTTGACTGCGCGTTCGCGTTGACCCGTCAAATCATAAATCTTGCCGATGTAGATGTGACTCCAGACTTCGACCCATTTGTAAGACATATCAAGGTCGCCATCGAGCGCGGCGCGGAACGCATTCGCGGCGGCTTGGTAGTTCTTCTGGTAGAAGAGGGCTTCGCCTACTCGAAAGTGAGCGAGCGAATTATTTGCCTGCAGATCGAGCGCGTGCTGATACTCCTGAATCGCATCGTAGTATCTCGCTTGAACCGCCAAGCCTTCGCCACGTGCGATCGCCGCGCGGACCCGGAGTTTCGGGCTCGCCTTGAGAAGATTATTATTCGGATCGAGCGTAATACCATTCGGCTTTGGTCTGCCGAACGTCTCGATCTGAAACTCGGAAGCCAGACCAGCGACGTTGATTTTCTTGTATTCAGGGTTGCCTTCGGTATCCACACGGACTTCGACGGGCATCCGGAAGGTATCGAGTTCCTGTGTAACTTTGCCGACAACTTTGAATCCTTTTTTCGTCCGGTACACGATGTATTCAAGCTTGAAGTCCGGAATGCCGGTCGAATTCACCCATTGTGAAAAGAACGCGACGAGGTTGACCGACGGCTGCCCAGCCGGAGCCGGAGTTGCCGGCTTTCTCGATTCCGCCATTTTCTCGAACTCCTCGAGGGTGACAGTCTTGCCATTATATTTCGCAAAAAAATCCTTGAGCAGCGAACGGAAGACCGCATCTCCAAGCTCGTTGTGGAGCATGTGGAACACCATGCCGCCCTTATCTTCGACCACAGAGCGATACTCGTCCGAATACGGTTGAAGCCGCTGCGCCTGCGAAATCGGCGCCGCATCTTCGTACATCAGCGTGCCGACAGCGAAGTCGTCTAGCGCCTTCCTCAGGCCGGCCTCTCCGCCGGTCTCTTCAGCGTAAAGCGCTCCGGAATAGTAGGAAAGACCGTCGGAAAGCCACACGTCGGCGGATGACGCCGGCAATATCTCGTCGTTCCACCATTGCTCCGCCACGAGTTCGGAGATCAGGCGCTCGTTCGGCCGCGGCGTCCATTGGCGCGCGCTAATCAAAATGATCCCGGGTCCCGCATATTCGCCCAACGAACCATCCGGCATCTGCGCGATTACAAAACTGCGTTCGGGCAGGGATCCAAAAACGTCGGAGAAGTAAGTCACTGCGTGTGCGAGCGAAGCGCCATAAAGATTTGCGGTGCCAGCTTGTGCCGGAGGCGCATACACAGGGACTGAGAAGCCTTCGACTTTCACGGGGTTCAGTTGCAAGTTGCCGAAGACGAAGGTTCCACCGGGTGACGCCCGATCGGACTGAAATACGTAAATCGCCTGGCCTTGCTCGCCGGCCTTTGTCGCTGGCACAAGCTGCGGTGAATCTGCTTGGCCGGTGCCGACCACGGCAAAAGAATCGGGAACTACAATCTTGAAGCGATAGGTGTACCGGTTCGACGGATAGTTCGTCAGCGGAAACCAGCGCGATGGTAATAGAAGATAACCACCGTTCTTGTCCACCGACGCTAAGCGCACGCCTTTGGACGGGCTGTCCTCTTCGAGCGAAACAGGGCCGGTGTATTCGAATGTCACGGAAGTCGTATTGCCGGAAACTAGGGCGTCGGGAAGATTGACGCGCAGATTGAACGCGGGATTGTTATCACGGCTGAATTCAAGCGGCTTGCCGTTCGCGCCTCGCACCGCGGTAACCTTCAGATCCTGGTGCAATTCGACAACAAAAGTGCGCGTCGGCGCTCCCGCGACAAAGTCCACTTTGGCGCGCGCGGAAATAGTCTGGTCGGCGGGATGGAGCGCAACTTCGACGTCGTAATGAGTGGCCCGTAAGGGAAATCGGGCTAACGATTGCGCACTTGCGCCAGGAACACAAAACCCGGCAGCGAGCGCTGACGCCAGAGCGAAAATTAGAGGATGCGCGCGCAGGAATCCAGCGGTATATTTAACCAAGGAAGTCAGTCTCCGCATTTCTAAGATACCAAACCCGATGGTACAGTTGCTTGTCCAGTTTACGGCGATAGCATTGCCGCAAGGATCTCCGCGGCTCGGTCAATCGCCCCGCCAGCACCGAGCCGCGCGGCCATATCCGCAAGGTCGCGCTTCATTTCTTCGCGATCTTCCGCCAAACTTAAAAGCCGCCTGACCTCCGCCTCGACGCGGGGCCCCTTAAAGTCGTCCTGAATCAATTCGGGCACGATTTTGCGGCCGGCGATGAGGTTGACCATTGCGAGGTGTGGCGCACGGATCATCCGTCGCAGGATGAAGGCGCTGGGCGCGGACACGCGATACACCACCACCATCGGCGTTCCCAACAGCGCAGCTTCGACGGTGGCGGTTCCGCTTGAGACGATTCCGCAGTCAGCGCTGGCCAGAACGTCGTACGGCTCACCCGCGATCCGCGTAATTGCCAGACCGGGCCGCATATAGCGCTGGAAGAATTGCTCGGGAATCCCTGGCGCTGCGGCCATGACGAACTGCGGATTCAAATCGCGCGCAAGACCTTCGCAGGCATCCAGCATGTCCGGCAAGTTCAAGCCGACTTCGCTCGGCCGGCTGCCTGGCAGAAGCGCCACGATAGGCCGCGAAGCATCAAGTCCGTGCTCAGCGAGAAATTCGTCGCGGCTCTTCGACGGACGCACCACGTCAACGAGCGGGTGCCCGACGAAATTTACAGGGATCCCGGCATCTTTATAGATCGCCTCCTCGAATGGAAAGATGACGAGGACGCGAGTGAGAATCCGCTTCATTGCCCGGATGCGCCACGGCCGCCACGCCCAGATTTGCGGCGTGATGAAATACACCACCGGCAGATCCAGGCGATGCAGCTTCTTGCCGAGTGGAAGGTTGGTGCCGGGCGAATCCACTAGGATCGAGAGTGCGGGTTTGCGCCGCGCAGCTTCGTTGCGAAGCCGACGCAGAATTTTCAAAACGGTAGGAACCTTGTGAATGACTTCCGTAATCCCAAGAACCGCGATTTCCTTGGCATCGATGATAAGTTCGACGCCAGCCTCCCGCATCCGTGATCCCCCCATGCCGAAGATCGTTGCGCCAGTTCGCTGCCGCAGCGCGGTGGCAAGGCGCGCGGCGTACATATCTCCGGATGCCTCACCTGCGGAGATGAGAATTTGCGGCGGCTCTTTGGGATTCACGAGCGGATCTCAGTCATCCGCGGGAAGCGGGCCAGCCGGACCGGCGAGAGCAGGTCCTCCGACGGGAATCTGAAGTTCCTGATCCTTGTACTGAAGCTGGTATAGGCGGTAGTAGATGCCGCGCCGCGCGAGCAGCTCCTGGTGAGAGCCTTCTTCACGCAGGCGCCCTTTGTGAAACACGAGAATACGGTCCGCATGCTGAATCGTGCTGAGGCGATGCGCGATGACGAGCGCGGTGCGTCCTTCAAGGAGGCGATCGAGCGCCGCACGGATCATCAATTCTGTTTTCGTGTCCACGCTGGACGTGGCCTCGTCGAGAATTAGGAATTTAGGGTTGTGAGCGAGCGCGCGAGCGAAGCTGATGAGCTGTCTCTGGCCGACTGAGAGCGTGGCGCCGCGCTCAGTGACATCTGATTCGACGCCCTTAGGCATCGAGCGGATTAAGTCGCCGAGGCCCACTTCTGCAAGAGACCTCTCGACGGTCACTCGGTCTATTGTCTCGGTGCCGAGGCGCACATTCGATTCAATCGATCCCGTGAAAAGGAATGGATCTTGAAGCACGATGCCGAATTGGCGCCGCAAATCCTCAAGGTCGAGGTCCCGAATATCCACTCCGTCGATCAGAATCTGGCCCTTCTGGATTTCGTAGAAGCGAAGAAGCAGTTGAATCAACGTGGTTTTGCCAGCGCCAGTGTGGCCGACTATCGCGATCGTCTGTCCCAACTCGACCCGGAACGAAACGTCCCGCAATACCCAATTATCATCGGAAGGATTCGCTCCTCCGCGATAGGCGAACCAGACGTTGCGAACCTCGATTTCACCTCGCGTAGCAGGGAGTTCATGTAGATTCCCGCTCGCAGGAGACGTCAACGGTTCATCCAGGAGCTTGAAGATTCGCTCGGAGGCAGCCATCGCCGTCTGAAGAATATTGAACTTGTCGCTCAAATCCTGGATGGGCCTGAAAAATCGTTGTGCCCACATCATGAAAGCAATGAGAAGTCCGGCTCTCAGAGTGCCGTTGATGACCTGAATTCCCCCGAACCAAAAAACGAGGGCGATTGCTGCTACGCTCAGGAATTCCACCGCGGGGTAGAAATACGCGAAGGCATTGATCGCGTCCTTGTACGCATCCATGTGAACGCGATTCAGAACTTCGAACTCCCGCTTGGATTTATTTTCGCGATTAAAAAGCTGCACCACGGCCATTCCCGTGATGTGTTCCTGAAGGAACGCATTGATCCGCGCGATGGCCGTTCGGATACGCCGGTTTGCATCGCGCACCTGCGTTCGGAATACCAGCGTAATCAGCAGCATCAACGGCAGCGGTGAAAGCGTGGCCAAGGCGAGCCTGGTATCGAAGTGGAATAGCACAGCGATCAGAACGAAAAGCACGAAGAAGTCGTTCAGCATAGCGACAACGCCCGACGCGAACAGGTCATTGAGCGCATCCACATCCGTCGTTACGCGGGTCACCAATCGCCCCACCGGGCTGCGGTCGTAAAAGCTGAACGGCAGCTTCTGGAGATGAGTGAATATTTCGCGGCGCAGGTCGTACATGATTTCCTGGCCGACGCTCTGCATCACGCGCATTTGAACGTATTGCAAGCCGAAGCTGAAAACCAGTGAGGCGAGGAACGCAAGCGCAATCCATCCAAGCGCGCGCATTGCCACGGCGTAGGCGAGCCTATGGCTCAGTACCGGAGTGATGTAGCTGTCCACCGCGACCTTGAAGAAATACGGCCCTATGATTTCGAGAGGAGCAACGGCGACCGCCAGAACGAGCGCAAAGAACACCCACCATTTGTACGGGCGCAAGTACTGCATCAAGCGGTGAGTCAACCGCGTGTCGTAGATTTTTCCTAATGCCTCTTCTTCGCGGATGTCGCTCATGCGCGTTCCAGCTCTTCTTCGAGAAGTTGTTTCTGGTAAAGGTCGGCGTAATAGCCGCCGATTCCGAGCAATTCCTGGTGCGTGCCAAGCTCGGCGATGCGGCCGTCCACGAGGACGGCAATTTGATCGGCGTCGCGCACCGTTGAGCAACGATGAGACACGATAATCGTCGTTCGCCCCTTCATCACCTCGCGAAGCTGATCGAGAATCCTCTCTTCGGTTTCGGTGTCGACGCTTGATAGGGCATCGTCAAGAACAAGAATTTGCGGATCGCGAATGATGGCGCGCGCCAGAGCCGTGCGCTGTTTCTGGCCGCCCGAAAGCGTCAAGCCGCGCTCGCCGATCATCGTACCGAACTTCTCCGGGAACTCGGATATGTCCCCGTAAATGCTCGCGATCTCAGCAGCCATTTCGATCTGCTCTGGGCGCGCCGCGTCCATACCGAAAGCGACATTCTCCGCGAGCGATTCGCTGAACAGGAATGTATCCTGCGGTACGAATCCCATCGAGCGCCGTAGTTTGGCCAGCGGCCATTCGCGAATCGGGCGGCCGTCGACTAGCACTGTGCCCGGCGGCGCGTCCCACAAACGAGCGGCGAGTGCCGCCAATGTTGACTTGCCACTTCCCGTCGGGCCGACGATCGCGAGTGTCGAGCCGGCAGGAACTCGCAAGTTAATGTCTTTGAGTACCGGCGTCGCAGGTGTGCCGTTCCCTGCTGTTGGATAGGCAAAATTCAAATTGCGGAACTCAATTTCGCCGACAATCTTTGGCGATTTTCGAACGGCCGGTGAATCTTCGCTCGCGACCCCGTCAAGCCCTAAGGCGGCGTCGTTGATTTTTGGCTTGCTGTCAAAGATGTAATTCAAACGCCCCATTGAAGCTGCGCCGCGCTGGAAAATATTCGTCACCCAGCCAAGCGCCACCATCGGCCAGATAAGCTGGCCAAGGAACGTATAGAACGCCACCCACTCTCCGAGCGAGATGCGGTTGGTCATCACCAGGCGGCCGCCCTGCCATAGCACCAGCAGGAAAGTCACTCCAATCAGTGCAGTCAACGCCGGCATGAACATGCTCCACGCCAAAATGAGGCGCACGTTTCTCGAGACATATTCGCGGTTTGCCGAGTCGAAATTCTGGATTTCAACTTGTTCCTGCACATACGCCCGGATTACGCGGACGCCGGAAAAATTCTCCTGGGCTCGCGCTGAAAGCGTGGCCAGCGAGGCCTGTATCTTCTCGAAAAGATTGTGGATGATTTGGCCAAAGTACCGGACCGCGAGGGCGACAATTGGTACGGGAACAAGCACGAAAAATGTGAGAGCCGGAGAGATCATCAACATCACAGTCACGGCCAAGATGAAGGTGACGATCGTCGTGGCGCTGTACATGATTCCGGGTCCGAGCACCATCCGAACGTTATTCAGATCGTTCGTACAGCGGGACATCAGCTCGCCTGTCCGGTTTCGCACGTAAAATTCGGGCTCAAGCTGCATGAGATCAGTTAGAAGGTCGTTGCGGATGTCGTACTCAATTTCGCGCGAGACGCCGATCAGGATCCAGCGTGTAAGGAACGAAAAAATTCCCTTTAATGCAATCGCAGCGATCAGCACGAAGCAGAAGATTGCCAGGGCGTGCCGGTTGAGCGGCTGATAATACCGGCCGAACCAAACGGAAATAATGCCGAGCTTGCCGACCAGCTTGCTCAATGGTTTCGGCTCGTTGCTGACGCAATCA
>Ga0182018_10001407_pt1 | contig 27453 bp, 18 predicted proteins | sample 812P2MmetaG_FD_120490 | JGI IMG/M metagenome (GOLD analysis project Ga0182018, IMG submission 120490) | Permafrost microbial communities from Stordalen Mire, Sweden - 812P2M metaG | ecosystem: Environmental > Terrestrial > Soil > Wetlands > Permafrost | place: Sweden: Stordalen | collected...
CAGCCAAGCTTCGGTTTCAGCCAGCATCTGCGGATCGGTCGAGATCCACTCGATGCTTTCGCCGCCTACCGTGTCGGTCGCCCACGCTAGGAATTTATCGGGCGTGATCACGGTCTCTTCGTCAACGCGCTCGAGCAGCCCCTTGCGGCGACGGTACAGCGCCGCAAAGACCTGGCGACGTTGGGCGTTCGTGAACGTAGCGACCCAAGGCTGGGAGCCGGCCGCTTCCGACGCCAATGCCTCCAAGCGCGAAACGCTGACGATGGGTTTGGCTGTGACCTCGGCCCAGGCTTTTACGGTAGTGAGGCCGATGCGAACGCCAGTGAAGGATCCCGGTCCAGCAGCTGCGACGTACACATCGACATCCATGAAGGCGATTTCGCAGGCCATCAAGACGCGCGTGACGGCCGGCAGCAGCCACACGGAATAGTCGTCCGAGGTATCGTGCGCGACGACTTGCAGCACAGTATTGTCGCGCAGAACGGCCACGCTGCCTCTTGCGTCACAGGTATCGAGCGCCAGCAAAAGCATGCGGGAATTGTACCGCAGGGCATTGACATTCAACGTAACCGATACAAGCAATTGCAGTTGCGAGATGGCGCGAGGCGTCTTTTAAAATGCCGACCGCTGACCAGGAGAGCAGAGAGGTTGCCGAACCAGGCTTATCGGGTATTCACTGCAGTGAAACGGAGAGCAATTTGCGTGCCACATTGGCACGCCGCTTTCCCTAAGCCCCTGATTCCAATGGATATATCTTGACTGTTGGAACACACTCACCGTACACTACATCCTGTACGCATGCCTAGGGGGGCACCGAAGCTTATGGATTACAAAATTGGGGATAAGGTTGTGTATCCGAATCACGGTGTGGGGCTCGTAGAGCAAATCAGCTACGGGGTGTTGAATGGAAGAACCGAACGCTATTTCATGATTCGCATTGTTTCGAGCGGGTTGCGCGTCATGGTCCCGCAGTCAAACGCGGATATTGTCGGGCTGCGTGCCGTTATTCGCTCCAATGATGCGACCAAGGTCCTCGGGTTTTTGGAAACGGGCAAGCTGAATTCGCATCACGATTGGAAACACCGCTTCAAGGAAAATTCCGAGCGCATGCGCACGGGTTCTCTCCTGGAAGTTGCCGTAGTCCTCAAGAGCCTGGTATCCCTCAGCCGCAGTAAGCCACTCTCCTTCCGCGAAAAGAAAATGCTCGAGCGCGCCAAGTATTTGCTGGTCAGCGAAATGGCCACCGCGCGCAACACGACGGCGGAAAGCGCCGAGGCCGTGGTGGTAAAGTCGCTGGCAAAGGCCAAGCTGACGTTCCCGATCATGACCGAAAAATTTGAATAGGCTTGGTTAACTTCCAGATTTCAGAGAATTATGGGGCGGGCAACTTCCGAGTTGCCCGCCGTTTTTATTGTGTGCCGAGCATGATCGACAACTTGGAGGTGCAAGTCCTGTTCACAACCAGATGGAGGTGAAGTGATCGCTGCTTTGCGTCTACCTGCGACGCGGCTTGCCCCAGGCACCCCCACCCGGGGTTTCGATCCGAAGGATGCTACCCGAGTCAGCGATGATCGAATGCTTACCCGGCAGTTCGCGGGATTTTCCGTTGTGCTTGATAGAGTTTCTGCCGGGCTTGCCTTCGTGGCCGCCAGCCAGGCCGTAGGGGCCGCGCTTGCGGCGGTCTGAGAGGAGGCCGACCTGCGTGTCGGTTAGGAGTTCGATTTCGCGGATGATGCCGTCGCCGCCTCGGTGCTGGCCCTGGCCACCTGATCCGCGGCGGATTGCATATTGGCGCAGGCGCACCGGGTAAACTTGCTCGAAGACTTCGATCGGCGTGTTCCAGGAATTGGTCATGTGGGTGTGGATCGCGCACTCGCCTGGTTTGGTGGGGCGGGCGCCCATGCCACCCGCGATGGTTTCGTAGTAGGCGAAGGGGGCGCCCGCGTGGCGCGGGTCTTTGCCGCCGAGAGTCAGGTTATTCATGGTGCCTTGGCTTGCGGCAGGAATTCTTGCGGGCGCGGCTTTGGCAAGGGCGCGGAGCAGGGCGTCCACCATGCGTTGCGAGGTTTCGACATTTCCGCCGGCGACTGCGGCAGGAGGGCGCGCATTTACGATGGTACCGGCCGGGGCGATGACTCGAATTGGCGCCATCAGGCCCGAGGTCGCGGGCACGTCCTCACAGAGCAGGCACCGGAAAACGTAATAGACCGCGGAGATCGCGATGGCTTCGACGGCGTTTACGTTGCCAGCGCATTGCGGGGACGAGCCGGTGAAGTCTACTTCGGCATGTCCACCGGACCGGGCAGATCGCGCGGCGCTGATGCGTATGCGGACTCGAATCTTTAGCGGCGCGTCGCTGACCCCGTCATCGTCAAGAAAATCTTCCGCCGCGTACGTACCCGGACGTAGATCTCGCAGAGCCGCCCGCATCATCGCGGCTGAATAATGGAGAAGGTGTCGACCGTAGGCGCCGACCTCGCGTTCCCCATATTTCTGGACGATCTCCGAAAGCCGGCGTTCGCCGGTGCGGCAGGCGGCGATCTGGGCAGCCAGGTCGCCCTCTCGCTCGTTCGGGGTACGCACGTTGGCGAGCACCAGTGCCATGACGTCTTGGTTGAGTTCGTCGTGGCGGAAAATCTTCACGGGCGGAATACGCAGGCCTTCTTGAAAAATCTCGCGGGCGGGGCCCATCGATCCCGCGAGTGCTCCGCCGACGTCAGCGTGGTGGGCGCGATTGGCGACGTAGAAAGCAGGCCGCCGCGCGCCGGGAAGGAAGATGGGCAGGACCATGGTCAGGTCTGGTAGGTGGGTGCCGCCGCGGAACGGATCGTTCAGTAGGGCGATGTCGCCAGCATACAGAGGGAACGCCGCCCGTGCCGCCGCGACCGATGCAGGCATCGACCCCAGATGAACCGGCATGTGGTCACCCATCGCCAAGACTTGGCCGTTGGCGTCGTAAACCGCGCAGGAATAGTCACGCCGCTCTTTGATATTTGGTGAAAATGCCGAGCGGCGGAGGGCGGCGCCCATTTCTTCGGCCACGGAATGGAAAACGTTCTTGAAGATTTCGAGGCGCGTGGGATCGACTTTCCCGGACGATGAGCGCGGCTTGCGTGGCCTTCGGTTCTTAATTTTTGCGCGCATGTCGTCCCGTCTTTTGTGTTTCCGTTAGAAGAATTTGGCCATAGGCATCGACCCGCGCGCGCCAGCCCGCTGGAACTAGAGTCGTCGCGCTGTATTCCGAAATCACTGCGGGCCCCGCGAAGCAGTCACCGCTGTGTAATTCGGCACGAGCGATCAGCGACGCGCCTTGGCGCTTACCGTCGAGAACGCAATCGAGTGACCCGGACCAGCGCACCTTGTCGCCGCGGCGCGCTTGGGGGATTCTTTCAATACGAGGTTTCTCCGTAATGCCTGTCGCGCGGACGCGCAGGTTTACAATTTCGACAGCGCGCTTTGTGTCGTGATATCCGTAACGCTGTTCGTGAACGCGATGGAACGCGCTTACGAAGTCTCCCGACGCCGGCACGCTCAATTCGTAAGCTTGCCCTGCGTAACGCATGTCCAGCCGTTGTTCGACCCTGATCTTCGACGACGAAAAACCTTCCTGGCGTAGCGCGCGTTTCGCGTCGATCTCAAGAGGGCCGAAAAGCTTGCCCAGCTGGGGGGAACTCTGTTTTGCTTCGCGCACGGCCCGCAGCACGGTTCGCGAAAACTCGCGAACCACATCCGCGCGCAAAATGCCCAGCGCCGACAATCCACCGGGGAAAATCGGCAGTAACACGCCGCGCATTTCCAGCGCTGAGGCTAGAGCGCACGCGTGCAGCCCTCCGGCGCCGCCGAACGCTACCAGAGTGTAGTCGCGCGGATCATGGCCGCGCTCGACGGAAATCACGCGGATGGCTTTCTCCATCAGGGCGTTCGCCACGGCGACGATTCCTTCCGCGAAATCCTCGACCCTTCGGAATGCGCCGCGGGCTTTCTCCATCATGCGCCGGGCTCGCGCGGCATCGAGCGCGAAGCTGCCGCCCAGCAGCCCTGTTTCGCCGAAGTGTCCGAGCACCGCGTGGGCGTCCGTCACCGTGGGTTTGTCGCCGCGTCCGTAGCAGATTGGTCCCGGCTCCGCGCCCGCGCTTTCCGGTCCGACGCGTAGCGCTCCGCCGCGATCGAATCGCGCGATCGACCCGCCGCCTGCGCCCACGGTGTGAATCTCCAGCATGGGCACCGCGACTGGGAAGCCCGCCGCGATCGATTCGCTGGTCGTGCGCAATTCGCCGTAAAGCAGCGCAACGTCGGTCGATGTGCCGCCCATGTCGAAGGTGATCACCTTGTCGAGGCCGGCGAGCTCGGCAGCGTATGCCGCTCCGGTTACGCCGCCGGCCGGCCCCGACAGAATTGTGGTCACCGGCTGCCGCGCGGCTTTCACCGCGGAAATGATGCCGCCGTTGGATTGCATGACGTGGACGCGCACGGGCGTAGACGCCGTTCTCGGGCGGGGACCGCTGTACCACGCCGCGATCGCGCGATTGTGTGTGCCTCGCAAGTAGCCGCTCATCAGCGGCGCGAGGTAGGCGTTAACCACGGTGGTCGAGGTACGCTCGTACTCGCGGAACTCCGGCAGAATTTCATGCGATATCGATGTCAGGTAGCCTGCTTTGCGAAGAGCATCGCCGAGTTGCTTTTCGTGCTTCGGGTTGCGGAACGAGAAAAGGAAACAAACAGCCACGGCTTCCGGTTTTGCTCGGTTGACCATGCGCACGATACGGCCGACTTCGTGCCGCGTTAATTCCCGGACAGTGGCGCCGTCCCATGCAAGCCGTTCGTTTGCGCCGATGCGGTCACGGGCCGGAACCAGCGGCTCCGGCTTATCGGCGAAGAAATCGTAAAGCTTGGTTCGCGCTTGGCGTCCGATTTCGAGAATGTCTTCAAACCCCGCGGTAGTAATGAGCACCACTCGGCCGCCGCGCCGCTCGAGCAGAGCATTGGTGCCGACGGTGGTACCGCAAACTAGATCGAGGCCGCGGTCATCGCTGAACAGTTGTGGAGCGCCGAACTGTTTGCGAGCATGGCGTACCGCGTCGGCGATTGCTTCCTCGGGCATCTCGGGCCGCGAAGGCACTTTTAGAATTTGCACCTTGCCGTCGCGCACGAAGACGCAATCGGTGAACGTCCCTCCGGTATCGATGGCAATCCGCATCGCGCTGCCACGGCCCTTTATGGCACGGCGGGAGATGGATTCTCCGGCGGCGTGTTCGGAAAATGTTTCTCGTACCACGCAATCGCGCGGTTCAGACTGTCCACAACGTGTCCTGACTCGCGAATGCCATGTCCTTCGCGCGGGTAACGCACGAAAACCGCTTCGACGCCCACATCTTTCAGCGCCACGAAATACTGCTCGGCTTCCGCGATTGGTACATCGTTATCATTTTCTCCGTGCATCAGCATCGTGGGCGTCGCCACCGCCGCGATGTGCTTCAACGCCGAGCGTTCCCACATAATATTCATGAAGTCGTCCTGATGCGGCAGCTGCCCGAATTCCATCTGCTCGTACTGATTGTAGTAGGTCATGTAGTTGTAGCTGATCAGGTTGGCGATGCCCGCGATCGGAATCGCCGCGCGAAACATGCGCGTCTGCGTGATCAGCCACATGGTGAGCTGCCCGCCGTAGCTGACGCCTTCGATCCCCATGCGTTCGCGATCAAGCCACAAGTAACGCCGCAGCGCCGCGCTCACGCCATACAACACGTCCTGCGCTTCGTTGCCATCCTGGTCGCCGAACACGCCGTCGGCAAACGCCTGGCCATAGCCCGTCGAGCCGCGATAGTTCACGTGCAGCGTCGCCCAGCCGCGCGCCGCAAAGGCCTGATCCCGGAAATTGAACGCCGGCCCATTCTGTCCGTGCGGCCCGCCATGGATGTTCACGATCAGCGGATGTTTTGAATTCGAGGTCATCCCCAACGGCTTCACCAGAAACGCTTCCACCTCGTATTTGTTGTCGTTGCTAATGAAGGTAAACGGCTCGACCTCCGCGATCTGCTTTTCGCCAAGCACGTCGGAATTCAATTCCGTAAGCTGCTTCGCGTTTGCCCCGTTGCGAATATACAACTCCGCCAGATCCCGTGGCGTCGCAAATGTGTACGCAATCGCTCCCGATTTCGCGATCGAGAAAGAGCCAACGCTTCCTAGCCCGTTGACAATCATTTCGGCGCTTGGTCCGCCGCTAGAATGCATGACGCGGCGCTCGCTGGTATCGACGTCTTGCTTGGCGTCTAGCGGCTGCCGATACAAGTGCACGCTTCCCCGTTCTTGCACGGTGAAGTAGACCGCCTTGCTGTCCGGAGCCCACACGGGCGCGCCTTGCCGGTTGTCAATCGGCGCGAGCTCACGCCGGTTGGATCCGTCTGCATTCATCACCCAGACGTGGGTATCCTCCATCGTGGTCTCGCGGTCGGTCAGGCCGCGCTTCGTTGCGCGGAATGCAATCATCTTGCTGTCCGGCGACCATTTCGGATCGTATTCCGCGTTTTCTGTGGCCGTCAGACGTCGTACCGAGCCATCGCTCATTTTCAACGCAAACAGATCGTAGTTGAAAAACTGGTCCGTCTCCGGCGAGCGGTCAGAAGCAAAAACAATCTCGTCGCCACGCGGCGACCAATCAATCGAGTGTTCGTAATTGTTTCCGGTAGTTACCTGCCGCACGTTTTGGCCAGCCACATCCGCAATAAAAATATGCAGCCGCCGGTTGTCATTAAAACGCGTCAGCCCTTCGCCCGCGTCCGGCTTGTACAGGTAGCGCGTGATCACCATCGGATCGCCCGTTGCGTCGGCTGTCTCCGGCCCCGGGACCGCCGAAATGAATGCGATCTGCTTGCCATCGGGCGACCAGGTCACCTCCGCGCCTTGCCCGGGTAGCGGAACGTTGGTGCCGTGCGCTTCGGAAAGAAACGTCGCGTTCGTGCCATCGGGATGAACAATCGCCAATCCTTGCTTGCCCTCGGCCAAACCGTAGTACGCGATCCAGCGCCCGTCCGGCGACCACACGGGACCACTCGACGCGTCGTTCTCCCCGCCTATCCGCGTCGATTTCCTCGTTGCTACATCCATGATCCACAATTGCGGCCAAGGCCGGCCCGGACGTTCGTAGCGCGACACCGTGTACGCGATCCATTTTCCGTCCGGTGAGAACTCCGCTTGCCCCACCGAACGCAGGCGCTGATAATCCGCCGGCTGCAGCCCAGCCGAATTCTGTCCCTGGCAAACGACCGCAACAATGCTCGTCGCAAAAACAAACACTAGAACGCCAAGGCACAAGCGCATCTCGGATCACCTCGTGAAGGTTCGTCTTTTGCAGCCCGCATTCTACCGAAGATTTCCCGCCAGTGCCGCGCTTGCTTTGCGACCATCGGTGTTTCCGAGTCCGAGGGCAGCGATCCTGCGCACCCTGCAAAGGAGCGCGACCGGTGAGGACAACCGCGGGCCTTCCACCTAGGCCCGGTTTCAGTTACCCTGCCGAGCCGGAGCCAAACCCATGAAAACAATTCGCGCCCTGTTTTTACTCTGCACGACTGCCACTCTGTTTCACACTCGCGTCGCCGTCGCTCAAGCGCCCACGCAACCCGACGCGGAAAAACCGCACATCGATTGTGAAGAACTACCAGCCGTCGCTGCGAAACTCGCCAATGCCGAGAAAACTCTTCAGGATTGGCCGAACCTTGCGCGCTACCACGACGCCAACCTCACCGTTCAGCCTCCCGCCAAAAACGAGAACCGCGTTGTCTTCATGGGCGATTCCATCACCGATAGCTGGGCACAGCCTCAGTTCGGCGGCTTCTTCCCCGGCAAGCCGTACATCGACCGCGGCATCAGCGGACAAACCACGCCGCAAATGCTCGTCCGCTTCGGTCCGGACGTGATTGCCCTGCAGCCCAAAGTGGTGGTCATTCTGGCGGGCACCAACGATCTCGCGGGAAACACCGGGCCGATGACGACTGCGCAGATCGAAGACAACCTCACCTCAATGGATGAACTTGCCCACGCCAACAAAATTCGCGTCGTTCTGGCGTCCGTGCTCCCGGTCAGCAACTACGGCCACGATCGCAACGGCAATCCGCTCGACATGCGCATCAAACGCGCGCCCGAGAAAATCCTCGAGCTGAATGCGTGGATCAAAAAATACGCCGCGGATCGCGGCGACGGTTATCTCGACTATTTCACCGCCACCGTCGACGATCAAGGCCTGCTCAAAAAAGACATCAGCGAAGACGGACTTCATCCCAACGCCAAAGGCTACGCCATCATGGGCCCGCTGGCCGAGCAAGCCATCCAGACGGTGTTGAAGAAGCGAAAATAAACCCAGTGCGGCTGTGCTATCTTTCGCTTGATGGCGAACGAACATCACTACCAGGCCACAACGAAGTGCATCTCTGCTTTATCGCGCGTTCGGTAAACTTCCCGGTCGAGCACAAACCCGTGACGTTGACCTCACAAACGCCGGTTACTCCTTAATCGTGCTGTAACTTGACCGTGGCAGGCTGCTGCGTTAGGGTGTTATAAGTTCGATCCAAAAGGAATTTGTCATCAGCCAGATCGTTTCCACATCGGGACCGCTCTCCATCTGAATGCGACGTACCGTTCACATCTCCGGCCAAATTGAACCCTTCTTTGGCACGCTGGATGAAAATGTGCGTCTGCTGGAAGACACCCTGCACGTTCGCACGCACCTCAACGACAACCGACTGAGCATTGAAGGCGAGCAGGACAGCGTCGATCATGCGGTGAAGATCGTCGAGGAATACAACCACGTCACGCGTCACGGGCGAAAACTCACCAGCGCGGAAGTGAAGTCCTTGATTCACGTCGCCACCGACGAGCCCCGTGAATCTCCCCGCGGCATGTTCGAACACGGACGCCAGCGTTCCTTCGGCAAAAAAGTCGTCATGCCCAAGAACGCGAGCCAGCGGCGCTACATGGAAGAGATTGAAAAGCACGACATGATGTTCGGCGTGGGCCCGGGCGGCACGGGCAAGACATACATTGCCGTGGCCATGGCCGTCAGTGCGCTGCTGACCAAGCAGGTCAACCGCATTATTCTTGCGCGTCCGGCGGTCGAAGCCGGCGAGCGCCTTGGCTTTCTCCCCGGCACGCTGCAGCAAAAAATCGATCCGTACATGCGCCCGCTCTACGACGCGCTGTATGACATGCTCGAGCCCGACAAGCTGGACCGCTTTCTGGAGAAGGGAATCATTGAGGTTGCGCCGCTCGCCTTCATGCGCGGGCGCACGTTGAATGATTCGTTCGTCATTCTCGACGAGGCGCAAAACACCACAAGCGAACAGATGAAGATGTTTCTGACGCGGCTGGGCTTCAACTCCAAGGCGGTGATCACCGGCGATGTGACGCAGATCGACCTGCCAGCTGGAAAAAAGTCTGGCTTGATCGAGGCGCTGGAAGTCTGCGGCAAGATCGACGGCATCGGCATCTCCCATTTCACGGAAAAGGATGTCGTGCGCCATAACCTGGTGCAGCAGATCATTCGCGCGTATGAGGAGTATGATGGGACCCAGCCGCAGCGCAGCGGCAATGCCAATAACATTGTGAACGGCAAATCCGAACCGCGCGCGACCGAGCCTGGGAAGTCACAGATCAAAGAAATTAACTGATCCAGAAATTCATTGAGCCAAGAAATTCTTTGAGAATGATTCTCAACCGCCAGCGGACGGTACGCGTCGCCAGGCCCCCACTGGAGTTATTTCTGTGCCGCGTGCGCGAGCAACTGGATCTCGACGGCGCCGACGTCACGATTTGTCTGGTGAGCGACGCCGAAATCGCCCGCTTGAACGAGTCTTTTCGCAAAAAGAAAGGACCCACCGACGTCCTGTCCTTTCCCGCCGTCGCACGCCGCAAACCGCAACCCATTCCGCGCCCCGGCTCCTTGGTTGTAGCAGTCGCCGACCGCGGCGTGCGCCTTTCGCGCCGGGAGGGCACGGCTTTAGCCGAACCGAAACGACCGCAACACCCAAGGTCTGTAGCCCTCGAAGCCGATTTCCTGGGCGACATCGCCATCTCCCCGGCCACCGCCCGTCGCAACGCTAGAAAATACCACCGTACCCTTCCCGGCGAACTTCAAATCCTGATTCTCCACGGCGTCCTGCACCTGCTCGGCTACGACCACGAAACCGATGGCGGTCAAATGACCCGCATCGAAAGCAAGCTTCGGCGAAAGCTGGGCCTCTCGTGAAAGTCTACTTCTGGGCTTACACCATTGGCACGTTGCTGCTCGCCCTGGGCCTGCCGGTTCTTTCCTATCTGACCCTGATCTATCGCGAGCTGGGCCGCATGACCACCGGTCGGGTGCACGCGCATCTCGATATCTTCGAAGCGGAAATCGAACAAAGACTCAGAATCAACCGCCGCAGTGGCGGCCGCACCTTTCGCATTCTCGGCCATTTCTGGCTCGCGTTTCTGGTGCTGGAAACCACCCGCGGCGTGGTCTATTTTGTCCCCGGCACCTGGGAATCTTTCGTCGAGTTTTGCGTCTTCCTTACGCTGGAAGTGGTCGTCCTGATGCATTTCATCCCGGACATGCTCTTGTATCGCACAACCGGACGCTGGCTGCTGCCCCTGCTGCCGCTCGTTCGTGTCGCGATGCTGCTGGCATGGCCTGCGCGGATTTTTCTCGAGGGTGCGGAATCGCTGGCGCGAATTTCCGAGCAAGACTTCGAGCAGACCGAAGAGCAGCGCACGGAAGAAGGCATTGAAGCGTTGGTCGAGCAAGCCGAGGAAGAAGGGATCATCGAACCCGAGCAGGCCGATCTGATCGAGCAAGTCGTGGAGTTCAGCGACAAGCGCGTTCGCGAAGTCATGACGCCGCGCCCGAATATCGTCGCTATGGCGGCGGACGCGACGCTGGAAGAGTTGCACGCAAAATTCATCGAGATGCGTTTCGCGCGTATGCCCGTGTACGAAAAATCGCTCGACGATATTTTCGGCGTCGTCTACGCGCAGGACCTGTTGCACATTGCCGATCAGGATTTGCCCAAGCGCAAAGTCCGGGAGCTGGTTCGGCCCGCGCTGTTCATGCCGGAAACCAAGGCTGGCTCCGAGTTGTTGCGCGAGATGCGGCAGAAAGATCAGCCTATGGCAATCATCATTGATGAGCATGGCTTGGTTGCGGGCCTGGCGACCGTGGAGGACCTCGTCGAGGAAATCGTGGGAGAAAGCGGGCGCGACGAAAAGAAACCAGCCCCGGACGTGATGCGCGAGCCTGACGGAAGTCTCATTCTGCGCGGCAGCATGGCCATCGACCATGTCGAGGAATTGCTGGGCGTCAAGTTCGGCGACAAATCCGATGAGGCCGTCACCACCATCGCGGGGCTGCTTAGCCATGTGCTTGGAAAAGTTCCTGCGCCAGCCGACACCATCGATCTGGAAGGCCATCGCTTCGAGGTTCTCGAAGCCAACCAGCGCAAGGTGTTACGGCTGCGGGTCCGCAAGCGGCCAGCGGTGGCGGAAAAGTCCGCTTCATCAGCGGGAAAGCCTGCTCTGTAGGTCGGAGCTCTTGGCTCCGAGGTAAGCGGCGCGCTCTCAACCGGCTTTAGACCCTACAGAGTGCTGCCTATTGTCTGGAGAGAGAGTTTCCAAAAGGCTTCGATAACTGCAATCCATCGAAGCGGCGAAATTTAGGAGCACGAATGAACACAAAGTATTTCTCGATGCGACTGCTGATCGTAGCGCTGCTACTCACGCCCGCAGCGCTTTTCGCACAGGCACCTGCACCCCCGTCTTCGGAAATCGACATGCAGTGGGGCGCGAAAATCTCGCTGCGCGACGGCGTTCAATTGAATGCCACCATCGTTGCTCCCCATGGGCAAAAAGACCCACTCCCCGCGATCTTCACCCTGACGCCGTACGTTGCCGACAGCTACCTGGATCGCGCGGTTTACTTCGCGCAGCACGGCTACGTCTACGCTCTGGTTGACGTGCGCGGACGCGGCAATTCCGGCGGAGCCTTTGAGCCGTTTGCGAACGAGCCCAGAGACGGCCACGATGTCGTGGAATGGCTTGCCAAGCAGCCTTGGTGCAACGGCAAAGTCGCGATGTGGGGCGGTTCGTATGCCGGATTCGATCAGTGGGCTACGCTCAAGGAATTTCCGCCGCATCTTTCCACCATCGTTCCTGCTGCCGCAGCTCATCCCGGCATCGACTTTCCGTTTACGTTCGGTATCTTCGCGCCCTACGATATGCAGTGGCTCTCGTTCACGAGCGGTGCAACCAGCAACGCCAGCCTGTTCGGCGACAGCGCCTACTGGCGATCGAAAGCCGGCGAATATTACGACCAGCATCTCGCCTTCAAGGATTTCGACAAAGTCGTGGGCAATCCCTCGCTGATATTTCAGAAATGGTTGCAGCATCCAGCGCAGGATGCGTACTACGACGCGATGGTGCCAGACCAATCCGCTTACAAACGAATACAGATTCCGATTCTCACCATTACCGGCGACTACGACGGCGATCAGCCGGGCGCCTTCACCTACTACAAAGCGCACATGCGCTTCGGCAGCTCCGAAGCCAAGCAAAATCACTACCTGATCATCGGGCCGTGGGACCACGCAGGAACGCGCACACCGAAAAAAGAAGTCGGCGGGCTGAATTTCGGCGATGCCAGCATTCTTGATGTCAACAAATTGCACGTCGAGTGGTACGACTGGACGATGAAAGGCGGCGCGAAGCCCGAGTTCTTGAAAAAGCGCGTCGCGTATTACCTGGTCACGGGTCCCGGTGCCGGCGAATGGAAATACGCGGACACTCTCGGAGGCATTTCGAACGCCTCGAAAACGCTTTATCTTGTGTCCGACGGCAAAGCCGGTGACGTTTATCACTCCGGCGTGCTGGCGGATGCCAAATCCGCCGCTGGCGGGTCTTCGGATGCGTGGACCTACGATCCGCTCAATACGAAGCCTGGTGATCTGGAACCTGCGGTCCAGCCGGACTATTTAGTGTCGCAGACCAGCATTCTGAATTTATTTGGCGAAGGCGCTGTGTATCACAGCCCGGCGTTCGAACAGGCCACCGAATTCAGCGGATTCCCGCGACTTACGCTGTGGTTGTCGATGAACGTACCGGACACCGACCTGTATGCCAACCTTTACGAGATTTTGCCGGACGGTGGATCGGTGGAGCTGACCGCGGCGATCATGCGTGCGCGCTACCGCGATTCGCAGCGCGAGGCCAAGCCGGTGCCCGCGGGCGAAGTGGAAAAATACGTATTCGAGAATTTCACTTTTTTCTCGAGACGTATCGCCAAGGGCAGCCGGTTGCGTCTGGTTGTCGGCTGCATCAATTCCACCGGGACGGAGAAAAACTACAACAGTGGCGGAGACGTCGCGCTCGAAACCGCAAAGGATGCACGCACGGCAAAAATCACGCTGATGCATGATGAAGGGCATCCCAGCGCGCTGGAACTGCCGATCGTGAAACCATGACCGAAGCGAGCGGAAAAACGGAAAAGGCATCGCGGCAGCCGGGATTCCGCGCAGGCTTCGTGGCCATTGTCGGCCGGCCTAACGCGGGAAAATCAACACTGCTGAATCGCGTCGTCGGGCAGAAGGTAGCCATCGTCACGGCGAAACCACAAACGACGCGCAATCGCATCCAGGGCATCGTCACCACGCCGAAGGGCCAGATTGTGTTCATCGACACCCCTGGGTTGCACGAAGCGGATTCAGCTCTGGGCCGGCAGATGATGCATGAGGTTGCGGCGGCGCTAGAGGGAATCGACGTGTTGCTGCTGATGGTGGATGCGAGCCGAGCGCTGCCGTACGCCGATTCGCTGCTGCTCGAAAAAGCGAAGCGATTTCGAGGCAAGACCATTCTGGCGCTGAACAAAGTCGATAACCTGCCTAAAGCTAAATTGCTGCCGCTGATCGATACGTTCCAAAAGGCATTTGAGTTTGCGGCGATCGTTCCGATTTCCGCGCTGAAGGGCACCGGCGTCGAACAGTTGCAGGCAGAAATCCTGCGGCATTTGCCGGAAAGCGAGCCGTACTTTCCTGAAGACCAGGTTACCGACCAGCCGGAACGGTTTCTGGCGGCGGAAATTATCCGCGAAAAAGCGATCAAGGTGATGTACCACGAGGTGCCCTACGCGCTCTCCGTGTTCGTGGACAAATTCGAGGAAAAACTAAAGTTGTTGCGCATCGAAGCGACGCTGAACGTGGAGCGCTCTTCGCAGAAAAAAATCCTGATCGGGCACAAAGGTGAAATGCTTAAGAAGATCGGGACCGAAGCGCGCAAAGAACTGGAAGAACTATTTGGCATGAAGGTGTATTTGCAGACGTTCGTCAAAGTGGTGCCGGACTGGCGCGAGAGTCCTCAGAAAGTCCGCGAGTTGGATTGGCATTTTCAGCTCGAAGGCTTAAGCCAGGGACAATGGGACGGGATGGACGCAGCAGAACTGGCCGAAGCGCCGCACGACACCGCGCAGGTGGAGGAAGGCGAGGACGAACCGGAAGTGCAGGGGAAAAAACATCCCCCGGCCGAGGAGTCGGAAGAATAGTTGCTGTAGGCGACCTCTGAAGAGGGGGACTACAGGTTTTCCGTGATTTGCAGTGGCTTGATGCGTCTGCAATCTGACGCCGTAAACCAGATCCCCGGCTTGGTTTAATCCGGAGCGGCTATTCCCAGGCTTTTCATTTTGCGGTATAGGTGGCTGCGCTCTAGCCCCAGGGCCGTGGCAGTTTGCGTCATGTTCCAGCGGTTTTCCTGCAATTTCCTCAAAATAAATTCGCGTTCATAGGCGCTGCGGGCTTCGTGCAGCGTGTTGTACGGGTGTTGTGGGCTTTCGGCAACGCCGCGGAAAAGTTCGGGAGGGAGATGGTGCGGCTCGATGCGCGCTTGTGGGCAAACGATCACCAGGCGTTCGACCAGATTGCGAAGCTCGCGAACGTTGCCGGGAAATGGGTATCGCATCAGGATTTCCATGGCCGTGTCGCTGAGTTCGCGAGTTCGTTTGCCATACGCAGAGCTGAACTCATTTAGAAAATAACGCGCCAGAATCGGGATGTCTTCCTTGCGATCGCGCAGTGGCGGGACCAGGAAGGGAATCACGTTCAAGCGATAGAACAGGTCCTGGCGGAACGCGCCGCGGGCGATTTCCTGCTCGAGATTTTTGTTGGTGGCGGCGAGGACGCGGACATCCACGGTCACCGTTTGATTCGAGCCGACCGGCTCGAAACGCTGCTCCTCAAGGACGCGCAGGACTTTCGATTGCGTGCGCAGGCTCATGTCGCCAATTTCGTCGAGAAACAGAGTCCCGCCGTCGGCTTTTTTGAATTTTCCGATTTTGTCTTCAGCGGCGCCGGTAAAGCTGCCTTTGATGTGGCCGAAGAGTTCGGACTCGATCAGGTCCTCGGGAATGGCAGCGCAGTTCACTTCGACAAAGAGGCCTTTATTGCGAAGGCTCGCGGCGTGCAGTGCGCGGGCCACTAACTCTTTGCCTGTGCCGCTTTCGCCGAAGATGAGCACACGGCCGTTAGTGGGCGCGGTAACGGCAATCTGCTGGCGCAGTGCTTTCGTGGGTACGCTGTCGCCGATGACCTGATAGCGGTGGCCCAGTTCGCTGCGGAGAAGCTGATTTTCTTCCTGGAGGCGGCGCTGCTGGATGGCGTTGCGGACCAGCACGATGATCTTTTCAAGCGACAACGGCTTCTCGATGAAATCGAATGCACCCAGCTTGGTGGCGCGTACGGCCGTTTCGATGGTTCCGTGGCCGGAAATCATGATGACAGCAGGCGGCCGCGGCGAGGCCTGCAGCCGGCTCAACGCTTCCAAGCCGTCGATGCCGGGGAGCCAGACATCGAGGAGAACGACCTCGATGTCGCCGGCGGCAGCGCGCTCGAGGGCTTCCTCGGCGGAGGCGGCGGAGTCCACTTCATACCCCTCGTCGGCAAGAATCGAGGAGAGGGATTCGCGGATGCCGGCTTCATCATCGACAACGAGCAAGTGCGGGCGAATGGTCATCAGGTGGCTTCAACCCCGTTGCGTTCCGCGACCGAAGCGGGCGTGAGTTCTGCCGCGGGTAGCTCCACGAGAAAACGCGAGCCGACCGGAAAATTATCTTCGACGTGAATGGTGCCCCCGTGCTCGGCCACGATGCGGGCGGCGATGGCGAGACCGAGGCCAGTGCCGCGATTTTTCGTGGAAAAATGCGGCAGGAAGAGACGATCTTTGTCTTCGGGAGAAATGCCGTGGCCGGTGTCCTGCACGCAAATTTCGACGGTTTCGGCGTCACCGTGCGCGCATGTGGAGACGGTGATCTCGCGCAGTGGGGAGGTTTCCAGGGCTTCGGCGGCGTTGTCGATCAAATTGACGACCACGCTGCGGAGAAGGCCTCCATCGGCGCGAACGACGGGGAGATTGTCGGCGAGCGAAGTTTTGACGCTGATGCCGTCGAGGCGGCCGGAAAAAACCTCCAAGGCTTCGTGAACCACGGTGTTGGCGCTGGTCGGCGCAAGCTTGGCGATGGGGAAGCGCACGAATTGAGAGAACTCGTTGACCAGCGCGGCGAGCGTTGCCACTTCTCGTTCGATCAGGCGGGAGCTTTCCTGGACAAGGCGGGTGAGTTCGGCGTCGCGCGGCGCGGCGATTTCGGCCGGATCGCGGCGATCGAGGAAGCGGGAGAGGCGCTGCGAGGAGAGTTGGATCGGCGTCAGCGGATTCTTGATTTCATGAGCGATGCGGCGCGCGACTTCCTGCCACGCGGCGGATTTTTGAGCGCGGAGCACTTCGGTCAGGTCGTCGAGAACGAGGACAAAGCCGGTATTGGCGCGGCGTGTGCCGAGAGAGCTGACGGTGACGGCAAAGTGCAGGACGCGTCCGGAGATAACCGTTTCGATTTCGCGAGAGACGACACCCATGCGGAGACTGCGGCGCATCAAAAGCTGCACGGTGCGGGCTGCTTCGGCGCCAATCAAGTCTTCCAGCGATTGAATGTCGCGCGCCGAACCGCCGAACATGCGTGTTACCGCCGCATTTTCGCGCAGGATCGCGCCCTGCGCGTCGAGAGAAATTACGCCGGTCGGGATGTTTTCGAGGATGGTCTCCATGAGCTGGCGGCGGCGCTCGAGTTCCTGGACCGCTTGCTGAAGATTGCGGGTGAATTGATCGATCTGCGCGCGCGAGTCTCGTAACTGCGTGGTCATGGCGTTAAAGGAACGGATCAGAACGCCAAGTTCGTCCTGCGATTGCTCGGGAACCTGGTAGTCGAAATTGCCGGAGGAAACTTCGCGGGTGCCTTCCGCGAGGGCTTGAATCGGAACGGTGACCTGCTTAGCGAGAAACATGGCGATCCACATCAACGAGAAAAGCAAAAGCATCGTGAAGAAAACCAGGATAAGAAGCATTTCGGTCTTCAGGGCGCGGAGGTTCTGCTTCTCTTTTTCATACTCCTCACGACGGGCTTGGATCTCGGTAATGCGTGAAAGAAAATTGGGACTGGTGAGATAGCCTGCGGCGATGTATCCAACAGTGCGACCGTTGTCGGCGGTCGGAACTCGAGCCACCAAGTAGCTTTTTCCCTGAGCATTCCAAATCTCGATTCCAGATTGAAGGGTACGGGCGGGAGCGCCGGACACGCCGACGCGCTCACAAAGCTGACCGGTGCGGTCTTCCGGCTGGTCGTCGCAGGCGACGCCACCACGAACGAATTTCCCATCCTTGTCGAGAATCCACAGGGCATCGAGGCCCGATTCGAAACCGTGCTTCAGGAATTCCTCGGTTGGTTCTGCGGTGTTCTTTTGCGCTTGCCGGGCCAGATTGCGCAAGCGTGGCAGGGTCGTGCGCCCGAAATCATTCATGAGGGCTTGGGTTTGTTCGGACGCGATTTCGAGTGGGCGGGGAAACCAACGGCCCAGCGTGCGGTTAAGAAGGGAGTAGCTGACAAAGAACATGAACACGACGGGAAGCAGGGAGAGCGCCATGGCGCCGACAACCATCTTGGTCTTGAAACGGGCGCCAAGTTGGTCTTTGCTGCGCTCGGCCCAGAGGCGAACCACCGAGCGAACAAGGATGAGGCCAAAAACAAGAGCCGCCGCCGTAATAAAACTGGAAACCGCAAACAGCGAGAGCTTGGCGCGCCAACTCCCCGGCTCGAACGGCACGTCAAGCGAGCCGAAGGTGAAAACCGCGGCCAGGAGCAGGGACAACAGGATGCCGCCGATCGCGAGGCTCCAGCGATGTCTGGGTGGGTGCGGACTCATGTGGCGGCGGTGGTCCTTTCTGGCAACGTGTCCGGCGATGACCCCAGGAACGGCTCCGATGAAAGTTGCGACAAAGATTCAACCAAAGGCTGCGGCAACGAACCGGCGATTTGTGCCGTTGGCGTTGCCGGCAGCAGAGACTTCAGCGGGCATTCGCCGCAGCGCGGTTCTCGCGGCCGGCAGAAGTGCTTGCCGGTGCGAACGATCAGAGCGTGGAATTCATTATACAGTGCGGCGTCGGGAGAAAGGCTGCGCTCGAAGAGTTGGCGGACCTCTTCGTAACCGAGCTTTGGGTGTGCAAGGCCGTGGCGTTCGAGGATGCGCCGCGTGTAGGCGTCCACCACAAAAACGGGGTGATGGCCGGCGTAGAGAAGAATGGAATCGGCGGTTTCCGGGCCGATGCCGTGCACGGAGAGAAGTCGCTCGCGCAGGATGGAACTGGGCGCGCGAAACATTTTGGCAAGCGAGCCCTGATACTCCTGGCGGAGGAAACCAACGAAGGCTTTTAGTTTTTTGGCTTTCTGGCGGAAGTAGCCGGAGGAGCGAATGAGTCTAGCAAGGCGTGGCGTAGAGACGCTTTCGATCGCGCGGGCAGTGAGAAGTTTTTCGCAGCGCAGATTTTCGATGGCGGATGCCACGTTAGTCCAGGCGGTGTTTTGGACCAGAATGGCGCCAACGATGATTTCAAAGGGAGTGCGGCCAGGCCACCAGTGTTGCGGGCCGTGGGCGGCAAAGAGCTCGTCATAGTAGGGGCGGAGGTCGGGCGCTTGTAAAGCGCTGGGTGCCATGGTTGCGGCGTGGGAATTTTTCTTCACGGGTCGCGGGGCAGGATTCCATTGTGAAGTTCGGAGCGCTGCGGGCATCTTGTTTTTCACGATAACGAGGGGTCCGGGCCAAGTCAAGAAATGCCGGGTAGGTAGCGCCAACGCAAACAGGAACCCGGTTCAGGCGGGAACTAGGCTCGCCAACAAGCGCCGGGCGGTGGCGCGGCCCCTTGCCGTACAGTCGGCACCAGGGCACGGCAGTGGGGTGCCGAGCTGAAGCGTAGCAGCACGACGGCCTTACGGGAGTGCATTTCGTTGCGGGATGGAGGTTTGTCTAAACCACGCCTTCAGAACAGGGTGGCTACAACAGTTTAGCGGGTACAGTGAGGTGGTCGGGGAATGGGTGGCAAAGTGTGGGCGGGGTGGTGAAATTTTGGGTGGAGGGGAAACCTGTACTTGAGTGCAGGTATTAGCGATTTCACAACGGTGTGTCAAGTTCGGGCTACTCTCGCGGGCGGCATTTGCTAAGGTGGGCCTTGGGTTCGAACGTTTTGGGAGTGCGCGGATGTCTGTCCGGCTTGGCGAAATCCTAATCAAGGAAAGCCTGATCACCCAGGATCAGTTGACGAAGGCGCTGGAGTTTCAGCGTTCGAATGGCGGCAAGCTGGGATCCTGTCTGACGAAGATGGGATACATCACGGACGACGACATCACCGGCGTTTTGTCGCGGCAGTATGGCGTCCCCTCCATCAATTTGAAGTACTACGAGATCGATCCCACGGTAATCAAGCTGATTCCCCAAGATACGGCGACGCGGTACCAGGTGATTCCCCTGTCCAGGGTGGGCTCGGTGCTGACCATCGCGATGACTGACCCGACCAACGTGTTCGCCATGGACGACATCAAGTTCATGACCGGGTTCAACGTCGAGCCGGTGGTGGCCTCGGAGTCGGCGATTGGCGAGGCCATCGGACGCTTCTACGGCGGCGCGGAGACCAACCACGAAGAGCTGAGCAAGATGATGAAAGACCTGGCGATGGACGACCAGGAACTGGAGCTCTCCTCCGAAGAAGCGGAGATGGATACGGCGACGCTGGAACGTGCAGCGGAAGAGGCGCCGATCATCAAGCTGGTGAACCTGATTTTGACCGATTCCGTTAAGCGGGGCGCGAGCGATATTCACATCGAACCATACGAGCTGGAATTGCGCGTGAGGTTCCGCATCGACGGCGTATTACAAACGGTGATGAGCCCGCCGTTGCGGCTGAAGGATGCGATCACCAGCCGGTTGAAGATCATGGCGAAGCTGGACATCGCGGAAAAGCGGTTGCCGCAAGACGGCCGCATCATGATCAAGTACAAGGCTGACGGCAAGAAGAAGGAACTCGATTTTCGTGTTTCGACTGTGCCGACACTTTACGGCGAAAAGATTGTGCTCCGGTTGCTGGACAAAGAAAACCTGCGGCTGGACATGACCAAACTGGGCTTCGAGCCGGAATCGCTGAAAAAATTCGAACGGAACATTTTGAAGCCATACGGCATGGTGCTGGTGACCGGGCCTACCGGCTCAGGCAAGACGAACACGCTGTATTCGTCGGTGGCGCGGTTGAACCAGGTGGACACGAACATCATGACCGCGGAAGATCCCGTCGAGTTTCAGCTGGCGGGCATCAACCAGGTGCAGATGAAGGAACAGATCGGGTTGAACTTCGCGGCGGCGCTGCGCGCGTTCTTGCGGCAAGACCCGAACATCATTCTGGTAGGAGAAATTCGCGACTTTGAAACGGCCGAAATCGCGGTGAAAGCGGCGTTGACGGGGCACATGGTGTTGTCCACGCTGCACACGAATGATGCGCCTTCGACCATCAGCCGCTTGATGAACATGGGAATCGAGCCCTTCCTGGTGGCGACGTCGGTGAACCTGATTTGCGCGCAGCGGTTGGTGCGGCGCATTTGCGTGAACTGCAAGACGGAGCTGGAAGTGCCGGAGCAGGCGCTGATCGACGCGGGGTACACGCCGGAGGAAGTGAAGACGACGAAGATTTATCACGGTAAGGGCTGCACGGTCTGCAACAAGGGCGGGTACAAGGGACGCACCGGATTGTACGAAGTGATGGAAGTGAACGACGAGCTGCGGGAACTGATTCTGGTGGGCGCATCAGCGCTGGAGTTGAAGAAAAAGGCCATGGAGCAGGGGATGATAACGCTGCGGCGCAGCGGGTTGATTAAGGCGGCGTTGGGCCAGACGACGATGGAAGAAGTATTGCGCGAAACGGTTCTCTAAGGAGAAGTGAGCAATGGCTGGAATGACGCTGAGTGAATTGTTGAAGAAGATGATCGAGATGGGCGGCAGCGACCTGCACATCACGACGAACAGCGCGCCGCGAGTGCGCGTACACGGAAAGTTGCGTCCCCTGGACATGCCCCCGTTGACGGCTGCGGATACCAAGTCACTGGCGTACAGCGTGCTTACCGATGCGCAAAAGCACCGGTTTGAAGAGAACCTGGAACTCGACTTTTCCTTCGGATTGAAAAACTTGGCGCGCTTCCGCGGCAACGTGTTCAATCAGCGCGGCGCGGTGGGAGCGGTGTTCCGCACCATTCCCTGGGAGATCAAGGGATTCGACGCACTGGGTTTGCCCGCGGTCGTGAGGGGAATGTGCGACAAGCCGCGCGGGCTGGTGCTGGTGACCGGTCCGACTGGCTCAGGAAAATCGACGACACTGGCCGCGATGCTGGACAAGATCAACAGCGAGCGCGAAGAGCACATGATCACGATCGAGGACCCGATCGAGTTCCTGCACAACCACAAGAAGTGCCTCGTGAATCAGCGCGAAGTGCACGCGGACACGCATTCGTTTTCGAATTCACTGCGCGCGGCGTTGCGCGAAGATCCGGACGTAGTGCTGATCGGCGAAATGCGCGACTTGGAAACGATTGAATCAGCGCTGCGCATCGCGGAAACCGGCCACTTGACGTTTGCAACGCTGCACACCAACTCGGCGGCATCGACCATCAACCGTATTATCGACGTGTTTCCCGCCCACCAGCAGCCGCAGGTGCGAGCCCAGCTTTCGATGGTGCTGGAAGGCATCCTGTGCCAGGCGCTGCTGCCGCGCTCGGATGGACGAGGGCGCGCGATGGTGATGGAAGTGCTGGTTCCCACGCCCGCGATTCGCAACCTAATTCGCGAGGACAAGATTCACCAGATTTATTCGGCCATGCAGACGGGTACGGGTCAAACAGGAATGCAGACCTTCAACCAGAGCCTGGCGCAGACCTACGTGGCGAAACAGATCACTCTGGAAGTGGCTCTGGCGCGCTCGTCGAACCCGGAAGAGCTGCAGGACATGATCAATCGCGGCGTTTCGGGTCCCACGGGCAAGACGCCGGTGGGCAAGCGCTAGGTCGAATTCGGGTTTAGGGCAGCAAAGCGGGACAAAGTCATTCGGGTCATCGGGTACGCGTCGGTGAGGAGGACAAGGAAATGCCGGTATATACGTACAAGGGCACGAATAAGGCAGGGACGAGCGTCAGCGGTGAGATGAGCGCGACGAGCAAGTCCGAGGCGCAAAATCAACTACGCCGGCAGCAGATTACTCCCAAGAAGATGTCCGAAAAGGGCAAGGAATTCAACATGCCGCAGTTCGGCGGCAGCGTCAATGCCAAGGAACTGGCGATTTTTACGCGGCAGTTCTCGGTGATGATCGATGCTGGTTTGCCACTCGTTCAGTGCCTGGAAATTCTGGCGGGGCAGCAGGAAAACAAACTATTTCAGAAGGTGCTGGCGGCCACGCGTGCGTCTGTGGAAGGCGGCACTACGCTCTCGGCGGCGATGCGGCAGCATCCAAAGGTCTTCGATTCGTTGTACGTGAACATGGTGGAAGCCGGCGAAACGGGCGGTATTCTGGACACCATTCTGCAGCGGTTGTCGACGTACATTGAAAAGAACGTCAAGTTGAAGCGCGCGGTGCAGTCGGCGTCGATCTATCCGATCGGCGTTATGACCATCGCGGGCGGCGTGGTTACCTTGCTGTTGTGGAAGGTCGTCCCGATTTTCGCGACATTGTTCGCCGGACTTGGCGTGGATCTGCCGCTGCCGACGAAGATCGTTATTGGGTTGAGCAACTTCATTGGCAGCATATTTGGGTTGCTGATCGTTGTGGGAGCAATAGGCTTCGGCGTCGCGATCAAGGTGTGGTACGGGACCTCGCAAGGGCGGTTCATCATCGACACCATCATTCTGAAGTTGCCGGTGATGGGAATTCTGATGAGAAAAATCGCAGTGGCCCGGTTTACGCGGACCCTCGGCACACTGATCGCCAGCGGCGTACCTATTCTCGAAGGCTTGGACATCACTGCGCGGACGGCAGGGAACGCAGTCGTCGAGCGGGCGCTGCAACAGGTGCGGAAGTCGCTCGAAGAAGGCAAGAGCCTGACCGAGCCGTTGAAGGAGTCGGAAGTGTTTCCCGGCATGGTGACGCAGATGATCAGCGTCGGCGAACAGACCGGCGCGATGGATGCCATGTTGCAGAAAATCGCCGACTTCTACGAAGAAGAAGTCGATGCAGCGGTGAAAGACCTTTTGACGGCTCTTGAGCCGATCATGATCGTATTCCTGGGCGTCGTCGTCGGTGGCGTGGTCATTTCGATGTACATGCCATTGTTCTCGCTGATCGGCAAATTGAGCGGGAAGTGATCGCGACCGCAATTTCGGAATGTTAGGCTGTTAACCGGGGCAGGGAGGGGGACTTCCTGCCCCGGTACGTTTCTGGCGAGCGAGTGAAATGCCTGAAAATCAAGCCAGGGCAGGGCATGGTCGCACGATGGACCAGAACCTGACCATGAGGGAATGGCTGGATTGGCTTACGCGTGTCCGCCTGCTGCTGATCGCGTTGATCCTGGCGGTGGGTGTGGTGTGGCCGCAGTACGTCCCGGGTCCCACAGCGGGGCACTACTTCCTTCCGCTGATCGTCTTCTGGATAACCTTAGGCACCATTCATATCATTCTGTTGCGCTGGCTGCCGAACGCCCGATGGCACGGGGCGGTGCAGGCCATCAGCGACGTGGCCATGGTGTCGGCGCTGGTGTACGCGACCGGACTGCAGGATAGCTACTTCATTTCGCTCTACCTGCTGGTGATCATCGTGGCGAGCATCCTGTTTTCCCGAGGGGTCGCGTTTACGATTGCGGCCATCTGCGTGGTTATCCTTGGAACCCTGACGGCGCTCGCCCACGCCGGAAAAATTCCGCGCACCTTCACCAGCGTTTACACCGCAGAAGGGCTGCGCTTCTGGTTCCTAAACAACACGTTTGGTTTCTTCGCGATCGCTTATCTGGCGAGCTTGTTGGCGCAGTCGTTGCGGCGAAAAGGACAGGAACTCGAGCGAAAACGCGAAGAATTGCTGGACCTGCAGGACTTTACCGAGGACATCATTCACTCCATGCGCGGCGGTTTGATCACCACCGATATGGCCGGACGCATCGTGCTGCTCAACCGCACCGGTGAGGAAATCCTGGGCTATCGGTTCGCGGATATTCGGGGGCGCAGGCTTTCCGAGTTCAGCGAGGCTTTCTGGCCGCCGAGCATGCCGGAGATGACTGACAAATTGTCGCTGCGCCGGGAGATCGAGTTCCGGACTTCGGAAGGGCAGCAGCGATACCTGGGAATCAGTATTTCTCCGCTGCGTTCGCGCGACAATCAGCGCAACGGATTTGTGTTCAATTTCCAGGACTTGACCGATTTCCGCCGTTTGGAGCAGGAAGTAGCCACCAAAGAACGGATGGCCGCGCTTGGGAGGCTGTCGGCCGCCATCGCCCACGAGATCCGGCAGCCGCTGACCGCCATGGCCGGGGCAGTGAAAGAGCTGGCGAGACTTGTACCTCTCGAAGAGGATCAAGTACATCTGGTGAACATCGTCAGCCGGGAGTCGGAGCGGCTGAACCACATCATTACGGACTTCCTGAACTACTCCCGAGAGAAGACTTATGAATTCAAGGAAGCGGATGTAGCAGCGCTTCTGGACGAAACCATTACGTTGATGGAGAAGAAACCGGAAATCGGCGTGAAATACCAGATCGCGCGAGCCTTTAACGGGCATGCCATGCGCGCGCGCGTGGATTCCAGCAAGATCAAACAGGTATTCTGGAATTTGTGCGACAACGCTCTGCGGGCCATGCCGGAAGGTGGCACTCTTACGGTGGGCTTGGAAGAGCGGCCGTTCTGGCTGCGCATTGCATTTCGAGACACCGGCATCGGGCTCGATCCCAAACAGAGGGCGAAGATTTTCGAGCCGTTGCAATCGGGGTTTCCGGGCGGCACTGGTCTGGGACTGTCCATCGTGTATCAGATCGTGCAGGCCCACAGCGGGCGTATCAGTGTGATTTCACAGAAAGACCGCGGCGCGGAATTCATCGTGGAAATCCCGCGAGTGGCTTGAGGGGTTATGCAGGCAGCTAAAACAGCAGCGAAAGATCACAGCAAGGAAATGCCGCACATCCTCGTGGTGGACGACGAACGCTCCATCTGCGAACTGCTGGAGATCACTTTCCGCAAGGAAGGGTATCGCATCGAGGTGGCACACAACGTCGAGGCTGCGAAGCGCAAGCTCGAATCGCAAATCTTCGACATCGTGATTTCCGATGTGCGCATGCCCGGGGAAAGCGGCGTCGATTTGCTGAAGCTGACCAAGGAAATCGCGCCGGACTGTTTTTTTCTGCTGATCACCGGTGTGCCGACCGTCGAGACGGCTATCGCGGCGATCAATTCCGGCGCCGACCGGTATGTGATCAAGGATCACGAACTGGTGGATCAGTTGCGTCGCGCGGTTCGCGAGGTATCGGAGAGCCTGAAGTGGAAGAAAGAGGCAGGCTATCTCCGCCGGGAATTGCGGCGGCTGACCGGGCTAGACAACATCATCGGGCAAAGCCCCAATATGCGCTCGATTTTCGAGCTGATCCAGACGATTGCGCCGCAGACCAGCCGGGTGCTGATTACCGGAGAGAGCGGGACCGGAAAAGAACTGGTGGCCAGAGCGATTCACGAGAACAGCCTGCGCGCGCAAGCGCCCTTTATTACCATCAACTGCGGCGCGTTTCCGGAAACGCTGTTGGAGTCGGAGCTGTTTGGGTACATGAAAGGGTCGTTTACGGGAGCGAACGAAAACCGCCTGGGGCTTTTTCAGGCGGCGCACGGCGGGACGCTGTTCATGGACGAGATTGGCAACATGAGCCTGACGATGCAGGTGAAGCTCTACCGCGTCCTGCAAGAGGGCAAGGTACGGCCGATCGGGAGCAACGAAGAAAGCGATGTGGATGTGCGCATCATCGCGGCCACGAACAAGAATTTTGAGAAAGAGATCGCGGAGGGCCGGTTTCGCGAGGATTTGTATTACCGGTTGAGTGTCATACCGATCCAACTACCCCCGTTGCGCGAGCGCCGCGAGGATATCCCGCTGCTGGCGAGGCATTTTCTGGAGACGTTCCGCAAGGTGATGGAGAAGCCGGTGGAAAGCATATCGCCGGAGGCGATGAGCCGGTTGGAATCGTACGACTGGCCGGGGAACGTACGCGAGCTGGAAAACACCATGGAGCGCGCGGTCGCGTTGGAGACGACCGGTGAGATTACCCTGCGGGTGCTACCGGACCGAATCGCGGGATATTCCGGAAATCCGGCACGGCCAAATGGTGCGGCGGCTTTCCCTGCAGAAGGGGTCGATTTCGAGAAAGAAATCGCCGAGGCCGAACGCCGCTACTTGCAGTGCGCGCTCGAACGAGCGAATGGAGTGGGCACCCAAGCAGCCGATTTGCTGAACATCAGTTACCGGTCGTTCCGTCACTACGCGAAAAAGCACAATTTGTAGCGCCCGAGGCCGATCGGAGCTCGTTGGGACCCAATGCGGCCACGCTTTAAGGGTCGCTCGGCCAATTTAAGGGCGTCGTGCCTGTTTTGGTCGTTTTGCGGCTGACAAAAAGCGTCACTTTTGGGGGCCTGAAGTGTGTCGGGTCTCGGACGTCAGGGCACGACGTCCGCCATCAGCCCTAAACACCAAATTTTCAATGAGTTAAGCCGGTTCTAGCCACTGGTACCACTGGTTTTGGGAATGGCCTCTGCCTTGCCCTACTGTATGGCGTGCTCTGGCACTTACAAAACCTCTCAAGGAGACAGCATGAAGAAGCAGCAGAAGGGTTTCTCTCTTATCGAGCTTTTGATCGTCGTGGCGATCATTCTGATCATCGCGGCTATCGCCATCCCCAACCTCATCAAGTCGAAAATGGCCGCCAACGAAGCGTCGGCGGTTGGTTCGGTTCGTACCGTCAACACCGGTGAAGTGAACTACGCCGCGTCGTGCCCAGCAGTTGGGTTCTCTGCGACGCTCGTGGAATTGAACACGGGTGCCATCTGCAAGGGCGGGACGGGCATCATTGACAACGTC